>Ga0209711_10000178_pt1 | contig 63933 bp, 64 predicted proteins | sample ArcticOcean_MG_C_7_FD_187441 | JGI IMG/M metagenome (GOLD analysis project Ga0209711, IMG submission 187441) | Marine microbial communities from western Arctic Ocean - ArcticOcean_MG_CB11_88 (SPAdes) (version 2) | ecosystem: Environmental > Aquatic > Marine > Oceanic | place: Arctic Ocean... | reverse complement strand
TCTGGATCAGAAATAATGGCCTCAAAGCTATAGCGGATCTGCGACCTATGATGTTGTAACTGCGTGTAAAATGCCCGCCAGTTTGAATAGCCAAGTATCATAGCGACGCGCTGCATACCGAGTTCATCGACTGGTAATTGCTGAGTTTGCTGATCGGCAATACCCTGCAGGGCATGCTCTGTATTGCGTAAAAATTCATAGGCCTGCCAGAGGATCTGTTGCTCGGCATTCGCGATGACACCGTCAACAGCTAGTATCGCTAATGCTTTTTTCAACGACTGAGTTTGCAGTTGTGGCTCGCGGCCGCCACGAATGAGCTGCAGTGTTTGGGCGATAAATTCCACCTCCCGGATGCCACCCTCACCCAGTTTGATATTATCCTGCAGGCCTTTGCGTGACACGTCGCGATTGATTAAGCGCTTTAGGTCACGCAGCGATTCAATCGCACCATAGTCTAGGTATTTTCGATAGACAAAGGGCTGGAGCATATTGTGGAGTAAGGGCCCGCCAGCTGCGGCGCCTGCCACCACCCGCGCTTTGATCATCGCGTAACGCTCCCACTCGCGACCCTGAGTCAAATAATATTCCTCCAGAGCGTCAAAGTTAAGCACCAGTGCGCCGCTTTGGCCGTAGGGTCGCAGCCGCATATCAACACGGAAAACAAAACCATCCTCGGTCTGACGATCAAGGGCGGCGATGAGCTTTTGACCTAGACGGACAAAAAATTCTTGATTGGAGATGCTGCGCTCACCACCCTCAGTTTGCCCAGACTCGGGGTAGGCAAAGATGAGATCGATGTCAGAGGATATGTTGAGTTCATGGGCGCCCATTTTACCCATCGCGATCACCACCAACCGCTGCTCCTCACCGTTGTGACTTGTGGGCGTACCCATCTGCAGACAGCTCAACGGGTGCAGTATGTCGAGGGCCCCGTTGATGCAGGCTTCGGCTAAGAGGGTGGCGTCTCTTGCCGTCTCAATCATGGATGCCTGGCGCGTAAAGTCACGCCAGACGATACGTATCATTTCTCTGCGGCGAAAAACTCTTAGACACTGGCTGAGTTGTTCTTCATTTTCAGCCGCCATCAACTGCGGATGTAGTAGCTGTAAATATCGGTTATCGGAATAACAGCACTCTAAGTCTCCACTCTCTACCAAGGCTTCAAATACATCCGGATTGGCGGTGCACTGGTCGCCAACAAAATCGCTACAGCCCCATAGCAACTGTAATTGGCTAGCAAAGACCGAGTTCTCTAGTCGCCGTAGTAGCCATGTTTTATTACCCACTTTAAAATACTGTTGCAGGTGGCGCTGATACTCGCTAGCAATTAGCGGGGCTGATAAAAAATCAGCGGGGGATTCTACGATCATGCAGTGGCTACCTTTTTACTAACTGAGTCTCAGGCTAAGTTATCATGTGATGTGCTGTGGTGTAACGCGCATCACTTCCTCTATAGAGGTGATACCCTCCGTGACTTTAGTCGCGCCAGCAAGGCGTAATGGTCTCATGCCCTGATTGACCGCTAACTGACGAATGTGCTGCATATCTGCATCTGAACTGAGCGCAGCCAATAGGCCACCAGCTATAGACATGATCTCATAAATACCCTGCCGTCCAGCATAACCTGTGTTGCGGCATTCACGACAGCCCCCAGGCTGATAGATTATCTTCGGCCTGGGTATTGCAAACGGGCCTATCAATTCTTGCCAGACCGCGGCACTAGGCGTCACGGCTTTACGACAGCCCATACATAGCGTGCGCACAAGACGCTGCGCCATCACTCCAACTAGGGTCGCCTTGAGTAAATGGCCGGGGACCCCTAGTTCGAGGAGTCGGCTGATAGCAGATGGCGCGTCATTGGTATGTAGTGTCGACAATACCAAATGACCGGTTAGCGCCGCCTGCAGCGCCATCTGAGCGGTCTCATTATCGCGAATCTCTCCGACCATAATAATATCTGGATCCTGTCGCATCAAGGTACGAATACCGCCAGCAAAGTCATAGCCAATCGCCGGTTGGATCTGACTCTGATTAAAGCTGTCTACCACCATCTCGATGGGGTCTTCAAGAGTGCTCACATTGACTGATTCCTTAGCTAATAGCTTTAGGGTGGAATACAGGGTGGTAGTTTTACCAGATCCTGTCGGGCCGGTGACAAGAACAATTCCGTTGGCTCGCTCGGTCATTGCCTGCCAACTAAGGAGATCGGCAGCCAATAATCCCAATTGGGAAAAGCTACGGAGTATCACATCGGGATCAAAGATTCGTATCACTAATTTTTCACCAAAGGCTGTGGCCATAGTGGAAAGGCGCAGTTCGACTTCTTTGCCATTGGGCGCTTTAGTTTTGATTCGGCCGTCCTGAGGCCGACGCTTTTCGGCGACGTCCATGCGTCCCAATATCTTTAGCCGGCTGGTCATGGCTGGCATTACGTTGTCAGGCAATTCATATACCAGCTGTAATATGCCGTCTATTCGAAATCTTACCCGCCCCTTATTCCGCCGAGGCTCTAGATGAATATCGCTCGCACGCTGCTCAAAAGCATACTGCAACAGCCAGTCGACGATATTGACTACGTGTTTATCCTGTGCGTCCGCATCTTTTAATGTGCCCACCTCAACCAGTTGCTCAAAGTTGGTAAGGGCCGGCGCGGCTCTAGACGAAGCCCTTGCGCCAAATACGGATTTGGAGAGGGAGTAAAATTCTAGGGTATACTTCTTGATGTCTTCAGGAGTAGCCACCTGGGCTCGCACCGTCCTGCGGCTAGTTTGCTCTAGGCTTGCTAACCAGTCCTGGTTAAAGGGCTCCATGGTTACAACCACCAGTTCCTCTGGTGTTACCTCAATGCACAGAATGCCATAGCGCTTGGCATAGGCGAGTGACATCACTGCCGTGACCGCCGCTACATCTATTTTCAATGGGTCGATATGGACGAACTCTAAATGCGACTTGGTTGCCAACCATTGGCTTAGCGCCCTAATGTTCAGCGGTTTCTTATCAATGGGCTGTGAGTGGCCCTTGCTGGCAATATATTGCAGCGGATGCAACAAGGCCTCTTCACGTGTTTTATGCGCGACGGCAAGACTGCTAGCATCCGCTTGGAGCAACAGTCCATCATTCACTAGATGTTTTAGGGCGCCGTTAAGGTCGATCCACCTACCCTGAGATTTAGACTGCATCGGTCAGCCACTCCTGTTATGTCCTTATGGCTAATTATTAGACGGTATTTTGCTTTGCGGTGCATAAAATAGGCACTATTGTGAGCCGACCTAGCTATATAGGGTGATGAGTGAATTATTTTCTCAACTTATGCCTCAGTGTTGCTTATAATCCAATCATGAACACAAACAACTACGTAGATTTTTTTAGGCAAACCTCGCCGTACATCCATGCCCATCGAGGTAGGACGTTCGTCATCGCGCTCGGCGGTGCCGCGGTGAATCATGCCAATTTCCATAGCACAGTACACGATATTGCGCTCTTGCAGAGCCTCGGTATCCGCATTGTACTGGTACATGGCGCTCGTCCACAGATTGACAGCCGCATTGCCCTCTCAGGACTTAGCGGCCAATTTAACGGATATCGACGGATCACTGACAGTAACACCATGCTGTGCGTTAAAGAGGCTGTCGGTAGCACCAGAATGCAAATCGAGTCGGAATTGTCGATGGGATTGCCCAATTCTCCTATGCACGGGGCTGAAGTTCGAGTGATTGGCGGCAACTTTATTACGGCTAAACCCGTGGGTATTCTCAATGGTGTGGATTTTCAGTATACCGGCGAAATCCGTCGTATTGATGCCATTGCTATCGAACAACAGCTAAAAGACAACGCGCTGGTGCTAATATCACCCATCGGCTTTTCGCCCACTGGCGAGACCTTTAATCTAAACTATCAGGAGGTTGCGACGCAGGTATCCATTGCACTGAACGCGCAAAAGCTTATTTTTGTCAGTGAAGCCCGCGGTATCTTGAAGGACGAAACGTTAATCCGTAATCTATCCCTCCCTGAGGTCAGTGCGCTAGCCGCAGAGTCGACGGATTTGGACGAACAGCAGCTACTCTTCTCGGCCTATCAGGCCTGTGATAACGGTGTAGAGCGGGTACATCTGGTCGGCTATGCGGAAGATGGTGCTTTACTCTCTGAACTATTGACACGTGACGGCAGCGGTACGTTGATCATGATGGATTATTCCGAGGTCGTGCGATCTGCCACGATTGAGGATGTCGGCGGAATAATCAGTTTAATTGCACCGCTAGAAGATCAGCAAGTACTGGTTAAACGCTCCCGCGAATTACTCGAAACTGAGATCTCTCAGTTTATGGTGGTAGTCCATCCAGAGGGTTTATTGCTTGGCTGCGCCGCGCTATACCCAACGGCAGATAAGACTGCTGGCGAGTTGGCTTGCGTAGCGACCCATCCCGAATTTCATGGTCAGGGCATAGCCGCAAGACTACTTCAGGAAATTGTAAAGGAAGGCCAGAAGAGGGGACTCCGCAAGTTATTCGTGCTCACCACTCAGACAGCCCACTGGTTCTTAGAAAAAGGTTTTGTTGAGGCGAAGGTAGCCGATCTGCCAGCGCAAACCCAACTTCTCTATAACTATCAGCGCAATTCTCGTATATTTAGTAAAACTATTTAAGTAATCGCAAATTTTTGTACCCACTGAAGCCATTATGTGAATCATGTCAGAATATCGCTTAGGAGCGACCGGCCAAGGTCTCTGTATCTCTGCCGTAATTAAACCGGCTAGTAATTAAAAAAGGCCCAGCAATCTGCATTACTGGGCCTTTTTTGTTACTGCAATATATTAAGCCTTATTACAACCCGGTACCTTGGCACCTACATCACGAAGCTTCTGAAGCCTGTTGCCCTCAGTATCCGCATAGCGGATCCACTGCTGAGGATAACGTTTGGTTTTCTTGTCTTTCGCTCGCTTCAACGCCTTTTGGAACGCCGAAATAGCATCTTTATAACAATGAAGATTGATCAGCGAATTACCCATAACCAGATAGTTAGAGTCCGGTCGCTTAACACCACCTTTCTGTGCCGCTCGTAGAGATGCACGGTAAGCTTCTTTGTCGCGGCCAAGATCTAGATAGATCCCTGCTAATCTCGCCTGAAGATTGCCGGTATCGGAAAATTTGGAGGCACTTTCAAGGGATTTGAGCGCACGCTTTAAGTCTTTTGATTGATACCAAGCCGTCCCCAATATCTCAAGATTCTTGGCGTTGCGTTTAATTAACGTTTTGCCGTCAGCATCCTTATCCTGCATACCTTTTTCAATAATTCGAGCAGCGCGGTAAGGTACCTCGGCACCTAGATACATGTAAGCCATACTCATGATCTGCCGCTCTTTGTTCAATTCGCCATTTAAATAGACGACTTCGGTAGCCACAAGGCGGTCCATGTCTCGCTCAAGCTCGCCATACATGCCACCAAGCTGGTTCCAGTAGGTCCACTTAGGATAATGCTTGACCAGCTTTTCGAGGATGCGAGTGACCCGCTTAAAATCGTTTTTCTCATAATAAAGAACCCGCTGAAGCCCCCACCAGTTTTCCTTTGGTAGAATCGCTTTCGACTCGGCATCGGCTATCGCCAATTCCAGCATGCTCAACGCTTCAGCTTTGCGGTCCAGCTGGTAGTAAATTTGCGCGAGTAAGACACGGGCATCACCGCCGATAATATTGGCAGCGTCCATCCAGATTTCAAGCTCTATGGCGGCTTTGCCATACTGCTCTTCCACCGTGTAAAGCTGGGCAACTGTATATCGAGTATCCAGAGCCAACTCAAGCGGTGTACCCACTCCATCGATAACTTTGCGGTAATTGCGAATAGCGCGAGGGAGGTCGTCTAAGGAGTAGTAAATATAACCCTTAAACTTCCATATTTGAGTCTGCTCATAGTCAGAAGCACAAGTTTTAGTGCTCGCCTCAATGCCATTTAGCATGTTTAGCGACTCAGGCCAATTTTCTTCTTCAAGAACGACTTGGACTTTCTCTAGAGCCTTGGCGCACGTGCCTCCCACCGACTGCCTTTTTCTAGTCTTAACATCTTTATACTTTGGCTGCTCTTTTTCTGCTGCAAATACAGAGGTCCCTGACAGTGCCTCTGGATTTGCTACTGAGATGAGTAGCGGCAGCATAAATGCGGCGCCAAATATGGCTAAAAATTTTGTGCGACTGAACATCAGGTACCCCTTACTTAGCCATTAGGAAGGTAAATTTATACATCACGTTCGGAACTTCTTGGCCCACTCCGTCAATAACCCGGGGGTTATATTTCAGTTTGAGGGCCGCTTTAAGCGCCGCTCTGCCGAAACCCCAGCCCTCAGGCCACTCTTCGACCATCACTGGATCACGCACGCCACCAGTCGTCGTGATTGTTACCTCGATGACTGCATAACCCTCTTTACCTCGCGTTTGGGCACGATTGGGGTAACGGGGCTGTGGAACGTAGACGGGAATATAATCCGAATCTCGCGCGAAGCCTGAATTACCAATACTTAAATTACCTCCTGCCGCGGGAGCTGCCATGCTTATAGCATTATCGGGTATCTCAAACTCGATGTTATCATCGGGAATATCCGGTGGCGGTGCTTCTGGCTCTTCGGGTTTCGCAACCTGTGAATTTACATTTTCGGTAACTTGACGCTCTATATGGAGAAAGTCAGGGATCTTAATGCTAGCTTTTGGATCCAGATCTTTGCTACCTGAGTCGATTAACTTATACATTAAAATAATCAACAAAAATGTAACCAGCACTCCAAGTGCTGCGGAAACGCCAACTCTGATTACAGGCATACTTTTAACTCAGTCGTTTTCAACAGAAATGGCTACTGGGGCAATACCGATATCGCGTGCGATATCAGCCACCTTGGCAACCGATTCAATGTTAGATTCATTATCAGCTTGGATGACCATGCCGCCCTTTGGGTTTTCATTGAATAATCTTGAAAGATTAATTTTCAACGCGGTAGTTTCAACGCGCTTTTTATCAATCCAATATTCATTATTCTCGGTTACCGCTACCAAGATACCTACCTTTTTGTAGGAATCGTCGGTGCTAGTGTCAATCTTATTAACCTCAACACCGGGAAGCTTAATAAACGAAGCGGTAACGATAAAGAAGATCAACATGATGAAAACCACGTCTAGCATAGGCGTAAGATCAATGGTCTCACCCTGTGCCTGTGCTCTGTTTGTTCTATTGCGCATAGTTGTCTCTCATAGGATTCCTGCAGCGATTAGGCCGCAGGTCCCAATTAGTGATCCATGGTCAGATGATCGGCTAGGAGGTGCTTCTCTCGCTCTGCTCCACGCTCGACATAGGTCATGCCAAAAACGCCCGAGAGAGCCGCTACCATCCCCGACATTGTCGGAACCGTTGCCTGAGATACACCACCGGCCATTGCCTTGGCATCACCGCCACCAGTAAATGCCATGACGTCGAATACAGTGATCATTCCGGTCACTGTTCCCAGTAAACCAAACAGTGGCGCTAACGCAACCAATGTCTTAATCATCATAAGGTTCGTATCGATTTCAATACTCACTTCAGAAATCAACTTTTCCCGTACCTGGTGGGCGCCTTTGGATTTGCGCTCTTTACGCTCTTCCCACGCCGTTAGGGCACGCTGAACGTCAACGCCTACGCTGGTTCGGAGATACCACATACGCTCAAATATGAGAGTCCACATAACGAATAGCAGGACGACAATGGCCCAAAGGACCGTGCCGCCTGAATCCATAAACTTCCCAATTTCCGCCATTGTATCAACGAAAAACATCTCAGCGTCCCTCTACTGAACCAGCAACAATTCCGGCACTCTGCTCTTCAAGAACATGCAGAATACGCTGCGCTTTACCATTGACCAACGTGTGCATCAGTACGGTCGGTATAGCAACAACCAGACCCAATACCGTGGTGATCAAGGCCTGAGAAATACCGCCAGCCATAGCCTTAGGATCGCCTGCGCCAAACAACGTGATCATTTGGAAAGTAATAATCATGCCAGTCACGGTACCCAGCAGACCTAACAGCGGCGCCACCATCGCAATGATCTTAAGTAAACTTAAGCCTGCTTCAATGTCGGGACGCTCCTTAAGAACCGCTTCGTGAAGCTTCAGTTCCAGCGATTCTGGATCTAGACCTGGATTATCGGCAGCGACTTTCAGTACGCGACCCAATGGGTTACCAGTATTGGCTGTCTTAGCTTTGAGCTGAGCAGTAACGGCGCTAGACATACCCATCAGCACTTTAAAGCGCCATAGAGCCAACAAGATTGCCACAACAAACACGGCAGAGATTACATAGCCTACGATGCCACCGTAGTGCCAGCGCTCTATCAATGTGGGTGTATTGATCAGGGCGCGCAACAGACCGCCGCCCAGTGGTCCACTTGGGTCCAGACCCACTTTAGTAAAGCCATCAACGGCTTCCTGCAGATCTGCAGCGCTAGATTGGTGTGAGCTAGGCTGTCGCGCAAGTTCAGAAACCAGACCAGTTTCAGGACTATACTCAAGGTACATGCCGTCGGCCATCAGGTTATAAGTTCCAACACGAACGACTTCCATCTCATCCTGTGTACCGTTAGCTAGCAGCACGGATCGGTTGAACTTAACAATACGTCCACTCTCGATCATTTCTCGCTGCTGCTCATACCAAAGCTTCTCAATATCTTCGATCGATGGTAGGCGTGTATCACTGCTCATTTTCTCAATGATCGTATCAAGGAACTCGGTACGACCAGGAATCTGAGCACTGACAATAGACTGGTTGAGGTTGGCACGAATGTCACCGGCGGCGCCAGTCAAATGACCAAATAGCTCCTTGAGTGACCCGAGGCGCTTATCGCGCTGCTCACGAAGGCCAGCCAACAACAAATCATTGTCACGAATAACCTGTTCCAAGCGGTCTGAACGACGCTCTTCAGCAGCTTTAGTATTTTCAGCCTCCTTCAGTTGCTGCGCCTGGGTACGCTGCTCACGCTTAAACGTTGCCTCACGCTTGCGATACTCAGAAGACTCTGAGAGTGCTGAACTCTCAATCATTTGCAATAGCTCGTCGAGCGTCTTAGCGTCCTGCCCCATAGCTGGCATGCTGAGGGCAGCTGCCGCTACAAAAGCGGCACAAACTTTAACGAAATTGATATTCATTGTGCGGTCTCCGGAGCTGTGATGGGCATTTGCATAACATCCTGAGGCGACAACTTCTTCGCAATCCGAATGCCCTGGTCCACGGCTCTACGATACCCAGAACCTAAGGTCTCCCAAGAACCGGTAGTCTTGTTCCAAGCACCAGTTTGAGATTTATCTTTCGTTTGATACATCAATGCTACTCGGCCGACGCGAAGTACTTCGACTTCAACCTCTGAACCGTCTGCATCAATGTCGATCATGTCTCGGTAAGACTCCAGCGAGAGGCTATATTCCGATTCAATATCATAGACTTCAAGAATCTGACGGAACTTTTCAGCGGCTGAAAACTTAGCGCTATCCATGTTGACGTAAAGATCGGCAATTGCCGCATTGCGCTGCGCTTGCTTAAACGGAACGTCCAGAGCAATAAAATCTTCAAGACCGGCGAGCATGCTAAGCATCAGTGGTGAAATACCACGTTCGATGATTGTCGCGTTCTCGATCGATTCTTTTAACTCAGACATCATAGTTTTCTGGCTAGTGATCTGACGATCAAGCTGAGAATTGTAGACTCGCAGTGATTCGATCTGCTTGTTGACCTGTTTAAATTCTTGCAAAAGACCATCTGTTTGATCAGCAATACGATCAACTTTGGTTTGCGCGGATTTAGCTGCTTTTACCTTTACGGCTCCAGCTTTGAGCACGTCCGTTACCTCAGCAGCATAGACTGCACTAACAGTCAGGCTACCAGCAAGAACGGCAAGAATTGCCAATGCTTTTAGTGGTTGCTTATTCATAGTTCCCTCAATTTGGGTCTACCGGATTAATTATCTTTCACTGCCTAAAATCGACAAAGAATGCTGCCGACAAAAGACAATCTTTGTTCGGGGTTACTTTGTAACAGCCTCAACTTAAAGAATCAATTTACGCCACCGCAAATTTAGGCGATAAAACAAAGAAATTATGACTATGTTACCTAACGTAACAGGTTTACTGAGGGCCGTCAGTGTTTGCCAACCGCTGCCTTTCCAGCACAAGGAACCGGTAAGAGTGGATGCCAGTTAGTTCAGGCAACCGCTCTGCGACCTGCTTCCATTCATCTGGATTGATCGCCGGAAAGAACGCGTCTCCCTCTATATCGGCATCGACCTCAGTAAGATAAACACGCTGTGCTAGGGGTAAGGTCGCGCTGTAAATCTGAGCTCCTCCAATGACCACAATCTCGTCGGCACCATCCGCCGCGCAGGCCTTTGCACCAAGAGCTAATGCTTCCCCTAGAGTTTGTGCAACCACAACGCCCTCCGCTGACCAGTTGCTGTTGCGCGTGATCACAATATTCGTGCGTCCTGGTAGAGGACGGCCAATGGAGTCATAGGTTTTTCGACCCATCACAATAGGCTTGCCCATGGTCACCGATTTGAAGTACTTGAGATCTTCTGGCAGATGCCAAGGCAGGGCGTTATTGGCGCCGATAACACCGTTGCGGCTAACAGCGACAATTAAAGATAAGCTCATCAACAGGGTCCTATCAAACGGCTACTGGCGCTGAAATTGCACCGTGGGACTGGTAATTTTGTAACTCAAAGTCGTCGTAGACAAAGTCAAAAAGATTATCTACATCTGGATTGATGGCCAGCGTTGGCAGCGGAAACGTGGTCCGAGAAAGCTGCTCCTCGACCTGATCCATATGGTTACTATAAAGATGTGCATCACCAAAGGTGTGAACAAACTCGCCCGGCTTTAAACCGGTAACCTGTGCAATCATCAGAGTCAATAGGGCATAGGAGGCGATATTGAACGGCACCCCCAGAAACACATCTGCACTGCGCTGATATAGCTGGCACGATAGCCGACCCTCGCTAACATAAAGTTGAAACAGGCTGTGACAGGGTGGCAACCCGGATTTGACCATCACTGGAATATCTTTGGGATTCCATGCCGATACCATGAGTCGTCGCGAATCTGGGTTCGATTTAATCTCTTCAACGAGTTGCGCTAGCTGATCTACGCCTTCAAAGTCGCGCCACTGTTTCCCGTAAACTGGCCCCAGGTCGCCATACTGTGCAGCAAAGGCATCATCTACTTTAATGCGCTCAACAAAGGTTTTCAGGCCGGCCTTCCACTCGGGTGAATACATAACTAGGTCGCTGTCCTGTCCGGTTTGCCGCAGCCAGCTCTGGTAAGGCCAGTCATTCCAGATGCCAACACCGTTCTCAACCAGATAGCGAATATTGGTATCACCTCGAATGAACCATAGCAGCTCGTGTAAGATCGACTTTAAATGGACCTTTTTGCTCGTCACTAGAGGGAATCCCTGAGCAAGATCAAAGCGAATTTGATGGCCAAAAATACTGATGGTGCCGGTGCCAGTGCGGTCTTCTTTGCGGGTACCATGATCGCGGATATGGCGAACTAAATCTAAGTAGGCCTTCACGAACCTGTTTTTCCTATAGCGCTGGTAGAACGTTGCAAATACTGCCGCATCAGCCAGACTCCTGCGAGAATCATGGGGACGCATAGCGCTTGGCCGCGTGTCATCCAATTAAAGGATTCTACCAATGCTACCTGACCCACAAACTGCGCGTCAGGTTGACGCACCATTTCAACAGCAAAGCGAAAGCATCCGTAAAGTACCAAAAATAAGCCCGCTACCTCACCGGATCGTCGTGGCTTTCGAGCGTACCAGTTAACCATAATAAACAGCAGCACCCCCTCTAACAGGGCTTCATATAACTGCGAGGGATGTCGTGAAAGCTGCAATGGATCAGCGGGAAATACCATCGCCCAGGGCAGGTCGGTGGCGCGGCCATAGAGCTCCTGACCGATAAAGTTGCCGATGCGGCCAAAAAACAGCCCGGCCGGCACCAAGGGCGCGACAAAGTCGCCGAGCGCCAGAAATGGCACCTGGTGCTTTCGGGCAAACAGTAGCACCGCGACGGTGACCCCCAACAGCCCTCCATGAAACGACATTCCTCCCTCCCATATGCGCAATAGCATCAGAGGGTCGGTTAACCATTGGCTAGCATTGTAGAAAAACATATAGCCTAGCCGACCACCCAGAATAACTCCCCAGGCACCATAAAAAATAAGATCTTCGACCTGCGCTTTTTGGATTGGAGACCAGGGCCGTTGACTGTTGCGTAGCGCGAGAAAATAGGCTCCGGTAAAGGCCAGCAGATACATAATGCCGTACCAGTGAATTTGTAATGGCCCAATCGACAAGGCGACCGGATCTATGGCTGGATAACTAAGCATTACAGCATTGTCCTTATAACTATTTGGACGCAGATCATAGCGGTTTCTGGCCCTCTCTGCCACAGAGCATGACACAGAGCATGACGGCAACAAGCAGACAGGTTAGACTTCCGGTATGTGCTTGCTTGCCGTTGCTTTTCAAACCCAAATCGACTGCCCACTGATTGTGACCTCCAATCGTGATGAGTTCTATCGACGCCCTACAGAACCCATGCATTGGTGGCCCGATGCACCAATTTTGGCAGGTCGAGACGCTGAGGCTGGCGGTACATGGATGGGCCTTTCTCGCAGCGGTCGATTTGCCGCGGTAACGAACTTTCGTCAGCTGGTGGCTGGCGCTATGCCCGAGACTAAAGCCCTGTCTCGAGGTCATTTAGTGACCGATTTTTTAAGTTCAGAAAAAACGGTCGAACAATGGGCCGACTCCATAGCGGCGACAATGCCGGATTATGGTGGTTTTAATTTATTACTCTATGACGGCCTTAGCCTGCTGTATTTAAATAATCATGATGGCGCTAGGCAGCTTCTGGCGCCGGGTATCTATGCCCTGAGTAATCATTTGCTCGACAGCCCATGGCCAAAAGTTGACCACGCCCGTGAGCAGCTAAGACGGGCTATAGAAGCCGGTCAAATTGGCGCTGGACAGTTGTCGGAGCTAATCGCCACATTGTCTCTCGAAAAAACCTACCCGCCGGAGCTACTCCCCGATACCGGCGTGCCTAAAGAGTTAGAGGCACAGCTGTCTTCACCTTTTATTGTCGCCGACGGTTATGGCACCAGAGCATCTTCGGCCATTATTATATCGAACCAGGGTGGGATTGTTGTGACTGAGCATTGCTTCGAAGCAGGAGAGACGCTGGGTACTCAGGTTTACGAATTCGAGCTATCGCGAGCGTAGCTCTGATTGGTTAGGCTAATTAGCCTGGCAACCTCTGGATGGTTTAGAGCGTCAGCCATAAAACGCGCTATCGACCCAGCGTTAGGCATACGCAAAGCTCTCCTGACTAAATCCTGCGCCTGTTTATGACTGACATTAAGCAACACCGACTTGACTCGTAAAAGACTACTGGCACTCATAGACAGATTCTCATAGCCAAGCCCCATTAGTACCACTGCCTGCAAGGGATCACCCGCCATTTCACCGCAAACACTTAGCTGGCAATTGACCGATGAAGCCTGATCATGGATGCTCTTTAACGCTCTGAGTACGCTGGGGTGCAAGCTGTTGTAGAGATCGGCAACTCTCGGGTTGTTGCGGTCAACCGCCAACAAATACTGAGTTAGATCATTAGTGCCCACAGATAGGAAATCAACGCGGCGACCAATCTCTTTGACCTGATATACCGCAGCAGGCACCTCGATCATGGCTCCGATAGGAGGCTTCTGAAGACTGAATCCCTCCTCCTCTGTAAGCTCTCGATAGGCGCGATCTATTAACTCTAAGGCTCTATCAAGCTCGGGAATACTACTAATCATCGGCAACAGAATACGGAGATTATTGACGCCTTCGCTAGCCCGCAGCATAGCTCGTATCTGCACAAGAAAAATCTCTGGATGATCGAGAGAGATACGGATACCACGCCATCCCAAAAAGGGATTTTCCTCTTCAATAGGGAAATACGGCAGGTCTTTGTCGCCGCCAATATCCAATGTCCGCATAGTCACCGTGCGTGGAGAAAACGCCAGCAATTGCTCACGGTAAATACCTATTTGCTCGTCTTCAGTGGGGAAGCTCGAGCGCAGGGAAAAAGGCATTTCTGTACGATACAATCCAACCGCTCCCGCACCACTTTTCAGTGACAATAGCGTGTCTTGACGCAGCCCTGTGTTGACCCAAAGAGAAAAGGGAAATCCGTCCGGAGTTATACAGGGAACATCCCGCAACTTTTCCAGATCCTTAGCGAGAATTTTTTCTTCTCGCTGACGTTGCAAATAACGTCGGCGTAGAGCGCGTGTAGCGCCACTGACAACATTACCGAGAAAGCCATCAACAATTAATTCCTGACCTTCGAGCTCCGTCCAAGGCAGCCCCACGGCACCCATGACAGTCGGTATACCGAGGGCGCGGGCGACAATAGCGAGATGGGAATTACTCGAGCCTTTTCGGGAGATGATACCCACTAGCCGGTTGACCGGAATGTCGGCTAACGAGGTCGCCGAAAGATCTTCTCCCACCAAAATAACACGGCGTGGCAGGGGTACCGTTTTTTTATCATGGCTCTGTAGATAACCCAGAACCCGTTTACCCAGATCATTGACATCCGCCGCTCTCTCTCGCAGATAGGGGTCATCCATTTGCCTAAACGTACGCACATGCTTGAGGATTACCGAACTCCAAGCACTCTGGGCCGCGCGCCCCTCTGTAATCGCCGCAAAGACCTCGCCTCCCAATGACCGGTCATCGAGCATGCGAATATATACATCAAATAGTGCCAGCTCTTCAGAGCTCAACTGCCCCTCTAGGCCGGCACTCAAATTGCGCATATCTTGCTTGGCCGCTTCCAATGCGGCGCGAAAAATTTCCAACTCCGCAATGGGGTCCTCAGTGAAGCGCTCTGGCACCGATGCCAAATCTGTACTGGCCGATACCAGTACCGCACGGCCAATGCCGACCCCTGGTGCACTCGGGATACCTTTAAATGTTGCCTCGCGGCTTTTCCCGCGGCCCGCTGACGCCAATTTGCGTAGAGCGCCAGTAGCCTCCGCATGAGCAATTGCCCCCGAGAGCTGAGCACAGACCGTGACGACAAAGGCTTCTTCTTCATCGGCAAATCGGCGCTCAGTTTGCTGTTGCAGCACCAACACCCCCAATACCTTGCGATGGTGGATAATGGGCACACCCAGAAATGAGTGATAGGGCGCCTCACCAGTCTCTTCAAAATAGGCGTAATTAGGATGCTGATCAGCATCCTTTAAGTTGAGCGGCTCTTCTTTAGAGGCCACCAGCCCTACCAGACCTTCGCGCATGGCAAGGCGCACCTTGCCAATAGACTCTGCACGCAGACCCTCTGTAGCCATTAGCACGTAGCGCTGATCCGTTTCATCAAACAGATAGACAGAGCATACCCCTGCGCTCATTGCCAACCGAACTTCGGTGACAATAATTCTGAGCACTTCTGGCAGGCTGCGGGCGCTATTGACCTCCTGGACTATGGTTCTTAAAGTGGCAAGCACGCTTAGGCACCTCGACTCTGCTGTTCGAAGAGAGCATTGGCGGGCGCAAATTCAAGCAGCGCACTGCGGTAAACACTGCGCTTAAATGAAACCACAGACCCAATGGGATACCAGTAGTTAACCCACTCCCAGCCATCAAATTCAGGGCTGTCACCCGTGTCAAAGCGCACCGTAGAGGCGTCTCCAGTCAGCTGTAAATAAAACCACTTCTGTTTTTGACCGATACACAACGGCTTAGAATGTTTGCGCTGCATCTTTGGGGGTATATGGTAACGTAGCCATTTTTTACTGCGCTGAATGATCTTTACATCTTTAGATTCTAGGCCCACCTCTTCGTAAAGCTCACGATAAAGCGTCTGCTCGGCAGTCTCCCCCTGGCTGACACCACCCTGAGGGAACTGCCAGGCATTCTGACCCAGCCGCTTTGCCCAGAACAATTTACCTAGACCATCGCTGATCACAATAGCCACATTCGCGCGAAAACCATCCTTATCAACCACGGTGTTATCCCACTATTAATCTATTAAAGTAGCTCTATTATTTCACGGTCTGATAAAGCCAATAATTTTCCCTTGAGCCTATCTTACATCATCGCTATCCTGCGGCTGCGTTTAATTACATTTTTCACTGAAACTGGACTCCTCATGGCCCTGGCGATTTTTGATTTAGATAACACATTGATTGCTGGTGATAGCGACCACAGTTGGGGCCAGTTTTTGGTGGCGCAAGGACGAGTGGATCAGAGCCATTATCAAACCATGAATGATCGCTTTTATGCGGACTATGAAGCCGGATGCTTAGACATTCACGCCTACCTTGAATTCTCCCTTGCCCCGTTGGCGACTCTCTCGGCCTCAGACCTAGAAACACTGCACCTTGAATTTATGGAGCAGGTGATCGCGCCAATGAGGCTGGCCCTTGCCGACCGGCTTGTTGAGAAGCATCGCGCTGACGGCGATCGGCTGCTGGTTATCACCTCGACAAACCGCTTTATTGTAGAGCCCATCTGCCAGTCCTTGGGGCTTAGTGAGACCCTCGCCACAGAACCGGAGATGGTTGATGGTCGTTATACCGGAAGAATTGTTGGCATACCCACCTACCAAGAGGGCAAGGTTAAATGTTTAGATCTATGGTTGCGTGAAAATAATGAGACCTTAGTCGGTAGCTATTTTTATTCTGACTCCATCAATGATATGCCACTGCTGTTAAAAGTGACCCATCCTGTCGCTGTAGATCCGGACCCACAACTGCGTGCAGAAGCCGTCAATCGCGGCTGGGATAGCATCTCATTAAGGTAACGTATTATTAGAGCGCGCAAAAATAGCTTGTGCTGAAAAGTAGCCCAATGAGCGCGAGCCCAGACCCTGTCTATAAAAAAGCCTTAGCAACCGCTAAGGCTTTTCTTTTAAGCAGAGCCGGCTACTAGGACTCATCGACCATCGATTGGTAATCCGAGGCATCCATCATATCCTCCAGCTCATTGACTTCAGACGGCTTGACCCGAAAGAACCAACCGTCGGCATAGGGCGACAGATTCACCGTTCCAGGCTCATCTTCAAGTGCCGGGTTAATCTCAATAACTTCGCCACTCAGTGGCGAAAAAATATCGGACGCCGCTTTGACCGACTCGACGACCGCAATTTCAGAACCCGCATCAAGCGTCGCGCCTACTTCTGGCAGCTCAATATAGACAATATCACCGAGTGCTGCCTGAGCATGATCGGTAATCCCAACAACAACAGTGCCGTCACTTTCCAAGCGAGCCCACTCGTGGCTGCTGGCGTATTTTAATTCCGTAGGAAGGTCGCTCATTGTATTCTCCAGTGACTAGTAATAGCTAAAACCTTTAATGACCGCCGAACCTCGGCCAGACTCTTAGTTTGGCGGTATTTTACTGGTAATAGCCTATAAAGATAGAGTAATTTTCGACAGGTAATGACCATTTTGAGTAATTGTGTAAACTATGCGGCAATCTTTGCCCGCCATGTCTTTTAACCTGATGAGAAAATCATGCAAAATACCCCTCGCGCCATAATATTAGGTGCAATTCTTCTGCCCGCCGCGTCGCTACAAGCCGACGAGTTAGCGCTCGTCAATGGCGACAGCTTGCAGGGTACAACCGTTGCGCAGACCGACAGTCATTTAATTTGGCTGTCAGATAATTTTGGTGAGCTAACTATCGCCCTCAAAAGGGTAGCCTCTATTAACGGGGAGCCACTTTTCTCTTCGTCGACGATGCCCGAAGTCGCTGCTGCTGTGTCTTCATTTAGCAATAGCCTCAGAGGGGAACTATCTGTCACCGGAGCCTATGCCAGTGGCAACGAAGAGCGCGAGGATTGGGACATTGGAACTGCCGTTGAATGGCGTGCGGGCGATTATCGCCATGACGCCACGCTTAATTATGAGAGTCACAGCCTAGACGGGTCTGCCGACAGTGAAGAGCATCATGTCGGTTATGGCCTTGACTTTTTCTTTCGTGAGAAATGGTTTTGGAAAAATGGTGCGACATGGGGCGCCAATGATAATCGCGCCATAGACCAATATTATTCTGTTGGTAGCGCCATCGGCCGCCAATTATGGGAAACCGACGCTAGCGCGCTATCGGCGGAATCCGGCTTTGTCTGGATCAGTGAAGAGTATAATGATCAGAGCTCAGATAGCCGGCTTACATGGAGCTGGTCAGCAGACTATCGCAAAATACTGATGCAAAGCGTAGAGCTATTTCATAGCCACAGACTACTGGTCTCAGTCTCTGACGTTGATGATTCAGAGCTGAAGGCCGATTTGGGCCTCAAAACCCCCTTAATGGAAAACCTATTTACCGAACTAAAGCTTGAGTGGCTTTACGACAATAAACCCGCTCTGGGCACTAAAGCCCGGGATAGCCAGCTAACCATCGGCGTAAATTACAGCTGGTAAACTCATTAAGCTCAGAGGCGAACTTGCAACGGAGGCTCATTGAGGGCAGCCAACTGTTCGCGCAACATCAGAATATGGTCGCTCCAATAACGCGGCGAGTTGAACCAAGTAAACGCTCGCGGAAATGCCGGATCGGTCCAGCGTCTGGCAATCCAGGCGCTGTGGTGCATAATTCGCAGGGTCCGGAACACCTCAATTAGCCGCAGCTCGCGGTAGTCAAAATCATAGAAGTCATTGTAGCCCTCGATTAGCTCGGCCATCTGCAATGTCTGTTCCTGACGATCCCCCGACAGTAACATCCAAAGATCCTGAATCGCTGGCGCCATGCGCGCATCGTCAAAGTCGACAAAATGCGGGTAGTCATCACGCCAAAGAATATTGCCAGAATGACAGTCACCGTGGACACGAATATTATTGATTGGCCCATAGTCTTCCAGTAGCTGATCAACTTTTTTAAGGACATCTAAGGCTAGCGAGTCGTAAGCTGGCAACAGCTCTTTAGGCATAAACTGCTCGCTAATTAGTCGATAGGACTGCCAGCCAAAGTTTTCAACACGCAGGGTCGGCCTATGCTTAAACGCCTGCATCGCCCCTATACCGTGAAAGCGTCCCAGCACACGGCCCAGAATGAAAAGATTGTCGAGATTGTCCAATTCGGGGGCATGGCCGCCCTTACGTTCATACAGTGCAAACCTGAAATCACCATAGTTGTGCAGGCTGTCACTCCGGGAATTCACCCAGGGACAAACCACCGGTAGCTCTTGCTCCATCAGCTGAAAGCAGTACTCGTGCTCCTCATGAATCTGCTCATTAGTCCAGCGTTCGGGTCGATAAAACTTGGCGATCATTGGCGCTTGGTCTTCAATACCGATTTGGTAAACGCGGTTTTCATAACTATTTAGCGCCAGAAAGCGCCCATCGGAAACAAAGCCCTGGCTCTCAACCGCATCGATCAATAAATCGGGGCCTAGCGCTTCGAAGGGATGGCTACGAGTTTCGGTCATTGAATAATCCGCATTGAGCTTTTAAAGGACCTAATCAAGGCCGGGTTTTGAGCGTCTGTCTTTCTTCTGTCCCTGCTGCGTTTTCTTATCCATACGCCTCAGTTGCGACCCTTTGGTCGGCCTTGTCGGCCGCCGAGTCTTTGGCGTAAACATCGCCGACTGCACCATCTCCTGCAACCGCTGCAGGGCCTCGACACGATTCTTGTCCTGACTACGGTAACGCTGCGCCTTAATAACCACAATCCCCTCCTTGGAGATACGCTGATCACTGAGCTTATGGAGCCGCGATTTAACCAACGCGGACAACGATGAGGCCGGAATATCAAAACGTAAATGGATCGCCGACGACACCTTATTAACATTCTGACCTCCAGGACCCTGCGCCCGAATCGCTGTCAGCTCGATTTCTCCCTCAGGAATTGAAATAGTGCTTGAAATAAAGACCATTAGTCAGCGTCTTCAATATACTCAAAACGCGCAATCTGTTGCCCATCTAGTTCGACGGTTTCAATAAACATTGCCAGGGGGCGCACCCATAGGCTGTAGTCACCATAAAGGGTTCGATAGACCACATGTTCTTCTTCTGTTTCACTGTGTTTGGCCACATCGATCACCTCGTAGAGATTACCTTTGTAATGCTTGTAGATACCCTTGATCATGCTCATAGGAGAGCCTTATTTTTTGCGAAGACCTCAGTCTTACAATGAATGACTCCGGACAGACATAGCTCAAGCTCGTCTCCAACCGCAAGCGGTCCGACGCCTTCTGGTGTTCCAGTCAGCACCAGATCACCCGGTAGCAAAGTGAAAAACTGGCTGATATAAACCAATAGCGGTATCACTCGTGTCAACATATCAGCACTATTGCCATCCTGCCGCAATTGCTGGTTCTGGTGCAACTGAATCTGCTGACACTGCAGGTCTCCAAGCTTGTCTGGACTGACGAATGCCGACATGGGGCAGGAGCCGTCAAAAGCCTTGGCTTTTTCCCAGGGCAGGCTGCTATCTTTTAACCTAGTTTGCAGATCACGCAGGGTTAAGTCGAGGCCGATACCCACACCGAGGATCGCACTTTCTGCCTGCTTTTCGGTGCAATCAATCAGCCGCTCACCGATTAAAAGGCTCATTTCTGTTTCAAAATGACAGACCCCTAGGTGGATTGGGATCATGATCGGTTGCGCTAGACTTACCAGTGCCGTATTGGGCTTGATAAACAAAACGGGTTCAGTCGGCACCGGATTATTGAGTTCGCGCGCGTGGGCCGCATAATTGCGCCCCACACAGACTACTTTGCCCAACGGCAGATCGACCGTCTGACCGTCAACAACATGGTGGTACTCTCGCATTATTTATCCTTTCCTCGCTACCTTTCGACAGTACTACAACACCACATTAAAAAATAATAGCCTTATCGTCATTGAGGTACAACGCTCCCTTGATAATACGATAGATCATCCAGATACTGACAATCGCGGACGCCAACCAACCCATTAATATCAACCAAAACAGGAACCCCACTATTGACCAAAGCAGCCCATACCAAAAGGTGTTCATCTGCCACCGGAAGTGCCCCTCAAGCCAAGTACCACGAACCTCATCCAGCTTAATATAATTGATTACGATGGCAACAATATAGGTTACTCCGCCAGTAAAAAAGCCCAACCCTTGCAGCACATATACCAACAGAGCCATATTTTTTTGGCTCGCATCTATGTCGACAACATCTTCACTCATAACTAACTCCCGTTCGTCTGTACCTGAAATTGGATACGCAATTAATCAAACAGTTTCCCTGGATTTAAAATTGAATTGGGATCAAAGACCTTTTTAATCTGCCGCATCAGCTTTATTTCGAGAGGCGATCTGGAATAATGCAAATACTCTTTCTTCAGCAGACCCACCCCATGCTCTGCACTAATACTGCCCTCGTACTTAGCCAACAACTGACCAATCTCAGCACTGACAGTGCCGCACTTGGCGACAAACTCCTCATTGGATAGAATTTCTGGCCGCAGAATATTGAGATGTAGATTGCCATCGCCAATGTGACCATACCAAATGACCTCAAAGTCCGGGTAACGACCCGCCACCAGCTCGTCTACTTCACGCAGGAAGTCTGGCATTCGCGAAACCCGCACAGAGATATCATTCTTATACGGCTGCCAATGCCAGAGAGTCTCTGATATATCCTCACGCAATTTCCACAGCGCCATGGCCTGTGCCAAACTCTGACTCAACACGCCATCCAACACCCACCCCTCTTCTACACAGGTTTCAAATAGCGCCATAGCACTATCCAAAACCGATTCATTGGCCGTCTCAAATTCCAACAGCGCATAAAATGGGGTTCTAGTTTCGAAAGGCTTAGCATGACCCTGATACTCGGTCACCTTATCCAAGGCGGCCTGGGAGAAAAATTCAAACGCGCTTAAATCGATTTCAGCACTAAAGACACGCAGTACGTCGAGTATCGCGGGAAAGTTATCAATACCCAAAACCAGCACCGTCGAGGCTGCAGGCGGCCTAGTCAGCTGAATCGTCGCCTCGCAGATCAATCCAAGAGTTCCTTCAGACCCGATAAATAGGTGTCGAAAGTCGTACCCGGTATTGTTTTTCACCAGCCCTCGATTCAGATTCAAAATCTCACCGGCACCGTTGACCACTTTTAGACCGATGACCCACTCTCGGGTCATGCCGTAGCGGATGACATTGATGCCACCCGCGTTAGTAGCGATGTTGCCGCCAATTTGGCTAGACCCAGTGGACGCAAAGTCGACTGGGTAAAACAGGCCCCGCTCGGCAGCAAAATCCTGTAACTGCGCGGTTATTACGCCAGCCCCGAGCCTGACACAACGGTCGATGGGATTAAAATCCAACATCTGATTAAGACGGTCCATGGCAACCACAATCTCGCCATCTTTAGCCACTGCGCCGCCACTGAGGCCCGTCCGTCCGCCAGAGGGTACAACGGCCAAGTTACATTCATTGGCCAACAACACGACCTGTTGCACCTCTTCAATTGTGCCAGGCAAGACCACCGCAGAGGGATTAGCCCGCCAAATAGTCGTCCGGTCAACGCCAAAATGCTGTAATTCACCCGCATCCAACAGCAGGCGCTCGGCGCCAACTATTTTAGTTAATCGAGAAACAATCTGTTCCGATAACATTCGGAGATCCTCTTAAAAGGGGCGGTTTATGCAATAGAGTTCATGGGTCATGTTACCATATAGGCCCAAATCTGATTGCCCGTGGACAATATAATTGATGTTGAATTTTTCTCTCGGAAAACAAAAAATTAAAATTCTCCTGCTGGAAGGCGTCAATCCATCTGCGGTCGCCGCCTTTAAAGCTGCCGGCTATGAAAATATTGACTACCAACCCGCCGCGCTGCCTCAGGATGAGCTGCTAAAAAAAATCGCCGATGTACATTTTGTTGGAATTCGCTCTCACACCCAACTCAACGCTCAGGTGTTCGCAGCCGCCAAAAAACTACTGAGTGTCGGCTGCTTTTGTATTGGAACGAACCAGGTAGACTTGCAAGCGGCTACGGAGCATGGCGTGATCGTTTTCAATGCGCCTTATTCTAATACGCGCAGTGTTGCAGAACTGGTCATCGCCGAAGCCATAATGTTAATGCGTGGCATTCCAGAGAAAACGGCAAAAGCCCATCGAGGAGAATGGCTAAAGTCTGCCGCCAATGCCTACGAAGTGCGGGGCAAGACGCTAGGGATCGTAGGCTACGGCAACATAGGCAGCCAGGTCAGCGTAATGGCAGAGGCCATGGGCATGAAAGTATGCTTTTACGACGCATTAACCAAGTTGCCTTTAGGCAATGCCCAGCAGATAGCAACGCTGCACGGACTGCTCGCGCATAGCGATGTGGTCTCGTTACATGTCCCAGACACGCAGGCAACTCGAGGCATGATCGGCGCCAAAGAGCTAGCCGCAATGAAACCTGGAGGCATGTTGATCAATGCCGCACGAGGCCAGATCGTCGACATCGAAGGTCTCTGCATACAGCTGGCCAGTAAACACCTAGGGGGGGCAGCGATCGACGTATTCCCCGTAGAGCCAAAGTCCAACCAAGACGAATTTATCTCTCCATTGCGCAAATTTGACAATGTGATTCTGACCCCCCATATCGGCGGCTCTACGCAGGAAGCCCAAGAAAATATTGGCGTAGAAGTGGCCGAGAAGATGATCATGTATAGTGACAACGGCACCAGTATTAGCGCAGTTAACTTCCCTCAGGTGGCACTGCCAGCGCATGACAATACCCATAGGCTACTGCACGTACACCGGAATACTCCGGGGATTATGAGCGCTATCAACCAGATTTTTTCGGAATTCAATATCAATGTTGCCGCACAGTACCTGCAGACCAACGACCGGGTCGGTTATGTGGTGGTCGATATCGAGGCTGAATACAGTCAGGGCGCACTGGCGGCGTTAAAGGGCATTGCGGGCACCATTCGCTGCCGAGTTTTGTTTTAACGTCGAGATTTGGCGTAAATAAACAGTTTTTCGCGTTAATTACTAGCTAAACCCTTAAAAAAGACATACACTGCCGTGTACTGAACTAGCATTAAAAAGTACAGAGTACTCGCTTGTTCAGGAATGCCTTTGATCTACAACATGTTTTTTAAATCACAGGTAAGGCTAGCCCCGTTACGAGGCTGGATATATTAAACGCCTTAAACGGTATACATTTTATAAGTGAGGTTAGTTATGTCGGAGAGAGTTTCTGGCACTGTTAAGTGGTTCAACGACAGTAAAGGTTTTGGTTTCATTGAGCAAGAAGGCGGCGGTGACGTATTCGTTCACCACAGCGCAATCCAAGCTGATGGTTTCAAATCATTAAAAGAAGGTCAGGCAGTAACGATGGAAGTTACTCAAGGCCAGAAAGGCGCTCAAGCTGAGAACGTAGTCGCCGATTAATTTCTGTCGCTGTCGCTAGATAGCAGTACGAAAATTAAGAAAAAACCTCGATAAGCAATTACCGAGGTTTTTTTATGCCTGGTGCTGACGCAATGACAGCAAAAATTAAGCACTTATGAGAATACAGGCGGTCAAGGCGCCGCAATAACCCGCTAAAAAATAGCAGACAAAAAAAATCCCGCCAACCGGCAGGATCCTTTCACGCAACTGAGACACCAGTTACTTGATCTTGGCTTCTTTGTAAATCACATGCTTGCGGATCGTGGGATCATATTTCTTGATCTCCATTTTCTCAGGCATATTGCGCTTATTTTTATCCGTCGTATAAAAATGCCCAGTACCAGCGCTAGACACTAATCGAATTTTTTCGCGAGCTGACTTAGCCATCAGTTATCTCCTTAGATTTTCTCGCCACGAGCCATCAGCTCGGACAAGACTTGTTCAATACCTTTTTTGTCGATGATGCGCATACCTTTGGTGGATACGCGAAGCTTAACAAAGCGTTTTTGCCCTTCAACCCAAAAGCGATGGGTATGAAGATTTGGCTCAAAGCGACGACGAGTTCTATTCTTCGCGTGAGATACATTATTTCCCGCCATTGGGCGCTTGCCCGTGACCTGACATACTCTAGACATTATTCCTGCCTCTACTATCTATTTTTGCCACAGGAAAAGCCTGTTTGACAAAAGAATACTGTTAATTAAATAACCTTTAACGGGACCGTCCCGAAAGGAGGCGCGTTTTATACCAGAAAGCCAATCTTGAATCAAATGAAAACCGCGGGATTGCCGGAAAATAGCACTTTTTCTTCACTCTAAGAGCTATCAAGGCTCATTGCTTATTGAATCCTATAAAATAACCTGATTGCAGCAGCATTCACACCCGGCCAGTATCCGCCAGTGAAGTCACTGCCCCGCGGCCAATAATAAAGTGGTCCAAGAGGCGAATATCGACTAACGCTAGCGCCTGCTTAATACGCTTGGTAATGGCGATATCAGACTGGCTCGGCTCGGCAACTCCAGAGGGATGGTTATGCGCGACAATGACCGCAGCAGCATTGTTTTGCAGCGCCAACTTGACTATCTCCCGAGGATAAACACTCGCCATATCAATCGTGCCTTGAAATAATTCGTGAAAATCCAATAGTTGATGGCGTGAATCGAGGAGCAATATGACAAATACCTCACGCTGATAACCCCTCATCTGCACTGCAAGGTAGTCTCTAACCATCTGGGGACTGGTAAATATTGGGTTAGCGCGCAGCTCCTCTTTAATATATCGGCTGGTTAACTCTAGAGCAGCCTGCAGCTGAGCAAACTTCGCTGGACCCAGCCCTTTGCGCTCGCAGAATGCGTCCTGTCGCGCGCTCAGTAGAGCCCCAATGCTGCCAAATTCTGACAATAGGGCGCGGGCGAGATCAATGGCGGTGATGCCGGGCAAGCCAGTACGTAGAAATATTGCCAGTAATTCAGCATCTGAAAGTGCAGCTGCACCCTTAGATAAAAGCTTCTCCCTAGGTCTCTCTTCCTTGGGCCAGTGGCTTATAGCCATAGTGAGTCCTCATTTATCACTACAGAAATCTCTCTCATAGTGGTATCTTACAATCCTTTATTTGGCCTGTCTGGACGATTAATGAGCAGTCTATCAAACAAACGAATAATTCTTGGCGTCACGGGAGGCATTGCCGCCTACAAAAGCGCCGAAATTATTAGACGTCTTCAGGATCAGGGCGCTGAGGTGCGTGTCGTTATGACTCCTGCGGCCAGCGAATTTATCCGACCCCTTACCATGCAGGCCCTGTCCGGATACCCGGTGCATACTAACCTGCTAGATTCTGAGGCGGAGGCGGGTATGGGCCATATCGAACTAGCGCGCTGGGCAGACCTATTGCTCATTGCCCCTGCCAGCGCAGACTTTATTGCCAACATGGTGCATGGCAGGGCCGACAGCCTGCTCAGCGCCGTTCATTTAGCAACGCCCGCTAAGGTTGCGGTTGCTCCGGCCATGAACCAAGCCATGTGGAATCATCCGGCTAGCCTGGCGAATATTGCCGTGTTAAGAGAGCGCGGCGTCACCCTTATTGGTCCAGAGGATGGCCTTCAGGCCTGCGGTGATATTGGACCGGGAAGAATGGAGCAGCCTGATAGCGTTGTTAGTGCGGTAAGCCGCCTCTTTAACACTGGGTCACTGGCGGGTAAAAAAGTGGTTATTACCGCAGGACCAACTCGTGAAGCACTGGATCCCGTGCGCTATATCAGTAACCACAGCTCCGGTAAAATGGGCTATGCGCTTGCCGCAGCTGCCCTAGAGGCTGGTGCCGAGGTCTTTTTAATTTCCGGGCCAGTAACCTTGGATGCACCCTCGCGCTGCCACCTTATTCCAGTAATTTCTGCACAGGATATGCTCACGGCATCTTTAAATTTGGCCCTCGATGCCGATATATTTATAGCCGCTGCTGCGGTTGCTGACTACCGTGCTAGCGCGGTTTCGGCGCAGAAGATCAAGACGCAGGGCAGCTCTATGACCATTGATCTGGAGAAAAATCCTGATATCGTCAGTGCAGTGGCAACTGCCAATGAGGCGTTATTTGTACTGGGTTTCGCCGCGGAGACCGAAAAGGTAGAAGCCTATGCCCGCGATAAATTGGAGCGCAAGAAACTCAGCGCCATTATCGCCAATGATGTATCTCGGGCGGATATAGGTTTTAGCAGCGATGACAACGAAATTAGTTGGATCGATCGAACCTCCTCGATAGCCTTTAGCAAGAGAAGTAAGGCGCAACTAGCCAGGGATATCATTGAACATATGGCACAGAGCTATTTCCACTAACCTGCTATCTCTGAGAAAGTAATGACAGTCACATTAAAAGAGTTCATTTCAGAAATTCGAGGCGATCGCTTTGTCCGCGGTAGCTTTGCGACTGGATTGATTCTGTTAGTGGTTTCATCTGTCGCCGTTTGGCAGCAGACTATCGTTGATGCACGCGTTCAGGCTGTGAGCCTCCAACTTGGCCAAAACATGAACCTCGCGGCCAGTCAGATTCAAAGTTATCTAGACAAGAATCAACAATCGCTGAACGACATCGCTGACCAAACCAGTACTTTCACGCTGTTTAACAGCGGTGACTTCTCTGCTTTGGACCGGGAAGAAGTCAACAGCGCAGCTTTAATTCCTGAGGCTGAGTCCATTCGCTATATCGACAGCGGCCTAGAGCGACATCAAGACAGTTTGAATATGGCTACAACCCAGATCATACGTAGGTCTCTAGCCGGGGACAGGGGCAATTCTATAGCCATAAAGGTTGCTGGTCACTGGAAAGTTCTCCTGATCAAGCCCGTGCTATCCCCGCAAATACCCGCCAGTGCAAAAGTAGCTAATGTTGGCGGCATTGTCTTGCAGCTGCCGATTGAAGGACTTACCCAAGCCCTGAGTGCTGTAGACGTCTCTAACGGCACTATGCAGTTGCAGCAAACGGAGCCTGATAGGAATGACATCATTGTTCTGTCATTGAGCGGCCAAGCCTCGCCAGTCACCTTAATGCCCATCCAAGCAGACCATATCCGTATGATTGATACGGTAAATCCGCGCTGGAAAGTCAGCTTTATTCCGTCGGCCAAACTGATGACCGCTATTGAGGATCAGCTTCCTCCGTTTTGGTTATTCTTCGGTATAGCTTGGGGTAGCCTATTACCTGCTTTGTATCTCATAACCCGCTATAGAGTTAGCCGTAGGTCATGGATCACCGATATTTTTATAGAGGAACACAACGCGCAGGATGCCCTTTTTGCCTCACCAAATGAGGATGAGGTCGAGCTTGTCATGCAAGCTCAGACACTGCAGTCAGATTTTGCAGCCGCTGAGCCTCTCTTTGACGAGACTTCGTCAGAGAAGCCGGCATTTGACAAGATGCCTGACGTCGATGAGTCCTTAGAAACCGAGGACTTTTTGCAGAGTGAAAAAACCCTCCTAGACGCATCGGCGACTGAAGAGATTCAACATCCCGATGAAACTGTGTCGGAGGTCAAAGAATCTTCAGAGATCCAAGAGACTCCAAACACCGAAGAGCCCCCAGAAACCAAGGACTTTTTGCAGAGTGAAAAAACCCTCCTAGACGCATCGGCGACTGAAGAGATTCAACATCCCGATGAAACTGTGTCGGAGGTCAAAGAATCTTCAGAGATCCAAGAGACTCCAAACACCGAAGAGCTACCAGAAACCGAGGACTTTTTGCGGAGTGAAAAAACCCTCCTAGACGCATCGGCGACTGAAGAGATTCAACATCCCGATGAAACTGTGTCGGAGGTCAAAGAATCCTTACAGAGCCAAGAGACTCCAAACACCGAAGAGACCCCAGAAATCGAGGACTCTTTGCGGAGTGAAAAGACCCTCCTAGACGCATCGGAGACCGAAGAAACGCCGTGTCTCCAAGAGGCAGTAGCCACGGTAGCTACTAGCGAAGCTGAAGCTGCAGAATTGGAGAAAGATATAATTCCCAATGAGTACATAGAAGCTCCAATCTCGGGACCGTTTCTGGTGCCAGATGTTGTTTTTCGTGACTATGATATTCGCGGTATAGCAGGATCAGAGATCACCAAAGCCTTCGCTGAGAGGCTGGGTAAAACTATCGGCAGTATCATCCTGCAAAATGGCCACACGAGTATTTACATAGGTCGCGATGGCCGAATCAGCTCCCCAGAATTAGCGGCTTCGCTCCGTTCCGGTCTTTTATCCACTGGCTGCAATGTGATCGATCTAGGGGAAATCACCACCCCAGCTCTAAACTTTGCAGTTCATCATTGCGGTCAATCGAGCTGCGGTATTATGGTAACTGCGAGCCATAACCCCTCTATCTATAATGGCTTTAAGATCATTATTCAGCGCCAGGTAATCTCGGGTAAAGCTCTGCAGTTATTAAAGCCCATGCTCAATGCCAAGACTTTTACTCAGAGCGATAGCGCACAACTTTTCTCTCGTGATATCGTGTCCCAGTATGTGCGCCATATTGTTGAAGATAGTGTGATTGATCGTTCATTTAGACTGGCCATTGATGCGGGCAACTCGGTGGCTGGACCGGTAGCGATAAAGCTGTTTAAAAGCCTCGGCTGCACGGTATTTCCCATCAACTGCGAGATTGATGGCACGTTTCCCAATCACGAGCCAAACCCAAGCGAGGAGAAAAACCTCAAACAGCTAATCTCTAAGGTCAAGGAGGTCAAGGCTGACATGGGGCTAGCCTTTGATGGTGACGGTGATCGTATCGTGGTTATCTCTGGCAAAGGTGAAATAATCTGGCCCGATAGGCTGATGATGATTTTCGCCAAAGATATCCTCTCTCGTACGCCCGGCGCCGAAATCGTCTTCGACGTCAAAAGCAGCAAGCGACTGGCGCAGATGATTGGCAAAAACTCCGGTCGGCCCGTTATGTGTAAGACCGGTCATTCTCATGTCAGAAAAGCCGTACAGCACAACAATGCTCCTCTGGGCGGAGAATTCAGCGGCCACATCTTTTTTAATGACCGCTGGAAAGGGTTCGACGACGGGCTCTATGCGGCTTCGCGGTTACTCGAAGTACTTTGCCTGCAGCGCGACAGTGCAGACAAGACCCTCGATCAGATCATCAGCAAATTCGATACCAGTAGCTACAGTCCGGAAATTTTAATTCCTATCGCCGAACACGAAAAGTTTGAGCTTATGCAGACACTCCTTTCTGGCTGCCAATTTAGCGGCGCTCAGATCATTAGTTTGGATGGCCTGCGTGCCGAGTACCCAAAAGGCTGGGGACTTATTAGAGCATCAAATACCTCAGCGAACCTAACTCTGCGCTTTGAAGGCGACGATGACGCCAGCCTAGAGCAGGTCAAGAAGACTTTCCGTAGAGAATTGTCACCCTTTATTAATCAGATAGAAGACTATATTTAACTATGTCATTAAGTCGCAAAGAAGCACAGATTACGGCGCAGGTTATCGCCCGCGCTCTCCCCTACATCCAGCGTTTTGCTGGCAAAACTGTGGTCGTTAAATATGGCGGCAACGCCATGGTTGATGAGCGCCTCAAACAGAGCTTCGCGCGGGATATCGTGTTGATGAAGGCCGTAGGTATTAATCCCGTGGTTGTGCACGGGGGTGGCCCACAAATTGGCGATTTGCTTGAACGCCTGTCTATTAAATCCGAGTTTGTTGACGGTATGCGGGTTACCGACGATAAGACGATGGATGTCGTCGAGATGGTTTTAGGCGGCATGATTAACAAAGATATTGTTAACCTTATTAGCAGTGCGGGTGGTCGCGCCTTTGGTGTGACAGGCAAAGATGGCCAACTTATCCGCGCGAAAAAAATGGTCGTCTCCCACAAAACATCCGAGATGTTGGTTCCGGAAATTATTGATATTGGGCATGTCGGCGAAGTGGAGTCGATTAACAAATCTGTCATCGATATGTTGGTACAGGGAGACTTCATTCCCGTTATCGCCCCAATAGGGGTTGGTAGCGATGGCACGTCCTACAATATTAACGCCGATCTGGTGGCAGGCAAGGTCGCCGAGGTCCTGAAGGCGGAAAAACTAATGCTCCTGACCAATGTGGCAGGTCTGCAGGACAGTCAAGGCGCCGTTCTAACGGGACTCTCCGTACAGCATGTCGACGAATTAATTGCTGACGGTACGATTTACGGTGGCATGCTACCCAAAATCAAATGTGCGCTAAATGCGGTTAAATCGGGAGTTCCCTGCGCGCATATTATTGATGGGCGCGTCGATCACGCAGTCATGTTAGAACTCTTTACCGACGAGGGCGTAGGCACTCTCATCACCAACCAAACAATCACAGGAGCATCATAATGGCAGGCAAGAGAAGTTCTCGAGCACAGGAAATACTGCAGGCTCTGGCGCGCATGCTAGAAGTCTCTCAGGGTGGGCGAATCACTACTGCAGCATTGGCCGCAGAACTGGGAGTTTCTGAAGCCGCACTCTACCGGCATTTTCCCAGTAAAACCCGTATGTATGAGGGTTTAATCGACTTTATTGAAGACACAATTTTTACCCGAATACGGACTATTGTTGACGATGAGCCCGATGCCCTCGGCCAGTGCTACCGCATTTTGACGCTGGTGCTGACATTCTCAGAAAAGAATCCCGGCATCTCACGCATTCTGAATGGCGACGCCTTGACCGGAGAAACTGGCCGGCTGCACGAGCGCATTGCGCAACTGTTTGATCGACTTGAGTCTCAGCTAAAGCAGACCTTACGTGAGTCCGAAGTTCGCGACGGCCTCAGGCTCAAGGTCTCCGTCTCAGTAGCCGCGAACCTCATGCTTGTCAGCGCCGAGGGTAAGATTAGCCAGTTTGTGCGTAGTGGTTTTAAGCAGCCGCCGACCCAATACTGGTCAGACCAGTGGCCACTAATAACGGCGCAAATGTATGATTGAGGCCACTATCGAGCATCACAGGGTAGTGAAATCGCCATAGCATTTAAATTGACAGCCTTTTAGCGTTGGCCTAGGTAGGCGCTAGCGCCTCTAGGAGATGCAGGGCTTGGTAACTGCAGTAAAATTCCTATCAGTAGACCCGCGCAATGGTCTAGACGCCATATTCTTTTCGATAAGTTTTAATGTCTTTAACCACAGTCTTCATATCTACCTGAGACTTTAGATAGGTTAAAATATCATCCATATCAATAATACTGATCACTGGAATCGAGAACTGCTTTTCCACTTCCTGTATCGCCGATTTGCTAGAAGTGCCCCGCTCTTTGCGGTCGAGACCAATAACTACGCCTACAGCCTCACCACCAGCCAACTCAAGCATAGTCATCACTTCGCGAATCGCTGTACCCGCAGTAATCACATCATCGATAATCAATATCCTACCTTCCAGAGGTGCCCCAATAAGAGTCCCACCCTCACCATGGCTTTTAGCTTCTTTTCTATTGAAGCAATATTTCACATCCATATTATGATGCTCAACCAGAGCCAGAGCGGTCGCCGCCACAAGGGGGATGCCTTTGTAAGCGGGACCAAACAACACGTCAAACTCAACTCCAGATTCAATAATCGCTGCGGCATAACAGCGCCCAAGAGCAGCCAAAGCCTTGCCCTGAGAAAACTCTCCGGCATTAAAAAAGTGCGGAGATACACGCCCAGATTTAAGCCTGAACTGGCCAAACTTAAGCGCACCAGATTCAAGAGCATTATCGATAAACTGCGTTTTATAAGTGCTTTTCATAGGGCTACTTTTAATTTCTCGTGAATTCTTTTAACAGTCAGCTTTAAGCTCATTGGGCCAGAGCCATATTTTGTACCCGCACTAAATCTGCGATGCCACGTTTGGCTAGATCTAACATTGCAGTTAGCTCCTCCGTCGTAAACGGTGCCGCCTCTGCCGTACCCTGAACCTCGATAAAACCACCCTCAGCGTTCATCACCACATTCATGTCGGTCTCAGCATTAGAGTCCTCAGGATAATCGAGATCTAACACTGGCATACCCTTATAGATACCCACGGATACCGACGCCACCATGCTGACCAGTGGATCGCCACTAATAGCTTTCTTACGTTGCAGATAACGAATTGCGTCAACGAGTGCGACACAGGCACCGGTAATGGATGCTGTCCGCGTGCCGCCATCTGCCTGAATAACGTCGCAATCAATATTAATCGTATGCTCGCCAAGCTGCTTGAGATCTACAGCAGCACGCAATGAACGGCCAATTAAACGCTGAATTTCCTGCGTTCGACCACTTTGTTTACCCCGCGCCGCTTCACGACCCATGCGGCTATTCGTCGAGCGCGGGAGCATGCCATATTCCGCCGTCACCCAGCCCTCTCCTTTACCACGTAAAAATCGCGGCACCCCAGATTCAACGCTGGCCGTACAGATAACCTTAGTATTACCGAACTCAACCAATACAGAGCCCTCGGCATGACAGGTGAAATCACGGGTAATTTTAACTTGCCGGAGTTGTTCGGGGCGTCGGCCACTGGGTCTGCTCATAAAGGTTTCCTAATAAGGGGTTTGCGAAAAAAGTTGGCTAATTATAGCAAATCTACCACCCAGTTAACCGCCTTTGTTACCATGTAAGCTGTTAATTAAAGAGATTGGAAAGATTATGCCACGCAGTATGACCGCATTTGCCCGAAATACCGTCGATTTCAGCTGGGGATCAATCACCTGTGAGCTCCGCTCTGTTAACCACCGGTTTTTAGAAGCTGGCTTTCGTATGCCAGAAACCCTGCGCCAAGTTGAGATGTCGTTGCGAGAAATCGCGCGCAAAAAACTCACTCGAGGCAAGGTCGATGTTTCCTTGCAGGTAGAGTTTAATAATGATGACGTCTCAGTGCATATCGATATGGCGCTGGCCAGTCGCACGATTGAGATTGCACAGTCGCTGGCGAGCGAGCTGCTCAACCCAGCCCCTATCTCACCGTTGGATATCATGCGGTGGCCCGGCGTCTTAACCGAGCAATCTGTCGAAACTGAGAATCTCCATGGCGCTGCGATACAAACCTATACAGAAGCCGTTGATCAACTCTTAGAAGGCCGCCAGCGGGAGGGTGACAAACTGGCGGAAATGATTGAAGAGCGCCTGTGTGGAATTGAAACTCAGGTCGCCATCGTTCGCGAAAACCTACCCAGTATTCTCGATCACCAGCGAGTGCGCCTGAATGAGAAATTAGAGAACCTCAGAGCTCAGGTTGATGGCGACCGGTTGGAGCAAGAGATGGTAATTATCGCTAATCGTGCCGATGTCGACGAAGAGCTTGACCGTCTCGCAGCTCATATCAGCGAGATTCGTCGGGTTTTAAAGAGCGAAGAATCCATTGGCCGACGCTTAGATTTTTTAATGCAGGAGTTAAATCGCGAAGCTAATACCTTGGGCTCTAAGTCGATTGCCGGAGTCACCACTCAGGCCTCTGTAGAGCTCAAGGTATTAATTGAGCAAATGCGCGAGCAAATCCAAAATCTTGAATAAGGCGCCCTCACAACTTGGCACATATCTGCTCACTGGCCTGTTACTTCTCAGTGGTGAGGCGTTCTCGTTTGGCGCCAAAGGTCACCGTATTGTGGCCACTATTGCACAAAATCACCTGACTGAAAGCACTCGACAAGCCATAGTCGAACTGAATAATGGCGCAAAGCTGGAGTATCTAGCGACCTGGCCCGACCGGATCAAGTCAGACCCTAATTGGGAACATGCCAAGCGCTGGCATTATATTTCCATCAATGACGACGAGCGATCCAAGAGCCTTCAACGGGACGCCAAAGGTGACATACTTTATGCTCTAGAGCGATTCGAGGCTGAACTTTCTGACAACGCATTAAGCCAATCCCAGCGACGACAGGCGCTGGCGTTCTTTGTCCACTTTGTTGCCGATATCCACCAACCCCTGCATGTGGGGAGGAGGGATGATAGGGGCGGCAACAGAATTAAGGTCAATTGGCGCGGCAAGACATTTAATCTCCACCAGGTCTGGGACAGCGGCTTAATTGCTGACGAAAAACTCAGCGAATCGGCCTATGTCGCGTTGATAGATCGAAGCAGCAGGGCACAACAATCGGTCTGGCAAGACAGCCGATACATTGACTGGGCCCATGAATCAAAACGGCTGCGCGATCAGATCTATGATTTCAGCCCTAATCGGGCTGATGGCCGTTCTGGCAGACCCATATTAGGCGAGTCCTATGTCTTACGCAGCAAAGTGATTGTCAAGCAGCGACTTTTAAAGGCAGGAGTTAGACTGGCAGGGCGACTCAATCACATTTTTGATCCCCAGTAGCCGTGAGTAAAATTTTTAGTACAGCAGAGAAATAATCTGGAATAATTAGGGGCTACTGGCATTAGCAATTTTTTAAGTACTGGATTAGATTGAACTATGGGAAACGGCACGTTATTTATCATTTCAGCACCCTCCGGCGCAGGTAAAACCAGCCTAGTCAACGAGATACTTGGCCGCTTAGACAATATTCAGGCGTCTATCTCCCACACCACTCGAGATCGTCGATCAGGCGAGAACGATGCGGTTGACTACCACTTTACGGGTCGCGACGAGTTTTTAGCGATGATCGAGGACGAGGCGTTTCTCGAGCACGCAGAAGTGTTCGGAAACTTTTATGGCACCTCCGAGCACTGGGTCAAGGCCAGCCTGGCCGCCGGTACTGACGTGATTCTCGAAATTGACTGGCAGGGCGCGGAACAGGTGCGACTGCGATTTCCGAAAAGCAAAAGTATCTTTATTCTACCACCCTCAAAAAAAGCGCTGCTTGAACGGCTAAATGGTCGCGGACAAGACAACCCTGACGTCATCGAGAAGCGTATCGCCGCCGCAACCGAAGAAATGAGTCACTACATTGAGGCCGACTATCTGGTTATCAACGACGACTTCGCCATTGCGCGGGGAGAACTTGAGGCCATTATCACCTCGACACGCTGTCTACAGCCGGTTAAAGGCATTGAAAAATTACTCCTAGATTTATTGTCGTAAGCACAGCCTTTCAGGTAAACTGGCCGACCTCGCAGCTTTTTGCTGCACCTATCGATTAAATTATTAAGACCGGCGGAGATAAAATGGCTCGCATTACTGTAGAAGATTGTTTAGATCACGTAGATAACCGTTTTGAACTCGTCATGGTTGGCTCTAAGCGCGCCCGTCAATTGGCTACTGGTGGCCGGCCGGCTCTGGTTCCTGAAGAAAATGATAAACCTACGGTTATAGCACTGCGTGAAATCGAAGCAGGCCTAGTTACTGCAGATATTCTTACTGAAGTTGTGCAAGACTACGAAATTGTTGAGTTTGAAGAGCCGACTGACGCTGCAGAGGCTCCGCAAGAGCCAGCTATCTAAAGCTCTGCGTAGAATCAGGGGAGGGCGAAAGGAACGTGTTACAACTAACGGATAAGCTCTCCAGATACCTCGACCGAAAGGACGTTGCCAAGGTCGCACGAGCTTATAAATATTCGGAGCAGTGTCACCAGGGCCAGATGCGCCAAAGTGGTGATCCCTACATTTCACACCCACTCGCTGTAGCCAATATCTTAGCCGACATGCGCATGGATCATGAAAGCCTAATGGCCGGATTGCTGCATGACGTTATCGAAGATACGGGCGCCACCAAAGGACAAATCAGCCGCCGCTTTGGACGGACCGTTGCCGACCTCGTCGACGGCGTCAGTAAACTCACGGAAATAGAGTTCGAGACTAAAGCCGAGCAGCAGGCTGAAAGCTTCCAGAAAATGACCCTCGCTATGTCTCGCGATATCCGTGTGGTATTAGTCAAACTGGCCGACCGACTACACAATATGCGTACCCTAGGTGTCTTATCTCCAGAAAAGCGCCGGCGTATCGCCCGCGAAACCTTGGAAATATACGCCCCCATTGCGCAGCGGTTGGGTATCAACGATATTCGTATTGAGTTTGAAGATCTGGGCTTTGCGACCATGTACCCGCTGCGCCACAGACGTCTGCGCGAAGCCATGAAGGCCGCTCGCAAGAATCGCAAAGAAATTGTCACCGAAATCCAACAAGCCATCGAAGTCCGTCTAGAAGGCGAATCCTTCCACGCCCTAGTTAAAGGTCGAGAAAAGCATCTTTGGAGTATCTACCAAAAAATGCGCTCCAAGAAAAAATCCTTTCGTGACATTATGGACGTATTTGCCTTTCGCCTAGTAGTGGACAGTGTCGACGATTGCTACCGGATTCTCGGTATGATGCACAACCTGTTCAAGCCTGTGCCCGGGGAGTTCAAAGATTACATTGCCATTCCAAAAGCTAATGGTTATCAGTCTCTGCACAGTCTTTTAGTTGGTATGCATGGCGTAGTTATCGAGGTGCAAATTCGCACCAAAGAAATGGAAATGATGGCTAACTATGGTATCGCAGCTCATTGGGAATACAAGTCGGGCAGCAACAATGTTGATGGCAATCAGCGCCGTGCCAACCGCTGGGTTCAAGGACTACTAGAAATGCAGAAACATGCAGGCGATTCCCTGGAGTTTCTTGAGCATGTGAAGGCCGACCTGTTCCCGGATGAGGTGTATGTATTTACTCCCAATGGGGAGATCGCTGAATTACCCTCAGGGGCTACGCCAATTGATTTTGCGTATTCAGTCCATACGGGCATTGGCGACAGTTGCATTGCCTGCCGTGTCGACGGCCAGCTGACACCACTGTCAGAGCAATTAAAGAGTGGTCAGAAGGTTGAAATTGTCACGGCTGATGGCGCGCAGCCAAATCCCAACTGGCTCAACTTTGTAGTGACTGCCAAAGCGCGCAGCGCTATTCGTCATTTCCTTAAAAACCAGCAACACGATGAATCTGTGGATTTGGGTAAACGCCTCCTCGATCAGGCTCTGTCAAATTTTGGCACCCAATATAAAGAACTTAAAAAATCGCAGATCAAACGGCTGCTAAAAGAAACGGGCGCCAAATCTTTTGAATATATATTACAGCAGATAGGACTTGGGAACCGCGTGCCCTTTGCTGTGGCTAATGTGTTGGTGCCGGCAGATAAACGCAAAATAGCCGACGGCAAGAAAAACTCCACATTGCCTGTGCTCATTGACGCCTCTGACGGCCTGCTGCTGCACTATGCGCGCTGTTGTCACCCCATTCCTGGCGACCCCATTTTGGGCCATATCAGCCCTGGCAAGGGCATAGTGATTCACCTAGAATCCTGCCGTAATTTGAAAGAGATCCGGTCAAACCCAGAGAAATGTATGTCATTGAACTGGTCCCCCGATGTGCGCGGTGAATTCGCCGTAGAATTAAAAGTAGAGGTGACTCCTGAGCGAGGCTTTATTGCCTCGCTGGCGTCCAGAATGACTGAAAAAGATGCTACCATCGAACGGATCAGCGTCAATGAAAAAGACGCTTTTACCAGTATTGTCGATGTCGTATTAACTGTTCGTGACAGAATTCATCTGGCCGATATACTGCGCCGAGCTCGCGGCCTAAAGCCCGTCCGCCGTATCTACCGTGTCAAAAACAAGTAAGGAAGGAAACCACAATGTCCAATAGAGCAATTATCCATTCAGACCATGCCCCAGCTGCCATCGGTACCTACAGTCAAGCGGTGAAGGTTAATAACACCGTCTATCTATCGGGACAGATACCATTGGATCCCAAGACCATGATGCTGGTCAGCGACGACATTCGAGACCAGATTCAGCAGGTATTTAAAAATCTGACTGCCGTCTGTGAAGCGGCGGGTGGTGACTTAAGCCATATTGTTAAGCTCAATATCTTCCTCACCGACCTGAGCCATTTTCCCATCGTTAATGAGATTATGAGCGAGAACTTTCAGGAGCCCTATCCAGCCCGTGCCGCAATAGGCATCAGCGAATTGCCCAAGGGAGCGATGGTTGAAATGGACGGGATTGTGGTCATTTAATATACGGGCTAGCGCGGCGCATTGTATTGAACCTCACTGTTTGCCGGGGATAGCGGGTGTCTTTAACTCTGCTCTGCTATCAGTGATAAATAGCCCTCTTGATAACTGGGAAAGATAAATCGATAACCAGTTCCCAGCAGGCGCTGATTGCTGCAACGCCTCACTGACTTTTGCACCACCCCCTCGTCGCTTAACTCTACGTTCATCTTTGCCGCCAACCAGTTGCGCATGACATGCTGTGTGACCGGTGCACAGTCAGTCGCCAGATACAGCGGGTCAACAATGTCTCCTGCACCGAACCGCTCAATTAAATGGTTTATTACGCCGGCACAGTCTTCGCTGTGAATGCGATTGCTCCATTGTTCAGGCAGTGGTGGTCGACCTTTCCCCGCAGTTATCTGACTGAGCATGCGGGTGCGACCCGGCCCATAGATTCCGGAAAATCGTACCACGATATGGGCGCAGGGTAGGGTTTGTATCTGCTGTTCGGCTTCGAGTAAAAGCTTGCCGGAAAAACTTACTGGGCGAGTGACTGACTGTTCATTCACCCACTCGCCGTCATTGTGCCCATAGACACTGGTACTGGAAATCCAAATGACCAGCTTGGGCCTGTTGGCGATATTGCTGATAGCGTCAGACAGAGCCTTGGCTCCGGCTAGGTAGGCGTCATGATAAGCTACTTGGGTAAAGGCCGCTGGTGTTAGAGTTACCACCACGACATCAAAACCCTCGCTTAGAATTGTCTGCAAGCCCTTAGCATCGGTCACATCTCCAGCAATAGGTGTAATCGTATTAGGTAGATTTCGGGGGTTGCGCTTAAGCCCAAAACATTGATGATTCGGGGCTAACCTTGCTCCGGTGCGCTGACCAATATCACCACAGCCTGCCAATAAAATTTTCAATTAGTCTTCTCTCTTTAATAAAACCTAGCTATGCTTACGGTATGCAATAAGGTACCTCGCTAATGACCCTTACAGAGCTTCGCTACATAGTCACCCTCGCCCAGGTACAGCACTTTGGCCAGGCCGCTGAACGCTGCAATGTCAGCCAACCAACCTTGAGTATAGCGGTAAAGAAACTCGAAGGTGAACTGGGTGTTGATCTTTTTGAACGCTCTAAAAGCAGTGTCCGTGTAACACCTATCGGCCAAAGTATTGTTGATCAATCCCAGCGCGTGCTAGAAGAAGCCGCAGCCATAAAAGACATCGCCACCGCGGGCAAAGACCAGCTCGGCAATCCATTACATGTGGGTGCCATTTTTACTATTGGCCCCTATCTATTTCCACACTTTATTCCAGCGCTGCAAAAAGCAGCCCCAGAGATGTCACTCATCATTGAAGAGGGTTATACCAGCACCTTGCGCAAACGACTTCGCAGCGGTGAAGTCGATGTCATTATTGTTGCCTTACCTTTCACCGAGCCCGATGTTGTAGTGCAACCTCTGTATGAAGAGCCCTTTGTGCTGTTGCTACCAGAGCAGCACCCCTTGGCCAAGAAAAAAGAAATTCGTCATAGAGATCTGGACGGAGAAAATGTACTAATGATGGGCGAAGGTCATTGTTTTAGAGATCAGGTTATTGAGGCCCTGCCCCATATTAATCAACACCCGACCAAAGTGGCGCCGATCCGCACCATGACCGAGGGCAGTTCTTTGGAGACGCTATGTTATATGGTTGCGTCTGGGCTAGGCATCACTATTCTTCCCCAGTCTGCAGCCATCGGTGCCGAATACCGCGGTGCATCGTTGACCACAAGGCCCTTTGCCGGTGTAACCCCAGCCCGCACTACGGCGTTGGCATGGCGAGCAAGCTTCCCGCGGCATAAGGCCATCGACGCGCTGCGCAACGCCATTTATGACCGCAGCTTGCCCGGGCTCGGCATTATCAGAAGCTAATGTCCGAGACCTCTCTAGACAGGGTAAGCGTTGAGGCTCTCCACCGAGTCGGACCACACCTTGCCACTAAGTTAAAGAAGCTGGGCCTGTATAGCATTCAAGATCTGCTTTTTCATCTGCCCCTGCGGTATATTGATCGCACTCAGATTACGCCGATCGGGGGCATTCAACCGATGACGGAGGTGGTGATCGAAGGCGAAGTGCGCGCCAGCGACATCGTGTTTGGTCGACGACGCAGTCTGGTCTGTCGTATTCAAGACCATAGCGGCGTCGTTACTCTGCGCTTCTTTCATTTTAACCGCGCCCAGCAAGAACGCCTAAAGCCAGGCACCAAATTGCGCTGCTTTGGCGAAGTGCGACGGGGGAAATCCGGTGTCGAACTCTATCATCCCGAATACCAAACACTTGATCAGGCCAATCCCCCCGCACTAGAAGATAAGCTCACGCCAATCTATCCGGCGACCGAAGGCATTACTCAGAGTCGTATTCGCGACCTCTGCAGTCAGGCACTGGAGCGACTCAAGGATCAGAGTATTCGCGAACTATTGCCACCAGACCTCGGTAGTGGCCTACGCCAAGAACTTGCATACTCACTGCCCCAAGCTTTGCGACTACTACACAACCCACCGCCTGGTACAGCACTTAATCTGCTGGCAGAAGGGGAGCATCCGGCCCAGCAGCGCCTGGCCGCCGAAGAATTAATTGCTCACAATCTAAGTTTGCTTAAACTGCGCCAGCAAGTTCAGCAGCAACAGGCGCCAGTGCTAACCGAAGACAAATCTGCGGCAACCGCCTTTCTTGAACAGTTGCCCTTTTCCCTGACGGCGGCGCAGCACCGTGTGGCAGCAGAAATAAGTTCTGACATCAGCACCGCAATCCCCATGCTGCGTCTCGTACAAGGTGATGTGGGTTCAGGTAAAACTGTGGTTGCGGCGCTAGCCGCCACGCAGGCCATAGCCAATGGTCATCAGGTGGCACTTATGGCGCCAACAGAAATCCTCGCCGACCAGCACCGTATTAACTTTGAGCAGTGGTTGCGGCCACTTGGGATTCGGGTTGCCTATCTTACCGGCAAGGTCAAGGGCAAGGCTCGCGAGGTTCAGCTGAGAGCTATCGCCGACGGCACCGCCAAAATGGTTATTGGCACCCATGCACTATTTCAAGAAAGCGTAGAATTTTACGATCTCGGGCTGAGTATTATTGATGAGCAACATCGCTTTGGTGTGCACCAGAGACTGGCGCTGCGCAAAAAAGGATTTAGTGTCGAAGGTCCAAACCTCCGCGGTCCCGCGCCCCATCAGCTGATTATGACAGCAACCCCAATACCGCGGACACTGGCCATGAGCGCCTATGCTGATCTTGACTGTTCGGTCATTGATGAGCTGCCGCCCGGCCGCATGCCAGTGGAAACGGTAGTCCTCAGTAATCTGCGCCGAAATGATGTTATCGCTCGCGTAAGAGCTTCCTGTGGCACTGGCCGTCAAGCCTACTGGGTCTGCACTTTGATTGAGGAGTCTGACGTATTGGAGGCGCAGGCCGCGGAAGTCACCAGTGCCGAGCTACAGCTGATGTTACCTGAACTATCTATCGGATTGGTTCACGGACGCCTTAAACCCAGAGAAAAGCTCGAGATTATGGCCTCCTTTAAGGCGGGCGAGATTGATCTGCTTGTTGCCACCACCGTGATTGAAGTAGGAGTAGATATACCCAATGCCAGCCTGATGATTATTGAAAACTCTGAGCGCCTAGGACTCTCTCAGCTGCACCAGCTTCGTGGCAGAGTCGGCCGCGGTTCTCAGAGTAGCCACTGTGTTCTGCTCTACAGCCCTCCAATATCAGGTAATGGTAGTGCGCGGCTGAAGATTATGCGAGAGACCACTGACGGCTTTAAGATTGCTGAGAAAGACCTCGAATTGCGCGGTCCGGGTGAAGTGCTAGGTACCCGCCAAACTGGTGATATGCAGTTGCATATTGCCGACCTGCAACGCGACGCATATATGCTCCCGCAGATAAAACAGCTGGCTCAAGACCTACTTCTCAACCACCCCCAGAATGTTGATGCCTTGATTACTCGGTGGTTAGGTCAGAGTGAACAATATGCCCAGGCCTGATTGATTTAAATCCAACATATTTTTTATGGCTAATGTGTTTCAATTTCATGACAACTCCCTATACTGCGGTTTAAACAGGAGGACCGCCGCATGGTATTTAGTAACCCCATTTCAAATCTGTTTGGCAAATCGCCTATCAAGCCGTTACAGGAACATATGTCACTGTGCGTTAGCTGCGCCACATTACTGGAACCGTTCTTTGAAGCCGTAATTGGTCACGACTGGCCCAAAGCTGGCAAACTCTTCGATGAGATTGTAGATCAAGAGAACCAAGCTGATGACCTGAAAAAGCAGTTTCGTCTAAGCATGCCCAATACGCTATTTATGCCTGTCTCACGGACCGATCTTCTCAGTATTTTGGCTCAGCAAGATGATATTGCCAATATCACTAAAGACGTATGTGGCATTATCTTGGGTCGCGAGATGGATATTCCCCACGCTCTACAAGCCGATTTCCTGGGTTTTGTTAAAAGCACTATTGAAACCTGCGAAAAAGCATTGAAAGCTATTAATGAACTAGATGAGCTTTTGGAAACGGGCTTTACCGGACAGGAAGTAAAGTTTGTCAAGAAGTTAATTCGCGAATTGGATGCTCAGGAGCAGAAGGTCGATAAAAAGGAACGCAAGTTGCGTCATCGCCTGTTCAAGATAGAAGCTGACATGCCGCCGGTCAATGTCATGTTCCTCTACAGCACCATCGACAATATTGGTGCCATCGCAGATACTGCAGAACGGGTAGGCAATCGCCTCGAACTTCTGCTTGCAAAATAATAACGTTTCGGAACAGTCCTTATGGATTTATTTACGACATATGGCACCATCCTCATTATTATGGCCGGAGCATTTGGCTTCTTTATGGCATGGGGCGTAGGTGCAAATGATGTCGCTAATGCGATGGGTACCTCGGTGGGCTCCAAAGCACTGACTATCAAGCAGGCTATCCTCATCGCTATGGTGTTTGAATTTGCCGGGGCCTATCTGGCTGGCGGTGAGGTAACCTCCACCATCCGCAAGGGCATAGTTGACTCGGGCGTATTTGCTGATAAACCGGACCTACTGGTTTTTGGTATGCTCTCATCGCTACTGGCAGCGGGTACCTGGCTGATGTTGGCAAGTTTTATGGGTTGGCCCGTCTCCACAACTCACAGTATTGTCGGGGCCATTGTGGGTTTCGCAGCGGTCGGCGTCTCTAATGACGCCGTGAACTGGGACAAGGTCAGCACTATAGTACTGAGTTGGGTAGTCTCACCCCTGATGGCTGGAACCATCTCATTTGCCATCTTTAGAAGTGTCCAGATGAATATTCTTATCCACGATAACCCCTTTGAGCGTGCCAAGAAATACGCACCCATGTATATTTTCGCGGTCGGGTTTTTGATGGCCATGGTGACCCTACTCAAAGGGTTAAAGCATGTCTTCAAAGATATAGGGATCAAGCTATCTTTCGGTGAAAACGCACTGGTTGCAGTAGGCTTCGGTATTCTGGTGGCGATCCTGGGTACCTATCTGCTCAGTAAGGTAGAGCGAGATGAGTCAAAGGAAGAAGATAATCGTTTTTACAATGTTGAAAAAGTGTTCGCCGTACTAATGATTTTCACGGCCTGTAGTATGGCCTTTGCTCATGGTTCAAACGATGTTGCCAACGCTGTGGGTCCGCTGGCCGCTATTGTCAGCGTGGTCAGTTCTGGAGGTGATATAGCCGCCAAGAGCGTTATGCCAAGCTGGATTCTGTTACTGGGTGGCGCCGGCATCGTCTTTGGTCTGGCGACCTACGGCTATAAAGTGATGGGCACCATTGGTCGTAAGATTACCGAGCTAACCCCGAGTCGCGGCTTTGCTGCTGAACTGGGTGCTGCAGCGACTGTAGTGTTGGCATCTGGCACAGGCGTTCCCATCTCCACCACGCACACATTAGTAGGCGCGGTACTTGGGGTGGGTATGGCGCGAGGCATTGGCGCGATCAACCTGAAAATGGTTGGCTCGATCTTCCTGTCATGGGTAGTAACACTGCCTGCCGGCGCAGCACTGTCTATTCTGTTCTTCTTTTTCTTTAAGGGCCTGTTTGGTTAACCAACTGCCAATAAAAGGAACATTGCAAACAAACGCACGCAATCAAAAAAAGCCCAGCGAGTGCAAAATTCGTCGGGCTTTTTTAAGCTCTAACTGTGCTCTAGGGCCTAGCCTTTTTTGGAGCAGCCTTGAGCGAATGTTTATCAGACCCCTCCGCTTTTTTAGAATAGCAATCAGCGGGTTTTTAGACTCTCAAGCAGGTCCAGAGCCTTTCTAGCTTGGTCTTGAGGTACAAATAGATGGTCATGGTAATAGCCGGCAATCATATTGACACTTATCTCGCTGGCTGCCAACTTGGCGGCCACAGCAGCGGTTAACCCTACCGATGTCAGGCTCGAATGAACCTGCAGGCTAATGCAGTTAAAAAGACTGTCGTACGTCCAGTCAAGGGCTTCGGCCCGCGCCTTAGTCAGTACCAGTGTCAGCCCTTCTTGCTCCTGAAAGCTGGCGATCGGATGGACCTCCGCATAGTCACCATACCTAGCCTCAGGCACAGTGCAAAACACATAGCTATCTGGCAAAAGTTTGGGGGACAGGCTACTCAGTATTTTCGTTAATTCTGTTGCACCGGACATAGTATTATTCCTCGAATTTTGGTTTCGCAAAGCAGACAAACGGCAGTGCGACAGGCCCCAAAAATAGGCCCATCCAGCCCCAGAAACGAGGATCGGCACCGCGATCTCTAGCGATGATATAGCATAGATAGACAGACATAACATTTAGGACGACTAGGGCATAAGCCATTATCATTGCCCCATCGCTTCAGTAAAGTGATAGCCAGCTGCCACCCTACCATCCAGCGCTATGTAGGCGAGACGAAAACTCTCCTCCATAGCGCGAATCACGGCGACAAAATCTCTCCGCTCAAGATGGGGCCCTAATTCAGACATAACAGTGAAGCAGTTTTCTATTTCGCTATGGGTCATTGCCCTATGTGGCATGGTAAATCCTGTAGACCACACCTCCTCCTCCGTTGCCCTGCGTTAGTATAGCTCCATACAGGCGAGAGTAGTCAGCGGGTTAAGTTGCGCCTGACGATCCCTTAGTATTTAAATGAGCAAGACTTTTAGCCCAGGGACCAGTGGCGCTATCTGAACGGCCTGTGGCGGCCTTGTCGGCAAAAGCGGCAATAAAAAAGGCTTCTACCTTTACTCTAGCCCAGGGCGTTCGTCGCAGAAACTTGAGACTAGACTTGACCGATGGATTACTTTTAAAGCAATTGATGTTGATGTTGCGCGCGAGATATTCCCAGCCGTAACGCTTTTCAAGTCTTGTAACAACCTGTTCGAGTGTGATGCCATGCAATGGGTTGTTAGGCTGCTTATCTATCATTTCAATACTATACAGGTTTAATGTCCGGGCAGTTACAGCCGATTGTTTCACCCTATAGAATTGGTATATGTTCGATTTGGCACTCGTAGGAGCCCATCTCAACTTCTCGGCAAACCCATGGCCGATTTTCATAAATAGTACAGAGCATACTGAAACGGTCCAGTGCAGAGCACCAGCCGTCGTCTAAGCGTGTCATGGTTTCAGCACCCCACTGGTCAGTACTAATATGTGCATCGGGAACGCCGGTATCGGTCAGCAGCATTACCTCAAGGCGACAGCAGCCAGCACGACAAGTCGAGCAGCTGATCGCTGGATCAATGAGATTGGTCACCTCTAAAAGCATCAACTAAGGTACGAACAGCAGTAGTTGGTTATGACACTAACCTTAACGCCAAAAGTTGCCTTGGCAGGCACTTCAAACGACATGCCCCCGGTGATGCACATCCAGTCGGTGGCACCAGGTAATAACACCTCCAATGTACCGGACGAAATCTCCATCAATTCCTGCACCTCAGTGCCAAACTCATATTCTCCCGGGAGCATAACGCCCAGAGTCTTTTTGCTGCCATCACCAAAGATAACGGTACGACTGATGACCTGGCCATCAAAATAGACATTCGCTTCTTTAGCGACTGAAACATTGGTAAATTCTGACATCTTTATAATAACCTTTTGACAAATATTTTAGACCCACTGGCTGTGCGCCTGATCGCCAGTTTAACTAGCATTGTGACCCTGTTGGGTAAAACACGAATGACAGCGCGACCCCGCAGCCGGGAATGGTATCATCATCAATTGATTAATTTAAGCGAATCGGCAATTCACAGCTGAATTAGGAAAGTCCGTAAAGAACTTGGCTGTGATTCTCTGCCTGTAAACCAAAAATATTGCGATTTGAAGCTGACTTCAAAGTCCTAACCGCAGACCCTCAAAAGCAATATTAAAGCCTTTAGAGATTACCGTTTGAGATTCTTTACTATCTTCGCGTAGCAGCGGATTGGTGTGATTAAAATGAATAAACCAGACTTTCTTTTTATCCTCAGCACTGAGGCCATCGAGCGCAGCCATAGTCTCGGTAACTAAGGGATGGGGTATCTTCGACATATCGCGGCCCGGCAACTCCCCGTCACTATAAAAGGTTGCATCGATCAATGCGTAGTCAACGTCTTGAACCACCTCGGCGATATCGAGTTCCCAGCGAGCCCATTTATTAATATCAGGAATAAACAGGGCCGACTTATTCATTCCGGTGATGGTATAGCCGACTGTTTCCGAGAACTCATCGCGGTGGGGAACTAAAAAAGGGTTCACACTTAGCCCCCCAAGCTTGACCGAACGGCCAGGCAGCAGCAGCCTCAGGGTTATGTTGCGATACTCTACCAACTGACTCCAGGGGCCGTTGCTACTCAGGTAGCTGTGCATTCTGGGCATAGCATAGACCGGTATATTTTCACTCCCCATGGCCTCATGGCCAAAGAACATCAGTCCACCATAATGGCCTATGTGGGCATGAGTAAGAAAAACACCCTCTAATGGATACTGTTCTGAGGGCGCCTGTAACTCCAAGGCATACAGTTGCTCTGGCAGATTCGGCGTCGCTTCAAAAAGATATTTTGCCTTGGCCTCTGGGTCGACCAATGCGATAGCGGTAGCACCACGACGCAACAGAGGATCTTGCCAACCGGGCATACAATGGCTCTGATAACAGCCAGCCTGAGGATATCCCGCATCCTGAGCTACGCCCAGCACGTACAGATAAGACTCTTGCGAGTCGTCGGCTTTAGGCTCTTCAGCGAGGCTGAACAAGCTCATTAAAGCGGCGCACATAGCCACATAAAATTTTATAGACATCGATGGAATCCTTGGTTGTAACGCACCACTATTAAAGGATCGGTAATAGGCCCGAGCCCACTAGCCCTATTGGGCTGTCTATTTTATTGTCCTCGGCGTCTGAGCTCTGAGCATAGCACCCATCTGCTCATGAATGAGATTAACCGCTTTGAGGGGCCGAAGCATTACTTTGAATTCGGTAATTAACCCGGCATTATTCCAACGGATCATATCCACCCCATTGACCTTAATACTCTCAATCTCCACTTCAAATTCCAGAATTGCCTGTCCCTCTCCATGCAGTTCACGGACATAATTGAAGCTGTCATTAAAAAAGATAAGCAGCGCAGCGGATAGATATTGACCCACAGCGGCCTTGCCAAACTGTGGGCTGTGCACCACTGGCGAATAAAATACTGCGGCTTCGTCAATTAGCTGATAAAGACCTTCAATATCATGATTTTTTGCCACCCGATGCCAGGTGGCCATAGTATCTACGATTATATTTGAGACTCCAATTAGTCATATAAACAGGATGCCCCTGACCAGCGAGGCCAGGGCATGGGGTGGCATAATATTTTGGTCTAATTGAATATAGTTGCTATAGGCCTAGTTTGCCATGGGAAAAATCCTATAAAAAAGGCGCCTTGAAGACGCCCTTTTAGATTCGTTTTATTATGCACTGACCACCTAATTGATTTTTGGATCCAGCTCTCTGCTGTCATAGCGCGCGGTCATGACATCCAAACTCAAGGCTTGCATCTTGCTAGCGTTACCCGCGGTACCAAAGGTTTCATAGCGCGCCATAGCGATATCTTGCATGGCGATAATGGTTTCCTTGAGATAAGAGCGCGGATCAAATGCGCTGGGATTTTCGGCCAGATAACGGCGCACAGCACCCGTTGACGCGAGGCGCAGGTCAGTGTCTATATTAATTTTGCGCACACCATGTTTGATGCCTTCACTAATTTGCTCGACAGGTACACCATAGGTCTCTGGAATTTCTCCGCCATACTTATTAATGATGGCCAGCCATTCTTGAGGTACAGATGATGAGCCGTGCATCACCAGATGAGTACCAGGAATACGCTTATGGATTTCTTTAATACGGTCGATGGCTAGAATGTCGCCGGTCGGTGGACGACTAAATTTGTAGGCGCCGTGGCTGGTACCGCAAGCGATAGCCAGAGCATCGCAATGGGTTTTGGCAACAAAATCTGCCGCCTCTTCTGGGTCAGTTAACATCTGATCATGGGTCAGGATACCCGCTGCGCCTACGCCATCTTCTTCACCAGCTTCACCCGTTTCTAATGATCCAAGACAGCCGAGCTCGCCTTCAACGGACACGCCACAGGCATGAGCCATCTCAACGGTGCGTCGGGTAACGTCAACATTGTATTCGTAGCTCGATGGTGTTTTTCCATCTTCTTCTAGGGAACCGTCCATCATCACTGAGCTAAAACCCTGCTGAATAGAGCGCTGGCAAATAGCTGGGCTAGTACCATGATCCTGATGCATGCACACTGGAATATGCGGCCACTCTTCGATAGCAGCGAGTATCATATGGCGCAGAAAGGGTGCGCCTGCATATTTTCGTGCCCCTGCGGACGCCTGCACAATAACGGGGCTATCGGTTTTGTCGGCGGCCATCATAATGGCGCGCATCTGCTCAACATTGTTGACGTTGAATGCCGGTACGCCATATTCGTATTCTGCTGCATGATCTAACATCTGTCGCAATGATATTAATGCCATGGTGACTGTTCTCCGTAAAATCCAGTAATAATATTAACTTTTAGCACGCTGCTCTAATATTGCAACGGCGGGTAATTTTTTGCCTTCGACATACTCTAAAAATGCGCCACCACCTGTTGAAATATATGAAATCTGATCGGCTATACCATACTTATCAACAGCTGCTAGGGTATCACCACCGCCCGCAATTGAGAATGCTGAGCTTTCAGCTATCGCTAGGGCCAACGTTTTTGTGCCGCCGGCAAATTGGTCAAACTCAAAAACGCCTACAGGGCCGTTCCAAATAATCGTGCCCATATCCGTAATAAGATCTGCCAAATATCGTGCGGAGTCTGGGCCTATATCAAAAATCATATCATCGTCAGCCACTTCATCGACAGACTTTACGACGGCCTGGGCGGTCGCTGAGAATTCTTTGCCTACCACGACATCGGTTGGAAGGGGAATATTGACCCGATTCATTAATGCCTTAGCCGCTTTTATTAGGTCAGGCTCATAGAGTGATTTGCCCACATTCTTGCCCGCTGCAGCCAAGAAAGTATTGGCAATACCACCACCCACGATTAACTGATCAACTTTGTCAGCCAATGTTTCTAGAACTATTAGTTTGGTTGATACTTTGGACCCCCCCACAATTGCGGCCACTGGCGAGGTCGGCTCAGCGAGAGCCGTTGCTAATGCATCTAGCTCTTTGGCCAGAAGTGGTCCAGCGCAGGCGATGGCCGCATATCTTGCGACACCCTCTGTGGAGGCTTGGGCGCGGTGGGCGGTGCCAAAGGCATCCATCACGAAGATGTCGCAGAGTTGCGCATAGGCCTTGGCGAGGCTGTCATCATTGTTCGCCTCACCCGGATTAAAGCGCACATTTTCCAACATTAGGACAGTGCCGTCAGCAGTATCTAGCCCCTCAGACCAGCTTTGCTTGAGCACCACGGGCTGACCTAACAGATTACTCAAATGCTCTGCTACTGGGTTAAGGCTGTAGGCCTCATCGAAAGTACCCTCGCTAGGTCGACCCAGGTGGGACATTAAAATTATCTGAGCACCGGCTGCCAGGGCCAGCTTAATAGTTGGCAGCGCAGCTCTGATTCTGGCGTCGCTGGTGACCTTGCCCAGTTTAAGCGGTACATTCAGGTCTTCGCGGATTAGCACTTTTTTACCGGATAAATCTAAATCGGTCATGAGTTTAACGGTCATGTTAGCCCTTGGAAGTTGGGTTTGGCCGAGGTAGCCCGCACCAGTAGAGTAGGGTGTCCAGCATTCTATTTGCATAACCCCATTCATTATCAAACCAGACTAACACCTTGACGAGTTTCTCACGACTGACACGAGTTTGGCTAGCGTCGACGATGCCACTGCGCGGGTCATGGTTAAAATCACAGGAGGCTAAAGGCTCATCGGTATAACCAAGAATGCCATTAAGATAACCGGTTGATGCAGCCGCTAATGCAGCATTTACAGCGGCAGTGTCAACATTGGAATTTAACATAACCGACAAATCTATAGCCGAAACATTGACGGTAGGCACGCGCATGGCCTGGGCCTGAAATCGTCCGCTTAACTCTGGCAGCAGACGATCAATACCCAGCGCCAAACCGGTATCGACCGGGATAATCGACTGCATAGCGGCACGAGTTTTGCGCAGATCCGTATGGTGGTAAGCGTCAATAACCGGCTGATCATTCATAGCCGAGTGAATTGTCGTAATCACGCCGCCATCAATACCGAAGGAATCATTGAGAACTTTGATAACCGGAACCACGCAGTTAGTGGAGCAGGCCGCACTAGAGATAATTGTTTCGTTACCAGTAAGGATCTCCTGGTTAATACCATAAACAATTGTGGCATCGACCTGAGGATCTGCTGGCTGAGAAAATAAAACACGCTTAGCACCGCTGGTTAGATGCTGCTCTGCGGTACCACGGTCGGTAAAGGTGCCGCTACATTCGAGCACTACATCGACGCTTAGCTCACCCCAGGGGAGCTGATTTAATGCGCTATTATGGGTGATATGGATATCATCGCCATTTATAGAAAGTAAGTCTTCACTATCTTCTACGGTTCCATTAAACCTACCATGAGTAGAATCGTAGCGCGTTAAATGGGCAATAGTCTTGGTATCAGCCGGCTCATTTATGGCGACAATCTGCATCTGCTCACGGGCACCTGACTCGTAGAGTGCTCGCAAAACTGAGCGACCAATACGGCCATAACCATTAATTGCTAAACGCATCATTAACCGAGGCTATCCATTAGATTATTAACCACATTTTCAACCGTGAAACCGAACTCTTTTAGCAGCTGATCTCCCGGTGCTGACTCACCAAAGGTGCGCATGCCCACGACCCGGCCGTCAAGGCCAACAAACTTGTACCAGTAATCTGCGTGCAGCGCTTCAACCGCTACTCGCGCTCGAATAGCAGGCGGTAGCACCGAGTCCCGATAAGCCACGTCTTGCGCTGAAAATATCTCTGCACAGGGCATGGACACAACACGCACCTGAACCCCTCTACTGGCGAGTGCATCGGCGGCATTAATGGCCAGCTCGACCTCTGATCCCGTCGCAATCAAAATACCCTGAGGGCTGTCGCAGTCTCTTAAGACATAGCCACCGCGGGCAATCGCCGCAACCTGCTCTAGCGATCTCGGCATCGGCTGAAGGCCTTGGCGGCTAAATACTAAAGCGCTGGGGCCATCGCGACGCTCGATAGCATTTTTCCAGCACACCGCAGATTCCACTGTGTCACACGGGCGCCAGGTGTGCAGATTTGGCGTCGAACGCAAAGAGCTCAGCTGTTCTACCGGCTGGTGCGTTGGACCATCTTCGCCCAAACCAATTGAGTCATGGGTGTAAACAAAGATACTCTGCAAGCCCATCAGCGCCGACATGCGCACGGCATTGCGGGCATATTCCATAAACATCAGAAAAGTTGCGCCATAATTGACAAAGCCTCCATGCAGGGCGATACCATTCATCATGGCGCTCATACCAAACTCACGCACGCCGTAATAGATGTAGTTGCCGTCTGCATTATTACCGCTAATACCTTTAGAGCCGGACCAGATTGTCAGGTTGGAACCGGCCAGGTCTGCAGAACCGCCAAGCAATTCTGGCAGCATCGGGCCGTAGGCGTTGAGGCAGTTCTGTGATGCCTTGCGTGAGGCAACCTTTTCCATTTTATCCTGACATGCCTGAATATAGGCGTCCGCTTTTACGCCGAAGTCTTCCGGCAGTTCTCCGCCGGTACGACGCTCAAATTCTGCGGCTAGTGCAGGGTGTTCCGCACGATAGTCTGCCAATCGCTCTGACCAGTCTGCCTGAGCCGCGGTCCCTTTGACAATCCCATCCCAACCAGCGTAATGATCAGCAGGAATTTCAAAAGGCCCATGCTCCCAGCCGAGGGCTGCGCGAGTTAATGCAACCTCATCCACACCCAGCGCGGCACCATGGCAATCTTCTTTGCCCTGCTTGTTTGGTGAGCCAAAGCCAATAATTGTTTTACAGCAAATTAGGCTTGGCTTGCCAGTCTCGGCATGGGCGGCATCAATGGCCGCTTTAATCGCGTCACTGTCGTGGCCGTCAACATTGGCAATAACATGCCAGCCATAGGCTTCGAATCGGGCTGGCGTATCATCACTAAACCAACCATCAACCTCACCATCAATCGAGATACCATTGTCGTCATAAAAAGCCGTGAGCTTGCCTAACTTTAAGGTACCGGCCAAGGAGCAAACCTCGTGCGAGATGCCCTCCATCAAACAGCCGTCACCGAGAAAAGAGTAGGTCTGGTGATCAACAACCTCATGGCCTGGGCGATTGAACTGTGCCGCGAGTACTTTCTCAGCCAGCGCCATACCAACCGCATTACTGATACCCTGACCTAGGGGCCCCGTAGTCGTTTCGACACCTGGCGCATAGCCATATTCTGGATGGCCTGGTGTCTTAGAGTGAAGTTGACGAAAGTTTTTGATCTCTTCAATCGGCAAATCGTAGCCGGAGAGGTGCAAGAGTGAGTACAGCAGCATGGAACCATGGCCGTTCGAAAGTACAAAGCGGTCTCGATTGACCCAGGTCGGGTCTGCTGGGTTATGGCATAGATAGTCGTTCCAGAGTACCTCGGCAATATCTGCCATGCCCATGGGGGCGCCTGGATGTCCACTGTTAGCCTGCTGCACAGCATCCATACTGAGGGCACGAATTGCGTTAGCAAGGTCTCTGCGTGAGGCCATGGATTATCACTCCTAAGGTGGAAATTTTGAAGATCGTATTGTCCACTAGACGGCCCCTCCCGTAAACCGATATTCAGTATTAAGCCGCGCTTTGGAGTCACTTTGAGCGTTTTCACCGCAACGTCACGCCCGTATATATAAAAATATTTTGATATAGTCGTTTTGCTGTGCTAGAGTCCGGCACATGACCACTTCGACACTCACAGCGGCTGTTGCAGACCAGTCGTCGAACCCAGACATCAGTGCCATTACCGCGTTGTGTAAAGGTGCCGGTGATCCATTGCGCATGCAGATACTGAAGGTTTTGCAGCAAAATGCCTATGGCGTTCTCGAGCTTTGTCAGGTCTTTGATATTCGCCAGTCCGCCATGAGCCATCACTTAAAGATTCTGGCCAATGCCGGACTGGTGGCCACACGCCGTGAAGGTACGACCATTTTCTATCGTCGCAATCCACGCCATAGTAATTACGAGTTGCAGGCGCTGCAGCAGGCCCTTTTTAAAAGCGTTGATGAAGCGAGCCTAGATGATGCCTTGGCAGAGCATCTGGCACAGATAAATAACGATAGAGCATCGGCTTCAGTGGCCTTTTTCAACCGCAATGCGTCGCGCTTTGAAGAGAATCAAGATTTGATCGCCAGTTGGGCTGACTACGGCGACAGCGTTGAAGGCTTCCTCGATAGCAGCATTAAAGCAATGGGCACGGCGATAGAAGTCGGCCCTGGTTATGGCCAGTTTTTGGGCAAGCTATCGAGCCGCTTTGATAGGGTCATAGCACTTGACAGCGCTCGCGAAATGCTCGACCGGTGCGAGTTGCGCGCGACCCAACAGGGTTTGAGTAATATCCAATTTACCCTAGGTGATACCACCGCCGCTGCGACTCAGGGATTAACGGCCGACTGCCTGTCGCTGAATATGGTGCTGCACCACAATCCTACACCGGCTGACATTATTGCCGACTGCGCTGGTTTGTTAAATGAGCACGGTGTTTTATTGATAACAGACCTCTGCGCCCATGATCAGGAATGGGTCAAGGACACCTGCGGCGATCTATGGCTGGGGTTTGAGCCGGAAGAATTAACCCGCTGGGCGGGTATCGCAGGTCTAGTTGAAGGTAATAGCCTGTACCTCACTCAACGCAATGGTTTTCGAATCCAGTTGCGCGAGTTCACGCTGTAAAATTTTCTATTTAAGGAATGGAATGTATGTCTACTTATAATTTATTTACCTCTGAGTCAGTCTCTGAAGGTCATCCGGATAAACTGGCCGATCAAATTTCTGATGCGGTATTGGATGCGATTATTGCTGACGATCCCAATTCTCGGGTCGCCGTTGAAACTATGGTTAAAACGGGTATGGCTATTATTGCCGGCGAAGTCCGCACCAATACCTATGTCGACCTGGAGCAGATCGTGCGCGATGTCATTATCAGCACGGGTTATGACCATTCGGACATGGGCTTTGATGGTAACTCCTGCGCGGTTCTTAATGCGATTGGTAAACAGTCTGGTGATATTGCTCAGGGTGTTGATGAGGCCGGCGACAAAGATATTGGTGCAGGTGATCAGGGCCTAATGTTTGGCTATGCGAGCAATGAGACCGATGTGCTGATGCCAGCCCCAATATTTTATGCGCACCGGTTGGTTGAGCGTCAGGCGCAGTTGCGAAAAAATGGTACGCTGAGCTGGTTGCGTCCAGATGCTAAGAGCCAGATTACTCTGCGCTATGATCAGGGCAAGCCCGTTGCCATTGATGCCATTGTTTTATCGACGCAGCACTCTCCAAGTATCTCTCTTTCAGATTTGCAAGAAGCCGTGCGCTCAGAAATTATTGCGCCGGTTCTTCCTGAAGAATGGCTGCATGCTGGTACTCAATACCATATTAATCCAACGGGTAATTTTGAGATCGGGGGACCCATGGGTGACTGTGGCGTAACCGGACGCAAGATTATTGTCGATACCTACGGCGGTATGGCCCATCACGGCGGCGGTGCATTTTCTGGCAAGGATCCCACCAAGGTGGATCGTTCGGCTGCCTATGCTGGCCGATATGTGGCTAAGAATATTGTTGCGGCCGGCTTGGCTGACCGTTGTGAGATCCAGATTTCCTATGCCATTGGCGTCTCTGAACCCACCTCAATCAGTCTCGATACCTTCGGCACCGGTAAACTGTCAGATGATGAAATTGTCACTCTAGTTCGTGAGAACTTCGATCTGCGCCCGCGCGGCCTGATTGAAATGCTCGATCTTCGCCGACCAATCTATAAAGCCACGGCAGCCTATGGTCACTTTGGCCGCGAAGAAGAAAATTTCACTTGGGAAAAAACAGACAAAGCAGAGGCGCTTAAAAAAGCGCTTTAATTAATGATAAAAAGGTAAGTTAAAATGAGCACAAGTACAAAAGCAATTAAGACCAGTGGCGAAGATTATAAAGTCGCCGACATCAGCCTGGCTGACTGGGGCAGAAAAGAAATCTCTATTGCGGAATCAGAGATGCCTGCACTGATGGCCCTGCGTGAAAAATATCGTGGCGAGCAGCCATTGGCAGATGCTCGGATTCTCGGCTGTATCCATATGACTATTCAAACTGCTGTGTTAATCGAAACACTGGAAGCACTGGGCGCTGAAGTACGCTGGACCTCGTGTAACATCTTTTCGACACAGGACCATGCCGCCGCCGCTGTCGCTGCAAACGGTACCCCTGTTTTTGCCTGGAAAGGCGAGACCGAAGAAGAGTATGAATGGTGTCTGGAACAGCAGGTCCTGAAAGATGGCGTGCCTTGGAATGCCAACATGATCCTCGATGACGGTGGTGATTTAACCTCACTGCTTCACGATAAATACCCACAGGTGCTAGAGGCCGTTCACGGCATTACTGAAGAGACCACTACAGGGGTTCACAGACTGTATGAAATGTTGGCCGCAGGGGAATTAAAGGTCCCTGCAATCAATGTCAATGATTCTGTTACAAAATCTAAGTGTGACAACAAGTACGGCTGCCGTCATAGTCTGAACGATGCCATAAAGCGCGCCACTGACCATTTACTGTCTGGCAAGAAAGCGGTTGTTGTTGGCTACGGCGATGTGGGCAAGGGTTCAGCGCAGTCGTTACGTCAAGAAGGCATGATCGTCAAAGTGACTGAAGTGGATCCGATCTGCGCCATGCAGGCCTGTCTCGATGGTTTTGAAGTGGTTTCGACTTATATCGATGGTGACGTTGCCAAGGGAGTCGATAGTGAGTTGCTAGCGAAAACCGATATGCTTGTCACTACCACGGGTAACTACAACGTCTGTGATTCAGACATTTTGTCCGCGCTTAAGTGCGGCGCTGTAGTCTGTAACATCGGCCACTTCGACAATGAAATTGATACTGCCTATATGCGTAGCAACTGGGAGTGGGAAGAAATCAAACCACAGGTGCATAAAATCTACCGTGACCGCGCCGCTAATGATCATCTGCTTCTGCTGGCCGAAGGACGTCTGGTTAATCTGGGCAACGCCACCGGTCACCCAAGTCGTATTATGGATGGCTCTTTTGCCAACCAGGTACTGGCACAGATTGATCTCTATGGTAAAAAGTATGCCGCACAAGACAGCGCGACAAAAGCTGAAATGCTCAAGGTAGAAGTACTGCCCAAGCATCTTGACGAAGAAGTTGCTCGGCACATGGTTGGCGGCTTTGGTGGCGTCATTACCAAACTGAGTCAGGCACAGGCTGATTACATTGGCGTGTCAGTTGACGGCCCCTTTAAAGGCGATAGCTACAAGTACTAACTGTCCCGTGGTTCGGGTTCTCTGAAGAGCCCGAACCACGCTATAACTAGGAATCAGTTTAGATGACGAACAACCCCCATATTAGCTTTGAGTTCTTTGCGGCCAAGACACCAGAGGGCAAACAAAAACTCAAGGCCACATGCGAAAAACTGGATAAATATAATCCTGAGTTTTACTCGGTGACTTACGGTGCTGGAGGCTCCACCAGGGACACTACCAAAGATTTGGTACTTGACCTTCAACAGGACGGCTATCAGTCTGCGCCGCATCTGTCCTTCGGTGGCGACAGTCGCGAAGACGTTTTATCGCTGGTACAGTCTTATAGAGACGCCGGCATAAACAAACTGGTAGCATTGCGTGGCGATCTACCCTCCGGTATCGGCGGCAGCAAGCAGCTGGTGCATGCCAATGAACTGGTAGCATTAATACGCGAGCACAGCGGTGATTACTTTGACATTAATGTTGGCGCCTATCCAGAGATTCACCCTGAAGCGGAGAGCTACAGTAAAGATATTTACTGGTTGGGCGAGAAATTTAAAGCCGGTGCCGATCGCGCCATTACCCAATATTTTTATAATGCGGATGCCTATTTTAGATTTGTCGATGAATGTGCCAAAACCGGCATCGACAAACCCATAGTGCCTGGCATCATGCCGCTGACTAACTACCACAACCTAATTCGCTTCTCGGACAACTGCGGCGCTGAAATTCCTCGCTGGTTGCGCTGGCAGCTTAAAGAGCGCAGCGATAATCCTGAAGACCTGGTTAACTACGGCATCGATGTAGTGACCAACCTCTGCGAAAAATTATTGGCCGGGGGGGCGCCGGGTTTGCATTTTTATACCATGAATCAATGGCAAAATTCAGATACTCTATGTCGTAACCTGAGCTTACCTGCTAAGTAACCAATATGCGTATACCGCGAGTCTTTACCACCCAGCCTTTGAGTGCCGGCGGCACGATCCAGCTTGAGGTGGGTGTTGCTCGCCACCTAACGTCTGTGTTGAGAATGGTGCAAGGGCAAAATGTTATTCTATTTGATGGTCGTGGCGGTGAATATAACGCTGAGCTCACCTACGTCAAAAAAGGTGCGGCACGGGCCAAGGTTGGTGGGTTTGTTGACACTGATCGCGAGTCCCCCCTAAAAATTGAGCTGGCTATCGGTATCTCCCGCGGCGAACGCATGGACTGGATCGTGCAAAAAGCCGCGGAGTTGGGCGTCACCGGAATTGCGCCCTTATTTACTGAACGCTGCGAAGTTAAACTTAATGCCGAGCGACTGGAAAAGAAGAATCGTCACTGGCAGCAGGTGGCGGTTAGTGCCTGTGAACAGTGCCAGCGCAATACCCTGCCCGTCATACAGCCTGCCGTCAGTCTTGAACAATATCTGAGTACTGTCAACGAAGGCCTCAAGTTAGTATTGCACCATCGCAGCTCCCAGCGCCTTGATGAAATGCGCAACCAAAATAATCAAGTGACATTACTGGTCGGTCCTGAGGGGGGCCTAAGCGAGCGAGAGATCAGCCTCGCTATCAGAGCAGGATTTTCACCCTTAACCATTGGCCCGCGAGTACTGCGCACAGAAACTGCGCCCCTAGCCGCCATTAGTATTATTCAGAGCCTCTGGGGTGACATGGGGTAAAAATGATTAAGATTATTTTTTTAATCCTAATAACTACCCTATGTGGTGCAGGCCGAGCCGCCGTCTTTGGCGATGGTAATCCAGACAATGGTATAGAAGACCAACGCCACCAAGCGCCCGCTGAAATGCTTAAATCGGTTGGCACGATCTACTGCGACGGCGCGTTGCGGGGAAGCGCTACCCATGTTCACACTGCCACTAAAACTCATCCCTCAGTCATAGTCACTGCCGCGCACGTACTCTACAACAGGGTAGACGGACAGGCGTTTATAGACTGCAGTTATAGACCCCAAAATAAACGGCTGACTGCGATTCCCTTTGCTGAGGTCGATCGACATGGCTATCAGCCATTATCTAAAAACCGTCTACACCAATCTGAAAATGACGTGGCATTTGTTGCACTAAAGTATCGACTGTATGCGCCTAGTATGAGCCTCAGTATTGAATCATCTAGCAAAGATGAGCTGTCGTTAGTCGCCTATAACGGGTCTGTAGATGCTATGCATCTGGCCGAAAACTGTATGCGATTTTCCTCCGTCAGTTTTGCCAGTGAACATCTCATTTTACATAACTGCGATGCTCAGGCGGGCGCATCCGGTGGGGCCTTGTTAGACCGCAGTCACAAAAACGTTATTGCCGTGCACGGGGGGACTTTCTTTGTCCGGTCTCAAACAGTTAATGGCAGCAGTAATGCCCTTAATGTTGCGCCAGCAGGCTCGCGGGCTAATCCGGAAAGCTGGATTAATCATGCCCGTAAAGTCGATCAGCCAATGATCAATCAGCTACGGTATTTTGTCGCATATCTTGCCAAGGATTCGTCAGGTCAAACTCGATCTCTCGGGCAAATCCCGGAATACTGATACCCTGTTTAGTAATATTCAGTCCCTGCTCATCAATCAGCGCCTCCCCAAAACGATAGATCACATCGAGTTCTGCAGAATCAGCGCGCACGGCATAATCCGCCGCCGCTTTTTGCGTGGCCTCGCGCTTGCTTAGATAGACCTCAAAGTCACCTCCATAACGCAGCGCAAGCATGGCATTCACTTTATTAGGTGACAGTACTACGGCGGTAGCATTGTTGCCGCCAAAGCCCTTAGAATTAATGAATGCCACGTCCATTTTGTTGGCGCTGACATCTTGATCCTGAAGCGTAAAACGACAGCGCTGCTGATGCACGTCTGGGGCAACTTCGACAATTGTCTTAATGCCAGGAATCATGTCGTATCTAAAAGTACCCAGCGCAGACATTAGCTGATCACCACTCGCGCAAGACAATGAGTGGCCAACATAGGCCTTAGCCGCTGTCACCGGCCAGTCATAGATATCAAAGGCCATAGCCACCCGATCGAGAAGCTCGGATTCGGTAGTCCTATTAGCCGGCGTACTAGAGCCATGGGCATGAACGAAACTATGCTTTTGCACGGCCTCTTCCCCGACAATATTAATGGCTGCCGCCACGGCCTTAGAAAAGGAAATATAGTTACCAACACCGGGCGCGGAAATTGACTTTTTAACCCCATCAGCATTGATAAATACCTCAGGGACTGCGCCATGAATATCGGCGCCAAGCTCTATCGCCAAGGCGTCGTCCATCAGCACCAGATACTGGGTCGCTTCCGAAAGTGTAAACCCTGCGTTTTCGCCAAAGGGTCGGCTGGCGCGTCTCCAGTCGGGAGTGTCGGTACCATCCAATTTACACAGACTTTCATCACTACAGAGCGCGCCCATATTGGCAAAACCTTCAGATATTTCAGGCACAACCGCTGCCTCGGCATTGCCTAAGATAGCCACGCGTCGGCGGCCACTGCGAATATCTCGAACCGCCGCTTGAAGTACATAGAGAAAGCTGGCGCAGGCCCCCGTGATCGCTTCGGTGTGACCGACGCTACCCAGAATATACGCATTGATAAAATCTGCCGGCATGGTGTTCAGACCCAGCGGCATTTGCTTAGCCGTGGTGCGGTTACCTCTTAAGCGCGCCTGCAGCAAACCCCCAAAACCCTCGTCGGTCATCTGACTTAAAGCACTAGAGGAGTAAACGCCTACTTCGTCTGGCTTAACTGCATTAGCTACAGTTTGCCAAGGAATCCCCATTGAATGGACAGCATCACTAGCGCCTAAAAGAGCCAGCTGCAGGCTACGTGGGTGAAAGCGACTGCTGTAGTGATCAGCAAGATTAAAGCCGCTGGGTAACTGTCCAGCTGCCTTAGCAATTAGCGCGTAATAGGATTCAACCAAAAAGGCGCTGGCCGAGGAGGCAGAGATTTCAACGCTGCCGTTTTCAAGATCATGTACCTGCCAATCAGCCGGAATAGTTTTCGGCAAGTCTCTCTTAACCATAGTAAAGGTGATTGGCTGATCGTCGTCATCGGCAGCAAATGAGATTTTTTTATTGCCCGGTACCTGCGCAGCATCAAAGGATTCAATTTTACGCACAAGAGTGCCGTTCAAAACCTGCGCCCTGAAGGTCATATCAACCTCTGCACGTGTAAAGATCTTACCCTGTTGATCGACGTAACCCTGCCCCTCGGTCTTAACCACGGCCATCAAACAGGCTAACCCCGCTATGGTTTTCTGTTGCTCATCTAAAGGTAGAGATTCGAGTACAGTGCGCCGAAAGGCCTGATGAGAGGAGCTGCGTCCGGCGGCGTTATAGCCTCCAAACCCGACAATAACGGGAAGGGCATTGCTCATGGTAAAACCTCAAATCGGGAACAGAATGGAGCTTGTCATTATAAGGTCATTTGCTACCAAGTATTAAGGTTTACAGCCATTTAATAGCGGCATTTAGCCATATAGGCTATATTGTCGCCCAATGGCATTTAACCTTACCTTACTACTCTGTGACAATATGTTGGTTTCGAGCAGCACCTTGGCCGCAGAAATTTTCAATTTTGCTCAGGCTATGGCGCGCGCGGGCAGGCATCCTGTTGGCGATGTCGTAATCCGTCGCGTCACCCCCGATGGCTTACCTGTACAAACGTCTGCGGGTTTTGAGCTGCAACCAACCCATTCAGTCCACGATACATTCCCCAGCGACCTAATTCATATCCCTGCCCTGTGGCGCAATCCTCGTCCTGCAGTGAAAAAATACCTGGGTTATATTCCTTGGTTGCGGGAACAGCATCAACTTAACTGCAGTTTTACCGCAGTGGGCACAGGGGTCTGCTTTCTGGCTGAAGCCGGTCTATTAGATGGTAAGCCGGCAACCACTCACTGGCATTATTTTGACCAACTGCAAAAGCAATACCCAGCCGTGCAGTTGCAGCGTCAGCACTTTACCACCCAGGCGGGCAATATTTATTGCGCCGCTAGCGTCAATGCCATGGCCGAACTCATTGTCTATCAGGTGGAGCGAATCTTTGGCCGAGTCATTGCTCGTCAGGCGCAGCGAAATTTTTTCCATGAAATTCGCAATATAGCTGACCCAGTGGGGTTTAGTGATCAAAAGACCAGTAGACACAGTGATGAGGCTATCGCCCAGGCTCAGATTTGGATTCAAGACAACCTGAGCAAGCCACTGTCGATACCGGATGTAGCCAGCCAGTTTGGTATGACCACTCGCACCTTCAATAGGCGCTTTAGGTTGGCAGTTAGCAGCAAGCCCAGCGACTATTTGGCCGAGGTGCGAATGACCTTCGCCTGTGATTTATTGAAAAATACTGATTTATCGATACTGGAGATAGCTGGCTATAGTGGCTATAAAGACGCCAGCTGGTTCTCCTCTAGATTCAGGCAATGGTCTGGCAATAGCCCCAAAGCCTATCGAAACACGGTGCGACCCAAGCTTTTCATCTAGAGTACCCGGACCCGCACGACGCCATCAACTGCTGCAATCACGCTCGCAATATCGGCAGCCAACTCACCCTCAACATCAATAATATTGTAGGCAACTTCATTGCGGCTCTTGTTCACCATATCGATAACATTGAGTTCAGCATCAGCTAAAATCGACAGCACGCTGCCAAGAACTTTTGGCACATTGCTATTGATAAAGGTAATACGACTGCCGCTGTTGCGTGCCATCTTGATCTTTGGGAAGTTCACCGAATTGAGGATATTACCGTTTTCAACAAAATCCATGAGTTGATCTGCCGCCATAATGGCGCAGTTTTCTTCTGCCTCTTCGGTGCTGGCGCCGATATGTGGCATCAGTAGAACATCTTTACGACCTAGCAGTGCCGGCGCAGGAAAATCACTGATATACCCCGCAATAGTGCCAGCATCTAGGGCAGCCACCATATCCTCCGTACTAACAATCTCTTCTCGAGCGAAATTAAGAATCTTGGCCGTCGGTTTCATAAGGGCGAGACTGTCTTTGTTGATCAGATGCTTAGTAGCGGCAATCGCAGGCACGTGGAGCGTGATAAAGTCTGCGCGGCCCAGCAGCGCCTCGATACTCTCCATACGTTCGACACGACTCGATAGCTGCCAAGCAGCCTCAACGGAGATTGCAGGGTCATAACCAATAACGTTCATGCCCAGATC
>Ga0209711_10000177_pt1 | contig 64193 bp, 50 predicted proteins | sample ArcticOcean_MG_C_7_FD_187441 | JGI IMG/M metagenome (GOLD analysis project Ga0209711, IMG submission 187441) | Marine microbial communities from western Arctic Ocean - ArcticOcean_MG_CB11_88 (SPAdes) (version 2) | ecosystem: Environmental > Aquatic > Marine > Oceanic | place: Arctic Ocean... | reverse complement strand
TGAAGGAAGGTGATAATGCTATCACCCTCCTGTTGCTCAATAATCTGTACTGCGAGGTCGCTGGCGTTCAATTTTTGTGGTGTTAAGCCTCGTGGCTATCAGATTAGTGAAACTGCTCGGCATTCTTAAGCATGTGCGCCGGGCCATGGGGATTGTTGATCGCGGCATTCTCGCCGTAGATTGATTCTTTCATGCGACTGTAAACTTTTCTGTTTGCACCAAGGCGTGCCAGTTCGGCAGCGCGACTGATTGCTTTTTCAAGTAATGATTCTAAAGGATGTGCCTGTTGCGCAACGCCAGAGGCCACTGCTTCCGGCCCCGTCCAACGCCTTGCTAGCTGCACAGTTTCAAAAAAAGTATTCATAGGAAGCTTGTGCCGAAAAAGCGCGAGTTCCGGATTGGGAATAACCATGCCAATCTCGACCTCGTTTGCGCAAGCAAACCCTCGATCTTCCCTCATAAAGCGTATGTCGTGACAAAGGGCGCACATAAAACCAGCGCCGAATGCATGACCGTTTATAGCGGCGATACTGGGTACAGGGAGGGTAATGATTCTGCCCATCAGGGTCATAAACTCGGCGCCGAATGCATCTCTGTCACCACCTCGGTGCTCGCCCTGTGACATTCGCCATTCAAGGTCCAGGCCGTTGGAGAAAAACTTATGTGAAGACGAGGTGGTGACTAAAGAGGCCGCTCCTTCTGACGCTTCGACTTCATCTAGTGCATGACTGAAGGCTCTGACAAAGGTGGTGTTCCAGCGATTTTCGTCGTCGTCCATGGTGAGAATAAATACCTCACCCTCTCGTCTTAGGTCTATCAAAATGTTGTTTCCTCTGGATTTTTAGCGATCTTATCAGTGTTTAGAGGTTTTGTGCTTCCTGATTATTCGTTTGGGACAAGAGGTTCCGCGCCATTATGCTGGCCTGAAAACCGTCGGATACAGGATAGCCTTTTAATTTCTTTTAAAGTTAAAGCCATTGAGCACTCAATGGATGAATATGTTTACGAGTGTCGTGGTGAAGTAATCTTGGCCGCTGTTTTAGAGGATTTCCAATAGATATCCTCTGCCTTGTTTGGGGGTAATCTGGCGTCGTTTTGATGTGGCCTCACCTGACTGTAGTAACCCGTTATGTAACCCGGAATTGATCCCTTTGCTTCTGCCATCGATCGATATCCCAGTTTCGGCACCCACTCCCTGCACCCACTCCCTGCACCCACTCCCTGCACCCACTCCTTGCACCCACTCCCTTAACTAATCCATTGAAGGATGCATCTGATTGAGGTTCTAAATATGGATAAAGCGACACGTCTATGGGCGTATTTTCAAACATCAAATCGCAAATATGAGGATATTCCAATCCAAACCTTATGTAATCCGCTCCATAAGCCGCAAAATTACCGTCATTATTTGAATCCTTCATGCCTTCGTATATCAGTTGAAAATCTCTTCGTATCACCGCAGCTTTAAAATTATTTTTGTTTGTGAAGTGCCTGTAAAAGTACCTATAGAAGTGCCTATAAAAGGCGGCTGTTGAGACCGGGGCTTTCTGTGCTACCGATAGCATATTAGACTTCTGCCAAGACCCTGCCTCGCAAATTGCCCAAGCACTGACTACAAGCCGCTCTTTCAGTTTTTCTTTGGGGTGACTCATATTTAAATTTATGTTTACTATGTAAACATTTTGTGCAACTCTATGTTGTCTTAGTAAACATAAGAATAAGAATAAGAATAAGAATAAAAATAAGAATAAGAATAAAAATAAAAATAGAGGAAAGTATGTCAAGTGATCTTCAGAGTCTTACAAACAGCAGAGAGCTTCAGCCCCATGACAATCCCGTTTTACAAGGTAATTTTGGCCCGGTCGAAAAAGAAAATAGCTTTGATCAATTGGAGGTGATTGGCACCATTCCTAAAGATCTGCAAGGCACGCTGTTGCGTAATGGGCCAAACCCGGTTGACCCAGGTCCAAATCACCATTGGTTTATGGGTGACGCCATGTTGCATGCGATTCGGCTTGGCAATGGCCAAGCGAAAAGCTACCGCAATCGTTGGGTTAGAACAAAGACGCTGGAGGAAAAAACCGGTTTGGCAGCGGCGATAGGTAGTCAGGTAGAGTTGATGGTCCAGAGTTCTGGCAATGTGAATGTCATCGGTCACGGTGGCCGTGTTTTGGCTTTGCCCGAAGTTGGTTTGCCCTATGAGATGGACAAACAGCTGGATACAAAAGGTCTTTACGATTACGAGGGAAAACTGGCAAGTAGCATGACTGCGCATCCGAAAATTGACGGACGCACCGAAGAAATGTTGTTCTTCGGTTATGAAATGTTTGCCCCGTTCCTGCGTTATCACGAAGTGTCCAAGAACGGTGATCTGGTCAAAAGTATCGATATCGAATTGCCAGAAGCCATCATGATGCATGACTTTGGTGTTACTGAAACACGTGTCGTGTTCATGGATCTACCTGTTGTCTTTGATCTAACACTGGTGGGAAAAGGATTCCCCTTCCAATGGCTTGATTCTCATCAATCGCGATTAGGCATTATGAATCGTGCAAGTGATGCCGATACTGTGCAGTGGATAGAGATTGACCCCTGCTATGTTTTTCATCCTCTCAACAGCTACGATGATGGTGACAAAATCGTGATGGATGTCGTGCGCTATCAAAAAATGATGACTGCTGAGGGTGACGATGATTTCGAGAAAGGATCAAACCTGATTCGATGGGTTATAGATCCAGCAGCCGGGACAGTGGGAACAACAATCCTGAGTGACATCGATATGGAGTTCCCCAGGGTAAATCCTAACGTTGAATGTTACCAACATCGTTTTGGCTATGCCTTGAAGGCTGGCGGGACACACGGGTTCTCAGATTTGCTTAAGTTTGATCTCGATGCAGGTACAACACAAACCTATCGCGTAGGTGACAACTGCGCAGGTGGAGAGCCTGTGTTTGTTGGTTCTTCAAACGGCGAAGCAGAAGATACAGGTTACATACTGTCCATTATCTACAATGGCGACACCCAGTTAAGTGAGCTTCACATTATTGATGCGCAGAATTTTACGTCGAAACCGTTGGCTATTGTCAAATTGAATGCCCGGGTTCCCTTTGGTTTTCATGGGAATTTTGTGGCCGACGAACCTCGTACGAATACTATGGGCAATTGATTAGAGTCGAATTTAAGGTAATTTTTGCAGCTTAAAAATAGACAGGAAAAATATGATTGCAGCGCAAATTGGCTAAATAGTGGCGCATAGCTACTGTCCGGCTGATGCTCATTATCTTTTGATGGGGCATGCTCCGGGTAAGTGATTGCATAAAGGTTGTAAAAACACCATCGGCTAGACTACCGAGTTTAGTAGGTCAGATCTTACTGTTGCCAATCGCGGCCTTTGGGATCTGTAACTTGATAGCGCTGCCATTCATAGAGATCTCTGGGCGGATTTTCATTACACCGGTGGTGCCGGTTTGTCTTGGGATGTATCTAGGCGGCAAATTCCCTAACTTAGAGACCTACCGACAGACGCCTTTTAGATCTGGATTGCTCAGGCGATGTCTGCCGCTTTGTTGCTAAATGTCTCAATGACGGGGTGAGCCTATTTGCTCGGCAGTTTACTGCCCAAGCAGGAAGTGCCGGTTCGCGCTATTACAGTAGCTGTCGGTTTGCAAAATGTGTCTCTCGCGATTGTGATTGTTTTAATCACGTGAGGAGTCTTTGAGCTGCTCACGCCGGCGGTTTTTTATCTACCAATTGCATCTGTGACGGGTTTTGGTTTTAGCGATCTCATGAGGAGGCGAGATCGCCAAATTGTTCAGGCTTGAACCCCTTGGTGACTGCTGATCTAGAAAGATGCAGATGGGAAGTTAACCAATTAGGTGCTGACAGTACCTTTTAGCAACTAACGGAGGAATTACCAAATGAGTCACGTCCCGTTTTGGTATCGATTTGCCCCTTTTCTAGGCCGGCCACCTGAATTAAGTCAACACCAGTGGAAATTACTTGGCTTGCTATCAGCGGTGTCGTTTTTCGAACAGTACGATATGTACTTGTTTTCTTTAAACTTGACCCAGATACAAGCTGAACTGCTCATTGCAGAATCGGACGTTGGCTTCCTGGGCGCTTTTGTTAGAGCAGGCTCATTTTTAGCGGTCTTTCTCGCAATAGCGGCTGATCGATACGGTCGACGGTCGATTCTGTTGATCACTGTGGTTGGGTACACCCTATTCACCGGCGCGACCGCCTTGGCACCAAACGCAGAAACGTTTGTTGTTTTTCAGATGCTCGCGAGATGCTTTGGGACAGCTGAAGTATTGATTGCAGCAGTAGTGATTGCTGAGGAGTTTTCACCGAAGCACAGAGGATGGGGTATCGGGGCACTGGGTGCAGTGGCTGCTTGCGGCTCAGGTTTTGCAGCGGTCATGTTTGGATTTGTGGAATACGCGCCGTACGGTTGGCGGTCGCTGTATGCCGTCGGTTTGATTCCCTTACTGTTCATCGGCTATTGGCGCCATAGTCTTCCGGAAACCGAGCAATTTAAAGCACTGGTGCAGGACCACGAACCCGTATTGAAAAATATTGCCGATCTCTTCACCCACCTGCCCAGACGTACAATAGGTCTTTTCAGTGCTATTGTTGCACTTAGCCTTGCGGGCAGCACAGCCGCTTTTTTTGCGCCAAAGTATTTGCAGGATGTGCACGGGTGGGAGCCCTCGAACGTCGCGCTGCTTAACCTCGCGGGCGGGGCCTTGGCAATCGTTGGGAATCCCCTTGCGGGTTGGCTTAGTGACCGATTCGGACGCAGGCCGGTCACCATGCTGTTTACAGGCATGTTCTCGCTGGCAGCGCTTGCTTTTTACTCCATGGGCGGTGTGTTTGTGCCGCTGTTGTGGGTGGGCCTAATCTTTTTCTTAATGGGCAGTGATGTCACAACAACAAGTTACGGTACGGAACTGTTCCCTACTCGATACCGTTCAACGGCAACAGGTTTCCGAGCAATCGCCGCTACGGCCGCAGGAATATTTGGCCTAACCGCGGTCTCGCTGTTGTACCCAGTTTTTGACTCAAACTGGACGTCGATCGCTGTGCTTTGCGTCATTTCGCTCATAGCACCAGTCATGGTGTGGTTGTTCTTGCCGGAGACCGCCGGCAGGCGGCTTCAGGAAATCTCGCCGGATTAAGGAGGTATCTGTCGGGGCTCGATTTCTCATTGTTGGCGCGGTGGTGATATGATCTTGAGCGTTTAACCTAGCCGGTCCGCGCCGACGACATTGGGCTGCGAACGGCCGTTAAAGCCTCTAGCGCCAAATCCATGGCGCTCACCCATAAATTCGAAGGGTTGATAAGGAGGCTGAGCGCTGCTCACTTTGCTGCTACAGAAAGTACGGCTGGCGCTTTGGATGCCGTTAAAGAGATGAACGAGGGTGGTTTCAATAAATGTCATCGGGGGCAACACGTCTGAGAGATTCAATTGATAAGGAACATCAGGGATGACCGCCAATCAGTACCGGTTACTGTTTGTTCCTTTGCTCGCAACGCTCATTATGGGTGGGTTTGTCACGACTGTTGGTTTAATTACAGGTCCAGCAGCGCTTAAGTACGGTGTAGCGATAACCGATATTGCATCCCAATTCACCTGGTTCACAGGCGGAGTCTTCCTTGGTGGTATCCTTGCGTTCTTCATTTTTGACTATTTTTTAATTAAGCCAGTCATCCTCTGCAGCTATGTTGTCTCCGTGTGTTTGATCATCTGGCTGCACTTCAGTACTCAATACTTTTTGCTACCTTTTTTGCTCACCGTTATTGGCGCACTGATGGCCATCGTGACCTGTGGAGGTGTCACCGTCATCACCCAGCAGTGGGTCGCCAAACAGCGACAAATGATTATGGTGTCGCAGGATGCGATGTTCAATGGCGGCGGAATCGTCTTCTCAGGTGCAGCGACATGGTTTGTTCTTAATGAGTTCGAATGGACGTCTGTTTACCTGATCGTTGCGGTATTAATAGGCATAGTGGTGTTGCTTACGGCAACTTCCTCCTTCGAACCGGTGCTAGAGTCGGAAGAAGAAGTAGACGTGGTTGGTACCTGGAATGCTGGCATTATCCTGGTCGGTATTAGCCTTCTGCTCTTTATGATGGCGAAGATTTCAATCTTCGTGTGGGCTCCCCAGTTTCTACAGCAAGCTTTTGGCGCAGGCCCAGAGGTTGGCGGGCAGTTTATGACGAATGTTTTTACCGCAGCTTTTATTGGTAGCCTGCTGGGAACCTGGGCAGCGTCGAAGGTTGATGTGAAGTATCTTTTATATTGTTTCGTTGTTTTGTCGATGTTTTCGGTGTTTGCCCTGACCGTTGTTTCATCGACTTCTATCGTGCTGTTACTGGCATACGGATACGGACTCTCAGTATCTGCCACATTCAATTCCTATGTAGCCTTTGGGTTGTCTTTTGTTGAACAACCCTCGCACAAAAATGTCGTTTACCTTCAGTTGATGAGTGGGTTGGGCTCTACTCTCGCACCCTTTGTCAGCAGCATGATTGTAGACGTGACCGATTCAATTACGAGCGCAATGCAGTTCTGCTTCGTTACTCTGTTTTTTGTGGCGATTTCCCTGGTGCTCTGTCACCTGTTGCATCACAGGATGGTGAGGTCGTCGTCAGCTGCGCTCACCTGATTGCGATCGGATTAATAATCATTTGTACGGCGCCACGTACTTTTGCGTGTCCAAGCACGAACAGGAATTCATAGGCCCCGTCCCTGACCAGTGGTCCGGTATTCATGGCTTCGAAAATGTAGATGCCATTTTCCTTCAGGTAAACCACGTGGCCTTGATAGGGCCTTTCCGCCACTTGTGAGGGAATAACATCGACGCCCCATGTGTCGGCGCCGACAGCCACCACCTTCTTACTGGCCATATAGGCGGCAACTTCTTCTGACTGTCCAGGCTCACCCGTTGCCCACGCGACGGGATCAGATTCAAGCATCGCGTCTGTCCAGCCGGTGTGGAACAAGACAACATCACCTTCCTTGATCGGTGTTCCCTGGTTTTTTTCCACTGCTTTGACATCTTTAACTGAAAAGTGCTGACCTGCTTTTAGGTGGTCTACGCCGTAGTGGGCAGCGATATCCAGCACGATGCCTCGGGTGACGATTGGGGGTACATTCTCTATACCAAGCTTTGTTAAACCACCGACCGCAGCAAAATCCTTCGCGTGGTTGCAGTTATAGTAGACGCCGTTTTCTCCAAGGTGACCGAGGCCGTCAATTTGTGAGCCTATACCTAGCCAACCACTGAAAATATCGTCGTTGTAGGTCATGTTGTGAAAGGGTCGGGCGCCCTCCTGCTGGTTCGGTTGTACCACAGTCAGTGACAGGCTGCGAGGAGCAAAAGCTGGTGTATTGGCATCAATAGTAAGACCCAGTGAATAGGTTTTTCCGGTCTTGACCAGTTTGGCAGCTTCAATCACTGACATTTCGGTGATTCTATTCGCCGCTCCAATCTGGTCGTCGGGACCCCATTCGGAAGTTTTGCAGTGTGAGTCGGCCGCGGCATAAAACGGCAGTAGTAGTAGCATGAGCAGTATTTTCATCACTTTGTCCTTTATGTATGCGAATTTTATGCTTTCTTTGGTTAAATCTAGTGGCGTTTTCTAGTGGCGTTCTATAAACCCATAGACCTTGGGTTCTGTTTTCATCGTGTAAACATCAGCTAAAACGTCAGTGCTTTCATAGGGGCCTTTAGCTTGGTCATTGCTATAGCACCGTTCCTCCATCGACCGGCAATATAGCGCCTGTGATCCCGGCACCCATGTCCGAGCAGAGAAATAGAGAAAGTCCCGCAACTTCCTCCACCGTGTTTAGTCTCTTGATCGCAGAATCCTGTGCGTAACTTTCTTTATACTCTTCGTAGGTGATGCCTGCCGATTCTGCCGCTGCAGGGCCTGATTCCGTCATCAAGTCGGTCTCAATGCCCCCTGGGCTGATGGCATTACTGGTGATACCTTTGGTGCCATTTTCCAGCGCCACCGCTTTGGTGAATCCATTTAACGCGTGTTTAAAGGTTATATAATGGGGCACGTTTTCTTTGCTGGCCTGTGTGCCATGGACCGATGAGATGTTAATGATGCGGCCCCAGCGACGAGGCCCCATATCCTGAAGCGCCGCTCTGGTTGCCCAAAATGCAGAATGCAATATCCACGATGCGGTTCCCTGCCATGCCTCGTCACTGAGTTCGGAAATTGGTGCAAAACCTTTGGCTCCACCCGCATTGTTAACAAGGATATCAATTTTTCCGAATTGCTCGATCGTCTTGCCGATGAACATTTCTACGTCTTCTTGTTTGGTAACGTCGCCGGCTATAAAGATAGCTTTGTCACCTGCATCCATTTCTTTCAGCGCCTGCTGACCTTTCCCCGGGTTTCTGCCATTAATGGCAACGCTTGCGCCTGCAGATAGCAAGATTTCTGCGATGCCCCGACCGATACCACGGGTGCCGCCGGTGATCGCCGCGACCTTTCCTTTTAGATTAACGGGTTCTGTCATTGATTTTCCTCCTGTTGAGCCGTGTTCGGTGGCTCATCTTGAATAAAAAATTCATGCGCTAATGGCGTCAAAGTTGTTGCGCAGTGCGAATGACCAAGTGCCGTCTTGGCGTCATTCAATCGATTAGAAATGGCACCTGCAATAGCGCAACCTGTTCAGGTTCAATGCGAACTTCATCACAACCGCATCACTTTAGGCCTCGCGTCGGCCGCTATTCGGGTCATCAGCTATGCAGGCCGCAGTCAGCGTCAGAGATTCCTCTTCTTTGTCTACCTCGCCCCCCCCCTCATTGAGCCCTTATTGAGCCCTATAGTGCAGTTCCTCCATCTACCGGCAATATGGCACCTGTCATCCCTGCACCCATGTCCGAGCATAAAAACAGTGACAGTCCTGCGACTTCGTCCACCGTGTTTAGTCTCTTGATCGCAGCATCCTGTGCGTAATTTTCTTTAAATTGTTGATAGGTGATACCAGCTGATTCTGCGGCCGCGGGCCCGGCCTCCTTCATCAGGTCGGTCTCAATCGCCCCGGGACTGATGGCATTACTCGTAATACCTTTAGGGCCATTTTCCAGTGCGACCGCTTTAGTGAATCCGTTGAGCGCGTGCTTAAACGTTATATAATGTGACACGTTTTCTTTGTTAGCTTGTCTTCCTTCTACGGACGAGATGTTGATGATGCGACCCCAACCGCGAGGTTCCATATCCTGAAGCGCAGCCCGGGTTGCCCAGAATGCTGAATGTAATATCCACGAGGCGGCTTCCTGCCACGCTTCGTCACTGAGTTTTGAAACAGGCGCAAAGCCACCGGACCCACCGGCATTGTTAACAAGAATATCAATTTTTCCGAATTGCTCAATCGTTTTGCCGATGAACATTTCTACGTCTTCTTGTTTTGTAACGTCGCCGGATATAAAGATAGCCCTGTCGCCTGCATCCATTTCTTTCAGCGCCTGCTGGCCTTTTTCGGGGTTTCTCCCATTAATGGCAACGCTCGCGCCTGCGGATAGCAGAATCTCTGCGATGCCCCGACCGATACCACGGGTACCCCCAGTGATGGCCGCGACTTTTCCCTGTAGATTAACTGTGCCTGTCATTGGTTTGCCTGCCTTGAATAAGCGCTCACTGTCTCATCTTGAATAAAAAAAATCATGCACTTTGATGTTAATCTTGCCCCCGCTTTGCCGTGTTATGACAACAACAGATTAAATAAGGTGCTGTATGGCTGACGAAATTCAGGAATTGCTCGAGCGCAATAAAGCTTGGGCTGAAAAAATTGAACAGGAAGATCCAGGGTTTTTTGCGCGCTTAACGAAACAACAAAAGCCGAGGTTTCTATGGATTGGTTGTTCTGACAGTCGTGTACCAGCGAACCAGATTACTGGCCTCATGCCAGGAGAGGTGTTTGTTCACAGAAATGTTGCAAATGTTGTGCTGCAGACCGATTTGAATTGCATGTCAGTAGTGGAGTTTGCAATTAAGCAGATCAAGGTTCGGCATGTCATTATTTGCGGGCATTATGGTTGTGCAGGGGTTGCAGCGGCCTTGGCGGGGTCCACCGAGGGTATTGTTGACCATTGGCTCAGCGGCATTCGTAGTTTGTCTTCTCAGCACCGGGTTGAGTTGGAATCCTTGGCGCCCGAAGCGGCGCAATCGAGGCTTTGCGAGCTTAATGTTATTGACCAGGTCAGGTCACTCTGTCGCACGGGTGCTATTAATGAAGCCTGGCGAGGCGGCCAGGCGGTCGATGTTCATGGGTGGATCTATGGGCTCCAGGATGGCCTTATCCGTGATCTTGGTATCAGAATCACCTGCCCGGAAGATCTGGCGCGAATTGGTGACGGCTGATCCGTTACGTCGCGCCAGGCTAGCCTGCCGAGTTGAGCCGGTAGTAGGCTTGACCGGGAAGCACCGTTAGCCCCTCTTTTTAGCGGATATTGCAGGTCTGTTGATTCTCATGGCAATAGGTACAATGCAGTTTGTTAAACGACCCTGAGAACATAAATGAGCCACTATGACGTAATTATTGTAGGTGCGGGAATTTCCGGTATTAGCGCTGCAGTTCATATTCAAAAGACCTGCCCGGGAAAATCATTCGCCATCATTGAAGCACGTGAAACGATTGGTGGTACCTGGGACTTGTTTCGCTACCCCGGGGTCCGGTCGGATAGCGATATGCATACACTTGGGTTCAGTTTTAAACCCTGGACAGACGCGAAATCGATTGCCGATGGCCCTTCGATTCTCAAATACGTTAATCAGACGACTGATGAGTTTGGACTCAGGGATTCCATTCAGCTTGGGACCAAAGTTAGGAAGGCCGAATGGTCATCCGATGAAGCGAGGTGGCAGCTGACGGTAGAGAAGTCAGGGGGTAAAACGGAAACGCTGACTTGCGGCTTCATCAGTATGTGCGGCGGTTACTACAACTACGAGCAGCCGCACGACCCAGACTTCACCAATATAGAAAGTTTCCAGGGCAAGATCGTTCATCCGCAGTTCTGGCCGGAAGATTTGGATTACAGTGGTAAAAAAGTGGTTGTGATTGGAAGCGGCGCGACGGCAATGACGCTGGTGCCCTCTATGGCAGAAAAAGGCGCGCAGGTGACCATGTTGCAGCGCTCTCCAACCTATGTTGTGTCACGTTCCGACCATGACAAAGTAGCGAATTTTCTGCGGAAGTGTTTGCCGGATACTTGGGCCTATGCAATAACCCGATTTAAAAATACCCTGATGCAGGGCTACATCTATCGGCAAACCCGCGTAGCGCCTAGCGTGATTAAGAGAAAAATCCTAGGTGGAGTCAGAGCTCATCTAGGCGCGGAGCTCACTGAAAAACATTTCACCCCAAGCTATAACCCCTGGGACCAGAGACTATGTCTGATACCTAACGGAGATCTGTTTGAAGCGATCAAGACGGGTGCTGTTCAGGTTGTGACAGAACAGATCGATACTTTTACTCAGGACGGTCTGAAACTTAAAAACGGTGAGGTACTGCCTGCCGATATTATTGTGACGGCGACCGGCCTGAAGTTAATTGTGCTTTCCGGGGTCGAATTTGTGGTTGACGGGCACGCGGTGAAGGTACCTGAGACCTTTTCCTACAAGGGGATGATGTTTTCGGGCATTCCAAATATGGCGCAGACTTTTGGATACATCAATGCCTCGTGGACGCTGCGCGCAGACCTGACATCTGAGTATATTTGTCGCCTGTTGAATCACATGGATGAGGTTGGGATGAAGCAGGCGACGCCAACGTTGCGCCCCGAAGATGCTGATATGCAGGTGCGTCCCTGGATTGATGACTTTCAGGGCGGCTATATGACACGTTCAATGCATCTGTTCCCGCGGCAGGGTGAAGGACCCTGGCGAAACACGCAGGACTTTGCCGTGGACAAGAAAATGGTGCGCAAATCGCCAATTGCTGACTCGGCGTTGAGGTTTTCTAATCCAGCGGGTGGGCTTGACGGAGCTCTCTCCGGCGGGGTGCCGCAGAAAGAAAAAACAGCAGCTTAGGTCGTAAAATTCAACTACCTGTGGCGGTTTTGGAAATCCTCTGTCGTGTTAACGCGCGGATAGCCGGTTTCGGGTATTGGCACTTCAAGGAAGTCGCACAGTGGCTTCCAGCCATTTTTAGCCTCGAACACGAGCAGTCTGTCGGCTGGCACTTCGTCAATGACTGATTGGTTGTGCCGATTAAAAACGTCGATTACGTGAGCTCTGTCTTCCATTTTATTATCGAAGATTGGCTTCCAGATGGTATCCATGGCCCAATTTCCAAAGGTTCGTAGGTTTTCGTCTTCGGAATCTACCAGCGCGCTGGAGCTGGGGTAAATGGTGTTCATGACGCTGTCGTACCAACTGTCGGGGTCTCTAAGGGAGAGAAGAATTTTTGCGTCAGGGAAGTGTGCCGCCTGCTCTCGCCAAAGGTTGCAAGAAGGCCAGTCAACGCTTGACTGGTAACCGTCGAACAGATAATTCCAGTCGATGCTGACGCCCTTGTGGGCATCAGTCCACAGCTGAAGATGGTCCGGGTGGTTGCCCACCTCCATCATGTGGTAACACTTTTCGAAACCCAGTTGTTCCAGGGCCATTTTCAGAGAGAGCGTACCTGTCCTGCCGAAACCGGCACCCACTACGTTGATCGTCATAGTTACCTTTTAGAAGTCGATGCGAACACCAAGTGTAGCAGTTCGATCTTTATTTGGACGCGCGCCATAAGGTTGTCGGCCTAGAATGTCTTCTTCGCTGGTGATATTTTCAACTTTACCATAAAGGTCTACATTTTCTGAAAGAGCGTAGTGGGCGCTTAGATCAACGGTCAAGGCATTGTCAGTTTTCTCGAAGGCATTACAAGATGCCCTGACACAAACTTCATCGACGAAGTTAACATTGACGTAGCTGGACCATTGGTCCTTGAGGAAGCCAACACTCAAATTAAATTGGTGTTCCGGGATGTAAGGAATGGGATCACCTTTTGAGACATTGCCAAAAAAATCGGTGTCGGCAACGTCAGAGTCAAACTCACTGTTGATATAGGTGTAATTAAATGTGAGGGGCATATTGTAGTTGCCTGCCCTGCTAAGATCGGTTGTGAACAAGAATTCGATGCCTTGAACGGTTGCTGCATCGCCATTAAAGGCGTCGCCAATGGTGCAATTTGAACCGGATGAAGCTGTGCATTCACCGAGCAGATTGTCGTAATCACTTAGGAAGTAGATGGCCTCAGCAGAAATTCGCCCACCGCTATATCTAAAGCCCAATTCGTAGTTAATCGCCTCTTCTTCGTCAACGTCTGGTGAATTGCTTGGCGCTGTGAAGCCCTTATGGATCCCAGCCACCAGAGTAGTGGATGCTGAAAGGTTAAAGAGTACGCCAAACCCTGGCAGCCAAACTTGGGTGTTGTTGCTTCGTGTGTCTCGAATATTCGAAACCTCTCGCGACGATGGTACTGTTGTGCGCCCATCCCGGGTTTCCCATCGAGTACGTTTTTGTTCGATATCTTCATAGCGCAAACCGGGGGTTAATACCCAGTTGCCAAGTTTAATGGTGTCCTGAATATAAATAGCAAGGGCTTTGGCTTCCTGTACTCTGTTTCCTGCGTTGCCCAGCAAACCCGGGTCATCAAGGACCAGGCCCCCGTCTTCCTGATGATAGTTGCTGTTGCGCTGCAATCGGTCTTCTTCGTCTTCGTGATGCCGGATACCGACCTCAATTTCATGAGCTACATCGCCGCTGGAGAACTGCCAATCCAGACCTAGCTGGACGCCTCGAGAAAAGTATTCCCTGGCGTTTGAGCGAAGCTGGATGCTGCCGACGGGGGTATCTGCACCAGCAAGGATTGCCTGCAGGTCTCTAGAGCTGAATCCCGCCAGGCTACTGTTTTCGTTAATTCCGGCCACAACGTTTGCCCAGCTCGTGCGGTCAAACGATTCTGCGGAAGCACTGCCGTCGAAATCAATTCCTTCGGTTTTGAACCAATTGCGCTGATGCTCGTTGTTATAAGCGGTAGCGGACAATGAGACGGAGTCATTAAGATCAAAGCGGTACCTGAGAATCTGCTGGTCGTGTTCTGTCTTTATATTATCAAGGACAGATAGACCATATCGGCGAAAAGCGTCATCTCGGAAGTTCTCGTCGGTCAGGCCGAGATAGCTTTGGTTTGATTGCTGTTTTGTATATTGGAGTTTTAGTTCCACGGTGTGCTGATCACGCTTATAGCCGAGCTTTACGGTGTAGTCCTCTACGTCAAGGCCTGTCCCTTTTTTACTGCGGTCAATGCTCTGGAATCCGTCGGATTTCCACTGATGAGTTTCCACCATGAACCCGAAGCCGTTGCTGTGGGCACCGCCGTAGGTGGCATGAACGCGATAGGTTTGGTCTTCTCCCGCTTCGGCCTTCAGTGAGCCGCCGCGAACTGAGGGGATCGGCGTCGATATCATGTTCATCGCCCCGCCGATGGTATACGGACCCTGTTTGATCGCAGCCGGACCTTTTAGGATCTCGACGGCGTGCATGCGCCCTGCGGTTGGGAAATAGTAAGCGGATGGCGCAGAGTAAGGTGCTGGTGCGATGAGTACATTGTCTTCTAGCAGCGTTATCCGGCCGCTTCTTTCTGTTGCTACGCCGCGGATACTGATGTTCGGTCGCAGACCATAGCCATCTTCTATCTGCAGTGAGACGCCGGGTGCCTGTCTGAGGATTTTTTGGATATCAGAGTAGGATTGTTCCTGTAATTGGGCTTCGCCGATATATTGCGCAGCGCCGGTAATTTGGTGAGTGTCGGTTCGCTTGCCAACGATGGTGATCTCTTCAAGAAACGAAGCGTCGGTGGCAAAAGCAGCCTGACAAGCAACAAGAAGGATGGCGGTAAAGAGTACTGCGAGTTTCACGATGACGGCCTAACATTTATTATTGACTAGGCACGCAAATTATCTCAAATGAGAATCATTATCAAGTACAAATACGAATAATTCTCATTCCATTACCAGCCGGTAAAGCCCAGACCCAGGAATACCAGCAACCCTGCGAGTGTTGTCAGCAGGGTTGGTACTCGCAGACCGGTTGACGAGGCACCCAGCCAGAAGCCGCTCAGTAAAACAATTAGCAGACCGAGGGCCATCAGTTTCTGCAGATCTTTAAAAAGCAACGGTCCATGGCCCTTGTGCAGTTCTACCAGGGACTTAATCACATCGGGTTGATTTATTGTCGCTACTATTTCATTTTCGTGCAGGGTGAACTCGTAATAGTTGGCAGAAGTCGGTCGGGTAATGAGCTTCTTGCCGGAAACCTTGATGTACTCGAAATCGTGGTCGATCCCGTTCGCACTCAATAGCTCGCGGACATCGCTGTCTAGTGTGTCAGAATTTGCGGAAAGGGCCCTCGTGGTCGTCAAAGCAACGGGCGTTGACTCGACTGAGCCTTTGACGCCCAGTAAATAAAGACCGCCAGAACCGGCCATAGCCACCAACATGGGAAGGAAGAATGCAGCAACATAGAGGTGAATCTTGATCCAGAGACTTCGCATGTAAACTCCTACAACAACCGTGTAATAATGATCGCGACTGTAGCACCTGGAAGGCTATCTGAGGAAGTAACAAATCGCTGGTGATTTCTCGCCTGGCTAAAAATTACCGCCCGCATTTTAATTTCGATCTGTGTGGCGCCTGCTTCCTAGTTTAACGCTTTTGAAGCGCGCCTTATTCTCTAACGTGTGCTTAAGGCTCTTTTCCTCATTGGTTGTTCATATAGGTTGTTGTCACAGATCGTCATCACAGATCGTCATTATGGGTTGTGCTTACGGAGATACTGTTTCCCGGATTGGACTGGCTTTTGGGGAGCACTTCTCGACATTTTCTGCCGCCGATAAAGACGCTGTATGTCCATCTATCAAGATTCGTATCGATTGACTTTGATATGATTCATCGCAGAAAGTGTCATAGACTACATTTATGGTAGTCCAGCATGATTTGAAATCTGCGCGATTATAAACCACCACTAATTTAGAACTAAGGAAAACCCAATGGCTCAAACCCACGATCACGAAATGGTATCGATCTACCCTTTTTCAGATGAGGAAGTAGATCAATTAATGAACAACTCGGTTGAGTGTGTCCTAATGTGGGCAACCAAGGATGGATGGCCTGTTGGTGTTACTCATGCCTTTGTCTGGCACGATGGAAAAATCTGGATCACATTTTCAGAGCACCGGCATCGAGCCGTTGCGATTAAGCGGGACCCTCGTGTATCGGTAAATGTTAGCGCTATGGGTTACGGTCCGCATGCAGCAGCAGACTTGCCAGGTGGTGCTATTACTTTTAAGGGTAAGGGTGAGTTTTTCGATGATGAAGACACCAAGAAATGGTTTTATGGTGCGTTGTCGCAGAAGCTAAACCCTGATAACAAGGACGGTGAAGATTTCTTTTACAACCTCCTCGATTCACCACTGCGAACGATTCTTGCCGTTACGCCCACCAAGAAAATCATGTACAACGGTACTAAAGCCGGGAAGCATATGGCGGGTGCAATCGATGAAAGCGAGTTAGGGGAACCTTTGGCCGTTGACAAAGAACGCATGAATAAAGCGCGTGCCGCGAAGGGTTTGGCGCCAAGAGACAAGGTCTGAGAATAGTCCAGCGCGTAAGCCGTCACGGGTCACACAAGTAGCGTCTTTCCCGCCGGTCCCCACGGTGCCCTTCCATGATGACTATTTTGGGAGGGCCCGCGGTTTTCTGAGGCTTTTAGGCCGGCCTGTATTGGCTAGTGAACGACTAGGTTTATTGTTTTTCGTTAGCTGAGCGACGGACCTTGTCAGCTTTGGAAAATGAGTTTGGTTTAACAGGCCCCTGAAGATTGCATTGATAATACCCGGGGCGGAAGTGCGATATACTGATTCTTCCCCGAACTACAATGGGTGACAAAGATTTGAACGCCTACCTTATTACTTATGCCCTGCACGTTGCCGCAGTTTGTCTTTCCGGCAGTTTGTTTTTGCTGCGCGGCGTTTGGATGATTCAGGACAACACCCTGCTTGAGAAAAAAATTGTCCGAATTGCGCCACACGTCATTGACACTGTCTTGCTGCTTGCCGCCGCGGTTCTTGTGGTAATAACGCATCAGTATCCGGGCTTAGAGGCATGGTTAACGGTGAAAGTGTTAGCGTTGATAGCCTACATTGGTTTGGGTGTATTCGCATTCAGAAGGGGTAAAACGAAGTCCGCTCGGGTGAGATACTTGGCTGCGGCTATCGCCGTGTTCTGTTTCATGGTGAGTGTCTCGCTAACTCGAAATCCGCTTGGATTCCTCTCCTATTTTTAATGGGGTGTCGGTTTTTTCATAATGTCTTAACGCTAAGAGTAAAATGGCGCTGTCCCAGGGAGGCGTTGCGAGCTATGCGTGCTGAGCAGATGAGTTACGTCCTTAGATTCGCGCGATAGGCTGCAGCAATTGCTGCTAGCACGACTAGGTCGGCGTTTTGACACCACGCTGCGTCACCTGTCCTTAAAAAAGCCTGATGACCGTCGATCGGGCGGCGAATGGGTCAACATAGCCACCCCTTTCTTCGCTCACGTGGCGACTAACAATCAGAAATGTCTTGGCGAATGATCATTGGCAAGTAAAAAAACGTGAGAGTAAAAAGCCAACACGGCGTATGACAAGGCGCTGAGAAGAGCCCCTGATTACCGTTGGAATAGGAAACCCCTTGGTGCGATGACTTGCCGTGTTTTGTAGGTTTAATTGGGTCTAAAGCGGTGACGATGACACGGCTGAAATTCTTCCATTTTTAGCCTATTGGCGTTATGGTTTTGCGGGTATTGTTCATGGCAATATTGCGATTAATAGTGAGGTAACTGATGAGCCAGATACGATGCGGGTCACGATGCCGCACCTTTAGTAGGAAACAGTTGGCAAAGGCGATTTCGCTTGCTTCTATTCCTGTCGCGGCCGCTATACCCAGCGTTTCGTTGGCCGCAGACAAAACCATGATCGAGGAAGTCGTTGTTACGGCCTCAAGACGAGCTGAGAACGTACAGGATATTCCCATCAACATTACGGCCGTTAGCGGCGATCAGCTTAACGCCCTGCGACTTCATAATATTTCTGATATTGCTCACTATGTCCCAGGGCTTACCGTTGTTGATCGAGGGCCAAGAAATAACTCGCCGGATATGCTGGTTCGGGGCCTTAATACGACGGGGCTCGGTCCAGGGTTTACCAGTGATACCGTCGCTAATTACCTTGGTGAGATTCCGCTGCAGGTCGATTTGATTCCCGTCGATATGGAGCGGGTGGAAGTGCTGATTGGACCGCAGGGTACTTTGTACGGGCAAGGTACCATGGGTGGTGCCATCAGATACATCCCAACAGAAGCGAACCTGAATGCGTTCGAAATTGAGCTCAGAGCTGACCTGAATTCTAATCGCGAGGCCGATGACCTGGGCCTTGAATATGGCCTGACGGTTAACATCCCTCTCATGGAAGATACCGTGGCGCTTCGGGTAAATATGGACCGTCGAGATGATCCGGGTTTTATCGATTATGATTTTGTTGTTAGGCAGCCGGGTGTTTCCAATCCCGAGCCTGATTTTTCAAATCCTGCCGATGTGGCCGCGAACCTGCGTCAGGTCGATGATGCGAATGGTGAGAAAACCACATCCTATCGAGCGAACCTCCGCTGGTTGCCCACTGACGACCTTGATATCAATATCTGGTACTACGGTCAGGAAACAGAGGCAGAAGGCCGACAGATTGCGAACCGGTTATCTTTTAATACCGGTAGATATCAGGCAGGTTTACGTTATGAAGAGCCCAACGATTTCTCCAACCACCTGGTCAGCCTGGATGTTTCCTGGGACCTGGGGTTTGCAGAAGCGACATTCGTCTACGGCGAGTCCGAATATGAAGAACAAGGTCAAAGGGATCAGACTGATCTTATTCTGGATTTTGAATACGGCTACGAATTCTTTCCGAGTTTTTCCGCATTCACGCGTGAAATTGTTGATGAAGAATCTGAAACCCTCGAAGTACGTGTGATTTCGCAGTATGAAAGTAAATTTTCATGGACCATTGGTTACTTCGTAAATGAGCTTGATAGCGATGCGACCAGTGAAGAATTCACCCCCGGTTTTGACCAGTTCGCGGTAGATAATTTTGGTGGCGTTCAACTTCGACCTGACAATCTGGAATATATTGAGCTAACGGATCAGTACGAAAAAGAAACCGCGTTCTATGGTGAATTGACTTACCAGGCAACAGATTACCTAAGCTTTACCGTTGGTTATCGGGATTATGAGTTTGAAGTCGACTCACGTGGTGGGTTCGGGTTACCCCTGTTTGATACGGTGTTTCTCGGTGAACCCCAGGATGCGATCAATGTTAATTTTGGAACCAACGCGGGTAAAGATGATGGCGACCTGATCAAGTTCAATACTAGCTGGGATATTAACGATGACACGATGGTGTACTTCACCTACTCGGAAGGCTACAGGAATGGCGGCGTCAACTCTGTGCCTGAATGTACGCCTGATCAGATAGCCAGCGACCAACAGCAACTATGTGCGCTCGCCAGCGAAGTCCTGATTACCCCCGATGAGATTGAGAACTACGAAATTGGCTATAAGGGTTTTCTGATGAATCGGACTATATCCGTCAGTGCAGCGTTGTACACCATTGACTGGCAGGATCTTCAGGTTTCGACCGTAACGATCAATGGCGGTTTGCCGATTATTGGCAACGGTAGTGAGGCCGAAAGTCGGGGTTTTGAATTTCAGGGACGATGGTTGATCAATGAGGGCTGGGACGCCTTGCTGACCTATGCTTACAATAACGCCGAGTTGACGGCTACTGCGCCTGGTTTAGTGGGTCCGTTTGATGCACTTGATGGGGCTCGGCTACCGGGTTCACCAGAGCACCAGGCGACATTCAACATCACGTATAACAGGACTATCTGGAATAGTGTTGACCTGATGATCAACTACGGCGTTGTTTACACGGGAGGTGTTTACAACATCCCTGGTGGAGATAGGGATCCGTTGGTTGATCCTGACACAGGGGAACGCGGCGACCGTGGCGGTGAGGAAATCCCCAGCTACGCTGTTCACCATTTGTCAGCAACCTTTTCCAGGGACGCATGGTTGGTTCAAGCGTACGTCGATAATCTGACCGACGAGTACTACGTTCTTGGAACCCGGGCCAGTAGGAGATTCCTGCAGGACGAGCAAACCGGCCCCGGAAAGTCCTTCAATGGATTCACGCTTCGAAGTTATGGTCAGTACGTCGGCGCGCCCAGAAATATCGGTGTCAGGGTAAGCTACCAGTTCTAAATTATCTCCAGTGTCTCCTGAGCGATCGGAGGCGCTCATTATATCGCCTTGGTAATGTCTGAAACGCTGAAAAAACTCACCATCAAAGCGGCACTCGCACTCAATAAAGGTGCGTTTGTAGCGCTGGAATCCTACGCAAAACAGATTCTCCAACTAGACAATACCTATGCTGATGCATGGTTCTTTTTATCGTTGTCCGCGACCGAAAGGCGCAAGATATCGGTCGCGATTGAGCTAGTCGACAGGGCACTAGCGCTGTCGAGTCGTAATCTAGAATATGTTGCCCATAAGGCGCGTCTTCACACGATGGCTGGGCAGAAAAAAGCCGCTGTCGCCGCCGCTGATTATGCGATGAGCCTGGGGCCCGAGCAGTCGCTTGTTCTAGACACGCTGGGCGTCGTGTATAGCCGGTTTGAAATGCAGGACCAGGCGCGAGAGGTTTTAAGACTTAGTGTCAGCTTGATGCCAGACAACGCGCAGTTTCAATTTAATTTGGCCTCTGTCGAACAGTTCCTCGGTAACGCCGGGGGTGCGGAGCAAGGCTACCGCGATGCGATTCGTGTGAAGCCAGACTTTTATCGTGCTTATTGGGCATTATCGGAACTGGAGAAAAACCTGGGCGCATCAGGGCGTTTGCCAGATCTTGAGGTGCTGGCTAAGCGCACGAACCTTGCCCCTGAAGACAGGTTGTACCTGGGCCATGCCCTCTCACGGGAATATGAAAAGAACGGGCGTTATAAAAGTGCGTTCCACGCGCTACGTAAAGGAAAGGAAGGCATGCGGGCAAAAGTCGGTTATCACATAGCCGACGACAAGAAAATGTTTGAAGCCATAAAGCAGGCTTTTCCTGTAGAGGCAGACTTTACGCTCGGCGACCTTGGCAACCAGAATATTTTTGTCCTTGGCATGCCCAGGAGTGGCACTACGCTGATTGACCGGATACTGAGCACCCACTCCAGGATAGTTTCCATGGGAGAGGTCCAGTATTTTGCCAGGGCTATGAAAGAGGTCTCGGGTGAAAAATCCCAGAAGATGCTTGATAGAGAGCTTGTGATGGCCAGTCGGCACGTTGATTTTTCGGAAGTGGGCAGGCGTTATTTGTTTAAGGTTGGCGAGTGGACAGGGATCAAGGAGTTTTCGCTCGACAAAATGCCACTGAACTTCCTGTACGTGGGTTTTATTCTTAAGGCCCTGCCTGGCGCGAAAATTGTCTGCGTCAGGCGGCATCCTGTCGACACCTGTCTTGCTAACTACCGGCAGTTGTTTGCGATGAACTTTTCTTACTACAACTATCATTATGACCTAAAGGATACGGCCGAATACTACTGCCTGTTTGATGCGTTGATGGCACATTGGAAAGCGGTGTTTCCCGATAGATTTCTTGAGGTGGATTACGAGGACATTGTTGCGAAACCAGAACCCATCGTGCGTGAATTATGTAATTTCGTGAATGTAGACTTCGAAACCGCGGGCCTGGAGTTCTATAAAAGTAAAGTTCCCGTATCCACAGCCAGTGCCATGCAGGTGCGTGAACCGATTTATTCCAGTGCGGTAGGTCGGTGGAAACACTACGGTGATCTTTTAGCCCCGGTATTCGAAGTGTTATCTAAAAACGGTATCACTTACAGAGATTAAAAGTCGGAGGAACTACTTCTCGTCTAACACATCGGCGAGACGTTCTCCTAGAATCCCGCTGATGTTGAAGTTTAGCTTTGCAACGATGTTCGGGAAAAACTTGAGATCTTTCTGCATGCGATCATATTTAAAGTTCAATGCTGAGACGGGTGTTTTCGCTATGACGTCTGCCGTCCTTTCAATCGCTTGCATATAGCCAACCTCGCCAAAGACCTCTCCTGGTTTTAGTTCAGCGAGTAGGCGAGTACTGTCTCCGTCGTGGCGTTCGACCCTGGCGGATCCGGTAAGGATCATGTGCATATTTCTGCCAACATCCCCTTGGGTGACTAGTTTCTCGCCAACGTCGAATTCGTGAATTTCCGAAATCAAGATGGCTTTTCTGCGTTCGTAGTTGGTCATGTTTGCAAACAATGGGCTACTGTCCAGAACGGCAGAGTCGACTTTCATGGCAATAATCTGGTACAGACCAACCAAGCGGATTCTGGTCATTATAATGGGGGTGATTAGTAGATTAGCGAAAATTGAAATCAACATGGTGAATGCACCCAGCGCGCCGAATTGTGCCACGATGGTGAAATTCGATAGCAGTAGAATGCCGAAACCCAGAGACAGGGCCACGCTAGAAATAATTAGCGGTGCGGCCACCTCCTTGACTGCCTGGTGCACTGCGCCCTCGTAGTCGGAGGTGGTTCTGCAAAGCTCATTATAATGGGCGAGTAGATGAATGGTGCCGTCGATGGCGATCCCGACTGCGATCACCGCTACCATCGCGGTCCCCGGGTTTAATGGGATGCCTAGCAATCCCATAATGCCAAACATCAGGAGGATGGGAATAACGGATGGGATCATGGCAATAGCCCCGCCCTTTAACGACGTAAACATTATCGACATCAGAACAAAAATGAGTGCCAGTAAAAGCACAAGCGCCTTGATTTGGGAAATCATCAGTTCTTCTGCCGCGCGGTTTACCAATAGGTTTTGGCCAACGACGCGCGCGGTAATACTGTCTCCTGAAATGTTATTAGCAAAATCTTTTAGCTCGTCGATGTAGTCGTTTAGCGTGTGAGAATCACTGATGTTGTGTCTGACAACAATATTGGCCCTTCTGTAGTCGTGGCTGATGTAGGACTCCAACTCGCTGCGGTGGAAAAACATCAGGTACTGGGCGACGAGTTGTCTGGTGGGCGGGATTTTATTGGCTGAAAATTCCCCCTGGAACTGACTGTTGACGTATTTAAGGTGGTCAACGACAGAAAGGGTTGTGTCGAATACAGCCTGCTTAGCCAGGAAATTCTGTATCTTGTTTATCTTTCGCAGGTTCTCTGGTTCCAGAAATGCCTTGTCATTTTCGGCTTCCAGGGCAATAAAAAACACTTTGATGCCGGCGAGGTCTTCGTGAATAGTTTGCGCTTCTTGGATAAGCGGCTTGTCGTCAGGAAAGTAAGAAAGCGGGTCGTTGGTCACGTAAAGGTGTGACGCGTGATAAGTGAAAAAGACGCACAGTACCAATGTAATGGATAGGACAACGTTGGGGAATCGGTCCTGAGTTATTCTGAATACCCTGATGATCTGGTCGGGTAGGTTGTTACCATAAAGTTCCGAAGGCCCTGCTCCCCTTCCGATGCTTTTACCAAATTTTGCGAGCATCACCGGCACGACGAGTATCGTGATGACCCCGTTAAAAAAAATGGCAAACGTTGATGCGATGGCGAAATGTTGGATCAGTACGATATTGCCAAATAGGTTGCTCGCAAAGCCGAGAAAGGTTGTGAGCACAGTGAGCAGCATCGGCAGGCCGGTATGCTTAGCCATGTAACGAATAGCCTGATTTTTTTGGGCAACTGTGACCGATCCCTGGTTTTCTGTTTGTTCAGATAGCCCGCCGAAGAATGCCGACATCATATGGGTGTCTTCAGTTGAACCGATCACGATGATCAGCGAAGGAATCATCACCGATAGAATATTGATTGGGATACCCAGCCATCCCATGACGCCGAATGTCCAGATAATAGCAAGCGCAGAAGTGATTAGCGGGATCATCGCGGCGAGCATACTGCGCATGAAAAACAGAATAGACCCGACAAGAACGATGGCTGATAGTGGTCCTAGTAATTTGAAATCAGCGGTAAGGCTTTGCTGTAACTCGGCGTTTATTCGGGGCGGGCCCACCTGAAAAATCTGTTCGAAATGGGGGCGCTGGGGTCCGATTATCGTCTCAAGTTTATTGTAAACGTCGATAGAGAAGTCTTCTGAGTTCTCTAGGTCCTGAACCGTGACGATGATGGCAGTAACAGTGCCATCTTCGGAAAACAGGTTGCCTGTATACAAAGGGTTCGAGCCGGCTCTAAGCCTGGCTTGTTTCGCTTCAATGTCGTCGGCGGGTACGCCATCAAGCACCAATTTGCTCGATATCTGTGGCTTGTTGTTTTGGTCCCTTTTCCCCTCGATGATGCGAAGGTTAAACAAGCTGTTGACCCGGTAGACGTGTTTGGTATCTTTTAGCGCTCGAACCAACCCGTCGAGTCGTGTTAGTTTGTCTGCGGTCCAGAGTTGCTTGTCACGGATGTAAATAATTGTTTTGTTGTCGGAGCCGAACTGATCCATAGCGCGCTGGTAGGCGAGTTTCTCGGGTTCATCGGCGGGAATAAGGCTGTTGAAACTGGTGTCTATCTCAAGTCGTGTCACGCCCCAGAACATGGGAATAGTAATCGCGATAACGATGATCGTAATAAGCCGTTGTTGCCTCAGGCCGAGCGTAAAAAGAGCTTCGATCAAGAGCCGTCTCCTGACTCAAGATGAGGCTGGTTCGAGACGATCCAACGCTCGGTGAAAACCTCGCTGGGCACATAATCTGCGGAGAAGACGCGCCTATTAATTTTAATGATTGTCCGATGCTTTTTCTGAAGGTTGTTCATCATCATCATATTGGGTCGCCAGATATCACCATGGACGTTAGTCAAGTCGTGGTTCGTCTGGCGCTTCTGCAACCGACCGATTTCATCGAAGTGGTCGGTCCGTGAGATGTACAGGTTATCTTTCCGTACATAGTGTCTGCGTTCCGACCTGCCCTCTTCTAACGGCGAGTTCAGGTCATAAACATCTACGACAAAGTAGTCGGTATCGTTGATATTAGTGTCGTCTCTTCTGACATGTTGATGATGATCAAGCCTGTCCCCGACGAGGTTTTCAATTGAGTAATCTGTACCCAGAAAGTTGTCGTCGCTTTTTCCTTCGGGGTCGGGCGTGTTCTCTATAAAAGTTTCCCCAAAAGCTGGCAGGTAGAATGAATGTTTGGACCGGCCGTCCTGTTCACGCTGGGCCAGTAGGGCCACACCTTTTACATCTAGCGGTGAATCAAAAAGGAGTAGTAATTTCACCTTTCCAGACTTATCGGCTCGGGAATACCGACGCAGCTTGCGGGTGTTCTTATACCCATTCTGGTCGATCATAATCATTGATTGTTCTTCGTAAACGTACGGAAATTGCTGATGACGCTCGTAAACGAGGTCTAGAATTTCGCGGCCGGTCCAGCGCTCAAACGGGTCAATGGGTTGTTCCCCGTCATCACCAATTGAAAGCCCTGGCGCTAACAACAATGAGAAAAGAAGTGCCCTCATTGGCTTTTCTCTATTCGCCCGGCAACCGTTTCGGAGAGGTCTCCAAGGAGTTTGCTCATGGCAAGGACTGAGCCTGCAAAGTCTTGGGAATCAATACGGTATTCACTCCTATAAGCGTTGGATGAGTTGATGATGGTTTCGCCCGTTTCACGGTGAATGAGTTGCCAGCGAGCGAGCAGGTGCACGTAGCCGTCCGCGCCTCTTTCGAAGCGTTCAATGTAAACAGTGAGCCGATAGGTTGGTGGGGAGTTTAGACGGTTTGCTGGCGTGCCAATGTTCGGTGTGCCGAGAAGGTTAGTCAGATTTCGCGCCAGTGCCCGTGTCAGGTTTTTGCGAAGGCTTTCCCCCCAGCGGTGAGTTGACGCGAATACAAGCTGGCTGTCAGGCCTTCTTGATGCAATCTGAAGTCGCTCCATGTACTGGGGAATTTCCAGGTCGATGATTTCGATGGAAATAGCTTGAGCCCCTTCGCTTGGAGTACCCGCAACGCTGACAGGTTCGATCAGGTAGTACCGAACCGCATCCGCCGAAGAAGAACAACCGGTGAGTAGTACCATCGTTACGACAAAAGAAGCGAGCTTGAAGGGGTTCATTACTGTTCATCCTCAGTAACTTTCCGACCGAAAATGATCGAGTTGGGTTGGCGTTCCAGCGTTTCAATCAGTAAGCGGACGGAGCGGGACATTTCTTCTAATTCATCCGTCACCTTGATGACGTTATGCTGCAGCGGCGAGTGAGGTTCCAGGATATCGTTGATCATCTCAAGCGTATCTTGCAGGTTAATCAGAACATTTCTCGCGGCTACAATGGTCGTGTCTAGGTTGCCCTCATCCACATTCCGCAGGACATTGCTGAGTGCGCGCATTGACGCCTGCAGGTCGGTAACGGCTTCCTCGTTAACATTTTTGTTAACCAGTTTGTCAGCACCGCCCAGGATATTTTCGATGTTGTTACCTATTTCCTCGATGTCTATCGTCCGGAACTTCTCGACGAACTCACCGATCGATTGGGTAATTGCTTCAAACGCGCCGGCTATTGTGGGTAACTCAGGGTAGGCCATCGATGCGTCGGCAACCATGGTGAGTGGTGCGTCAGGGTAAATATTAAGTTCGACAAACAGTTTGCCGGTTAACAAGTTGCCTGATTGCAGTCGGCCTCGCAGACCTTTATCAACAAGGGTTTGTAGTGTTTGTTCCGGTGACAAAGGGTTTTGAGAATCACGATGAATGATGCGACCTGGTTCGATCTCCACCAGCACAGGAATCCTGAAGCTTGTGGTTTCTTCGTCAAACTCCATACGAATGTCGAGCACTTCTCCTATCCTGATGCCTCTAAACTCCAGGGGCGCCCCTGGGCTGAGTCCCCTCACGGAGCCTGTAAAGTACATCACGAACTGAATTTTTCTTGCGTAGGACTGATCTTCGATACTTGAATGTCGTGGATACAGTGTGAATATCAGATCTCCGATATCGGCAACTGTCGTTTCCAGACTGTCGGGTGTATCGAATGCGATGCCACCGAATAACAGGGAGGTAACAGAGGAGGTCTTCACATCAACGCCGTTCGCGCCCATCGAAACGTCAATACCCGAGATATTCCAGAACCTGGAATTGCCCTTCACGAGTTGATCAAAGGGGTCGCGGACAAAAGCGTGGATAAAGACGCTTTGCGCATCAGCGCCCAACTCGTAGCCCAGGGCTTCACCCGCGAGAATACCTTGGTAGTAGATGGGAGAGCCACGACCTATGCTGCCAAGGTCGTTGCTGACTAAGGTGATTTGGGTGCCGGCGTCATCGGTTGTGATCAGTGGTGTTTCTTCTAGTCCAACGAAGTGAGATTGGGGTTCGCCGGGACCGGGATCTATTTCGATGTAGGATCCGGAGATTAGGGTGCCAAGGCCAGAGACTCCACGAACACTGAGTTCAGGCTTCACGACCCAAAACCGAGAGTTTCGTCGCAGAAAACCGTCAAGACCCTGATTAAAAGTGGCGGTAAGGATGATATTTGAAAAATCTTCCGCAAAAGCAATGTTATCAACGATACCAATGTCGACGCTTTTATATTTGATTTTAGTTTTCCCCGCGACGATACCCGCTGCGGTCTGGAATTGAATGGTGGCAACGGGAGCCTGGTCCGTCAGTGTTCTGAGGATCAACCAGCCGCCGACGAGTGCTGTGACAAGGGGAACCAGCCAGACTAAAGAAGGCCAGTTTTTTGTTTTTACGGAGGGCGAATCGAAATCGTCAAAATCGCTCATACGGCTACCGCTGAATTGTGATGGGACTTATCCCAGATCAACCTGGGATCAAACTGGTGTGCGGCTATCATGGTTAGAATAACCGCTGCGCCGAAAAAGCTGGCGCCGATACCAGGGGTGATGTCGGCGAGTAAACCCAAGCTGACCAGACCTGATAATAATCCAACCAGGAAAACGTCCACCATGGACCATGAGCCGACGGCCTCGATGACGCGATATAGCTGCGCTCTGTCTTTTGGTTTCCAAGTCGAATTTGTCTGTACCGAGTAAAGCAGAAAGCTAAGGGACAACAACTTTGCAACCGGTACGATGATGCTGGCAAACAGAACGATAAGTCCCAGGCCCCAGAGTCCACTTTTAATGAGATAAATAATGCCGCTAAGAATTGTATCTGGTGCACCCTTGCCAAGTGTTTTAAAAGTCATCACTGGGAATAGATTAGCGGGTATCAGCATCAGCACAGCAGAAAAAAGGAGCGCCCAGGTTTGCTCTATGCTCCCTTCTATGCGGTGGTGGATGGCGGCACCACACCGATGGCACTGGTGCCCTTCGGTTTGTAATCCGTCGCATAGATGGCAATGCAGGATTTTTTCGTCGCTGCGTATTGATGTCAGGGAGGTATCCGTCGCTTTAAATTTTTCGACTCTCTGCCATAGGATTTCCGAGTCGAATTGACTGCGTGCCAGGGTGTAGACGACCAGCAGCGTCGAGAAAGCAGCCAGCGATAATCCAGGCACTACCGTTGCTAGTTCCTCGAGTTTCACAATGGCTATCAGGGTACCCAGCATAAAAACCGCAATCAGACTCCAGGGTTCCAGGATCCTTACTAACTGAAATACACGGCCTGCTTGGGGTGGGGCGATACCGAGTCGAACCGACAGTAGCAGATAAATCATACCGAGGATCGTGGCGAGGGGGAACACAATGCTGGTCAGAAAGACAACCAGTCCAAGGACTCCCATGCCACTTTGGTAGAGGGCCCAGCCACCAGCGAACAAAAGGTTCTCATGGTAAATGCCCCCGATTTCCATTCCCAGGAATGGGAAAAAGTTTGCTATCACCCACAGCATCAAAGCGGCGACGTAAAGTGCCAGGGAGCGATTAAGGGAATCTGGTATGTGACGATAGAGCACTGCGTTACAGCGTAGGCAGTTGGCGGTAGCATTGGGTGCGATTGCTGTGCGACGATAAATCGCCGCACAGTCGTGGCATGCAATTAGACGAGTCAGTTTACTCACTCTTGTGGAACCCACCTGTCGCCAGTGAAAAAAGAACGGTACCATGCGGGAGGACCCCATGCCACAGGCCCTTGATAGCGTTAACGGGGGAACATCATTCTAAGATGCGTTTCAGGTAGCGGCGCCGTAAATCTGGATACCAAAACGGTGAACAAGATCGATACTATTTCGCCCAATACTGCGCATGAATAGGGATTTGGGCCTTCTGCGTACAGCCAACTCGAGATCGCTTTAAGGGTGCCTTGGCTAAACCAGTCGGGATCAACTAGCTGGGCGTGCAGAATGATGAATGTGATAAAGCCACCAAGCAAGCCTGCATATGCTCCTTGGCGGGTAACGCCTTGCCATAGCGAGCCAACAACTAGTGGGCCGGCGAATGCTGCCATCATGCCGCCCACCCCAATCCATACGATTAATGCGACATTGGTCCCGATCAGTGACCAGGCCATTACCATGCAAAGAAGCAGTATAACGATCGTCGATATTCTGGAGATAGTGAGTACGCGCTGGTCCAATTCACTTTCTGTCAGGTCGGGTTTCGTCATCGGCACGATGGTTCGACGATAAATATCATTGGCGACAATCTGTGACGAAGAGACGACCAGACCATCGGCGGTACTCATGACGGCAGACAACACACCCACGCCAATTAATGCCGCGAGCCAGGTAGGGAAAAGCTCGATAAACAGCATCGGTAATGATTGGTTAGGGTTCGAGCCGTCTAAATAAAGCGCGTCTCCAAAATGAGCGCGTGCGAGGAGTCCGCCCAGGCCTAGCATGCCAAGCGTTAAGCCAAACAGTGCGGCAAGCTTAACGAATTGCATCCGATCGCCGTCAGAGCGAAGCGCCCAAAGCTTATTGCCTAGGTGCGGCAATAAGCCGAGTGGCATGTGGGCGAATACGATGACAAAAATTGCCCACCAAGAATGGTAGAGCGGTGTTTCCGGGTTTAAAGGTGTCACAAGATTGGGGTCCTGTGCCTCCAGATTTTTCAGTACGCCGGTGAAGCCCCCGTCGATGCCAAAACCCAGAGCCGTCATGATGATGACGACGACTGCCAGTATCAGCATCATGGCCCCCTGCACGCCGTCGGTCAGAATGTCAGCGTGGGCGCCGCCCAGTACGACATAGAACAACAAGACGGCCGTCGTAATCATGAGTGCCCAGGTTGAATCAAGGCCTAGCATTAATTCGAACATGACGACCCCGGATACCAGTTGTCCTGCCAGATAAAAAAACAACACCAGGGACAACAGTGATACAAGAATTCTCACCCCTTCAGACTGGTATCTGTCGCCGAGGTATTCAGGGATAGAGCGGTTACCGAACCGGTTCCCAGAGGTGGCGATGAGCCGCATCGAAATAAGGATGCCGAAGTAAACCCCGAGGGGATATAAAAAGTTACCCCACTGGGCGGCGAGTCCAAACTCATAACCAAGCGCAGGCGTCCCTAAAAAGGTCGCTCCACTGGCAGTGGAGGCGGCGAAAGCCAGCGCGAGGAAAAACGGGCCGTAGGAGCCTCTTGCGGTAGCAAAGTCGTCAGCATGTTTGATCTTTCGTTGCGCATACAAACCGATGCCAACCATGACCGCGACATAGAAGACGAGGAATATCCAGGACCAGGTGATTAGAGTCATGGGGGCATTGTTCCACAGTCTCCAGGTTTTCGCGATCCTTGCTGAGATATCTTCGGTTCGCGGTGAGGTTTTCCTAGGGGTGCGCACAGGTGTCGGTAGTGATAGTGTTTCGTAATACTTAAAGGTTGTTGTGACCCATGCTAAACAAACTGGACGATTTCCCAATTCACCAGACCCCGGAACCCATCGCACATCCGGCAACCAGTGACCGCAATGTATACGATCGCACCTGGTTCAATGGATATGCGCCGGACGGTTCCTATTACTTTGGAATAGGCATGGCTGTTTACCCTCATCGAGCCGTGATGGATTGCGCTTTTAGTGTTGTCCAGCCAAATATGCGACAGCATTGCTTCTATGGTTCCAGGCGAGCGCCGGTTGAACGAACCGAAATGGATGTTGGCCCCTTTAGGATGGAAGTGATTGAACCGATGCGCCGTACGCGGGTTATTTTGGATGACAACGAAAGCGGGATCACTTGCGATCTAACTTTTTCCGCGCGAACTGCGTCAATACAGGAAGCTCGTCAGACCTTGTGGCAGGGAACCAGGCGAGCGATGGACGCGACTCGATTTGATCAGTTTGGCCGGTGGAGCGGTGTGATTAATCACCCGGATGGCCAGATCACAGTAGATGAAACTGTTTGTCATGGTACCAAGGACCGAAGTTGGGGGGTCCGAGGGGTTGGTGAGAGAGAGACTGGCGGCGCGCCCATTACCCCAGGGGGGATTTGTTTTGTATGGGCGCCCCTGTTCTGGGAGGACCACATTTCTCACGCGATATTTTTCGATGGGCAAAAAGGAGAGCCATTGGTTCGTGAGGGGCTTGAAGCACCGCTTTATCAAACAGAGGCAGAGATTCCCGGTGTAGAGGATGGCCTTGTGGAGAGAAAGCTGACTGCGCGACATAGAATTCAATACCACCCGGGTACTCGATTGGCAAAGTCAGCAGAAATAGATCTAGTAAACCTTGATGATGGCGTGCGCAGGATCAAACTGGAGCCTAAACTGAAATTTATGATGAAGGGGCTAGGTTATGGCCATCCGGAGTGGAAGCAGGGTGCCTGGAAGGGAGAGTTGGCGACCGGTCACGAGTCGTTCGATCCAAGGCAACTCGATCATGAAGCCCCCGAAAATGTTCATACGCAGCAGGTAGTGACCGCGACGGATGGCGAACGGCAAGGTGTCGGTGTGCTGGAGCAAATTGTTGTAGGACCCTACGATCCTGCGGGTTTTAAAGGCCTGTTTGATGGGTTCTCGGAGTAGCCTGAGCGAGTTATCACAAAAAGCAGCGCTTTTCGCGATAGCGACAGGGGTCGCCCTGATGGTTAGACATCCCTTTTTGGATACTACATGATGTAAAGCAAGGGAGTGATTGAGTTCGTGATGTCGCCAACCTATCAGCGTGTAGCGCGAAAAACGCCTCTGGGTTTTTCGACCAAAATGAACCAGGGCATCGGCGCTATTCCAGACACGGTTAAAAACTGGGTCTTTAATACCTTTATCCTGCTGTTCTACAACCAGATTCTCGGTATCGAGGCTTTTTATATTTCCGTGGTGCTGGCGGTAGCCATTGTTTTTGATGCGGTGACTGATCCGCTGGTCGCTTCCTTCTCGGACAATCTCCAATCACGCTGGGGCAGGCGCCATCCCTTGATGATGGTCGCGTCATTGCCGCTTGGCATCGGCATCTTTGCCATATTTGTACCCCCACCGGAATTATCAGAAATATTATTGCTAGGCTGGTTGCTCACGTTTGTCATTTTGACTCGGGGGTTAATGACGCTGTTTTTTGTTCCCTGGGCTGCGATCGCAGCTGAGCTATCAGATGACTATCATGAACGTACTTCGGTAATGAGCTACCGCTATGCTGTGGGTTGGATTGTCGGGGTATCCTTCCCATTCTTTATCTATAGTTCCGTCATGACGCCTAACGCCGAGTATCCGATTGGCCAGCTTAATCCCGCTGGTTATCCGATGATGGCGCTGTTTGCCGGCTTATTGTTAAGTTTTGGCGCAATGGCCACGACGTTGCTGACGATGAAAGAAATTCCTTTTTTGCGTCAGCACAAAACCAAGACGGTTTTTGGGTTCAGAGTGACGGTCAAAGAGTTACTTTTTGCGCTTAAAAATCGCCAGTTCGCACTCGTGTTCGTCATCATGATTATGATCGGAGCGCTCGCTGGAGTCAGCGCGAATATCAGCATTTATATGACGACGTTCTTTTGGGGGCTCAACACAGAGGATCTTCGTTGGTTCGTGCTGTCTGCCCTCGGCGCCGTACTTGCGTTCCCATTGGTTGCCTTGATACAGGTTAAGTTCGACAAAAAACAAATCCTGTTACTTTGTGCCTATGTGAGCCTCTTTGACGGCGTCGCGCTGGTGCTCCTTAGGTTTGCTGATGTTCTGCCGGACAACGGTGATCCGCTGCTGCTGGTTATTCTGGTGGGTGCCGGAGTTTTTGCGGCTGGCATTGCTGTGGTTCAGGGAATTATCAGTTCATCCGTGCTGGCTGATATCCTCGATGATCATGAACTGCGCACGGGCATGAGACAGGAAGGCATGTTTTACGCGGCGGTATCGTTTTCCGGAAAAGCCGTTTCAAGTGTTGGGATCGTGACGGGTGGGTTGATTATCAGTGCCATACAGTTTCCAACTAACATGGCGCCTGGTGATGTTCCGGAAGACCTGATATTTAAACTCGGGCTGGTGGTTGGGGTTGTTATCCCGTTGTTGTATTTGATTCCAATCAGCCTGATTCATCGGTACCGAATAACAAGAGAAGTTCATGCCAAAATTCAGCGAGAGTTGAAGGAACGTCGGTTGGGACTGTTAGATAAAGAGTAATACCAGCCGCAAATTGCCGGAAGTTGTTACGAGGGGCTTTTTAAGCCTGAGCATTGTCTGGATTAATCTAAGAATAACCTTTTGGCGCTTAGCCCGTGATGCCTGACTTCTGTCGCACCGGCGTTGATGGTCAGGAGGCTGGTGAATTGAAATTGTAGTTAGGTTCCCTTTGCCGCAAGATGCTGGCTAATACTTTACAAGGCGATTGGTCGATGGATTCCTTTGCTCTGTCCGCAAGTGACGGCCATGAAGTTGCATGCTACTCATGGGTGCCGGATAACCCCAGGGCAGTGGTTCAGATTGCTCATGGCATGGGAGAACATGCACGTCGTTATGACTGGGTCGCCCAGCAGTTGAATGCCAAAGGTTACGCCGTTTATGCCAACGACCATCGCGGTCATGGAGGAACCAGTGGTCCTGTGCTTGGGTACATGGGAGCTGACGGGTGGAACCGTTCATTAGCGGATATGTATGAGCTGGCCCAGTTTGCTAAAGGTAAGCATGAGGGCCTGAAGCTCATGCTTCTGGGGCACAGTATGGGTTCCATGCTTTGCCAGCAGTACATCACACGCTATGGTTGTTCGATCGATGCTCTGGTGTTGTCAGGATCACCTGGCTTCAGAAAAAGTAGGCTGGCGTTTATTGGCCATATGATGATGAAGTTTGAGTGCTGGAGGCATGGCCCGGATGGTGTGAGTGAACTGATGCAAAATGCGCTTTTTGGGAAGTCCAATGTAGCCTTCGACGGTCCCGGGGCTACAGGCTATGAATGGCTATCCCATGACCAGGAAGTAGTAGCCGCTTACATGGCAGATCAACAGTGTGGTTTCGTGTTGTCTCCAGGTTCGTTACTAGAGATGTACGAAGGGTCTGCGATATCGCAGGATAAGCTCGGTCTTCTGAGAATTCCGCAAAACCTGCCGATCTATGTTTTTTCCGGTTCCGAGGACCCTGTACATGGTCAGCAGGCTGACCTTGACCGGTTGGTTGACGCTTATAGAAAGCGTGGCCTCGCCCAAGTCACTTACAAACTATATCCGGGCGGGCGGCATGAGATGCTGAATGAAAAAAATAAGGGAGAGGTTGTTACCGAGTTGGTTCAATGGCTCGAACAAGCGCTCGAACAACAGCTCGAACAACAGCTATAAGACAGGAGACCGATATGAGAAACGTAGCGGTAATGGGGCTGGGAAACTTTGGTACGGCGCTTGCCTGTAACTGGTTGTCTGAAGGGTTGAACGTCAGTGGCTGGACAGTTGAACAGGAAGTCTATGACAGTATCCAAGCCACCGGTGTTAACGAGAAGTACCTCGGTGATGTCTCGCTTGAAGGGCTAAAGGTGTCGATGGATATTGCACAATCCGTGGCGGACGCAGAGATCGTTGTGCTGGCACTGCCTTCTCACGTGGTGCTTAGTGTTGTTGATGATTTATTGCCACACCTGCGGAACGACCAGGTCCTTCTGGATCTTGCCAAAGGGCTCGCTCCGGGTGATCAGATGATTTCTGAAGTGATCAGGGAGAAGCTCGAAGCTGCAAATCTAACCTGCCGGCTTTGCGTCATGATGGGGCCAACGATTGCGCCAGAGCTCGCTCGCGGTGTGTATACGACAGCGCTTGTCACCAGTGATGACCTGACTTCCGCCGTTGAACTAGCGTCGATCCTGACGACAAAAACACTAAAACTCTCTGCAGCAACTGACTCCTTGGGATCCGAATACTGGGGAGCTTTCAAGAATGTGATTGCCTTAGCGTGCGGTGTGGTGGATGGCCTAAAGAGTGATGGGAGGGGTGGCGACAATCTGAAAGCAGCATTATTTACATCAGGCTATCGTGAGGCGGTTCGGGTGTTACCTCTAATGGGAGCTGATCCGGGAACGGCGTTATCAGCGGCGGGCATCGGAGACCTGTTCGTCACTGCGACGTCTCCCCACGGGAGAAATCGCGGCATGGGGGAAAGGTTAGGTCTGGGGCAATCGCTTAAGCAGGCAGAAAGCGAGATGGTAATGGTCAGTGAGGGTGTCAGGGCGGCCAGGATGTTTAAGAACCTGTTTGCCAGCAAGGGGATTGATGCGCCGTTTGTCGGTGCGGTTTGTGGGTTGCTGGATGAGGGCTACACCATAGAACAATTCCTGGAGCAGGCCGTCGGCTGATCGGGTCATTAAGATGCCAATGTATAAACAACCATTGTTCCATTTCCTGCTTCTGGGTTTGTTGTTATTTCTGATATTTGATCTAACCGCAACAACCCGGCCGGCGGCGGGTAAGACCATTGTCGTCGACCGAGAAAAGCTGTTAACCCATCTTCAGTTCCGATCGAAATCGTTCGATACAGGGCAGTTAGAGACCACGTTAGAAACCACGTTAGAAACCCTGTCGCCTGAAAAGCGTTCGGCGCTGATCGAAAGTTATGTGCAGGAGGAGGCCCTGTATCGTGAATCATTGTCGTTCGGGCTGGATGTAAATGACTATGTCATTCGCCAGCGTCTCATCCAAAAGGTGGAGTATCTCGCCAGTGCTGCACAACCGCAGGCCCAGGTTAATATTGAGGACTTCTACGAGAAGAACAAAGACAATTATTATATTCAGCCGACCTTTACCTTTACGCATATTTTCCTCAATCGAGAGAACTATGAGTCGGTTGAGTCTGGGAAGCAGGCAGCTTCCACTCTGCTGAAAGAGGTAGTGAGTGAAGGCGTGGATCTTTCAGGCGCGATGCAGTTCGGGGACAGGTTTGCCTTCCATAAAAATTACGTGGGTAGGACGCAGGATTTTGTTGCGTCCCATTTCGGGGAAGGGTTTGCGCGTATAGTTTCGGAAGCTGAGACAAATAACTGGTTTGGCCCTGTTGAGTCAGCGTACGGTTTTCACTTGGTGCTGATCAGGGACAATAAGGAAGGTCGAACACCCCCGCTTGAGGAGATCATTGCTAATGTCGCTTATGATTCGCAGCAGGTCGCATCACGACGCCAAACTCGAAATGCGATTAACAACATCGTTCAAAAATACGAGGTGATCGTCGATTTTTGACTCTGCGAAGAAGACGACGCCTTTCCCTGGCGCTGATTAGGGAGGATGAAGTCAGTCGCGTGTGGCCAGTTTATATGTGTCGCCATCATGACCTTGCCGTTCGGCAAGGTCATGATGGCGATTATATTACTATTCGTAGGATATCCCTGCGATAATCAGGACAAGCAGCCACTGTTTCTTTAGAGCTTCAAGTTTTGAGTGAATTGACCCGACCAGAAAGAGTTGTTTTCGCGCTTGCTGCCATTGTTCTGGTGATGGGAGGGATGAAAGCTGCCTCCGGGTTGCTGGTGCCCGGGTTGCTCGCGCTGTTCGTTGCGATTGTTTGTACAGAACCGATGTACTGGATGATCGAGCGAGGAATTCCCAAGTGGGTTGCCATACTGGTGGTGCTGATTGGTCTGCTTGGCCTGTCCTCACTTGTTCCGCTGGTCATCACCGGATCTTACGTTCAGTTTACCCAAGAGTTACCTGCCTATCAGGAAAGGGCTGACCTTCTTTTTGAACAGTCCTCTGCCTGGATACAGGACTACGGCTATGATTCGGACAGCCTGCGAGCCATTTTCGATCCAGCGGCGGCGCTGGGCTATGTGCAGGTCGTATTGGCTGCGCTCGGTGGTATCCTGTCCCGCTATTTCTTGATCATGCTGCTCGTGATTTTTATTCTCGTGGATGTGCCACGATCACTTAACAATGACAGTCACACTTTTGGGCAAGTGGTTCGAACCGTCCAGCGCTATTTCGCCATCAAGTTTTTTACCAGCCTACTGACGGGCGGCATGATTGCGGTCTGGTTGATAATTCTGGAAGTGCAGTACCCTCTGCTGTGGGGGTTTCTGGCATTTTTGTTGAACTTCGTACCGAATATTGGATCCGTGTTGGCGGCGATACCGGCGATGATACTGACGCTGCTGTTTGACGGCTATATGGCAACACTGCTCTTAATGGTGGGATATGGTGTGATTAACGTGGGGATCAGCAATGGGCTGGAGCCGCGGATCATGGGTCAGCAGTTGGGGCTGCGGTTTGTTTGGATTTTTGTTTCGCTGATTTTGTGGGGATGGATTTTGGGCCCGGTTGGTATGTTGTTGGCAGTGCCGTTAACGATGACGCTGCGGATTGTTTTCGAAAGCCACCCCGGCACTCACTGGATTGCCGACATACTAAAACGCGAGCGGCTATCGGAAGCCCAGCAAGACCCGCAAGAGGCCAGTGAAAAAGTTATCCCGTAAGTTATCGGATAAGCTGATTCATCCGGTTGTGAAAATGTTGGATTCTCATTTCGTCTTCGTTCAGAAAAACAGTGTCAAAACCGGACGAACTCATGCCGCTTTGAACCCCCCCGAGTAATTCAACATCCTGATCTATTGTGTCCGTCATCGATTTTTCGCCGGATATAACAGCGTTATAGTGGAAAACATCACGTTCTGGTCGAGCGTAGTCTTCAGCAGCAAAAGCCGATGTTCCCTGGTCGTGCCGCCCCGCAGACATGATAGCTTCGCCAGGTTTGACAAGCGCCGGGTCTGCGAAAAAAACTAAGCTAATTTTGTCGAATTCGCATCTTGAGGGGTCCGTTGGATGCGGGCGTGGCCTTAAAATCCAGCAATGTTCGGGCGTAAACGAAAGCACAACGTTTGGAAAGATATTATATTGCCAGACGTCAGAGAGTTGGTCGTCGGACAGCCCCGAGTAATCCATTCCTCGCGCTAACCCAACCAGGCGCTTTTGTTTTTGGACTGCGTTACGGACATCCATAACCCTGCCCTTGAAGTCTGTAGGGTCCAAGCCAATGGATTCTAGCTGCACTGTCTGGATGTCGGTCGGCATTTCGGGAACAGGGAACTTGGGGTTCACAGTTGCACCAGGCACTTCTACGCCAGTATGTCCAAATTCGAATAACCTGACGGTGTCGTTGCAGCAGTCGACCATACTTTTGTGTTGTGGGTGAAGAAAATCGACGTGGTATAACTCGCCAAAATTATCAATGACGGCCTTCCAATTGCAATCCAAGTGAACTGTCTGGTCCTGAACCAGGGTCATCTTGTCAAACCGGTAGGCTGACAGGATATCGTCTAGGGGCCCAAGAAACGCCTTGAAAGAGGTGGGTTCATCGGCAAGGCATACAAAAACGAATCCGTTCCAGCACTCGGTATGAACTTTTTTTAGGCTACGTTCTTTGCCGGGTGCGCCATCAGTGAAGCGTTCCTTGTAAGGCACGATCGACAGATCGCCATCAAGGTTATAAGTCCAAGCGTGATAAGCGCAGCGAAAGTTAACAGCATGGCCGCGTTCATCGTTGACCAATCTGTTGCCGCGATGCTGGCAAACATTGTAGAACCCCTGGATCTCTTTATTTGAGGTTTGGGTCACCAGAATTTGCTCACGACCCAGGTCAAATATGAAATAGTCACCGGGTTTTTCTACGTCACTCTGTAATCCAGCCAGTAGCCATTGAGTCTTCCATACAGAATCCCACTCTTGCTCCATGTATTGTTTGCTGACGAACCTTTCCTTTGAAAAATTCTCAATGCGAGCAGGTTTTGCTGTGTGGTTAACAATATTGATGGTCACGTGATAATCCGAGCAGTAAAAGGGTGTAGGAAGATTAATCCAAGTAGCCCCCCGCTGTCACGACTGTTGTCCGCCTCCCTTAATGGGTGTTGTTATTAAGTGGGGCGGTAAAATTGGGTATACGATCCAGCGCGCCTTGCTGATCCTTGGCATTTTTTGTTTGTTGCCTGTCGAAGAGCCCAGTTGCTTCTGTATTACACCTGTCGGACTTTACCGATATATGGCAGATTTCTGTTCCGTTGGGCGTAGTCAATGCCATACCCGACCACGAATTCATCAGGAATCTCGAAACCGATCCAGCGTGCTTTCACGTCAACCTCTCTTCTGGACGGCTTATCCAGAAGCGTTGCTATCTCCAGTCGTTTTGGTCCCCTTGACTGAAGTAATGTCATGACGTGCGCCATCGTGTGCCCGGTGTCTATAATATCTTCAACGACTAACACGTCTCTGCCTTCAATTTCGCCGCGAAGGTCTTTCATGATCCTGACCTCGCGGGACGAGTTCATTGAATCTCCATAAGATGAAACTTCAAGAAAGTCTACTTCTACCGGCATATTGAGCTCTCGGACGAGATCGGCAATAAACACAAATGAACCGCGTAGCAGGCCAACCACCACAAGCTTGTCAGTCTTTGTATAGAAGCCAGTGATCTCTTTTGCAAGAGACTCTACTTTTGCAGCAATCGACTTTGCCGAAATCATGACGTCGATTTCGTAAGAAGTATGGTCTATCGGCACCTTGGGATCTCCAGAAAAAGCGAATAGCGAACGGTAAGGTGAGGAGTGTGCCGTAATAGGTGCGCAAGGGAAACAGTGCGATGAGGCACAGTGCGTTGTTCAACCGGGAAGTAGTTTCTTCGCCGCTAGGATAGGTGATGTCAGACGGGTTAGGGCTCTCCATAGCGTCCTATTTCTCGGGGTCATTATCTGACGTTTACAGAGCGGGTGGCATGGGCAAAGCGGAAACCCCTGCAAATTACTATCGAGAGAGGGTGATTGATTGTTGTAGCGACTTTTCCCTTTTTATTTTGGGCGGGCGGCGTCTGCCGAAAGATGAGAGTACCCATCTAAAAGAACGAGCGAAGTCGCCGGGCGAGGAGGTTTGAACGGGTGATGTTTTCAACGTCCACTTTCCACCGTTCTTTGGGGGTGATAGTCTCTTGGACCTGAAATAATGATTCGACTAATGAGTACCTTAAGGAGATTACGATGCCTGATTTAGAAGCAGACCTATATAACCTTGCGATGTCCGCGCAGGCACAACCTTTGATGGATGCGGTGAAGCAACATATCACGAATAATGTTGAGCCGATCACTGAAGAATTTTTTGCATTGGATAAAGTGAAAGAGGACAGGTGGAGTTGGCACCCAAGGCAACTGGAGTTGTTGGAAGGCGCGAAAGACAAGGCAAAGGAATCGGGGCTGTGGAATTTCTTCCTGCCTGACTCTGAGATCGGGGATGGGCTGACCAACCTTGATTATGCCTATATCGCGACCGAGCTCGGCAAGGTCTCTTTGGCGTCAGAAACACTGAACTGCAGTGCGCCCGACACAGGAAATATGGAAGTGCTTGAGCGAGTAGGCACCGAAGCGCAGAAGGAGCAGTGGTTGAAGCCGCTTTTAAATGGCGATATCCGTTCAGCATACGCGATGACTGAGCCCGGGATACCCTCTTCTGACGCAAAGAACATTTCGACCAGCGCTGTACTCGAAGGCGACGAGTGGGTGATTAATGGTGAAAAATTTTACATCTCCGGTGCGGGTGATCCCCGTTGCAAGATTATGATCACGATGGTCAAGACCGATCCGGATGCGGCTGCGTCCAGGCAGCAGTCACAGATCTTGGTGCCAATGGATACCCCGGGCGTTGAGATTCTTGACGCAATGCAGGTGTTCGGTCATGACCATGCACCACGTGGTCATATGCACATGAAATTCAACAATGTAAGAGTGCCGAAAGATAACATTCTTTTAGGGGAAGGCAGGGGCTTTGAAATATCTCAGGTCCGTCTTGGTCCGGGCAGAATTCATCACTGTATGAGGTCAATCGGCAAGGCTGAGAAGGCGCTGGAGTTGATGGTGAAGCGTTCTGCTACTCGTGAGGCGTTCGGAAAGCCAATTGCCAAACTGGGTAAGAACCTTGAAGTCATTGCGCGAGCCCGTATCGAAATTAACGGAATGAAGTTGGCGGTTCTTCAGGCTGCAAAGGCGATGGATGTGCTTGGTAACAAGGAAGCCAGGGTTTATGTCAGCGCGGTTAAAGCGATGGTGCCAGAAAAAGTTTGTCTGATTATTGATCAGGCGATACAGATGCACGGTGCTGCCGGAATATCACAGTGGACACCACTTGCCGCTATGTATACTGACATGCGTCATCTTAGGTTTGCGGACGGCCCGGATGAGGTGCATCACATGGTTGTGGGCCGAGCGGAAGTTCAAAAGTACGACTTGTGGTAAACGCTTAGCTGCAACGGAGAAGGTTAATAACGCGAGCTTCCTGTTTGGGTTCACAGGAACTGCTGTGAGTCCTCGTTTGAAAAGCCGCGTTGAGAAAAGAAGGGGCGGCGGTTGCCAGTTCAAGGCAGCACGCCGCCCGACCTTATGCCTTTCACGGCGCTAAGCGTGCCCTAACCTGAAAGAGGCCGCGTAGGTGCCCTTTCACTTGAGTGCCTTGCCGGGCCCTGCAGCGCAGGGGCAGTCGATAGATAAAGGCCGCCAGACCAAGAACTGCAGCTCTCTGGCACTCTATCTAGCACTCTATCTAGCACTCTATCTGGGACTCTATCCGGCACTCTCTCTGGCACTCTCTGACACTTTCTTGGAAACCGTGGCACCTTGCGGTACTAGTATTTTTGGCGAGGCGACGTCAGGGCGAATAATCAGGTACGACAACCGCTATGGTCTGCCATGAGGAAGGCGGGCCAATATGGTGCGTCGATTTTTGTTGCTGACTAATCTGTTTTTCAGCAAACCCTTAGGTAGGGGGCTGTTCTGCCGTTTGTGCCTGCGGGGGCCTGGTTGACCACCATATTAGTGCAATCAGGAATACCTGGATAACAAGTCTAACAAATAACGCAGTTTCCGAGACATCAGGAAACTGTTCGGGGTTTAGCCACATGTTTACATTGGCTGGTGTTACGGCTAGTGTCAGCGCAATTATTCCCCACCCAGCAAACGAGCGAGTCGTTGGCCAGAGAATCAGCAGTGCCAGTAGAATCTCAAATACACCGCTGGCGTAAACAGCGAATAGTGGCCAGGGCCACCACGGTGGAACAATAGAGATGAAAAAATCGGTGTTGGTAAAGTGCGTGACACCGCCAAGGAAGAACCAAGCGAATACGACAGCAAGACCTGCGTAGCGAAGATATTTGATCATTTTTTTATCCGTTTGAAAGGGGCGGAAAGGGACATCGGGCCCGGCAGTATATCGCGCTTTATAGACCCCGCATTACACTGTCGTTGAATAAAACATAGAGTACAAAAGACATATGATGCATGAGTTGCTACTAGCTGAATCAACGTATCGGCAGATGAAAGAGGAGTCAAGGCTGTATCCGGACATTCGATATGTGACGATCAATGATGCTGGGCAGATCAAAAGAGATGGTGAAGACGTTGAAGAAGCTGATCTCTCTATCGACATGGCGCGGTTGGACATATCGCTATTTATGACCGGTCAGGTTAAATTGATTACCCGGCTGATTGATCAGGCTGATTCATTCAGGTTTGTTCAAACGTCGGCAGCCGGGCTTGATAGCCCATTGATCCAAACGACTGTGTCTAAGACCGATGTGTTTTGTAACAGTGACGCACAGTCTGCTTCGATCGCCGAGTTCGTGGTTGCTTCGGTTCTTAACCGGTGGCACCGATTTGATGTCCGCAGGGAGCGGCAATCGGCCCATCAGTGGCGAGAGAACTTTTTTAAGCAAATACTCGGGTCTCAATGGCTGATCGTTGGCTACGGCAATATTGGACAGATGGTGGCGAAGCGGGTTAAGGGATTTGGTGCTCAAGTCACTGGGGTGAAAAGAGACCTGACTCCGCTTGAGTCCGCCGACCAGTTGATATCATTGGATGCCATCAAACTGCATGTTCCGGAAGCTGATGTCGTGGTGTTGTCCTGCCCATTGAATGATCGGACAAGTCAACTCGTGAATGCTGACTTTCTTGCGCTTATGAAGCCTGATGCAGTACTCGTTAATATCGGCAGGGGACTGCTCGTCGATGAGAAGGCGTTATTGGCGGCGCTTGATCAAGGCAAGCTGGATTACGCAATAATGGATGTTTTCCAGAAGGAACCCCTACCTGATGATTCAGTTTTCTGGGAACATGAACGGGTACAGATGACGCCGCATTCGTCTCACAGGGGTTCAAAAACCGAAGAATTATTTGAGGCGCTATTTACTCACAATTTGAGCCAGTTTCTCCGCGGTAAACGGGTAAGAAATCAGGTGATGCCGGGGTCTTTCTAGTTTTAAGGCTAGTTTTAAGGCTAGTTTTAAGGCTGATGGTCAGGATGGTTGTCAGTGAATTCAGCCTGGGGCACTCAGTGTCCAGATGTTTTTTCAACCGGTTAGATGAACACGCGTTAGAGGCTTGTAAAGAGAGAAAACCCCCATGAATTACGATTTTATTATTGTTGGTGCAGGTTCCGCAGGGTGTGTACTGGCTAATCGATTGACTTCAGATGGCTTGCACAAAGTGCTTCTTTTAGAGGCTGGAGACAAAGACGCCAGTCCACTTATTCACATGCCAAACGGCGTGGGAGTTGTCATTGCTGGCACCAAGTACAATTGGCAATTCAATACGGCGAGTGAGCCAGAACTGAATAACCGTAAATTGTTCTGGCCCAGGGGAAAGGGTCTGGGCGGTTCAAGCTCGATCAATGGCATGGTTTATATCAGGGGTCATGCGGCTGACTACGATAGCTGGCGGCAACAGGGAAACGTGGGGTGGGGCTACGAGGATGTATTGCCTTATTTCAAGAAATCCATGAATCAGGAGCGGGGAGAAGATGACTACCATGGTGTAGGTGGCCCCCTGAATGTGAAGGATGGCAATAGCAAGATGCCCATACACAGGCAGTTCATTGATGCCGGGATTGAAGCGGGTTATCCCTTTAACCCCGACTTCAACGGTGCAGAGCAGGAAGGCGTGGGTCCGATACAGCTTACCAAGGTTGGCAATAAACGCTGTAGTGCTGCTCGTGGCTATCTGACTCCGATCATGAACCGAAATAACCTAACGATAGAGACAGATGCGCGCCTTACAAGAATCGTTCTTGAAGATGGTCGCGCAACGGGTGTTGAGTACCTTCATAAAGGCGAAGTGAAGAAAGCCAAAGCATCAAGAGAAGTGTTGTTGTGTGCCGGTGCGGTGCAGTCGCCTCAGTTACTAAAACTTTCTGGTATCGGAAATGCCGAGGAGCTTGGGTCCCATGGGATCGATTGCTTGCATGACCTCCCGGGTGTCGGTGAAAATTTGCAAGATCATCTGGATATTGTTGTGCAGTTTCATGCTGAAGCGTCCGCGACACTGCAGAAATTCTCGAAGTGGTACAACGTCGCGTATGCGGGACTCCGCTATCTGATGCTGGGTGACGGGCCAGGAACCGAGAACGCGATGGAGGCAGCAGGGTTTGTGAAAAGTCGGCCAGATATTGACCTTCCCGACTTGCAGTTGCATTTCATTCCTACGTTTATGTTTGACCACGGACGTAAACGAGACGGTCAATCTGGAATTTGTATACACGTCTGCCAGTTGCGGCCTGCCAGTCGCGGCAGGGTCCTGCTTGAGAATGCAGACCCCTTGTCGGATCCAAAAATAGAAGCTGGATACCTCAGCGCGCCAGGTGATTTGGAAGTGTTGGTTAGGGGTGTAAAAGTGGCCAGGCATATTTTCGGAATGAAAGCATTAAGTTCGGTCATAGGCGAAGAACATTCAAGCTCCCGAGGACGCGAGACTGATGAATCGATAGCAGAGTTTGTCAGAGCGTATGCTGAGACAATCTACCACCCAGTCGGGACTTGCAAAATGGGTAACGATAAAATGTCTGTTGTCGATGACCAGTTGCGGGTCAAGGGGCTAAAGGGATTAAGAGTCGTTGATGCGTCCATTATGCCGACGCTGGTGGGTGGCAATACCAACGCACCGGTTATTATGATTGCAGAAAAAGCCAGCGATATGATTCTTGAAACGGTGGGCCAATAGACGGGTCAATCTTGTGGCCTGCCTGCGAGTTATCGACTATTGAGAGTTGGTTGACGAACCGGTTTTGTCGAACGACAGATAGATCTCTTCGAGCGCACGGACCCACATACCGGTTCGATGTTTGTAGTCGTTTTTGCCGGGCACTGGCCGGATGCCTGATATTCTTGACAGTAAGATCTCCCAGGCCCACTTTTGCTCCATTCGGCTTAGGGTGGCTCCGGGACAGACTTTTTCTCCAAGGCCAAAGGCCAAGTGGCGACCGGCATTCTTTCTGTCGAGTTTTGGCGTTGTAGGGTCAGGGAAACGTCTTGGGTCATGATTGCCAGCGCCGTATCGAATGCTGAGGGTTGCCCCAGCGGGAATTTTTACCCCGCTTAGCTCGCAGTCTTTCGAGACGAAACGGTACAGCCCCTGAGTGGGTGATTCTATACGAAGAACTTCCTCGACGAAGTTCTTGACCCTCGATGGGTCTTCCTGCAATTTCTCGTAGGTTTCCGGGTTTCTAAACAGAAGCCAGAGGCCATTCGACAAGGCAAAGGTGGTTGTTTCGTTGCCACCAATTAGCAAGTGGTCAGTAATGCCGATGATTTCTGTGTCGGTCAGTGGCCTTGATTTACCGGTGCTAGTGTCCTCGATTTGAATGTTTAGGAGTCGAGTAATAATGTCGTTACCCGGTGTCTTACGTTTCTTTTTCATGGTGTCAAAGATGTAATGCTGCAGTTCGATATGTTTTTCAACTGCATCCATTTCTTGTTCCAGGGAAAGGCCCCGGGAAAATGGTAGTACCCAGGCAGTTGACCAGACTTTGAGCAGGGGAAGATCCATTTTCGGGAAACCCAATAGTTCTGCAATGACTATCATGGGGAGGGGCTCTGCGAATCGCTCGATAAATGGGACCGACGGATCGTCTATCCAACTATCCACTAGTTCGTTAATGGTGTTTTTGATGAAGCCTTCTTTTTCTCGGATACAAGAAGCGGTTAACGCTGGGTCTACCATTGCCCTGTAGTGAGCATGTTGGGGTGGGTTCTCGCCTAATGGCGTGAACCGGGTCCAGCCTTTCTTTTCGTAAAGAGCTCTTGCGGCGTCGAATTTGATGAGCGGTTCTGTGTCTTGGATATCAGCACCCGAGGTGAACTCCAGCGGGCGGCGCAGAACGTACTCTATGTCATCGTACCGAGTCAGCACATACATGCCTATTTGTTCCATGAAATAGGCCGGCGACGCTTCGCGAATTAGGTCGTAGGCCTCGAACCAGTTTTGTTGCACGACCGGGTCCATGAAATCAATCTCAGATGCGTGCTTATAAGGGCAGCCATCACTCATATCTAACATCCTGCATTAACTGATGATATTCGGTTCGAGCCCTACTTCAGGAGAACCGATGGTTAGTCTTGGATAAAGCAGTAATATCGGGGCCAAAACCGGTATCCCTGAGCTCTTAAACATAGTGACCTGTAAAGTACGCCGATTTACCAGGCAGGTAAATGAGGAATTCTATTTGCGTCATTAGGTGCGGTGGCATTAGGCTAGGGCTTTAAGACAATTAGAGATTTGCTATGACGCGTTCCGTTAATTTTGGTTTGTGGTACGACTTCCGTAACCCAGGCCATAAGGTGAGCTTCGAGAAGCTCTATCGTGACTCACTAGACCAGATTGCATGGGCTGAGACCATAGGATTCGATTCCGTTTGGTTGACTGAGCATCATTTTGTTCAGGATGGCTATTGTCCATCGCCACTGGTCGTCGCCGCCGCCATCGGCGAGCGAACAACCAGGATGCGGATCGGTACTAATTTACTGCTGTTACCGCTGGCGGACCCGGTACGTTTGGCCGAGGATGCTGCAGCGCTTTCCATTCTAACCGGGGGACGGTTCGACCTTGGTGTAGGCCTTGGATACCGACAACTGGAATTCGACTATTTCGGGCGTAAGATTAGCCATAGACCCAGTCTGATGGAAGAGGGTGTGTCTATTATTCGACAGGCATGGTCGGGCGAGCCGATTTCGCATCAGGGAAAGCGTTATAACATAGAGGGTATCCAAGTTAGTCCGACCCCGGAGTCGATACCAAAATTACTAATGGGAGGCATGGCGGAACCCGCGATTGACAGAGCCGCACGCCTGGGCGATGGATTTCTTTCAACGGGGGGTATAGGGCTTGACGAATACACTATCTCTGCCAAAAGGGCCGGCCGGGATGCGGCTATCTATGCGGGACATTGGGGAATCATTGCAGATGATCCTGAAAAAGAGGCTGCTGAAGTAGGCGGCAATGTTCTCTACCAGACAAACGAGTACATCCGGTGGGGGGCTTTTGGGCCGCCAGCTGAAACGCCGTTATTCGAGAGCTCGGAAAGCGCCATTGCCGGCGGGCTTTATGAGCTTATGGACGGTGCGGGAGCAGTTGATTCATTGACGACGCTTCTGCTGTCACACCCGGGCATAAAGGATATCCACTTTTGGGCGCAGTTTCCGGGTGAGTCTGTAGAGCATGGCAGTCGACGGATTGAGTACATTTCTAATCATGTACTTCCAGCGGTCAGGAAAAATATTTCGTAACCGGAAAAGTATTTAAATATTTTAGGGATGGCAGGGCTGAAAACCAAGACGTCCAGAAATGAAATTCAAGGAGATTACCAGAGATGTCTGAAGCCCTGGACAACAGCGCAGCGCAAATGGACAAGGAAGCGCTAAAACGGAAATATAAGGAAGAACGCGACAAGCGGCTGAGGTCAGAAGGCAACGAGCAGTATATCGAGATCAAAGATCAGCTGGCGCACTACCTTGAGGATCCCTATATACCAAGAACGTCTCGTGATTCGGTGACGGACCATGTTACTTTTACCTTTGTTGGCGGCGGGTTCTCTGGGCTGGTAACGGGTGCGCGGTTAGTTGAGGCTGGCATTACTGATGTTCGAATTCTCGAAAAAGGTGGTGACTTTGGCGGTACCTGGTATTGGAACCGTTATCCCGGTGCGCAATGCGATACTGCTTCTTTTGTTTATATGCCTCTGCTTGAAGAAACAGGTCACATGCCAACTGAGAAGTACGCCCATGCGCCTGAAATTCTTGAGCAATGCCAAAGGATAGGGAAGCAATACAAGCTCTACGATAACGCCTTGTTTCACACCCAGGTCAGTCAAGTAGAGTGGCAGGAAGACAAGTCATGCTGGTTGGTGAAAACCAACAGGGGTGATGAGTTTACCAGCCAGTACATTGGCATGGGGACAGGCCCCTTACATGTCCCCAAACTTCCAGGGTTAGCTGGCATTGAATCTTTTGAAGGACACTCGTTTCACACTAGCCGGTGGGATTACGACTACACAGGAGGTGATTCCAATGGCGCCTCAATGGATAAGTTGGCAGATAAGCGGGTTGCCATCATTGGAACAGGTGCGACGTCAGTACAGTGTGTTCCTCATTTGGCTAAGGCATGTAAGGCGCTCTATGTTTGTCAGCGAACGCCATCCTCTGTAGATGTTCGTGATAATCAACCGACAGACCCGGAGTGGTTCAAGGAGATTGCAACCGAAGGGTGGCAGCAGCGGTGGCTCGATAATTTCACGGCTAACCAGACAGGCGGAGGGGCCGAAGAAGACCTGGTCAATGATGGATGGACAGAGCTTTCCAGGCGAGTCAGGGAAAAAATAATGGAACTGGCGCCGGAGGATCGGGTTCCTGAAAAAATGTGGCAGGCATACGAAGACGCAGACTTTGAAAAGATGAGTGAGATTCGGGCCCGAATTGACACCATAGTAGCGCAGGAAAAGACAGCGGATGAGTTAAAAGCCTGGTATCGCCAGTTATGCAAACGGCCATGTTTTCATGATGAGTATCTGGGTTCTTACAATGAGCCTGGCACCTTTCTCGTTGACACGGATGGCAAAGGAGTTGAGCGGATCACGGAAAAGGGTGTTGTTGTCGCAGGTGTTGAATACGAGGTTGACTGCATTATTTACGCCTCGGGTTTTGAGGTCGGAACGCCGTTTGAAAGACGTTCGGGGTTTGACCTGACGGGTCGTAACGGCGAAACGTTATCTGAGCATTGGAAGGACGGCATGAGAACGCTGCACGGTTTGCAGATTCACGGATTTCCTAACGCCTTTATCGTTCAGGCGACTCAGGGAGCAAATCTTATTTCAAACTACCCGCACAATTTGACGGATGCCGGGAAAACGATCGCGACCATGGTGGCTCATGCGGCCAGCAATAACTTCCAGCAAATTGAGGCAACCCAGCAAGCGGAAGAGCAGTGGGTAGAGTTGTTAATGACCGGTCCCGGTTTGATGATTGGATCGCAGGATTGCACGCCAGGATACTATAACAATGAGGGCGCTGACGCTGGTCCAGCAAGAAAGTCGTTTGTTGGTTATCCTGCAGGTGCAGTTGCCTTCTTTAGCTATATTGATGAGTGGCGTAATACAGGAAGTTTCGACGGCGTAGAATTTCGGAGCTGATACTCAGGGTTTTTTTATCGGCGTTTTGTTGCGGCTGTTCAAACGAGTTTATCGAGAGGTCGGGAAAATCGAGGGGTCGGGAAAATCAAGCTCCTAGAGATCCGTCGTCGCAACCATGGGTGGCAGGAAGTACAGCGCAACAAGAGCGCTAGTACTAACCGCCGCCGCGGTGGCTGCTAATGGCAGCAGTCCTAGCGTGATGAAGGGCGCCAGTAACGCAGTACCGATAGACGTCGTGGCAAATACTAGTAGCATCACCAGTGCAGCGCCTCTGGCGTCGTTGTCGCCGGACGCGATAATCGCCTGGTAGAAGCCCGGTGGGCCGCGAACCCCGAGTCCCAGGTTAACAAATGCAAACAGAACCCAGAGCATGGCAGGGTCCCTCTTTTCGGTGACAAAGTTTTGGGTGACTAATGCGTAGATAAAGATTGCGACACTGCCTGCTGCTGCCAGGCTGGAACCGAACCATATTGTCTGCTCGGTGCCAAACCGTTCAACCAGGAAATGCCCGGTATTGGAAGCGATGACAAACAAAGTGATGCCGATGACCTGCATGATCACGAAATCGCTCAGGCTACCGTTCATACCAATGGTAATGACGGTGGGAGCGCCAAAGACGAAGATCAACAAACCGCCAAGGGTGAATGCCTGGCTGAGGGCATAGCGTAAAAAAGGGCCTGATTTTAACAAGGTCCAATAACCTGATCGGGAAACCATGTCTTTGGTTTCCGCAGAGCCTGTAGGTAGAGCGGGTGTCGATAACCAGGCGATCGATAGTGAAAAGGTTAGTCCCGCTGTAATAATAAAGGAGGCGCGCCAGTCCGTGTAGTTTAGTAACCACGCACCGGCAACGGGTGCTAAAGCAGGCACTAACGATTCAATACTTCCCATCAAACCGAGCGCACGTAATGCGCTTCGGTCATCAAACAGAAGGCGGATGAGACCTGGAGCAAACACGGCAGGGGCCGCGGCGAAGAACCCCTGTACGACCCGGTAGCCGACAAGTTCCAGAATAGTCTCGCTAAATGAGCAGAGCATCGAGGTTGCTGAGTAGGCAACAAGCGTGCCGAGTAACAAAATTTTTTTGTCGTACCGTGCACCCAGTTCGCCAAAAACCAAAAGTCCAACGGCGGTGCCTCCAGTAAATGCGGCAAGCACAAGTTGGGCTTGGCTGAGGGTGCCGTTGATGTATTCTGGAAGCGTGGGTACGGCGGGTAAGACCAGGTCAGTCCCCGCTAGCCCCAGGATCGTGGCTGCTATAATTAAGGCAAATAGGTATTGTTTGTTGTGTCCCTTCTGCTGACGGAATTGCATTGGCTAAGCCATAACTGATGCTGTTTCCTGAACATCTCTATGTCTGGAATAAAATGAGAGATCGATAGAACGCTTAAGGTTCTTCAGGTTCATTAGTGATGGCGCTGAGTCATGAGCCCTGTTTTCGATGACGTCAGCCATTAAGTCACCGACAACCGGCGCGTTTTTGAATTGGTTACCGCTAGTACCGATAGCCAGGTAAAAGCCGGGTAAATCGGTTCGATCATAGATGGGGATCCAGTCGTCTGAGACATCGTACAAACCAACTGTTCCCCGGGCGTTGTTTTCGATGCCCAGTTCTGGCCAGCGCTGGGCTGCGCGAATAGCCTGTGTGGTCCATTGGGCTGTGAACTGGTCGTTGTAGTCATCGGGGTTCACGACATCGGGTGGATCGCAGTTCGGGTCGGCAGAACCGATCAGCATGTCTCCGCTATCAGGTCTCTGGTAGACGCCGGCATCCAGATCGACGATAAACCCGGCATTTTGCTGATAACCAGAAGGCGCTTTTAGATAAGCTACCTCATGACGATGGGGCTTGGTTTTGATTTTCAGACTGCTTGTGATGCCTGCCAGGTCGTTGATGGCAAAAGAATGCGGTCCTGCAGCGTTAACGACCGTCGGGGCGCGAATGATATCGCCTCTGTCAAGCTCAACGCCTGAGATGGCGCCGCCTTCCCTTAGAATGTTCGTTACGCGAACGTTAAAACTGAACGTACTTCCTTCGTGTTCAGCTGCAACCTGCAAATTTCTGGCAGCAAGTTGTGGATCAGAAACGTAACCTGAAGCGGGGATAAAAATGCCACTTGTGATGTTGCCAGAGACTGGCTCGCCGAAGCCCTCTTCATGCTGGCATTTGGGTGGTCCGAACGCTGCCAGGCTGATTCCTGGGTATATGTTTTTGATTTCCTGGGGCGATAGTCTTTGGAATTCAACGCCGACCTTGTCCAGCATAGCAAGGTTGTTTTCGTAGAGGTGTTCTGTCCCATTCCGAACCAGGACCAGGCCGCCTGTTTCAACATAACGTGCAACGGGTTCCGGCGCGTAGTCAAGAAATTCGCGCCAGCCTAACCAGCGATGTCTTGCCTCGTGTGCCAGAGCGCAGGAGGTTTCGTGCGAATAAAAAGGCCGGACGATCGCCGAAGAGTGGCTGGTCGAACCATAACCGGCAGCCGGCAGGGCATCTACGTTAAGCGTTTTTATTCCGCGGCGGGCGAGGGCCAGTGATATGGAGCATCCAATCACGCCTGCGCCAATAACGATGGCATCAAATTCTTTCAAGAACGGGGTCTGTACCAGAAGAGCGTTAACTGTAGCTGAGTTTTTTGAACAATCCCACCTGCTCGGCTGGTGTGAGGGCGGTAAGGTTGCAAGATGTATGGTTCCTCGTCAATATTGTTGCTATAAAACCCCAATAATAAAATAACATCAATGGAGTTCAGGGTAATGGCGTTTAGGCTGGCAATTCGAGCAACGTTTCTTATTTCACTCAGTTTTCTGATCGTAGGATGTGAGCAGGATAATACTGAAGACACACCAGCGATTGCCTCCCCGGTACCGGAGCTGCTGGCGTCAACTGACGATATGCAAACCGGAGCAGCCGACTTCGACCGGTCAACTCATCCCGGTAAGGGATTATATGAAGAGAGCTGCAGTGGCTGTCACGATGGCTCTGTTTCAAGGGCCCCGCACTTTTCGTGGCTTGAAATGATGAGCGCATCCGTCATATACGAGGCGATGAACGTCGGTGTAATGAGTGTGCAGGCCGCGGCATTGGCTGATGGCGAAAAATTACTGATTACAGAATACCTCACTCGAACAAAGCTTGAGAGTGGCGCGGCGCTTAAGGTGAATGAACCACCTATGTGTACGGACGGTGATTTTGATCTTTCCTCCCCAGCGCAGGCCGTTAACTGGGGTCACGATACGAATAGGTATTCACCTTCGACGGTGGCGGGATTAACGGTTCCTGAAATCCCGAACCTCGAATTAAAATGGGCTTTTGCTTTTCCTGACGCCTTTCGGGCTAGATCGCAACCTACGATAGCGATGGGTACAGTCTTTGTTGGGTCTCAGGATGGTCGTGTTTATGCGCTTGATCTGGAAACTGGTTGCGCTAGATGGACGTTTAGCGCTGCAGCTGAAGTCAGGACCGGTATTGTGTTATCACTATCAGAGGCACCAATGTCGAAAGACAATCCACCGCTCGCTTACTTCGGAGACATCATTGCTCGCTTTTATGCGGTTAATGCGCTGACCGGAGAGCTCGTTTGGTCCTTAAAGGCGGATGACCATCCCAGTGCAACGTTGACTGCAACGCCAGCTTTTCACGAGGGCATGGTATTCGTTCCAGTGTCGTCTCTGGAAGTTATTCCCGCGGCTGACCCGGCGTATGAATGTTGCACCTTCAGGGGGAGTGTCCTGGCGATAGATGCGACGAGTGGTGATGTCCTGTGGCGCCACCATACAATCCCAGGAGAGCCCTCAGAGGTTAGTAGGACAAGTATTGGTACAAAGGTGCTGTCACCATCCGGCGCCCCGGTCTGGAGTAGCCCTACCGTAGACGTTAAGCGAGGCTTGATCTACGTCGGGACGGGAGAAAACTACTCTTCACCGGCAGACGAAAATTCAGATGCGGTTCTTGCGATTGATATGGCGACGGGTGCTCGAGTGTGGACGCGTCAATCCACGAGTGGCGATGCCTGGAATGTTGCCTGCATGATGGCTGATAACCCGAATTGTCCGCCGGAGGATGGGCCAGATTTTGACCATGGCTCCAGTATTCTTATCGTTGAACTCGACAAAGATAAAGACATTTTGCTTGCCGGCCATAAGAACGGCACCGTATATGCTCTCGATCCTGATAATAAGGCTGAGGTGCTTTGGGCTACTGAAGTAGGGCGCGGCAGCATACAGGGAGGCGTTCACTTTGGAATGTCTGCCGCGGATACCCAGCTCTATGTGCCGATCAACGATATGAACAATACGCGTAACGGTGATTACCTTGATCCCGAGCAGGCCCGTCCCGGAATGCATAGTATTGATGCGAACACCGGGAAATTGCTCTGGAGTAATGTTCAGAAGAATGTGTGTTTTGACGAGGATGAATTCTGCGATCCTGGTATCAGTTCAGCCGTGACTTCTATTCCTGGGGCCGTATTTGCAGGTCACCTGGATGGCTTTGTCAGGGCGTACGCTTCGGGAGACGGCGCGCTATTGTGGGAGTACGATACCCGGCCCGAGCGGGTCGGGGTCAACGGCATTGCCGGATACGGCGGCAGTATGAGCGGTGCTGGGCCTGCAATCGTAGCTGGTCACCTGGTCATAAATTCCGGGTATGGCTTGTACAACCATGAACCGGGTAACCTGCTGATGGTGTTTGCGGTGCCGGAATAGGAGGTGTTTAACCTCCTTAACTTGCCTCGCGAATCAAGTCCGTAACACCATCCCATTCCTCGTGCTGCTGTTTCCAGCCGTCGAATAGATTCCGAATGATCGGTGCATCGCCATGGAGTTCCACATAGCAGCCCATATCCTTTCGACAATCCATATAGGCTACGTAGTCGCCGCCCCATAGGGTGCAGGCTGTTTCGTAGCCCTCATCGTTAAACCGCTTAACCTCGGCCGTGACGTCATGAATAAGTAACCCAATATGGTGAAAACCATATTCCCCCGGCTTGTACATGTCCCGGTAAATCGAGGGTGTGTCGTCATGCTGGGCGATGAACTGAATATGTGCAGGACCTGCCTGGCCGAACGCGTAACTGACGTCGGCTTCTACGTGTTCGCCCAGATATTGGAAGTTCTCTGCGTTGTGACTTCTGACGACATGGAACGGGCCTGCGCCCACCATCTTGTTCCATTTTTTGCATGCTTCATCAATGTCTTCAACAAAATAGGCATACTGCCAAATCGGGTGTCGAATAATGCTCATAAGATCTCGCTTATCGGTTGATGGTTCCATGGGCTAACGGTAGTCTCCAGTATAGGATGGATTGTCTATAAAATGGGAGTTAGTCATGAGTGTCGAAAATGGTGAAAGATTTATTAGATTGCTCGAAACAGACCCTGATCTTAGGAGAAAAGTCAGGGAATCAGGTGAATCAGTATTTCTTGATCAATCAGCGTTCGTGGGGGCATCCTGCACCCCTTATGAGGTAGTCTCTGCGATGATCAGGGGCATGGACGCTGGTTCTTGAACATCAATAAGCTGAAAATTGCCGAGGCGCATTTTCTTCAGTCCTACCCCGACGGGTTCGCAGACGCTGGCCTTGAAAAAGTTGGCAAGCGCCACCGGGTCGACAAGATGACTGTTTTCGCCAAAGAGGTGCTCGCGAAAAAAGAATTCGACAAACCCAACACGTTGCTGGAAAACATGGTTAAGCTGGTTTCGCGATCGTCGATGGTGTCGCTCTTCGAGAAACCGAAATTTAGGGACATGGTGAATGACCTGAACTCGGATGACCGCGTAAGACTCGTCGCGTCATGCAAAAAACTCTACCATGGAAACCAAAAAAAAGGTCTAACCGAGGTCGTTGAGTTCCTTGCAGAGAGGAAGATGGCGAAATGGAGCCTGCTAACGATTGGCTTGGTTTACTACCGTCCGCAGAAGGAAGTCTTTGTAAAACCGACAACCGCCAAGAACATTGTGCAGAAGTTGGAGCTGAATCTGGAATACAAACCGAGACCCAGTTGGGATTTTTATGAAGGCTACCGGAATGCGATTCTTGAGATGAAGTCGCTGGTTAGTCCGTCGCTCGCCCCTAACAACGCTGCTCTGACAGGGTTTCTGATGATGAGCCTTTAGCGATTCGACCCTTGGCTGTGCTGTTAGCACCAATTTCCATCAGGCGACTTATGGTTATAGTTCCAGGATGGATTTCGCCACAATATTACGCTGAACCTCGGCTGATCCGCCCGCAATGGTTCTCATTCTGTTGTTCATATAGCTTGGCATTAGGGGTAGCGTCATTGTAGAACCAATAGCTGATGGCCCGCCGACTTCAAGAGCCGCTGGTTGGCAGGGGAGCCCATAATACGCTGCGACTTCAATGGCTAACTCATCGGCTTTTTGCAGTGTTTCTGCGCTAATAGCATTTAATACGGAAGAGACTGAGCCCGGTCGATTACCAGCGCTAAGATTGGCCAGCACTCTTTGTTCTGATGTCTCCATGGCAAGTGCATTGATCTCCAACTGTGCCAGTTTTCCAAGGAACGCCGAGTCGCTAGCCAACGAATCCCCCGCAGTGTCGGGCTTATTCGCTAAACGTCGCGTGCGATTAATAAGCCTTCGGAGTTCTACGGATGAAATTGAAAACCGCTCGAATTCCAAAAGGTATTTTGCAACAGACCAGCCATCATTTTCCTTGCCGACTCGGTTTACTTTGGGGACGCGTACATCGTCAAAGAAGACCTGGTTAAGCTCATGTGACCCTTCAAGGTTGATGATGGGTTCGATGTTTATCCCTGGCGTGTCCATATCAATCAACAGGAACGAAATGCCCTGTTGAACCTTACCTTCAGTTGAGGTTCTGACCAGTGCGAACATCATGTTCGAGTGTTGTGCGAAACTGGTCCATATCTTTGTTCCGTTAACGATGTAGTCGTCACCATCACTGGCAGCAAAGGTCTTCAATGATGCCAGGTCTGATCCAGCGCCTGGTTCCGAATATCCCTGGCACCAGATATGTTCGCCGGACAGGATTTTTGGTAGGTAATAGTTCTTTTGTTCTTCGGTTCCGTAGCCGATAAGCATAGGTCCACACATCTTCAATCCCATCGGGGATATACCCGGTGTTTCTGCGCGAGCGCACTCCTGGGAAAATATGTACCTCTGCGTTAGTGACCAGCCAGTTCCGCCATATTCAGGGGGCCATTCGGGCGCCACCCAACCTTTGTCGAATAACAATCTTTGCCACGCTATGGCAGAGTTCTTTTCTTGCCAGATGCTGGTTTTTTTGCGACCGGCCTCACGTAACGCCTCGCTGAGATTTTCCTTGAGGAATGACCTGACCTCCTCTCGAAATGCTTCATCGGTTTCTGAGAATTGTGAATCCAAAGTTTTCCCCGTATTTAGTCATTAGTTGTTATTGTTTTGTTAAAAGGTAGGCCGAACTGAAAAGCCAGGTTCATATCGTGCTGTCCATCGATAGTATCCAGCCCATAGCGGATGTCATTAGAATCGGCATAAACATTGTTATAGACATTGTTATAAACATTGTTATAAACAAGGGTACCGAACATTCTGTCCCAGCAGGACAAAATGTTGCCGTAGTTGCTGTTGGTCCACGGAAGCTCGAAATGATGATGAAATTTGTGCATGTGCGGCGTAACGATGACCCAACTGAGCGCCCGGTCCAGGTTTTCCGGCAGGCGGATGTTGGCGTGGGTGAAGTAGGCAAAAATTGGCGTAATAATCCTGTATAAGACGTAAAAAGCTGCCGGGATCCCGACGCATAAGATCAGACTAAAGATCAGTAGTTCCCTGATTAGAATATCGCCTGGGTGGTGGCGGGTTCCTGTGCTGGCATCGACTGTCGTGTCGCTGTGGTGCACCAGGTGAAGCTTCCACATCCATTTATATCGATGTAAGCAGACATGGACAAGATACTGACCAAAGAGATCGAGCAGGACCAGTGAGACAATGAGTTGCATCCATAAGGGAATTTCGATCAGATAGAAGAGCCCAAAGTTAAGGCCAGAGATATCGATGACCCCGTATGCAAGGTATGCAAGCCCAATGGAAATAATGCCCGAAGTGACGACAAATATCAGGTTGGTAGCGACGTGCCTTAACTTTTGATAGCCGAATTCGATGTTGGGGATGAGCGACTCTAGTGCAATGGCGGCGAGTAGGCTGCCAAATAGCAACCCTCCCCGGATCGTGTCAGGGAGTTGATTGAGTTCGTGAATGAGTTGTTCCATGTCAGCTATCTTAGTAGAGATTGCATCAACCGTCTTGCGAGGGGCTAGGCTTATTTGACGGGAAGCGCTCGCTCTGGTTTATTCAACCATTGCCCTCGGTACTCATGTGGCATTCATCATTTTTTAGAGCAGGATTTTATGACGATTCAGGTAGACCCGAAAACAGGATTTAAAACATTTAACACTCGAGCGGCGTTGGCAACGGACAAGATTGCTGGGCGCGGTTACGCCGTTGTTGATGACCAGGCGTTGAAGGATTTACCGGAGCCTCCGGTTGGTGCAGTTTTCAACGCGGAAGAACAGGCCAAGTATCGGGATTTCAAGGAAGCGCGGCGCGGTGCAGCGGACTATATCCCCATGGAAGGGGAGTTCAGCAGATACCTGGAGGACGTATATTCCGCTGCTCCTGTTGAGCGAGAATCACTTGATGATGAGTGCGAGATATTGGTTGTAGGAGCAGGCTTCGCAGGGCTGCTGCTCTGGCACAAATTACGTGAAGCGGGTTTTAACGATGTTCGCTTTTGTGAAAAAGGTGGTGATGTTGGAGGAACCTGGTACTGGAACCGATACCCTGGTATTGCCTGCGACGTTGAAGCCTACAGCTATCTGCCTTTGCTGGAAGAGATGGGTTATGTTCCTTCTATGAAGTTCGCTTCGGGTTTCGAAATCTTGGAGTACTGTCAGAAATTGGCAGAGAAGTTTGGCTTTTACGACCACTGTCTTTTCCATACAACGGTTGAAAAGACCGTCTGGGATGAATCGTCTGGTCGCTGGTCTGTTTACACAGATCGTGGCGACTTGATGAAAGCTCGACATGTCATTTTGGCCAATGGGATTTTGACAACACCAAAGCTTGCACGAATCGACGGCATGGAAAAGTATCAGGGGGATTCCTTTCACACCTCACGCTGGAACTATCATGTTGACCTGAAAGGCAAGCGTGTTGGGATTATTGGTACGGGTGCAACTGCGGTGCAGGCTGTCCCGGAGCTTTCCAAGATAGTCGATGAGCTTTACGTGTTTCAGCGGACACCTTCGTCTGTGGATGTAAGAGATCAAAGAGAAACGACGCAGGAAGAAAGGACGGCTTGGGCAGACGAGCCTGGCTGGGCAAAGGCCCGACGAGCCAGGTTCGCCAAGATATCTACAGGTCGAAGTGCCATCAAGGCCAATGATGATTACCTTGCAGGTAAAGTACCTGACTTCAAGGAACGCAAAGAGCATGCCGAACAATTGTCTGCAGAGGAAATGATCCAAAAGAATCTCGAATCTAACTTTCGGATTATGGAGCAGATCAGGGCCAGAGTTGATGCGGTCGTTGAAGATCCAAAAACAGCCGCCTCGCTAAAACCTTACTATCCATACGGCTGCAAGCGGCCGACGTTTCATGATGAGTATCTACCGACATTCAATCGACCCAATGTGACGCTTGTAGATACTGCGCCGCAGGGTGTTCGTGAGATCACTGAACATGGCATTGTGCATGATGGGGTAGAGTATCCCTTGGATGTATTAATCTACGCTACCGGGTTTCAGTGGATGGCGACATCGACTTTCAACATGATTGAGGGGCGTGACGGTCAGACGTTGAACGGTAAGTGGCAATCAGAGGGAACAAAAACCTTTCTTGGTATTCATAGTCATGGGTTCCCGAATTTGTTTATCGTTTCAGGTCCTCAAGGAGGCGGGGGGAGTTTCAATTTCACCAATGCGATTGAAGAGCATGGTGATTACATTGTTTGGATGTTGTCGACGATACGAGAGCAGGGAGCGAAGATCGTGGATGTTCGTAAAGAGCCTGAGGAACGTTATGCGGAGCATTGTCGCAATGCTGATATCAACTCAGCGCCGTTGCGCGACTGCATCTCTTATTATAACGGTGAGGGTAATGCGGAGCCAGGAAGTCTGGCTTATTATGGTGGTGGTAACTGGCATAAGATACGTATCGAAGCGCAGGCGTCGCTAGAGCCATACTTGTTTGAGTCCCGCGATTAGGCCCCTGGCGATACGGTCAGACTAGGCACGATGGGGAAAAGGGAAATGATGGATTCTGTCTGGCGGTAACGGGCGCTGATAGCGGTGTGCTCCTTTGCTGCCGGGTGAGGTCTAGCACCCCTCAGAAAGACGTGCCAACTGAAGCCGCCATGATTCGGCTAAGGTGGCTGTACGGCAGGCCTGTTTCTGCCCTCCAGTGATTAAAGGCTTCCTGCGTGGCGCGCAATGCGCGTTGGCTGGTTGGTTCCTTATCCACTATCCCTTCAGCGATCAAAACAGTGACAACATCTTTGCTGAATATGAAGGTGTCCTTGCCAACAAACCGAAGAAAGTACTGTCCCGTGTGTCCCCCAAGTCTGCTGCCATGTTTTTTTAGGTAAAGCAGCAGGCCAACGATGTCATCGTCCGGCCAGGCTGCCAGAAACTGCCCGAAATTTTTGTGTTCCGAAATAACATCAAGGATAAATTTGGCGTTTTCCCGGGTCGCTGAAATTTTTGTCATGTACCTGATGATGGATGTGTCCTGAGCCAGGGACTCTAGTCGTTCATCACTGAAATTGGCGACTGCTTTGGGGTTAAACCCTGCGAACGCTGTCTCAAAGTTAGGCCATTTATGCTCAACAACCTTCCAAACGAATCCGGATCGAAACACGCATTTGGTCATCTCGGACAAATAGGTATTATCAGTTGCGCTGATAAGAGCCTGACGGGATATTACCCTAGGCAGCGAAGCAATAAGCGCCTGTTCACCTTTTCTATTAATCGCACGAGCGTAAATCTGCTTGAAAGTCATTGTCTTAGGTGGTCATGTTGTTGAGCGCAAGGCGCCGTCTGAACATCGATATCCGGTGAGTTAAAGGTCGGCAAAAGAGGATGATACGCTTCTTTTAATCGGCTGTGCTATACGGCCTTCTCATAAACTTATTCCGGATGTCACAGCGTTGTACTCAGGCAGCGTTGAACGATTCAACCTTTGCGCCCTCTCGGAGCATTGCAAGCTACAAGCGGTGAATAATGATGAACGATGAGAGGTGTTGAAGAGCGTAGCTCCACTTTGGTCAAAAATCTTCCCCTTTGTTCAAGGGGCTTGCCAGTTTTTGCAGTACTAATCTCTAAAAGAGGTTGTTCAGGGCGGTTGCTAATTTAGAGAAAAATTCCTAAATCAGCACATCGCCCCTTTGCCGCAAGCAAGCTCGCTGTCACGACTTTCCTGTCACGACTTTGCTGTCACGACTTTGTTGTCACGATCTTGCTGTCACGATCTTGCTAAGCGGATGCCTGCATGTTTGTTCTCACGTTCGAAGGTGAACCTCGATTGCTCCTAGGTTGATTTCGACTATTGCCAGTCGAACTATTGCCGTTAGCGTTATTGCCGTTAGCGTTATTGCCGTTAGCGTTATTGCCGTTAGCGTTATTGCCGTTAGCGCTATTGCCGTTAGCGTTATTGCCCCTTGAGCTATTGCCCCTTGAGCTATTGCTCCTTGAGCTATTGCTCCTTGAGCTATTGCTTCTTGAACTATTGCTCCTTGAGCTATTGCTTCTTGAGCTATTGCTCCTTGAAGAACCAGACCTGTTTCCAGACCGATCCTGACCGGCGCCGGATAGCGGCAAAACATGGTCAGGTTCGAAGCCTTCTATTTCGACACGTTCCAGAGGTTTGTTGATTACTCGTTCAATATCCCGTAACTGTTTAGATTCGTCCGCGCAGACAAGAGAGATGGCATTGCCAGTCGTTCCTGCCCGGCCTGTTCTGCCGATACGGTGAACGTAGTCTTCGGGCACATGAGGCAGATCGAAATTGATCACCATTGGCAATTCCGAGATATCGATTCCTCTGGAAGCGATATCAGTCGCCACGAGTACTTCAACCTTGCCGCGTTTAAAGTCTTCAAGCGCCTTGGTTCTCTGAGCCTGGCTTTTGTTGCCATGAATAGCGGCAGCACGAACACCGATCTTCACCAGATCTCGGGTGAGCTTGTTCGCTCCGTGTTTGGTTTTTGAAAACACGAGTGCTTGCGACCAACCGTTTGTTTTTACCAGATGCTGAAGCAGTTGGGATTTCCGGCTCTTGTCTACAGGGTGCAGTACTTGTTCGACGGTATGAGCAGCGGCATTTTTTGGCGTGACATTGACTTCAACGGGGTTTGACAGATAGTCGTGCGCTAGTTTTCTGATTTCAGGGGAGTAGGTCGCTGAGAACATCAATGTTTGCTTGGTATCTGGCAGCAGTTTCTGGATGCGTTTGATGTCAGGAATGAATCCCATGTCAAGCATACGGTCTGCTTCATCAAGTACCAGCACTTCGATGTTCTTAAGGTTTACGGCTCCCTGTTGGCTCAGGTCCAACAAACGGCCTGGAGTCGCGACAAGTATGTCGATTCCCTGGCGCAATTTCTTGATCTGCGGTCCTATCTTGACGCCACCAAATACAGCAAGTGATTGAAGCGTCGTGTGCTTCCCGTAGGTGTTTGCTGATGTCTCGATCTGGGCGGCGAGTTCGCGTGTTGGTGTGATAATCAAAACCCGTGGGTGATTGCCGGGATTGTCCGTTTGGCCAAGCTTTTCCAGCAACGGTAGCGTGAAGGCGGCTGTCTTACCGGTTCCGGTTTGGGCCGATGCCATCAGGTCTTTTCCCGAGAGGACTGGGCCAATAGCCGCTGATTGGATGGCGGTTGGTTCTGTGTATCCGCTTTCGGATATCGCTTTTAGTAGTGGCTCGGACAAGCCAAGTTCATTAAAACTCATATTCTTTCCTGGCGCCATTTTACGGGCGCAATGATGTAATTCACCGCAATTTTCGCGATGTTAGGGCGCTCTAATGCGCGGGACGACATAAAGAGTTGAGGCAGTGGCGTTACTAGCCTGGCTGGCCTCTAGGTGAGGGGCGACTGGGGTACCCAGTGCTATCAAATCAACATGACGTGGCCGATCAATGATCAGCGCGCGGCAGTTTAGGGGGGGGGATAACGTAAAGCAAGGTATTTTGATAGTTAGGCCGCTAAGCGGTCGCAATCGGTACAGGTAAGTAGTAGGGTAAAGGGCCTCTTTAAGATGCGATCTTATCCCGGAACCCCGCCAATTAAGGTATCGATACCAAACGATCGAGTTTGAAGGGTCAGATATCCATGTAAGAACGCTGCGCGATACACAGCAATTCAGCGATCCAAAGGGTGTCGCGCAGAAACTCGGTGTTCCAGAAGCGATATGGCCCCTATTCGGCGTCATCTGGGAATCATCACAGGTTCTTGCGCGGTTGATGGAAACGTTTGATATTAAAGGTAAACGTATTCTGGAGGTTGGCTGCGGTGTGGGGCTGACGAGCTTGATGTTGAATTCCAGGATAGCGGATATCACCGCGACAGATCATCACCCCGAGGCGGAGGCCTATCTTCAGCTGAATGTCGATCTAAATGAAGGCCGGGCTATTCCGTTTGTACGCACAGGTTGGGAACAGAAGGATGCCAGTCTCGGAGAATACGACCTGATCGTTGGCAGCGATGTTCTCTATCAACCGAACCACGCCTTGCTGCTATCCAGGTTCGTTAATAGACATGCTAAAGAAAAGTGTGAAGTCATTATTGTCGACCCTGGAAGGGGGAATGCTGCGAAGTTCAGCAATGCCATGCTGGCGTCTGGATTTATGCAGTCAAAACTGGACGCTGTGGCATCTGTGCAGGGCAGTTCATCCTACAAGGGGCGAATTCGTCGTTTCGAGAGATAGTTCTCTTCGAGAGATAGTTCTCATGGACAGATAGTTCTCTTGGAACGATGCGTTTCCAAATCAAAAGGTACTATTTTCTCATTATTCCGTCATCGATACCTGCGACTGCTGATAAGTTGCGCCTGTCCGAATTGACGACACACTTTAATCACGAAAGGCGCGCGTGACGTCTAAACGGCCGTTACAACCAATCCCAGCACTTAATCGTGTTGGAACAGAATTAGTGTTGGGTGGATTTTTTTTGATGCAATAACCGTATCAGCGCGAAGCTGACCGCAAGTCCGATCGCTGCAAACGCCGAGAGAAACATGAAGAAGTGCTGGTGGCCAGTTGTACCCGGGTTGGCGTCGATCATGATGCCGGCGACCAGTGCCACGAAGATGTCTGGTG
>Ga0209711_10000175_pt1 | contig 64715 bp, 60 predicted proteins | sample ArcticOcean_MG_C_7_FD_187441 | JGI IMG/M metagenome (GOLD analysis project Ga0209711, IMG submission 187441) | Marine microbial communities from western Arctic Ocean - ArcticOcean_MG_CB11_88 (SPAdes) (version 2) | ecosystem: Environmental > Aquatic > Marine > Oceanic | place: Arctic Ocean... | reverse complement strand
GGAAAATTGACGATTCCATCGATACGATTTTCAACCTGAACCATCACCTCATTAAGGTCTTCATTAGCCTCGATCTCTAAGGTGATACTAGCCATATCTCGACTGGCCTTAGCGCTAATTTTCTTTACCCCTTTAAGACCTTCTAACGCTGATTCCATTGGCAAAATAACGGCCTTCTCAACCTCAATCGGCGCCGCACCTGGATAGGGTGCACTGATCTTAATAATTGGAATATCCGAGCGAGGGAACATATCTTTGCTAATACTAGAGACAGAAATAGCGCCGGCAACAACAATAAAAAGCATTACTAAATTGGCAGCAACAGGATTTTTTGCAAACCAGCTAATAATTCCAGACTGTGAGCTTTGCATTATTTATCTGCCCCAGTGGTATCAATATCGATGTGTTTGCGCTGCGGATTAACTTTCATACCTTCGATCGCCGTGCCTATGGCGCTAACAATCACCTCGTCTCCAGCTTTTAGACCTGCACTCACATAGTAAAAGTCGTCATCTCCAAAGGTCGTTTTAACACTGGTTAATCGCAAACGGGATTGCGCATCAACTAGCGCTACCTGTTTGCCTTCAAGCATTGCATGACGCGGTACTCTGAAGACATTACTCAATGTCTTACCTGCAATGGAAGCCCGTACAAAAGTACCCACCAATAAGACAGGCCCGCTGGCTGGGCGAATAATGCCATAGGGATCTGCCACTTGAGCAACCACATATTGGGAGCGATTCAGCTGATTTACTACTCCTTCGGAGCGGACTAAATCAGCATCCCATGTCACCGTTTGACCGCGCACCAAAGCACTTAAAACGATCTTTGGTGCATCGACTGCACTTGAAAACTCGACCTTATTCATCATGGCCATATCGTTGTCGGTAAGCGGCAGCCTAATCTCGACCACATCAATGGCAAAACTTTCTCCTAAGGGTGTACCCACAGTCACATACTGACCTACGTCTACCAGTTTAGCTGAGACCATACCGGCATAGGGCGCTCGAATAGTTGTTCGCTGCAGTTTTTGTAGTGCCTGCTTAACCTCAGCCTCTGCCTGCAGGACGTTGGCACGAGCCTCATCTAGATAGGGTTCTCGCAGCGCCAATATTGGGGCTTGGGCATAGGGTCTACCGGTCATAGCCCATTCTTTTTTGGCCTGCGTTGCACGGGCCTGCTCGAAAGTCAGCTGGGCTTGTCGGCTAATTAGACTAGCTTCAGCTCTTTGCAGGGCTACCTCATAATCTGAGGGGTCTAGCGTCAATAGCGTATCGCCTTTATCAAACGTACCTCCCACCATAAACTGCGGGGACACTTTAAGTACTGCGCCTGAGACTTCGGATATAAGGGATGTTCGGGTCCGCGGTAGTACCGACCCCTGAGACTGAATCAGCAGGACCGCCTGAGTACTCTTCATTTTGAGTATTTTGACCGCCAAAGCATTTTCTGGAGCTTCAACTTTAACCGGCTCAGGGCGCAAAGCAGTCATGGCTGCGGCGATCAGTATAAACACCGATAAGATGGCAAATGGCTTTAATGTATTTTTCAATCAAGTCCCCCAGGAACCCTTAGCCTCTAAGGGCTATTTAGGTGCGCTATTTTTAAACTACTGCTATAAAAGATTGGTGCTCTGTAGCAATACAATGACAGCCGCAGCTGCCAATCCAGCAACCACATCATCGATCATGATACCCATTCCACCACCAATGTTTTTATCTAACCAGCTAATAGGCCATGGCTTCAAGATATCGAATAGTCGAAATAGAACAAAACCTAGTAGCGCGTATACGTAAGTAGCCGGCAAAAAGGTCATCGTAATCCAAAAGCCGACAAACTCGTCCCAAACAATACCGCCATGGTCATGCACACCGAGTCTATCCGCTGCAGAGCCACAGATAAAAATACCGACAATCGCGCACAGAGCCACCACAAGAATATAGGCTGGCTGTGATAGTTGCGCTAAAAGGTACCACAGTGGTATTGCAGCAAGGGTTCCCATAGTACCCGGTGCCTTTGGTGACAGACCGCTGCCAAACCCAAAGGCCAGCAGTAGGAGCGGTGAACGCATTACCTGTGAAAAACTCGGATTAATCGTCAAAGTGATCAAAACCCCTTTTCAATTCTGTTGCGACATTATCGACTCGTATGGGAAATTTGTCTCCTTCCAATGGTTGTATCTGCCCAATCATTGTTGCATTTAACTCGCCCAATTCAATCCACTGGTTAATTTTAGTGCAGTTATCTTGAGAGACCGTAAAACACAGCTGGTAATCATCACCGCCGGATAGTGCCCAATTCAAACAAAGCAGAGGAGAGCTCCGCTTTACGTCGGGGTGTATAGGCAGACGCTCAGAAATAAGATTCGCGCTAACTGCACTGGCCCGGCAGAGATGCGCGAGATCTGCCAGCAAGCCATCGGATATATCAACACAGGCGTTGGCAATACCGCGCAGTTTTATACCCACCTGTATCTGTGGATGAGGCCGATAAAATCGTGTTAGTAATCGCTCACTATCCGATGAACCTTCTTTATCATTAGACATTAACAAACTGAGGGCTGCAGCACCATCACCTAGCGTACCAGTCACATAAATACTGTCGCCAACTTTTGCTCCACCCCGCGGCAATGTTTCCCCCATCGGGACTTCGCCGATTAAGGTAAGAGAAATCGTTAATGGGCCTGCTGTGGTATCACCACCAATTAGCGCTATATCAAATTCAGCCGCAACCTGAGCAAGACCGCGGCTAAATCCAACTAGCCATGGAGCGTCCACTTTTTCTAGGGTCAGCGCCAGAGTAAACCAGCGCGGCGTTGCACCCATCGCGGCCATATCACTGAGATTGACACAGAGTGCCCGAGTAGCGATCTGCTCGGCGCTGGCATCTACCGGAAAATGCACAGACTCAACTAGCGTGTCGGTCGCGACCACCAGTTGGGAATTTGGGCTCGGGTTAACCAACGCGGCATCATCGCCAATACCCAGCGCCACTCCCTGCTGACCGGTGAGGTCTTTGAAGTAGGTCGCGATTAGTTCAAATTCGCTGGGATTAGAGTCTATGCTATCAGACAGGGGGACGCCCTCATTATGAAAGTTGCTCGACTATCTGCGCTTATTGGCCGCAACCTCAGCTGCGCGATGCTCAATAGCCACCTTATCTAGAACGCCGTTAATAAACTTATAGGCATCGGTGGGACCATAGGTTTTAGCGAGGTTGACCCCTTCATTAATAACCACTTTGTAAGGCACATCAATACTGAACACCATTTCATACGACGACAGCCGCAGCACGGCGCGAGACACGGGGTCGAGCTGCTTGTTCTCCCGATCAAGATACGACGAATAGGTGCCGTCTATTTGGGCAAGATTTTTAGGTACACCAAATAAAATGGTATGGAACAAGGCGGTATCTACTTTACTCATATCATTGTCAGTGTGAAATTCGGCCTCAATATCAACCAAGTCAGTCCCGCCGACATCCCAGGAGTAAAGAGCCTGTATTAGCATTCTGCGGGCTTTCTGTTTTTCTTTCGGTTTAGACATCTAGTGAGCGCCCTGCATCTGCTTTAATACCGCTAGCATTTCCAAAACAGTCAGGGCGGCCTCTTCGCCTTTGTTCTCAGGATTATCACCTGAGCGATCTAGCGATTGCTGTAGGTTATCCGTGGTGAGCAAACCGAAAGCAACCGGCAGGTTTTCATTTAGACCAACCTCACCAATACCCCTCGTGGTCTCAGAACAGACATAATCAAAATGCGGCGTGTCTCCACGAATCACGCAGCCCAAGGTAATAACGGCATCAAAGCGTCCAGTCCGCGCCGCCTGCTGCGCCGCCAAAGGCAGCTCAAAGGCGCCGGGCACCCGAAATTCTTCAACCGCGCTACCACTAATTGCGTGGCGGGCCAATGTGCGCACAGCACCGGCTAATAAACCGTCGGTTATCTCAGCATTCCAACGCGCCGCAATAATCGCTATACGCACCTCACCCACATTAAAATTGCCTTCTTCAGGCCTAAATTCACCCATTGTTAATTCCCGTTTCTAGCTATTCGCAATCGACGTACTCTACCACTTCAAGATCGAAGCCAGAGATGCCAGTAAATTTAAAGGGCGCACTCATAAGACGCATCTTATGCACTCCAAGATCCATCAGGATCTGCGAGCCCGTACCCACCTGTTGATAAACCACGTCACCCGCAGACTGCGTCTTAATACTGTTCGGGTTAACGATGCGCTCAATACTCTGGTCGATATCCTCGGCGCTCTCTGGGTAGTACAGCAGGACCAGAACCCCACGGCCCTCTGCGGCAATAGCCGTCATAGCTTTATGGAATGACCAGGTGTTGTAGCCCTTATCAGACTCCAGTGCCAGCAGATCTCGTGCGGAACGGTTGATATGCACGCGCGCTAGGACGGCCTCGTCGCCACTAACATCGCCCATAACCAGAGCAAAATGCTTTTCATTGCGTGCATTATCTAAATACGTTTTTAGCGTAAATTCACCAAATTGCGTCTGCACTAAGCGTTCATTAGTGCACTGAGTAGTTTTCTCTGTCACCAAGCGATAATGAATCAAATCGGCAATAGTGCCAATTTTTAACTGGTGCTTTTGCGCAAAGATTTCTAGATCATCACGGCGGGCCATGGTGCCGTCATCATTCATAATTTCCACAATCACAGCGGCGGGTTCAAAGCCCGCAATCCGTGCCAAATCACAACCAGCCTCGGTGTGACCTGCGCGGCTAAGTACGCCACCAGGCTGCGCTTTAAGGGGAAAAATATGCCCTGGTTGTACGATATCTTCAGGCCGAGAATTACCGGCAACGGCTGCCTGCACCGTGCGCGCGCGATCCGCTGCAGAGATACCTGTGGTAACACCTTCGGCAGCCTCGATAGACAGTGTAAACGGTGTGCTATGACTCGATTTGTTGCTATCGCCCTCAACCATCATACCCAGGTCAAGCTGCTTGCAGCGATGTTCATTTAACGTCAGGCAAATTAGGCCCCGCGCATAGGTTGCCATAAAGTTGATATCCTGAGGTCGCACCATGGGCGCGGCCATCACTAGATCGCCTTCATTTTCGCGATCTTCGTCATCCATCAAAATAACCATTTTGCCTTGACGGATATCTTCGAGCAACTCTTCGACTGTATTAAGTACCATGCTTTTTTCTCTTGTGGTGTTGTTACTCTTAACTGAATGTTGGTCTAATGATTAACTCTCAGCGGCCTTATCGCCAAGCAGTAATCGCTCTAGATAGCGGGCAACCAGATCAACTTCCAAGTTTACCTTGCTGCCAATCTTATAGTCGCCCATCACGGTATGAGTCATAGTGTGCGGAATAATGTTTAATTCGAACTCTGCACCATCAACTATATTGACCGTCAGGCTGGTGCCATCCAAGGTGATTGACCCTTTATGGGCTATATATTTAGCAATTTCACGAGGTGCACGTATGCGGAAACGCCAGGAGCGCGCATCTTCTTCCAGCGCCACCACCTCACCAATACCGTCGATGTGACCCGACACAATATGACCTCCTAAACGGTCAGTGGCCCGCATGGCTTTTTCCAAATTGATGCGGCTGCCAGTCTGCCAGTTCCCGATAGTGGTAAGGTTTAATGTCTCCACTGACACGTCGGCCACAAAGCCTTCACCGGTCAGTTCGATCACTGTGAGACAGGCACCGTTGCAGGCAATGCTGTCGCCAAGCTGTACATCAGTCAAACTTAAATTGCCTGTTCGAATGGTTAGACGCGCATCACCTGCTCTTTCTTCGAGGTTGGTGATATCGCCAATAGCACTAATAATTCCTGTAAACATCTCTCTTTTACCTCGGTAAAAATGCTGTTTTTACGTAATCTATGGTCAGGCCAAATGTCGATTATTCTGTCAGAGTCTTAGTAGTCTTTGTCAGGATAGAGCGTCACTCGGATATCTTCACCAATCATGCGCAAGTCTTTCACTGATAGCGCTAAATGCGCGTCGATGGTTCTGATCGGCAAATTAAACATGGCCCGGGCATCACTACCAAACAGTTTTGGCGCCCAATAACAGACCAATTCATCAAGTAATCCCTCAGCGACAAAGGCCCCAGCCAAGCCGGCACCCGCTTCAACCATCACCTGATTACAGCCTCGGGCAGCTAACGTAACCAGCAGCGCCCGCAAATCGATATGCGGACCCAAGGCAGGTAAAAAAATCACCTCCGCGCCAGCATTAGTCAGCGCCTTGGCTTTTTCTCTCTGGCTCGCGTCATCGAGAGTCGCAACCAGAACAGGGCCCGGCTGCTGCAGCATACGCGCGGTGTCTGCCATTTGTAATTGACTGTCTACAACCACTCGCAACGGCTGTTGAAGACTGTCGGGTACACCCAACTCTTCCGAGGTTATACGCACCGTCAGGGACGGATCGTCCATTAATTGTGTGCCTATACCGGTAATTATTGCACAGCTCGCCGCACGCAGACGCTGCACATCTTGGCGGGCAGGTGGCGTGGTAATCCACTGACTCTGACCACTTGCCATGGCAGTGCGGCCATCTAAGCTGGCTGCCATTTTGACCAGCACCCACGGGGTACCCTGCTCATGCCGTTTAATAAAGCCTTTATTGATGTTTCGCGCCTGATCTTCCAACAGACCGCTTTGGACGTCGATACCCGCGGCCAGCAACGCAGCAAGCCCCAAACCTGCCACCTTTGGATTCGGGTCTTCACAGGCAACCACCACCCGCACCACACCTGCTGCAATCAGTGCGTCAGTGCATGGACCCGTTTTACCCTGATGGCAGCAGGGCTCCAACGTTACGTAGGCCGTTGCCCCCGTAACATCGCCGGCACTTTGCAGTGCCTCGATCTCAGCGTGGTTTCCCCCAGCTGGGCGGGTGAAGCCCTCACCAACGACTTTGCCATCAACCGTGATAACACAACCGACGGTAGGGTTAGGAGATGAAGTAAATCGACCTTTGGCAGCTAACTTCAGAGCCCTAGACATCATCTCGCGATCAGTGACATTAGACATCATGGGTTATCAGCCAGCGACGGTTTTAAGGCGGTCAAACGATTGAGCTCGTCTTGGAATTCACTAAGATCTTGGAAACTTCGGTATACCGAAGCAAACCTAATATAGGCCACCTCATCCAACTCACGAAGTTGACGCATTACTTCCTCACCAATAATCCGCGAGGACACTTCGCGTTCGCCTGTCACCTGTAAAAAATGCTTAATCTGACCGACGGAAACTTCAATTTTTTCTATGGGTACAGGGCGCTTTTCAAGCGCTCGCTGAAGCCCAGCGCGCAGCTTATCTTCATCAAACGCCTCGCGGCTACCATCGGTTTTTATAACCCGCGGCATGACCAGCTCAGCCTGCTCGTAAGTGGTAAAACGCTCACTGCAATCAACACATTCGCGGCGGCGGCGAACCTGTCCACCATCGACGACTAGCCGCGAGTCTATAACTTTGGTGTCATCGGCATTACAAAACGGGCAGTACATAGCAGCGCACCGAAAATTTGGGCGCTCATTCTATCACAAGATAAGCGCGTTAAAGCCATCAGAATCATACGCTTTTAGGGCGCTAGGGACGGTCCATTGCTGGCATAGAGACATCTTCCCCTGAATAGATATACTGCAGTCCCTTCGGGTCGAATAATAGTCTGTGGCGGGGGCCATCGATCGAGGCATCAGAGGCTTCATAGCCGGCATCACCTGGGTATAGGGATACTAGCTGACCGTCGATTTTGGACAGCCTAGGCGTCACCCGATAGGGCTCTCTTTTTGCTAGGCCAGCGCAGGCCTCCGCGGCCGTCCGATAATGGTTAATTAGCTGCATCGATAACAGCGTAGGCGGCATTAGCCTCAGCTCAGCGACAAGGTGCGGCTTTACAGCATCTTCTATTAAAATCCACTTAAAATCATGTATCTCGCCGCCATCAATCACGATCTCCGCCGATATTTCGATAATATGAGCAGCAAAAAACCAGGTGGAAAAGCGCTTCTTCTGCCTTACTGGCGTGGTCCAGTGACTGAAATATACTAATGCTTTCGGCGCCACCATCAGGCCGCATTCTTCGTAAGTCTCTCTGACCGCGGCAACCTGCGCCGCCCAAGCCTCCGAAGGGGCATTATCCAGTTCTGACTGATCAATAGCGCCACCGGGAAATACCCAGGCGCCGCCGGCAAAGGCCAGTGCATTATTACGTCTCAGTAATAACGTTTCGAGTCCCTGCTCGGAGTCGCGTAATAGCACCACCGTGGACGCCGGCCGAACCAGAACATGCTCATCATCCATCAGCTACACCCTCCAAAGCTATTGCGTATCAATGGGGCTAAGGCGAGAGAAAAACCCCAATAAAAAAGCCCCATGATAGTGGGGCTTTTTATCGAACTTAGCAAAAATTACCGGTAGACAGGGAAGCGGCTACATATCTCAAGCACCTTGGCTTTCGTCTGAGCAATGACCTGCACCGAGTTGCCCGTATCTAGACTATCTAAGACATCACACATCCAATGGGTGAGCTGAATCGTTTCATCCAACCCAAACCCCCGAGTAGTGATCGCCGGAGTACCAACACGCAGCCCAGAGGTCACAAACGGTGAACGCGGATCATTGGGCACTGCATTTTTATTCACGGTGATAAACGCCTCTCCTAATGCCGCGTCAGCGTCTTTACCGGTGTACTCTTTGCCTATCAAGCTTACCAACATCAGATGGTTTTCTGTGCCATTAGACACAATGCTCAAACCACGCGCCATAAAAGTCGCCGCCATGGCTTTGGCGTTGGCAACTACCTGCTTTTGATAGACGACAAATTCATCGCTGGCCGCCTCTTTAAAGGCCACTGCCTTGGCAGCAATTACATGGCACAGAGGGCCGCCCTGCATTCCAGGGAAAACCGCAGAATTGCATTTTTTGGCAATCACCTCGTCGTTGGTCAGAATGATACCACCGCGCGGACCGCGCAAGGTTTTGTGAGTAGTTGAGGTCACCACATGGGCATGGGGAATTGGGCTCGGATAAACGCCCGCTGCAACTAAACCAGAAACATGTGCCATATCAACCAGCAGATAGGCATCTACTTTATCAGCAATTTCACGAAACCGCGCCCAATCCATAATACCAGAATAGGCGGAGAATCCTGCGATAATCATAGCGGGCCTGTGTTCAAGAGCTAAAGCCTCAACCTGATCGTAGTCGATCAGACCCGTCTCAGCATTTAGACCATATTGAATAGGATTGTAGAGTTTGCCGGAAAAGTTGGGTTTGGCACCATGGGTTAGGTGACCGCCATCCGCCAGACTCATGCCTAGAACTGTATCGCCACCCTGAATCAATGCCAAAAATACGGCACTGTTGGCTTGTGAACCACTGTGCGGCTGCACATTGGCATACTCTGAACCATACAGACTCTTGAGGCGGTCAATAGCCAATTGCTCAGCAACATCCACAAACTCACAACCGCCATAGTAGCGCTTACCCGGATAACCCTCAGCATATTTGTTAGTCATTTTGCCGCCCTGGGCTTCCATAACCGCTGGACTGGTATAGTTCTCTGAAGCTATTAACTCAATATGCTGCTCTTGACGCTGATCTTCTTGCTGGATGGACTGCCATAATTCAGGATCAAATTTTGCAATTGTCTGGTCTTTATCAAACATAGGATTAACATTCCTTGTCGGTTTTACGGAGACGATTTTGGTAGAAGAAACTCTACCAGAATCCAGTGTAATGTTATAGTCTAAAAAGCGCCATATAACCTCAAAATTGTCATTTTTCAAACAGCGCCATAGCCTCGACGTGAGTAGTATGAGGGAACATTCCCATGACCCCAACAGCAGACAGCTTGTAACCCTGTTTAGTAAGCATTTCCGCGTCTCTGATCATGGTTGCGGGATGACAGGAAATATAGAGTATTTGCTTGGCGCCGGATTTAGCAATCCAGGGCATCACCCCCGCCGCCCCATTTCGAGGCGGATCTAGCAGCAGCAAGTCTATAGGCCCTTTGGGGCCACAGGCCAATGTCAGAGCATCGGCACTAGTCAAATCTGCCACACGGAACTCTACATTATTTAGATTATTGATCCGCGCATTTTCAATCGCAGCCTTGACCAGTACCGGCAGACCTTCAATACCGATCACCTGTTCAAAGCGCTGAGTTAAAGGCAGCGACAAATTACCCGTACCGCAATATAGGTCAATGGCTCTGCTGCCCTTAAGCGGTAAAAGACTGAGTATTTGTTCAACCATCAGCCGATTAACTTCACCGTTGACCTGAATAAATTGGCCCGGTTCAAAATTGACGGCGATGCCCTCTGTGACAGCGAAACTCAGCTGATCGCTGCCTCTATCTAAGCGCGCAAATTGCGCCTGCTTACCCACCTTCCACCACAGCTGAGCAGAGCTTAGGCCCATAGCCTGCAGACCTTCAATAAGCCTTGCTATAACAGTATCCGCAGGCAGGCGACTGGCCTCTATGGCGATCGCAAAACTGCTGTCAGCAGACACTAATTCGACTTCAAATACTCTGACAGCAACCGGTAATAGCGCCAACCATTCGGGCAGTGCCGCGACGACATCCGGCAATGGGGCAGTCAGTACCGGACATTGGGTAATGGGCTCAACACGCTGACTACCCGCGTTGCGAAAGCCAATCAGAAACTTACCGTCTTTCGCTCGCTGCACAGCTAGTCGCGCCCTGCGGCGATAGCCCCACTGAGGAGCGCTCAACGCAGGCAATATGCGCTTGGGCGTCAAGCCTCCACGCTGTAAATCATTCAATAATTGTTGTTGTTTCAATTCAAGCTGCTGATGGTGATCAAGATGCTGCAAACTACAGCCACCACAACGGCTAAAATGTTTGCAGGCCGGCTCGACCCGATGCTCAGACTTGGACAGAATTTGAGTCGCCCGCCCTTCATCATAATTGCGCTTTTGATTGATCAGCCTAAATTCAACCTGCTCAGCGGGCAGCGCACCTTCAATAAAACAGGTCTTGCCGTTGATACGCCCAATACCTCGACCGTCGTAACTGAGGTCGATAATATCGCATTGGAGCATCTGTTTGTTATTCATGGTGGTACCTTAGTAGTGTATGAAACAATGGCTTTATAATAGAGAGAGACAGCATGCCGATGGCTAGACCGCGATGGTAGCAGATCAATACTGTCAACCCGAGACATGAATCATGACCGGAGGCTATTTTACATATTGCCGGACAGTTAAATAGTGGATCCTGAAATCAGCATCGAGAAACACTCAGAAAAGGAAACATAAAATGAGCATAGGAAACACCGCAGACCAGTGGGGCCTGTTAAGCAAAACACTGCACTGGCTCACCGCTCTATTGATTTTCATTCAAATACCCCTGGGGTTTTATGCCGAAAGCTTAAAATTGTCGGCGCTGAAAATGGATGTCTTTATCTGGCATAAGTCTGTAGGTATGCTGGTGTTTTTGCTGCTTATACTGCGCTTGCTGTGGCGCATCAACAGTACTATTCCAGAGGCTTTCGGTATCAGCCAAATACAGCAGCGATTGGGACAGTTGGCTCACGGCCTACTCTACGGTCTCATGGTGTTGCTGCCGATCTCTGGTTGGATCACCTCCTCCGCGGCTAATATACCGATTAAGCTGTTCTGGTTAATACCCTTGCCGGCACTAGTCGGGCCCGATGAGGCACTGAAGTCATCGGCCGCAGAGGTACATGAAATCTGTGTTCTGGTTTTGCTCGTCACTTTGCTTGTGCATATAGGTGCCGCGCTGCGTCATCACCTGCTACTACGGGACGATGTGCTTAAACGAATGTGGTTCTAATTGGCTACTTGATAAGGAGTTTTTTTGAAATTAATTACTTTAATAATAAGCTTGTGCTGCCTGCTAAATGTTTCCTTTGCGTCGGCGACAGACTGGCAGTCAAATCCTAGCAAGAGCCGATTAAACTTCGCTCCCAGCTACGAAGGTATGCCTATCAATGGTCGCTTCAGTCTGTTTTCAGTGACCTACACCACCGACGCAAAAGATCAACCAATACATTTATCCGTGAAAGTAAGTATCGCCAGTGCCGATATGGATAATAGCGATATCAATGAAGCGATTGGGGCGGCTGACTGGTTTAATATTATCGACTTTCCCCAGGCGCAATTTATTAGCGACCAATTTGTCATCGATACTTCGGGACAGTTTTTAGCTCAGGGTAGCCTGCAATTAAAAGGCTATAATAAGGCTGTGACCGTCCCCTTCCGCTGGGAGACTTTGCCTGAAGGCGAGGCATCGATGATTGGAGAACTGACATTGGCGCGTAATGATTTCTTTATTGGAGATGGCGAATGGGCTACTGGAGAACAGATCGGTATCAGTGTGAAAGTTTGGTTTAATGTGGTGTTTTCACGCGCTGAATCCAGCCATTGAAAAATCCTATTATGGTATTTTGCCTTATTATCTTCCTGAGCGCCTGTGCCATTCAGAAAGACAATTTAGCCACCACCGAGCAACCCTACGATTTTCCTCGCACAGAATATCTGCAGGCAGACCCGCAATACACTGTGTATGAGGTTGACAGCAATTTATCTCAAATTCTTGTGCGAGCCTATCGTGGCGGACTTATGGCAAAGCTCGGTCACGATCATATTATTGCTAGTCAAGATATCCGGGGTTATGTCCGGATCCATAACACAACCGAAGACTGTCGCGCCGATTTTTATGCGCCATTGAGCAGCCTAGACGTAGACAATGAAAAATTTAGAGCTACCGAGAATCTAGACTCCACCCCGTCAGCAAAAGATATTATCGGCACCAAAAATAATATGCTAAAAAGTCTTGAACAGCCAATCTTCCCGCTGGTAAAACTACACAGTAGTGACTGTTCTTCAGCCCTCGCAGGTGCTATGACTTCCGTGGCGCTAACTATTCATGGAGTGACAAGACCTCTACAGTTAGCAATTAAGATTGCGCGGGAGGAAGAGGGAAAGCTGCTGATAAGCGGTGCTTTCTCAATTTTGCAGACCGACTTTTCGATTGAGCCATTTTCAATAATGAATGGGCTGATAAAAGTACAAGACAGACTCGACCTGCGCTATTTAATAACCGCTACAAAGCTGGCCCGCTGAGCGCGCAATGCCTAGATAATTTTTCTATTATAGGCAATTCACTTTGCGATGAGTTACCAGTTGACAGGCTTGCCGTCCCAATCGATAAACGCAAGCTGCCCGTCCATCTCAGCCTCATCCATGATTCCCGCCAACCGATCCGCGACAAAGGCCGTGGCGAATAATTGCTCTTTAGGTACTGATGCCTGAAAAGGTTTAGACAGGTCGGTATCTGTGGTACCCGGATGAAAACTTATTAATTTTACATTCTTCACTCGGCGCGCATATTCAATGGCAAACGTTTTCAGCATCATGTTGAGTGCCGCCTTGGAAGTACGATAGGCATACCAGCCACCCATACGATTGTCCGCGATGCTGCCAACTCTTGCACTGAGCGCCGCCACAATACAAGGTTGCTGACCAACGAGGACGCCGAGCAGCAGCTTTAGCCAAAGGGCGGGCACTACGGTATTGGCTTGAAAAACCGCATGCATAGACGCCTCGCTGATATCTTCACAACGCTTTTCTGGCCAGATGTCATCGGCATGCAAAAGCCCATGACAGATACAGACCCTACTAATTGTGCCGGTGAATGGCACCAAATCGGCAACAACCTTTGTCATTGAGTCTTCGCTGTAGTCACCCTCCACCTGAATCCAAATCAACCGAGAGTTAGATATCCACGCCGCGGAAAGATCCTCGGTCTGACAATTGCGACTGACGGCGATCACCCGCTCTATCGATGGATCAGTCAGAAATTTGGCAACTATTGCCTGACCTAAGCCACCACTGGCACCCAGTACTAGGGCGGTCTGAGATTGTTGAGTAACTGTCATTTAGCATCCCCAATTGAACAGGCATCGCAGCGTGATTGGCCTGTTAATAATTTTGATATCCGATTGCGATGCTTGGCAAAAAATAAGTAAGTAACGTCCGCTATCGGTTTAATGATAGGCCAACGCAGAATCGCAACCCACCTGCGTTTTCCAACCAGCACCCAAGCCTGATAAGTCACATCAAGGCCAAAAATAAGTTGACCGTTCGCCAACTGACCATGGAGTATGCGATCGGCCTCTTGCTGATCGATCATCGGAAAACGCAGACTAAAATTAGCCGCATAAATATCCTCAAAGGTAATCTTTCTGGCACTGTCAAGCCTATGTAAATGGCGCATCTCTGAGGCGCAAAGGGGGCACCCACCGTCATAAAATATAGTTAATTCTGTCATAAGTTCAATTCCTGAATCATCATATAAATCACCACCACATGCCAGACAGCGACCACGACTGTGATCCTTAGGCGCATAGACCAATAGACTCGATCAGGCTCGCCGGCCTGACTGCCCAAAAGCCTCTCCGCCCAAAGCAGACTCAAAAACCCTGCAAGCAATAACGTGACCGCAAAAATCGTCATGATTGGCGCCACATAGTTTAGCAATAAACTCGCCCAGGCGCTCAGAGCTAACAGATTACTTAATGCGACGGTCGCGTTGGCCAGAAGTCCCGGTTCACTAACCCGCGCCTCTGCCCAAAGGGCACCACATAGAAAGCTTAGTATTACAGCACTGTAGGCAATAAATACGTACGGCGCATAGAGCCCAAGGACCGATGTACTTTGCAATCCAGGGCCCGCAACGTATCCCTGAACCATCAATAAACCCAGCAGGGTAAAGGGTAGGGAGCCAAGATCCCCCAAAAAGGCTGTCAGGCTGTAGGATAAAATGGGTTGAGAGTCTTGGTTGGACATAATTGATCACTATTTTGACTGTCAAGACGTTACGAATGACAAGCGAGGTTGGATGATTATAATGCCTTGAGACAGTCATCTAAACCAAGTATTCCCACGTAAACAGAGGCCAGAGGGCGTTCGGGCGCTAAAGCAGAAACTAATGGTGAGCAACGATGTCCCATCAGGTCGGCCTGTTTTTATTTAAAAATGACCTGCGTATAGACGATAATTTCAGTTTGGCGCGTGCAGCAGCCGAGACTGACGAACTCATATGCTTATACTGCCTTGAGCCCAAGCAGCCTCCCTCAAGCCTGCGTGCGCCGCGTGATCTGTCAGGTCATCGCGAGTTGTTTTTGCATCAATCTTTAACAGAGTTAGATAACAGCCTCAAAACACTCGGCCAACGGCTAGTTGTTAGCGCGGAGCCAGCCTTAGATATTATTCCTCAACTGATAACGCAGTATAATATTGCACAGATCTACAGTAGTGAGAACGTAGGATATTATGAGAACCTGCTATGGCAACGCCTGATTAAACGCTACCCCTTAATTAGCTTTCAACGTATTGCCAGCCATACTTTGTTTGATCGGACTGAGTTACCCTTTGAACTCACCGATCTGCCTGACAGCTTCTCAAAATTTCGTAGAGTTATTGAACCGCTCAAGATCAAGCCAGCGCGACCCCAGCCCATAATGTTGCCTCCCAGCCCAGCTTCGTCGGCAGCATGGCCATGGATCTCGAACAGGTCTGCGCATCAGCCCCTATTTGAGGGCGGAGAGCAGCAGGGGCTGACACATTTGCAACGTTACTTTAGGAGCGGGCTGGCCAGCACCTACAAAGAAACGCGCAATGGCTTAGACGGCAAGGACTGTTCTACTAAGTTTTCACCCTGGCTCGCCAATGGTTGTCTATCCGCGCGGCGTATTATACAGAGCCTTAGAGATTATGAGCGCAACATGGGCGCCAATGATTCGACCTACTGGATTTACTTTGAACTGCTGTGGCGCGAATACTACCAGCTCTATGCGCACCGGTATGGGAAGCGCTTATTTGGCTATAGCGGCATCAAGAGTCGTAAGCCAACAACAAGCTTTTACCCTGAAAGATTCCAAAAGTGGTGTCGGGGTAACACGCCCTACCCCATCGTAAATGCGTGCATGAAGCAGCTGAATAGTACAGGTTACATGAGCAATCGTGGCCGCCAGCTCGTAGCTAGCTGTTTCGTTCATGAGCTGGGTTTAGATTGGCGCTACGGCGCAGCCTATATGGAACATCAGCTGATTGATTATGATACTGCCTCCAACTGGGGCAATTGGCAGTATCTTGCCGGCGTCGGCGCGGATCCGCGTGGGCATCGGCGCTTTGACCTAACCAAACAAACTCAACTCTATGATCCTGACAGGATTTTTATCAACCGCTGGGATGGAGACAGTCATGACCCTGCCCTCGATTCAATGGATGCTGCTGATTGGCCGATCGTTACTTTTCAGGAACCACGATAATGACTAACTTCCATACCCTACGACTGATATTGGGTGATCAACTTAATCGTCAACATTCTTGGTATCAGCAAAGGGATGATGGCGTGTTATATCTAATCGCTGAGTTACATCAGGAAGCTGAGTATGTTACCCATCATATTCAAAAACTCTGTGCTTTCTTTGCTGCCATGGAAGACTTTGCAGACTCATTGCGTAGCGACCAGCATCAGGTTAGCTATCTCAATCTTGATGATACTGCTGAATATGCCAGCCTACCTCTACTCTTAAAAGCGCTGTGCCAACAACATTCGGTGCAGCATCTCGAGTACCAGCAACCAGACGAATATCGCTTAGCGCAACAATTGCAGACAATGGATATAGGCGCCACGGTAAGCTGTTGTGATACAGAACATTTTGTACTGCCTCAGTCTGAAATTTCCCAGTATATTAATGCTGGCAAGCACAACCGTATGGAGTCCTTTTATCGTAAAATGCGGCTGCGCTTTAATGTGTTGATGGATGGCAAGCAACCTCAGGGCGAACGCTGGAATTTTGATGGTGAAAACCGACAAAAACTCAAGCCTGCTGATCTTGAACAGGTACCTCAGCCACTTTTATTTGCCAACCCTGTTGACGGAATTCGTCAACGCATCGAAAGGCATCAGATTAGTTCGCTGGGTAAAATGTCAGAGTCGCTACTCTGGCCCATCAATGAGCAGCAAAGCCTGCAATTACTAGAGTTTTTCTGCCAGTATTGCCTACCCAATTTTGGCCGCTTTCAGGATGCGATGACGCGACAGGGTGACAATCGCTGGAGTCTTTACCATTCTAGAATATCCTTTGCACTGAATAGCAAAATCTTACAGCCAATGCAGGTTATTGATGCTGCTATTCGGCGTTTTGAAGAGACCGATAGTCCAGTCGATTTGGCTCAAATTGAAGGCTTTATTCGCCAGATCCTCGGCTGGCGGGAATATGTACGCGCGGTGTACTGGGCGAATATGCCCAATTACGCTGAGCTCAACGCCCTGAGTGCTAGCCGCGCCCTGCCTGACTATTTTTGGACTGGAAAGACCAAGATGTCCTGTATGAAGCAGGCCATTGATCAGTCTTTGGATTATGCCTACGCCCACCATATCCAGCGTTTAATGGTGACAGGCAACTTCGCTATGTTGGCCGGCATAGACCCATCGCAAATGGATAAGTGGTATCTGGGTATTTATATTGACGCGATTGAATGGGTAGAAATGCCTAACACCCGCGGCATGAGTCAGTTTGCCGATGGCGGGCTAATTGCTACGAAACCCTATGCCGCCAGCGGCAGTTACATCAATAAGATGAGTGATTATTGCAAGGATTGCCACTACATCGTGAAGGAACGGTTTACCGAGGATGCCTGTCCTTTTAACAGCCTATATTGGGATTTTATGCATCGACACACCGATAAATTCGCACGAAATCCCAGAACGTCAATGGCCTATCGGAACTGGGATAAAATGGATGACAGCGTTAAAAGTGCACTGCTTCTACGCGCCCGATATTGTTTAGATAATCTTGAATCATTGTGATCTCTCGGCTCGAGGATCACAATGAGACAGTGCCGTTCAGCGTTCAATTCCCTGGCTATTCTGGTCGACTGATGTCGACTAATGCGTCAATGATAACGCTGTAATTGTCAAAGAATTCTTTTGACGTGCCCTCATCAAGAGTTACTGGATTCTTAATCTGCGCGCCGATTTCTATCAGCTCTAAAGACTCTAAAAACTCCGCTACCGTGAGACGAAAATCAATAGAAGCCACCCCGTTAATGTAGGCTAACGCGCCCCAGTTTTGCCTAGAGCCCTGTGGTGGCTGGCATTTAATAATAAGGGTAAAAACGATATCGCTAGTACGATCCATAAAAATATACTGGCCGAATTTACCGGAGGCGTTAAAGATAATTGACCTGTCATCATGGCGAGAAATCCACCAATGTAAGGCATAGCCGCGGTCCTGTGCGATGCTTTTACTTTTGATGCCCTGCCAAACTTTGGTAAAGGTTTGATCGATGTAATCTTTTGAAATAATTTGTTCACCACCCCAATTACCATTGCCAGCAAACAGCAAACAGCAAATCGAAGCGTGAGTACTGTCGGGCAGTGGTATCAATATAACAGTAGATCAAAGGGTTCCCCGCCTGTAATGCCAGAGAGTCACGTTTTCTATGCCAATCCTGCTCAGGATCCGATCGCGCAGTAATCTATCCGCTGAAACGCCGGTAACCTGCCGTAAAATACCACTCAATAATATAGAGTTAACATTGTTATATTCAAAAATCACTCCGGCTTCCTTTGCTACACCGACACTGTGGGCATAGGCAAAATGATCGGCAGAAAAGAACATCTCCTCGTGCTCATTAGTTGGAAAATCTAACCCACCTGTCATATCTAATAAATCTCTGACACGGATATGTCTTCGCTCGTCGTTAAAATAGGCTAAGTACTTTACTACCTGATCATCAACACTATCGATCAATGCGACATAGAAGCTTTTAGTCTCACGCCAGGAGGGGTCATAGGAATTTTCATCTTAACCTAGGGCGTATCGCTCCAAGATTAGGTGCCTATTCTTAATTAAAACAACCTCCTGAATTGCTGAATCCTGAAAGGATAACTCGAATAATATTTGAATTTTAGGCCGATCTATACCCATGGCAGCTGCCGGCAACGCAGACCAATTTTCACGGGGATGTAAAGTTATATCCTTTGCTAGGGTCGTCATTGAATAAGTCATCAGCACTAGACCTATGGCAATGAAATGTTTTATAAAAGTTGTCATGTATTTACTCTTTAGCCAGTGTTTAGTTCAACTGTGTCATGAGAATACAGACTAAAAATGGGGTTTTACTGTTTTTTAAAGCGGCTATGTGATCCAACAAGAAACCTATGCCGTACATGTCTTAGAAGCCACTATTTTATAAATTTACTTGTAAACTAGAGGATCTATTTTTGTGTTGCGTTTTCGTTAGACTAGCGAGTACAATTTTTACCAGCTAGATGCGGGTTTCACTTAGATCTAGCGTTTCAACTTGGAGTGTCGGAAGTATTACTTTGCATTAAGTGAATCGGCATAAATAATAAAGCCTTAAAATTAAGGGGTTACAAATGACTTATAACTTATCGTCCGCCGACCCAGTCGGCATGTCTTTTTGGTTAATTTCCATGGCACTTGTTGCGGCTACAGCTTTTTTCTTTATAGAGCGCGATCGTGTTGCAGGAAAATGGAAGACATCGTTGACAGTGTCAGGTTTGGTTACGTTGATTGCTGCGGTTCACTACTTCTACATGCGGGATGTGTGGGTAGCGTCGGGAACGTCTCCAACAGAATTACGATACATTGACTGGCTACTAACTGTGCCGCTGTTAATGGTTGAATTCTACTTGGTTCTTTCTGCGGTTACCAAAGTGCCAGCTAGAGTATTCTGGAAGTTACTACTCGGTTCTGTTGCTATGTTGGGCTTCGGCTTCGCTGGTGAGACAGGCATGATGGGTGTTACCTTAGCGTTTATCCTTGCAATGCTAGGCTGGGCTTTCATCGTTTGGGAAATATTCAAAGGTGAAGCTAGCCAGATCAATGCGGGGCTTTCAAATGCTAACGTTCAGAAAGCCTACAAGTGGATGCTTATCTGTGTAACCATCGGCTGGTCTATCTACCCAATTGGATACTTCATGGGTTATATGGGCGGCGGTGCTGATGCAGCAACTCTAAACATTGTTTATAACCTAGCCGACTTTGTAAACAAGATCGGGTTTGGTGTGATTATCTGGGCTGCTGCAGTAGCAGATTCAGAGTAATCTAGATGGTTAGATGTGTTGAAGGGGCTAGATTCTCTAGCCCCTTCTCTCTAAGAGGCTTTTAAGATTACACCAAGAGAGCTGGCAAGATTTGACTAAAACAAGACCTTTTAAAACAAGCAGCCATTCCGAGCTGTGACGCAGAAGGGTACGATTGATGGTCCCAACGACAATAACAAATGGGTCGAATAAGTTAGTAGAACTTCAGGCTCTATATCAACGCGAAATACCCGATCCAAGTAGTAGCTTGGGCCTAGCGGCTCGCTATCACTTTAAAAACCCAGGGAAGTCTTTTAGAGCGCAACTAGCGCTATCGACTGGCTATTCACTAGGCCTAAACCCCTTAGACAATTTACACTGGGCCGCCGCGTGCGAGCTATTGCACAACGCCTCCCTGATTCATGACGACATTAGCGATTCTAGCACTCACAGACGCGGCCAGGAGAGTATTCATCTCCATTTCGGATCCGATATGGCGCTCTGCCTGGGAGACTGGATGATTGCCAAAGCCTTTGAGCTCGGCGCCAGAAACACCTCAAGCGGTGGAGCACTGGTAGCCCTTTTAGCTCAGGCGATGCAAGAGACTTGCAGCGGGCAGATAGCCGACATCAGTCAGCGCCACTGCCCCGACTTAGAGGAGTGGCAGCGAATTGCCACCGGTAAAACCGCGCCCTTATTAATAGCTCCCATTAAGGGAGCAGCTATCGCTGCTAACCTAGACCAGCGGCCCGAAGCCTTTGTTAATCTTGAACATATTATCGGCTTGTGCGGCCTGGCTTATCAGGGTCGAAATGATATCGATGACATCATCCCTTCTAGTATCCAATCTAGCGATCTCGAGGGTCGTAAGCCTAATTTAGTCGTCAGCCTATTTGCCCATCAGGGCCAGGGATGTGCAGAATTTGTTCGCTGGTACGCCTCAGAAAACACCCGTCAGCTACCTTATTGGCAGCGGCGCATTGCCTCGAGCGAGGTTATTTTACATGCTAATCAATCAGTAGATTACTGGCTCCTTCAGGCAGCGCAGCGGGTCGCATCACTACCAGTAACATTGCAGACGGTAACTCAGAGTTTGGTCGCCTCGGTCAAACAGAAAGCCACGATGGCACGGGAAGGGAAGATCGCTTGACCTCAAAAAACATTGGTGCCAATCAGACAGCAATAATTATTGGAGCCGGTTTTGCCGGTATAGCAACAGCCCTAAGACTCAGAGCTATGGGGTATCAGGTTACACTTTTAGAGCGACTCGACAGCCTAGGTGGCAGGGCTCAGGTTTTTGAACGCGGTGGCTATCGTCATGATGCAGGCCCCACAGTAATTACGGCACCTTTTCTCTTCGATGAACTGTTTGAGCTATTCGATGAAAAACTGCAAGACCACCTAGAGTTTGTACCCTTAGATCCGTTCTATCGATTTCACTTTGCCGACGGCAGCCAATTTGACTATCGGGCTAGCATTGAAGACACCTTAACCGAGATTCGCCGCTTTAACCCAGCCGATGCAGACGGCTATCTCAAGCTCTTAGCTACGTCCAAGAAAGTTTACGATGTTGGCTTTAAACAGTTGGCGCACCGCCCCTTTACACGGGTCTGGGATATGGTCAAACAGGTTCCCGCACTACTAATTTTAAAGTGTTACAAAACCGTCTCCCAAATGGTTAACAGCCACCTCAAGCATCCCCTGATTCGTCAGGCATTTTCGATTCATCCTCTCTTGGTGGGTGGAAATCCCTTTAAAACCACCGCTATTTATACCCTGATACACTACCTCGAACGACGATGGGGGGTGTTTTTTTGCATGGGTGGCACTGGGAAACTGATCGAACAGCTTGGCGCCTTGATGACACGTCAGAATATCAAAATTCAATTGCGTGCAGATGTTGATGAAATCATTATTGAAAATAAGTGCGCCACGGGTGTCAGGCTAAGCTCTGGCGAAATACAGACTGCTGATTTAGTGATATTTGGCGGCGATCCTGAGACCTGCTATAAGCATCTCTTGCCGCAGAAAAAAATCAGTCTCCCAAGTATTAAAAAACGCTACAGCATGGGCCTTTATGTGCTTTATTTCGGCACTAAAAAACTGTATCCCGATGTCGCCCATCACAGTATTTGGATGGGTCCACGCTTTAAAGATTTACTGTCAGAGATATTTGATGATAAGCAAATGAGCGACGATTTCTCCCTCTATGTTCACCGCCCCACGGCAACAGATAAAAGCTTTGCACCTGAGGGCTGCGAATCCTTTTATGTTCTCTGCCCGGTACCCAATTTGCAAGGTAATGTTAACTGGGACACTGAGGGTGAGGTGTTGCGTACGCGGATTATTAACGCATTAGAAGAAACCATACTGCCGGATCTCAGCGCCGTGATTGAAGAGGTTTTTTGGATGACTCCGGAAGATTTTGCCAAGGATTATCGCTCCATGCATGGCGCCGGCTTCTCTATCGAGCCGCGACTTACTCAATCAGCGTGGTTTCGCTTCCATAATCGGGACAGCGCCATAGATAATCTGTACTTTGTTGGCGCTGGCACTCACCCTGGTGCAGGGCTACCCGGCGTTGTCAGCTCAGCCAAGGTGGTCGAAGAATTGCTCACCGGTGTTGAGGTAGGTTCGGGCGGCTAAACTATGGCAAATCAATCGCCAGGTAATTTACAGCCGGTGCAAACTCTGGCTCGGCACGGCAAGTCGTTTTACTGGGCAAGCCTATTCCTCGGGTCTACGTTGGCTAATCGTGCAGCGCAGCTCTATCAGTTTTGCCGCTATGTCGATGACCTTGCAGACGGTGACCTTCCCGACCGTCATGAATCTCTGGATAATATTCGCGCCCGCCTAATTGGCAGTGATGTCACTGTTGGCCCTGAGGTTGAGTCCTTTCTCGCGCTGGCGGCGAGCAGTAATATTCCCCCTCGCGCCGCGGTGGAGTTGCTAGACGGTATGCTGAGTGACCAAAGGCCAGCGGCATTCGCAGATGAAGCCGAGTTGCTACGCTACTGTCATGCTGTAGCAGGTACCGTGGGCCTGATGATGTGCCGTGTGCTGAAATGCTCAGAGTTTCGGGCCGAGAGCTTTGCCATTGATTTAGGTGTTGCTATGCAGCTAACTAATATCTCAAGGGACGTTTTAGAGGATGCGAAAATGGGACGTCGCTATCTACCCGCCAGCTGGGTCGATCTTAGCCCGGCAGAGATTGCTGCTGCGGCGCCCGACTGCCATCAGCCAGTGGCCCAGGCTATCTCGCAATTAATGAATCTGTCCGAACAGTATTACGCCAGTGCGTTGCTGGGTATACGTTTGCTTCCGTTTCGCTCAAGACTTTCCATCGCTATCGCTCTAAGGGTTTATCGGCAAATTGGTTTCGTGCTGATACGCCACAAGCTAGCCTGGTGGAAGGGCCGAGTTATGGTCGGCAAAGGTGAAAAAATGCTGCTTAGTGTTCGCAGCCTAACAGATATAGTGCCGCTGCCAGTGCCTGCGCACAACAGTTGTCTCCATGAATCGCTGCAGGGGCTCGCCGGTGTCGAACCCAAATAGGCCAATTGAACTGGATATCGCCATTATTGGCGGCGGTAGCGCAGGTATGACCTTGGCCCGCAAACTCAGTACCTTAAAGACTGCAGTATTTGAGCCTAGACTCGCCTCCGAGCGGGACTGTAGCTGGGCGCTTTGGGCACAGCCTCGGCAGCTAGAAGAACTGAGTCCGGCGATTAAGGGCAGCTGGAATAAGTGGCGCTTCATCGACCAAAGCGGTGAAGTCATCCACCAAAGCCATGAATACCGCTATGCAAGTCTAAGCTCCAGTCAATATTTACAACACTGTGAAGCAAGCCTCAGCGATTCCGTTCATCTAGTGCGCCAATCTATCGACAGAGTAGAGTCAGATTGTAGGGGTGGAGGACAATTGAATACCAAAGGCCAGGCCTACTGCGCTAAGACTATTTATGATAGCCGCCCTCCCGAAATGCCAGATAACAGCCTTCGACAGCATTTTCTTGGCTGGGAAATAAGTACCAAAGAACCCATATCAGCGGCTGACATCGCCACATTGATGGACTTCCGCGTGGATCAATCTCGTGGCCTGCATTTCATCTATGTACTGCCCTACTCTGATAGCCATCTATTAGTCGAATCGACTATGATTTCAACGCAACTAGAGGATAAAGACTGGTATCGTAACGCTATCAGCCAATGGCTTGATGATCAGAATATTCAGGTACAGAGCAAATTGCGCGAAGAGTATGGTGTCATTCCAATGACGGCTGTGCCATCCCAGCAAGATGGTCTGGCGCGTATTGGCGCCGCCAGCGGTGCAGTCCGACTCTCCTCTGGGTATGCGTTTAGCTCCATTCAGGCGCAGATGGCGACATTGTCAAATTCCATAGCTGCAGGTGATCGCCAGGTGCCTAGACCCTTTTCAAGGTCACTGATATTTATGGATAAAGTGTTTAATCGGGTTTTAAAGACTCAGCCTAGATATGGCGTCGGTCTCTTCATGGCAATGGGGCGAACTCTTAAGGCCGATGCATTTGTACGCTTTATGCTTGGCCACGCAGGCTGTATTGACTGGACTCAAGTGATTATGGCCATGCCTAAATGGCCATTTATAAAGGCCGCAGTCGCAGAGGTGTTTAGCCATGACTAACTGGGACTTAGTGGCCATCGCAGCGGTGCTATTGATTGGGGTTCCCCATGGCGGTTTGGACGGCGCGGTAGCTAGGCGAGTTGGCTGGTCCGACGGAGTGCCTGCTTGGCTCGGATTTCACCTTGGCTATATCCTTCTAGCTGCGCTAGTGGTCGTGCTCTGGTGGCATTGGCCAACGCCCAGCCTGGCTGTTTTTTTATGTATCTCCGGCCTTCATTTTGGTCGTAGTGATATTCTCGACCCAGCGTCAGCAGCGGATGAGAAAGTGAGCCAGTATTGGCTTCCCCTAATCGCCCATGGCGGTCTAATATCGATTGCTATTCCGAGCCTAAAACCTGACCTAGTGGCGCCTCTTTTTGGAATTTTGATCGGTGACGAAGCCGGTGCAGCACTGACTAATACCATAGCAATGCTCTGGACAACCTGGCTGCTAGCTGTTTTAGCTTACTGCGCTTACGCATGGTTCGTGCCGGTCTGGCGGAAACCTCTTTTTAGCCTATTAATATTGCTGGCACTGGTATTTTTGCTGCCGCCGCTAGTGAGCTTCGCATTATATTTTTGCCTCTGGCATAGCCGTCGACATACCGTACGGATATGGCAAAGCCTGCAAGATGAAACTGAACGAAAACGTAGTTTTGTTGAGGCAACATTCTACAGCCTGATGGCTTGGGTTAGTGCAGGAGTATTTTTTGTTTATTTCCACGACTCGTTTTCCGAAACACTAATACAATTGACGTTTATTGGGCTCGCAGCACTCACAGTCCCCCATATGCTGTTAGTCGATATAGCCGACCGATTAAAAGCTAGGAGAGAGTTATCATGAGCGATATCAGCAGCCGTAAAGATGACCACATTCAGTTGGCACTACAACCTCGCCATCAGGCATCCAGTGGCTCCGGTTTTGACCGGCTTGAATTTGAACACAATGCCTTGCCTGAACTAGCACTTGCAGAAATAGATTGCAGCAGTAAATTTCTTGATTGCACCATCGCAGCCCCCTTTATGATCGGCGCTATGACCGGAGGCTGTGACAACGGTGAGTTAATTAACCAGCACCTTGCTGAAGCGGCTGAAGCGACGCAGATTCCTATGGCGCTGGGATCACAGCGCGCCGCACTTGACCAAAATCTAGTGCAAAATGTGCGCCGCTGGGCGCCCAATACCATGTTGATTGGTAACCTTGGCGCCACACAGTTGCAGTATCACGGTCTGGATCTGGCCAAACGCGCCGTAGAAAGTGTCTCTGCAAATGCTCTCATCATTCACCTAAACCCTCTACAGGAACTGGTTCAACCCAATGGCGATCGTGACTGGAATCAGGTGCTGGAAGCTATACAAAACTGCGCAAGCGATCTGCCAGTTCCAGTTATAGTGAAAGAAGTTGGCTCAGGCATTGGACCGAGAACCGCACAACGATTGTCAGGTGCCGGCGTGCAATGGATCGAGATTGCTGGGCGCGGTGGTACTAGTTGGCCCAGTATTGAGTTAGCCCGAAATGGCTCAGAGCGCGAAAAGGCAATAGCAGCACCGTTTATCAACTGGGGGATGGACACTGCTGTCTTGATAACGCACGTGCTCCATGCCTGTCCAGCGATTAATTTGATTGCTTCAGGTGGTGTACGCGATGGCCTTGATATAGCCAAGTGCATAAGACTGGGGGCTCAGATGACAGCGTTGGCACAGCCCTTTTTAGCGCCTGCGCTGGAATCATCACAGGCTGTCATAGACAGGGTACAGATTCTTCAGGAGCAGCTTCGCTGGGCAATGTTTTTAACTGGCAGCCAAAATATAAATGCCCTACGGGCTGCACCACTTTTCCCTCCACTCGATCAATAATGCTGTAGAGGTATTAAAAAATCGTTTAGCATTTACTGTCATCAAATCAAACAATTCCCCCACACTATCGTGCATCTCCAACGCACGGCTAGACACCACAATCTGCCGGTTTAGACCATTTTCAGGCCAATATCACAAAAGATTATTCGGCTAATTCAGAATAAAACTCCCGCAATAGAGACAGGAATGCCACATCTAGCCATGCCCGAAAAATCAATCGAACTATTGCACTTCGCACTTAAAGAGGATACTTTGTGCATTCCAAGCGGGTTTTAACGGTGTTTTTCGGTTGATCTTCTGGAATAGCTACACTAGAAATGTGGCGTATCCATCGTCGTTATGGGCAGGATATCTACATTATAAAAACTATAAGTATAAACAAAAAGGGTAAAAAAAATGAATGCATTAAATAATCTTAAAGGTATTGTTGGCGCTTTGACCTCACTTACTATCGCTCTTATAGCATTCGGTGTAGCTGCGGGCATAGTATTTGGTGATGTTCCATTCGTTGGCGGCGTGTTAGATAATCTGCTAGCTTTTGTAAACAACCTTGGTGACAGCGGTCTAGTTGGTTTACTGGTTGCTGGTTGGTTAATAAGTGCGGCTGAATAATTTAGTATCTATCGACTAGTACTGGAGGGGGTGTCCCAAAGGCACCCTTTTCCATCAAACCGTCAATAAGGTATTAATATGAATATTCCGGATTTATTAGTAAAGGCAAAAAGTATACTGTGGGAAATCAGTACTATATTGGGATTGGTTTTGGCAGTATCTGTTCTCGTGTCAACATTGTTTGGCCCGGACGTGCCATTCTTTGGCGGCATTCTAAATAATATTCAAGGCGTCGTAGAAGCTCTTGGTTCTGAAGGCCTTGGACTCATTATTGCGATAATTATTATTCTCAATATTTGGAAACAAAAAAACTAACGGCTGATGCCGCTGAATTTTTCAAAGGGCATCTTTTATGGTGCCTTTTTTTTCTCCTTTTTTCTTTCATTTCATCATTGTCTGCGCATCTGGTCGTCAATATTCATTAGGCCTATCAGTTAAATCTATTAGACCTATCAGTTAAATTTATTAGGGTATTTGTCTGCCGATAGCCTAATCTCAATAAGAACATGTAAATTAGTTTTGTTTAGTCATTTCAATGTCGCAGTATTAAAAACAACTCAACCTAAATTTAGAGGAATTTGATATGTCATTACAAGGATCCAAGACCGAGGAAAGTTTGAAAGCCGCATTTGCTGGCGAATCGCAAGCCAACCGTCGCTACCTGTATTTCGCTGCAAAAGCCGATGTTGAGGGTTACAACGATGTCGCTTCCGTATTCCGTTCTACTGCAGAAGGTGAAACTGGTCACGCCCATGGCCACCTAGAATATCTCGAAGAAACGGGCGATCCTGCCACTGGAATGCCCTTTGGTGGCACCAAAGAAAACTTGGAAAGCGCCATTGCTGGTGAAACTCACGAATATACCGACATGTACCCAGGTATGGCCAAAACGGCCCGCGAAGAAGGCTTTGACGAGATCGCGGACTGGTTTGAAACGCTTGCCAAAGCTGAGCGTAGTCATGCTAATCGTTTCCAAAAGGCATTGGATACTTTAGACGACTAAAATGCAGTTGTATTAGGAATACTGGGGTGAGATCGTTCGCCCCAGATTTTTATGGAATATTGTCTGGAGATCAGATATGGCACAGCGTGAAGGCAATTTGGAAGCGCCCACTCGGCACCCTCTGGACTGGAAGTCGGATGACTTTTACAATGAACAGAGCCTAAATACTGAATTAGAGCGAGTCTTTGATATCTGTCATGGCTGTCGTCGCTGTGTAAGTCTATGCGACTCATTTCCCACATTATTTGATTTAGTTGATGACTCAACTACCTTTGAAGTCGATGGCGTCGACAAAGCTGATTACAGTAAAGTTTCTGATCAATGCTACCTATGCGACCTCTGTTACATGACCAAGTGCCCCTACACCCCACCCCATGAATGGGAAGTCGATTTTCCGCATCTGATGTTACGTGCCAAGGCGGTCAAATTTACGCAGGAAGGTGCCTCTGTGCGAGACAAAATACTCACCGCTACCGATATCGTTGGCAAACTGGCGACCATACCGTTGGTAGATATTACCGTTAATGCCCTGAATAAAAATAATACATTTCGCAAGGCATTAGAGAAGGGCCTAGGTGTTCACCATCAGGCCCCAGTACCCGAGTATCACAGAAAAACTTTGCGCAAGCGAGTCGCACCTCTGGTGTCAGAGGCCACCGCTATAGCCCCCGTACCCGCCGGTGTAACTCAAGGTAAAGTAGCACTCTACGTAACCTGCTATGGCAACTACAACAGTCCCGAATTAGGCGAAGATTTTTACAACGTGTTTACTCATAATGGTATTCATATCGATTTGGTACCCAAAGAACAGTGCTGCGGAATGCCCAAATTAGAACTGGGTGATCTGCAGGCCGTGGCCAAACTTAAAGAAGCCAATATCCCAGTGCTGGCTAAACTGGTCGATGAAGGCTATGACCTGATTGCCCCGATACCCTCCTGTGTACTGATGTACAAACAGGAACTACCGCTGATGTTCCCTGATGACGAAGATGTCAGAAAGGTACAGAAGGCCTTTTATGACCCCTTTGAATACCTCTTCTTACGCCATAAAAGTGGTGCGTTTAAGACTGACTTCAAACAGACGCTTGGCGACATAAGCTATCAGGTAGCCTGCCACCTGCGAGTACAGAATATCGGTTTAAAGACTCGTGATATTTTGAATCTAATACCCGACACCCAGGTGCATGCTATTGAGCGCTGCTCCGGCCATGACGGTACCTACGCCGTAAAGGCAGAAACCCATGACAAGTCAGTCAAAATAGCGCGTCCCGTGGTACGTAAAGTTGACCAGCAGGATCCAGATTACTTTGCCAGTGACTGTCCAATGGCAGCTGTTCATATAGGTAACCTGTCCGCCAAGGTTGACAAGCCAGAACATCCAATGACCTTGCTACGCAAGGCCTATCAAATATAAGGAGCCCTAGCATGGCAAATCTAAAACGTGACGATCTTTGGTCATTAGAACAATACTCGACTAAGCGACTACAGTTTCGTCGGGACGTAATGGCTCATAAGAAGCAGCGCTATGTAGTCATAGGTGAACATGCACGACTGTGCTTTGAAGATGAGAAAACTATCCGCTACCAGATTCAAGAAATGTTGCGCATAGAGAGAATTTTTGAGGCCACTGATATTCAGGAAGAACTGGATACCTACAATCCCCTGATCCCCAGCGGGCAAAATCTGAAAGCCACCTTTATGCTTGAATATGATGATATCGATGAGCGTAAAGTCATGTTACAAAACCTCAAAGGTGTTGAGAAAAAAATGTGGGTACAGGTTGGTGATCACCCCCGTATCGTGCCCATCTGCGACGAAGATCTCGAGCGTGAGAACGAGGAGAAAACTTCCAGCGTGCATTTTATGCGGTTCGAATTTCCTTCAGCAGATATCGCCTCACTGCGCGCTGGCGAATCGCTCAATATGGGCATTGATAGCGAGTTTATTAGTCCTAATCAGGTGACAGTTGGTGACCCCATCAAAGCTGCTCTGATCGCAGATTTTTCCGCTTAGCAGATCCTAACAAAAATTGTCAGCTATTCAGTATGATCTCTAGACAGCCCGGCGCTGAGCTGTTTAACTCTCGTAAATTCTCATTCACAGGAACGATTCCTTGTCCTATATTCAACATCAAATCTCTGCAGGCATAGGCTTAATAACACTAGATCGGCCAAAGGCACTCAATGCACTATCATTGGATATGGTAATAGATTTGCTTGCCCTGTTAACTGACTGGGCCGACAACGTCGAGGTAAAGGCGGTCGCCATCCGAGGATCCAACAAAGAGGGTCCATTCGGGGCTTTTTGTGCCGGCGGTGATATCCGCTTCTTTCATGAGGCAGGGATTAACAATGATCCAGCCCTAGAGGACTTTTTTACCGAGGAGTACCGCCTTAATCATTTGATTTTCACCTACCCCAAACCTTATATCGCCTTCATGGATGGTGTTGTCATGGGAGGGGGCATGGGCATCAGTCAGGGAGCAAGCCTACGCATTGTTACTGAGCGCAGTAAAGTCGCTATGCCCGAGACCAATATAGGTTTATTTCCTGATGTTGGTGGTGGCTATTTTCTGAGTCGCTGCCCCGGCGCTAGCGGCGAGTATTTAGCCCTTACTGGACAGCTTATGGTAGGCGGCGAAGCCATCGCACTAGGGCTGGCAGATAAACTGGTTAATAGCGCCGATATGCCGGCATTGTGGGACATTTTAAGCAACCAGCCATCCCTTAGCGTGTCAGATCGCCTAGATAGGTTGGAAGACCTTTTAGGAGGGTCACAGGCAATCCCGGAGCCGGCTTGGCTAAACGGCCAGATCGATGCAATATTTTCATTGGAAACGATTTCTGAGATCGTCACTGCTTTAGACAATGACGGATCAGCTTGGGCTAATCAGACCCTAGATGTGCTCTATCGAAGATCGCCATTAATGCTGCATGTCGTGCTGCGGCAGATTCGTATTGGCCGACAGCTAAGCCTAGCCGATGATTTGCGTATGGAACGGGCGATGATACGTCACTGCTTCTATACCGAGCATCTCGGCCGAATGGGCGAGAGCAGTGAAACTATAGAGGGCATACGCGCACTGGCTATCGACAAAGATCACAACCCAGCATGGAATCCAGTCCATATCGAAGAGGTGTCCGAAGAGATGGTTGAGCCCTTCTTTATCAGTCCCTGGACGGCGAAACAGCATCCTTTGGCCGATCTGGACTAAGCCCATTATGGTTCTTCATGAAGAGACGGTAACCTGCCCCTACTGCTGGGAGTCTATTACCCTGCTAGTAGACCCATCAGAATCTCAGGTCTACACCGAAGATTGCTTCGTCTGCTGTCGACCTATTTTGGTGCGCAGCGACGTCGATGGCGACTACGTGTCCGTTCAGGTCACTCAAGAAGATCTAGGCTTTTAAGCGCATCTTTTGGGTAGCTTAGGCCATAGCCGGCGACAAAGGTCGGCGCTTGCGAATCATTGGGTAGATCTTCTTTTTGTGCCAACACCGCAGCCATAGAAGACGGAATTTCAAAGGGCAATTTGCCCTGCGGATTAAAGTCACCGAAAATTATCTCGAACATCACCGAATCATAAACACCAAACGTGCCAATTAAGGCCTCACTTTGCTGGTTGATGTCCGCTAAAATTACTGGGCGATTCAAATCGACCACCGTTATTAAATTATTGGTCTTCGAATACCGCTCGATTTTGTCTAAAATTTGTTGGTTGAATTGGAGGTTAGAATCCGCCAAAATCGAGCTGAGGAGTCTGTCTACCAGCGCATCAGATCCAGGTTCCTGGGTACCATTAAACACTGCATTGAGTGACAGAATAATATATTCCGCCTGATCGGGAGATGCCACGACCTGCGCAAATTTTGACGCCTCAGTTAAATCCATGCCATCGACAAATACTTTTACGCCGCGTTTAAGGGGTAAAGTAGGTTGCTCATTTTGCCTATTACGCAGGAGCACCACTGATTTTCTCTGCGCCTCTAGCCCATACCTGATATGGGTCTCAGTATTGATCAAAGAGCCTAAGGCTAGTTCATCAACTAAAGCTATTTCGAAGAGCCCCAGATCAAAAGTATTGGTTAAAATTCGTCTGACTGAAAGGTCAATTCGCGATTCAGAAATGGCACCTTCCCGCACTAAATCAAGAATATACTGGGGCTCGCTCTCACCGCCATACTGATCCACGCCAGCATCGAGAGATTTTTTGTACCGTTCTTTAATTGAAAGATTTTCAACCCCCCAAGGGCGGTTAGAGATAATACCCCAGTCCGTGCAGACCACGCCCACAAACCCTAATTCGTTGCGCAGTAGATCTGTCAAAATCGCCCTATTAAAACCCATCGCGACATTATCGTCGGTCTGATCAATGGGAATTCCATAGTAGGGCATGATCACCTTGAGGCCATTATCAATGGCATTTTTAAAGGGCCTGAGGTGATAGTCGAAATTATTACCAGGATAGACTTGACGCTTGCCGCTAGGTAGATGGGGATCTAAACCAAACTCCTGGGGCCCGCCCCCGGGGAAATGTTTGACCATAGTCAGCACACTCTCAGGGCCAATACTTTCGCCCTGAAACCCCTGCATATAGGCGGTGGTGAGCGCGCTAGAAAGCGCCGCATCCGCGCCAAAGGTACCAAAATTGCGCGGCCATCGCGGCTCAGTCGCCAAATCAGCCATAGGATGCAAGGCCATTCTAAGCCCTACAGCCCGATATTCTGCACCCGCTATTTCACCGAATTTTCTGGTTAACTCAATATCTCTTGCGGCGGCAAATCCGAGTTGGGAGGGCCAGCCAGAGAGACCCTTCACCGCAAATGCTGCAATGCCACCACTGGACACTTCGTGTAGTGGGTCAGAACTTATAGTCAGAGGAATACCGAGGCGGGTTTTGGCTGCAATCTTTTGTAAGCTATTTAATTTTTGTGCAATTTCCAGCGGCGTCGGTTTTCCATAAAAATTAAAATGACTAATATGCTGATCATAAATCTCTACCGTGCCACCGGTTAGACGTCCCATAGCAAGATGGAACGCCATGATATTAAAATCAGCTTTAATGGTGATGGCTGGATGGAACATCTGTCCCACCTTCTCCGCCAAAGTCATCTGGCTCAGCAAGCTTTCGACGCGCAGTGCTGTCTGCTGCCGGCTATCTTCATAGACATCAAGTTTTTCGTTTTTATTGAGATCTCGATACTCAAAACCATGTTCAATTAAAACCTCAGGTTCTGGCCCCAAGCGAAGGTGCACCCGGATCTGATCAAGGGGCTGCCATACCGCATTACCCACCCAGACACTAGCCAAAGTTATAAGTATTAAAAGTGATATAGCTATATATTTCAAAGCCATGTATTTAACCCCTGAGTTGTTACTGGGCTTGTTCATCGCATTTACTATTTATGGGACATTCATTGAATAGGTTTTGCCGGTAATATTTCGGCAAGGCGTTTTAGCCTGATTCCAATCAATGATATGCTGCGGCGATAGGGCTTTCAACCTTCAGTCATCTATCACTGACGATTATCGCGGGTTCTTGCGTGGGGAGGCGGCCAGATAATGCCTTACGAGTTTTCTCTGGACTTACCGCCTTTTTATGATCGACTAACGTATGATGACCAGACATTTTAGTAAGCATTAAACATAGGCAGTTAAACGTAATGGCCCTAAGCGCAACCATCTGTAAAGCGGACCTTAATATTGTCGATATGGATCGCCATTATTATGAGCAACACAGCCTAACTCTGGCGCAGCACCCCTCGGAAACGGATTTGCGACTAATGATCAGGCTGTTGGTCTTCGCAATGCATGCCAGTGAATCACTCGGCTTCACTAAAGGGCTGAGCTCGGATGACGAGCCTGACCTGTGGCAAAAAAGTCTGACTGACGATATTGAATTGTGGATTGAACTCGGACTGCCAAGTGAAAAACGGCTCAAAAAAGCCAGTGGCCGATCTCAACAAGTAATCGTCTACACCTATGGTTCTGCTGATATTTGGTGGAAACAGATACAACCACAGCTTGCACGCTTCAAAAATATCAGCGTCTATCATCTAGACTCAGATATAACCGACATACTGCAAACGATGAAACAGCGCAATGCAGATATTCAGGTGAGTATTCAGGATCGTGAAGTCACCTGGCACAGTCAAGATAGATCACTCAGCTTTGTCCCTCAAATAAAAGTTGAGAGTGTTAGAAAAACGCAAAAATAGTCTTTGAGATTTGGCCTTTCGAGAGTAATCTTGCCAAAAAATCAATAGAGGTCTTTCGCAATGCCCGTTAAAATCATCATCAGCATCTGGCCTCTCTTCGCCGGCCTCTCTCTCATTGGCCTAGCTGTTGGCGTTCAGGGCAGTTTATTAGGTGTTCGCGCCGAACTGGAGGGCTTTGATGACTACCTAATCGGCTTGCTGATGTCCTGCTATTTTGCCGGTTTTTTGGCGGGATCACTGTTGACCCCAAAAATGATTCAGCGGGTTGGTCATATTCGTATTTTTGCCGCGCTGTCCGCTGTCGCATCAGTGACCATACTAATCCATGCTGTCTATGTTGAGCCCTGGGCCTGGGCGCTAATGCGACTGTTAACTGGGTTCGCTTTTTCGACTATTTATGTGGTCTCAGAAAGCTGGTTAAATCAATCATCGAACAACGCTAACCGCGGTCAGATACTATCTATCTATACCACGATTCTATTGGCCGGCATCTGCGCCGGGCAGTTTATGCTGAATTTGGCTAACCCAATGGATTTCACCTTATTTATATTGATCTCCGTCATGGTTAGCGTGGCGGCTGTCCCTATATTACTGTCCGTGATCATTACCCCTGCGATAGAAGAAACTGAGCGCGTTAGTATTCGTCATCTGTGGTATCGAACGCCGATGGGAGTGACGGGCATTATTCTATCGCAATGGGTCTCAAGCATTCTTTTTGGCATGGGCGCTGTCTATGCTACAAAACTGGGATTTAGCGTCTATCAAGTGGCTAACTTTATGGGTGCAATGATGGCGGGTGGTATGATTCTTCAATGGCCATTGGGAAAGCTTTCAGACATGGTTGATCGCCGCTGGGTGATTTGTGTTGCCTGCCTGATGGCGGTTTTGTTTGCGCTGTTAATCAGTCGTGAATCAGAAGCCTCGATTAGACTCTATGTATTGATCTTTATGTTCGGTGGTTGCTCATTATCGCTTTACTCAATCGTGGTGGCTCTGACCAATGACCATCTGCGGCCCAGTGAAATTGTACCGGCTAGCGGAACTATTGTATTGATTGCAGGGTTGACCTCGATCACCGGACCGATCACTGCAGTATTCTGGTTGCAGATTTTTGGCTTGCAGAGTTTTTTTGTATTGCTCGCATCCTGTCTACTAGTACTCGCGGGTATTAGTCTCTGGAGGCTATTAACCATCGAAGCATTACCTAGCGAATACAAAGGACAGGTCATATTGCAAGCGGCCACCGCACCGGTGGGTACAATTCTGCATGCCGAGGATGAGCAAATAGAGGCTCCGAGCGGCAGTTACTAAATGATCGATTAGGGATACAACCCCGTACACTACGTAAATAATAATACAATAGCGCTCACCATTATGATCAAATCCATTGTGTTCTTTACACTACTCGGAGCCCTCTCAGGCTGTGTCGAAAAATTCTCTCCCTCCGAGTACCTTGCTCTCGGCAACCAGTACGATGTAGTCATTGAGCGCGACCACCTTGGTGTACCCCATATTATAGGTGAGCGAGATATCGACGCGGCGTTCGGTTTTGCCTACGCTCAGTCAGAAGATAACTGGCAGATAATTCATGATAGCGTGGCGTTTTACCGCGGCACCAATGCGGCTGAAAAAGGCAAAGATGCAGCTATTATGGACTTTCTCATCAAGTGGCTTGGAATCTGGGAAACCATAGAAAGTGACTATGAGGCAAATCTCAGCGCCCCCACACGCGAATATATTGATGCCTTTGCCGATGGCATAAATTACTACGCCGCCTTACATCCAGAACAAACCAATCGGAATATTTTCCCCATCACCGGCAAAGACGTCGTCGCGGGTTATATGCTGCGTCACCTATTATTTTATGGTTTCGATTCAGTACTGACTGAAATTTTAGGTGAACAGCGCCAGCACAGTATTAGCCGGGGTCCAAAGTCCGCTGTTGTATTTAAGGTTACGCAACCTCAGGGCGTGACAATGAACAATGTCCCCGTGGGTTCTAATGCCTTTTCGGTATCCCCCCACTTCAGTATCGACGGGGCCACCCGCCTAGCTATCAACTCTCACCAGCCTACTACCGGTCCAGTGGCCTGGTACGAGGCGCATATTCAAAGCAATGAAGGGCTGAACATAATGGGTGGCCTTTTCCCAAGCAGTGTCACGATAGGGGTAGGTTTTACCGAAAATATTGGCTGGGGTGCAACGGTCAATAAGCCGGATCTGGTCGATGTCTATGTCCTGGATATAGATCCCAACGATCCCATGCGCTACCGGCTCGATGGCGAGTGGAAAACTTTGGAGGTCCGCGATCTGGATGTCGATGTTAAAATCTTTGGCTTTTTCAACTGGACATCGACTCAAGAGGGATTGCGGTCAGTCCATGGTCCCGTATTGCGAACCGATCACGGCACCTATGCCATTCGCTATGCAGGTATGAATGAATTACGTCAGGTAGAACAGTGGTTAGCTATGAACAAAGCCCAGACCCTCAAGGACTGGCGCGATGCTCTGCGCATGCAAGCCTTTGCGAGTTTCAATTTCGTCTATGCCGACCGCGAAGGCAATACCATGTTTGTGCATAACTCATTGACCCCAAATCGCTTAGCCGGTTACGACTGGACAGCCTATCTGCCCGGCGATGATAGTAGACTAATCTGGGATAGCTACATGCCATTTGATGATTTACCTCAGGTTATTAATCCTCAATCTGGCTATTTACACAGTGCCAACCAGACCCCGTTTCGCGTCACTGGAGCCGGCGATAATCCAGATGCCAGTCAGTATAGAATAGAGGATGGTTTCCCCACACGAATGACTAACAGAGCTGACCGCGGTCTAGAGCTTCTCGCCGAACTCGGGCCCATCTCTGAACAGGAATTCTCCGCGATTAAGCATGACAAGAGTTTTAGTGAAAAATCCCGTGCCATGACCTTTTTGCAGACTGCTATTGATGTAGACCTCAGCGAGCAATCACCCGAGATTGCGGCTAAGTATGCCGAGGCTCAGGAGATAATTACTCGGTGGGATCGTCAGACCGATGTCAACAATAGAGGCGCAGCACTCAGTGCCTGCGTGATTGGTACCGAATGGCTGGCAGAACAAAAAGGCCTACCTGCTCCCAATGCTTTTGAAGAACTTAAGCTGTGTGCAGATAAACTCATGGCTAATATCGGCCGCATTGATCCACTTTGGGGCGACGTGAATCGCCATGTCCGCGGCGATCTAAATCTTGCCGTGGGTGGCGGACCTGATACCCTGCGTGCCATTTATGGTTTAGATCTCAATGACGATGGCTACCTCACTAATGTCGCTGGAGATGGTCTTTACTATCTGCTGTCTTGGGATGCCAATGGCCAGCAGAAAATACGCGGCGTCCATCAGTTTGGCTCGGCAACCCTAGATACCACATCACCTCATTATGATGATCAGGCACAGGACTATGTGAATGAGGTGCTTCATGATCCCCTATTCGATGCTGCGCTCAGAGAGCCGCTAATCAAGCGACGGTATAAGCCAGGTGAGTAATCAACTCGCCTAGCGTCTTACTTGGGAAAGGCCTCGAGCAAGGTGTCGGTAGCGCTTGCATTTACACACCTAGACACTGAGAATGCTCGTTGTCCTACGATCATCCTTAAAAACTCAAGAGTCTGTTATGTCTATTCATTGGTACCCCGGTCATATGCACAAGGCCAGCAACGAGATGATCGAAACGTTGCCTCTAGTGAATGTGGTGGTAGAAGTGCTAGACGCTCGTATCCCCTACAGTAGTTCAAATCCGTTTATAGGCAACCTATGCACGGAAAAGCCTTCCATAAAACTGCTTAATAAGACCGATCTCGCCGAGCCAGAAAACACCCAACTCTGGCAGGATCATTTTGAACTACAGAGTAATACTAAAACCATGGCGCTGGATCTGCAGCATTATGATCCGAGTAAAAAGATTATTGATCTAATCAACAAGCTATCGCCACAAAAAGAAGGTCGCAATACGCTCGTCATGGTGACTGGTATCCCCAATGTGGGTAAGTCTACCCTCATCAACTCGCTGGCCGGAAGACATATCGCCAAAACGGGCAATGAACCGGCGGTGACTAAGGGTCAACAGCGTATCAATTTACGCAATGGCATTATGCTTTTAGATACCCCTGGCATACTTTGGCCAAAAATTGAAAATCCTAATGGTACCTATCGACTGGCTACTACAGGGGCGATTAAAGACACCGCCATGACCTATGAGGACGTGGCTTTTTTTGCGGCTGATTTTTTGCTGACTCATTATCCGGAGAGACTGAAGGAACGCTTTGGCTTCGACGAGGTGCCGAAATCCGAAATGAAGTTATTGGAAATAATTGGCGCTCAACGCGGCTGCCTGCGTGCCGGCGGCAAGGTGGATCTAGAGAGAGTGTCTACGATCTTTATCAATGAACTCCGTGCAGGCATTTTGGGTCCTGTGAGTTACGAGACGCCAGAGATCATTGCACGGGAGATGGAACAGGTCGCAATTTTAATCGCTGAAAAAGCGGAACGTGAAAAGCTGCGAATCGAGAAGAGTGCAGCCAAGCGAAGAAATGCCAAGGCAAATAAAAAGTAGCGTTAAACGTTACAGCCAGCGGCATAACCTGAGGCCCAAGCCCATTGAAAGTTGTAGCCTCCTAGATGGCCAGTGACGTCCATCACCTCACCTACAAAATACAGACCTTTCTGATTTTTGCACTCCATCGTCTTCGATGAAATTTGGGCGGTGTCAACACCACAGAGAGTCACTTCCGCCGTGCGGTAACCCTCGGTACCAGAGGGCTTTAACTGCCAGTCACTAAGGGTATCAGCCAACAGAATCAAAAATGAGTCTGGTATCTCAGCCATCGCCGTCTCGGCATAGTTTAACCAATATAAATCTTGCAAAGACTGCACAAATGATTTGGTTAAATACGGTACCAAACAGTTGCGCAGCAAACTTTTTGCCTGTTGCTTTTTAAAATCCAACAACAACTGACTAGCATTATGCTCGGGTAATAAATTAATACTGACACTCTGGCCTGGTTTCCAATAGCTCGACAACTGAAGGGCCGCTGGCCCACTAATGCCTCGATGAGTAAAGAGCATGTTCTCACGAAAGCTAACTCCATTCACTGACATCTCAACATCGACAGCTAGGCCAGAATGTTTTTCACTCAACGCTTTAATACTGTCACTAAAGGTAAAGGGCACTAATCCAGCATTGCGAGGTAATAGATTTAGGCCAAACTGCTCTGCTAATTCATAGCCAAAACCTGAGGCGCCCATAGTTGGAATTGAAAGTCCGCCAGTCGCCACTACCAAAGAGGGCGTTTCATAATGGGTACCATTGGCAGTGATAGAGAACTGCTGGTCAGGTAAAAAATCTACCTTACTAATCACATGTTTTACGCGAATTACAACGCCAGTATCACCGCATTCTGCCAATAGCATTTTAAGGATATCTTTGGCCGACTCATCACAGAAAAGCTCTCCATGCTTACGCTCATGGTACGCAATATTATGCTTTTCAACCAAATCGATAAACTGCCACTGGTTATAACTATTGAGCGCGGACTTACAAAAATGCTTATTTTGAGAGAGATAATTTTCTGGCTGTATATCGAGGTTGGTGAAGTTACACCGCCCACCTCCAGACATTAGAATCTTTTTACCTGGCTTGTTGCTACTGTCTAAAACTAGTACCGACAGACCACGCTGACCCGCGGTGAACGCACAAAATAGTCCGGCAGCGCCACCCCCTAAAACAATCACATCATAACGGTTACTCATTTAAATTTATTCCAGCGTCTGGCTATTTCGGATCGACCAAGCTCTTCTAATGTAGCTATATTTCGCTCTGGTATCGCCTCCGGATTAGGAAAGGTCTCGAGTGCTTTTGCCATCATCTCCACACGTAAAAGATGAATCAGTGGATAGGGAGAACGATTAGTAAAATGGCTCACCGCATCTGCTGCTTCGCCATCAAACTGGTAGTCGGGATGAAAACTTGCCAGTTGAATAATGCTGTCACTACCGCTGTCTTCAAGTAACGCCTCGGCATTATCAATAAAGCTGAGATAGTCTTCAAAATCGAGTAGCGCATTGGGCAATGCCAATATGGTGGTGGCAATAGCAGACTCTGGAGACCGCTCAATTAAGTCCAATTCACTCATAAAAGTCTCAGCAACCTGCTGCAGTTGATTCGATTCGCAGACAGCAATACGCAGACCATCAGACGCTATGACGGGGCCTGCGAAAGGACATAGATTGAGGTCAATGACAAAATCATCGAGCCAAGCTCGAAGCTGTTGTTCTACCTGGTCGACGGTGAAACTGTCGCTAGCACTGGGACACATGTCAAACTCACTGAGATAAATAAGGGCGCTAGAATACCCAGTCAGGTCGCGATCAACAAGCTAAACAAAACGCTCGGCTATATAGGCCTTTACCGGCGCGTTCAGTTCCTTATCAAACCAGCCCTCAGTGAACTGAGCATCAAGCCGCTGTAGGTAAGCCTTGCCCCCCAGCGCTTGCAACAATTCAAAGGGACCCTGAGTTGTAGCCATCGAAACATTCCAGGCATTATCAATAGTCTCCGGACTAGCGACATCATTGACAGCCAATAGAACAGCAGCATTAACCAGGGCCGAGCTGAGCAGGGCAAAGTTTGTCCCTACACTGTGGTCATCCGCAGCCAAGAATTCTGGCGTCGAATAGGCAGGATTTGGATAGAGATAAAATCCCTTCCCCGATTTGGCTCCCAAGTTTCCAGCCTCGATGAAGGGAGTTATCAAAGCCATAATCTTTGACTTGGTAGCGTCATAATTGGCGCCTGGCTTTTTATTCAGCCAACTGTCATAAATGACATTCAGACCAAAGAGATCGATCAGGCCAAACGGACCAATACTGACGCCGGCCTGACTTATCCAAGCGCGGTCGACTTCCTCTACAGTCGCAACACCGTTTTGCACCATCAGCATGGCAGTTGCCAATACAGGACCCAGCATGGCATTGAGGACATAACCGGGGTTTTCTTTTTTGAGTATTAGTGGAACGCCACTGAGACTCAAAACATAGCGCTCTAAGATATCTATGGTGCTTTGGGTAGTTCTCGGCCCGCCGACAATATCAACCAAGGGTGATCCCATATGGGAATGCAGGGCCGCGAATAGGCGGCCACGATCATCACTGATGACATCCTCTATTTCGGACACAAGAAGCCCAGAGGTATTGGTCGTAATAAGCGTATCGGGCGAACATATTTTATCTAACTTTTCATGCACCTCGCGCTTTAAGACCAAACTTTCAAAAACGGATTCACTGACTAGATCGGCCTGGGCAGTTGCCTCAGCGAGATTATCGGTAAGCCGAATTTGACTCACCACATAATCTAGCATTGCCTGGGGGCAAAGAGCCTGAGCCACAAGATAGTCAGCTATTTCTTGAAAGCGAGCGGGCACTGCCTCAAGACTCGCCGCGCTCAGATCATAGATAATGACACTGTAACCGGCCAGTCCCGCGGTGATGGCATTGACACAACCCATGGTGCCTGCACCGACAAAACAAACGGTATCTATCTCTGGTATTTTCATTTCGCTTAATCCTTAACCCAATGCTCTAGGCAAACGATCTAAGACGAAAAGGTTGGTACTGCCTTTGGTCATAATTGCTGGCCTATATTCAATAATAGGCAGATCGGCCATGGCGTTGGCAATGTGGTACTGCGTTGGATTCTGTTCCCAGGTTAGATGATTCCAGTTAACTGAGCCGGCACCTATTTTGACTTCGCTAAATTTATTTTCTGAAGGGAACAGCGTTGCCTGACCAACACCCGGCCCCCAGCCACCAATTGTCGGGGTGTATCTAAAACCCATAGGATTTTCCGTTGCCTTATTTGCTTCCTGCTGCGCCACCACAACGTCGAGCGGAACCTCGGTCAAACCGGTTACCGAGAGATCCATAATATCATGACCGAAATGATGGGCCTTAGTACGCCAGATGCCATCGACCAATTGGTGCTCAGGTATGTCAGCATAGATTTTTGAAATACCCTGCATTTCCCGACCGGTCAGAATTGGGTCTGTCAGATTTTCCCACATGACCAGCGTATAGCTGCCAACCAACGCCTCTTTGTCCCCTTTATAAATGACAGAAGCATGCACACCAATCAGGTTGTAACCATGGCCTGCCAACCAGTCGATATCTTTATTGCCGGCATAGGCAACTGTGATTACTGCCTGCTCAGGTACGTCAAAGCAGTCAGGCAATAGCTTCAATAATGCGTCGCGATCAGTGACATAGGATACGATCATGGTGGTCACATCACGGTACCAACCCGATGATTTTTCGCCGGTATATCTGGGGCCAAAATGGGCGGGCATGAGGTAATTTTTAGTCGGGTCTAGCTTTGTCATTATAAACTCCTTAAAACAGGGTTGTAGTGTCAGCTTGCGGGGTTAGATATTTAAGCCGGCTCTAGTATTGAGAGTATCTCGCATCCGGGCGTGATCGTCTCGACTGAGACGCAACTGAGTTACAAAGAGGAAGCCAATAAGGGCGAAACCTACTGTAATAACCAAGGTGAACCAACCCAAAGATTGCAATACATTGGCTGATACCTGACCGGGAAGAGAGGTGGATTCGATACCGACTAGGTCGATGACTATGCCAGCGATTAAGGCGCCGGCACCTATGGTAGCTTTACTTAAGAAAGCGCCTACCGAAAACAAGACGCCCTCCTGCCGTTTACCCGTCTGTATCTCAAGCTCATCCAGGGTATCGGCACCAAAGGAGGCTGACAGGATCTGTAGGCTGACAATCATAAGTACGCCAATGCCCGCATTGACAGCAATGAGACTGTATAACATAGGTTCGCCATTGTCTGGTAGGACATCGAATAACCGTCCGGCAAAGAGCCACAGCGAATTGAATGCTAGGCCTAGACTACAGGCAGCCATTAATGCCGTTTTATCGAAGTGCTTACTCAGGCGGCCCAACCCGACAAAAGCAACCAGTGTCGCTATAGCCGTGGGCACAATAAGGCCCGCTAGCTGAGCAGTGGTGAGCTCCCAAAAATAGGTGGATAGATAGAGGCTGAGAGTGGCATAGGCGCCGGCAGTCATACCAAAAGCTAAATTAGAGCCGATGGAAATGCGAAAGTTACGGTTAACAAAAATGGTCTTAAGGTCATTGTAGGGGTCTCTCCAACTAAAGCTTTTTGTTTGATCGCCTACCGGTAAGCGTGGAATAACAGAGGCGGTGCCCAGAATACAGATCAATGCAGTGATTCCGGCAACCACGGCACATAGTACGCCGAACTGCCAATAGTTTTCTGCTACCAAGCGACCATCGACCCCGTTCATTGGTTGAAAATAAATGGTGTAGGCAATTGCTGGCAAGGCCATACCCGCAACCCAGCCCAAGGTGATGCGCGCCTTGGCAATAGTGGTACGCTGATCATAATCCGTTGATAGCTCGGCGCCCATGGCCGTGTAGGGTACAAAATAGAGCGTCAGCGTCGTGCGCAATAAAATCGATATGCCTAGCAGCCAGGCAAAAATTCCCACTTCGGAGAGACCGTCGGGCGGCGCAAAAAGGCCTAGGAAAAGTACTGTCGTGGGCAGAGCACCGGCTACCAGTAACGGATGACGGCGTCCCCAGCGAGAGCGGAAATTATCGCTCCAACTACCAACGATTGGGTCAGTAATAGCGTCCCATACTAAGGCCATGAACATAGCAAGCCCCGCCAGACTGCCGCTGAGACCATTAACCTGTGTGTAATAAAAAACGACAAAATTAGCAAAAGCCGTTTCCTTGACGGAGAACGGCACATTACCCACCGCATAACTCCATTTTTCTCTAGCACTAAGAGAATTCATGCTGTGACACCTTTGAAGTTATTATGTGAGCTGTAACGCAACAGTAACATTGCGATACAGCTAGCGCTGGATCGGTTAGAAGAACACTGCTAATTCAAACCCATAGGTACGTGGGCTGATGGGACGACCCGACCGGCGAACACCGTCTGCCTTATCACTGACAGAGTAGTCGTTGGCATAGCTGAGTTCATCCGTTAGGTTCGAACCATAGATTGAAAGTTCATAACTCTCGCTGCTTGGCTGCCATGAGATTCGAGCATTGAGCTGAGAGTAGCTATCAATAGTTTCGATATCGTCATTAAACACCGTTACAAACTGCTCAGCCACGCGGGTGTAGTTGCCCGTTACTAACACCGAGCCTGTTGCGACTGGCTGGCGATAGTAAGCCGCTAAACTAAATTTCGAATTAGGCGAACGGTTGAGTTCATTGCCTTTCACATTTCGAACCACGCCGGTCTTGTTGTCAGATACAAAGAAGTCGTCAGTATATTTAGTTTCTAAGTAGGACATATTTGCCAATATCGTCAGCTTTTTAGTAGCCGCCCACTGGGATTCAATTTCTAGCCCGTATATCGTTGCGCTTGATGCATTGGCTAACTTGGCGGTAACGATGCCAGTGTCTGGATTGAGAATACCTAACTCTACCTGGAGGTCAGTGTAGTCATAGTAAAAAGCGGCAGAACTCAATGCAAATGTCTCGCTGAGATTGCCTTTATAGCCAACTTCCAAAGCTATTAGATCCTCATTATCAACAACGGACTCATTAACGGCAGTTGCCGGTATATCCTGCAATGCTCCTAGGCGGAAACCACCCGGCTTGTAGGCAGATGACGCGGTAGCATAAACCATAGCGTCATCGTTAAGCTGGTAAGTAGCATTTAACCGCCAGTTAGTCGCATCCCACTCGGCTTCATGTTTAGCCGCGCCACCGCCAACGATCATCCCAAAACGACAACCTGTGAAAGCGGGGCTTATAGCGGCAAGATCTAAGTAAGGCCCATAACCTTGGAGATAGGGCAGAACTGGCTCGCCACCACAGTAGTCGACCACAGAGTCATACACTTGCAGCTGTGTTTCACTGCCCTCTTTCTTGTCTTTGCTGTAACGCAATCCAAACGACACGGCTAAGTTATCACTCGCCTGCCAATCAACCTGTCCATAAGCAGCAGTGGAGGTGGCATCAAGTATTGCACGCTGATCATAGAAAATACCTGCAGGATTGCCAGTGGCACCAATAAGCCAAGGGTTACCAGCATCGGTAAGGGTATATGGCTGGTCATTTTTACCGTTGTAGTAAAACAGACCCGCTACCCAGCTAATGTCACCATCGCCATTAGAAATAAACTGAATTTCATGCTGGATGTTGGTCTCGGCCTGACCAATTTTTTCGACATACGACACCGGGCTGGCGGTGCCGTCAAAGTCTTTCTCGCCGTACCAAGTTTGATCCGTATAGCCGTTAAGAATTTTGATGCGGACATCATCAAGCTCAATAGTCAGTGTTGACTGATAGTTTCGCTGATCATCAATACCGACAAAGCCCACCATATCTGAACTCATTTCAAATGGGTCTGAGGGCGCAACCGCAACAGGTGAAAACAATTCTGGGTTGATCACTAGCACGCCTAGCTTGGACGGCGCTCCGGGCTCATTGCGATATCCATCAATTTTGTTTCTCTCAAGGGTCTCGTTATCAAAACCACCCGAAAAGTAGCGCAGGTTCCAGTTAATATTATCGGTGAAATCAACATCCAACTGAGCTTCAACATAGTCTGCATCAGTACCCTTTGGATCTTGACCTGACAGGTTAGTAAAGAAACTGTCTTGCTGTAGTTTAGAGTAATGAATCAGATACCCTACCTTTTCATTAATCGGACCGCTGGAAGTCAAATCCATATTGGCCATGCTGTAGTTTCCGCCTCGGAGCCTGACGATATGTTCGAGGTCTTCACCGGGTTTTTTCGCAATAATGTTGATCGCGCCGCCAGTGGTATTGCGGCCATACATGGTACCCTGAGGACCACGTAAAATTTCAATGCGCTCAATGCGATCGAAAGAGCCACTCATAACGCCGGATTCAGCCGTATAAAAGCCATTGTTATAGATGCCAACGCCAGGGTCGGTGCCGGCACTGGCAGTTTCGCGACCAATGCCGCGTATGTAGATGCGGTTTCCTTCACCACCACCCGCCGACTCTTGATAGGACATATTAGGTGTAAAGTTAGCCACATCCTGCTGACTTAAAATATTTAAGTCTTTTAACTGATCTGAACCCATCGCGGTAATCGCAATCGAGGTGTCCTTTAAAGAAGCTTCTCTCTTCTCCGCTGTAACAATAATTTCTTGCACCATTTGAGCGGACGCAACTGATGCGCCTAGACTGGCTGCGATTGCCGTCAGACAAAATATAACTGGTTTACTCTTATAGATACTCTTCATGATGTAACTCCCCTTTAGTCTTGTTTGAATAAAGCCGTATAGCAAAGCGTTCTGACACTTTTACCTACCACTAAACCTGCTCCTATTCCAACATATTATACGTAAACCTGTCAAGTAGCTTATTTAATAGCCAATTAGTTGGCATTAATGCTGTTTTAATATAGCCCGCATCCCTAGACCCATACAATTTCAGGCCCTATAATCCCCTGAATCCACAAGAAATCTAACTATGAACCTTTCACCTCCCGAACCGGTTAACCCTAAGCGCATTCGCCGAGTCCAAGAGCGAACCGAGGTTGCCCGTGCTAGCTTGATCAGAGCAGGGGTGCCATTGTTTGCCGAAAAAGGATTCGATGCTGTTTCGGTGCGGGATATAGAGATTGCCGCAGAGGTAAAGCGTGGCATGATGGCCTATCATTTTGGTGATAAAGAGACCTTTTGGAAAGCCGTCGCTGATTTCACCTTCGAGCAGATTGATGCACAGAGAGATCTGCGCCTGGATATGATGAAAGATATCTCTGATCGGGAAGGTCTGGCACTAATGATCCGGTTCTATGTGCGTTTTTATGCGCAGCATCCTGAACTGAGCCGATTGATGGCTCAAGAGGCGAGGCAGGAGAGCTGGCGCATTGACTATCTTGTGGTCACGCATATTCGTCCAGGCAGCATGGTTCTTGAACAGCATGTGAGGAAAATACTCAACCTCAGCGCCCGGGAATTTGCGCACTGGTATTACATAATGCTCAGTGCCAGTGCGACCATTTTTTCTTTTGAGCCTGAATGTAAGCGACTGTTTGGTTTCAACCCAAGAAATGAAGATGTCATTGAAACCCACGCCGACATGATCGTCCAGATGCTGCTAGGTCAGTCGTTATAGGCTACTCCCAATCATTGGACTAAGCTTTTTCGTTAGGCAAAAATCACCAATAGTCACTCAATTAATACCGTAACCGATCAAAGTAGGCCGATGCTGCGTATTAACAGCATGCAACGTAATTGGCTCGACGATCTCACCCCTGTACCCACCGTACTTTCCTCAGGTTTCCCTGAGCACATGGTGCTGCTCGACTGCGAGACCACCGGCGGTACAGCCATTTATCATCGAATCATCGAGATTGGCCTATTAGTGATTGAAAACGGTGTGCTAACTGAGAAATGGCAGTCTTTCATCGATCCACAGGTGCCACTGCCTCCTTTTATCCAGAGGCTCACCGGTATCGACCCAAGTATGCTGCAGGGGGCACCGATTTTCGCTGATATAGCGGAGGTACTGTTTTCGAAGCTGCAGGGCCGCACATTAGTCGCACACAATGCGCGTTTTGATTACAGCTTTCTGAAGAATGAGTTTGCGCGCGCCGGCATTTCTTACAGTGCCAAGCCCCTGTGCTCGGTGAAATTTAGCCGCAATCTCTATCCGCAGTTTAAACGCCACGGGCTGTCGCAGATCATTCAGCGCTTTGATCTGCCCATCGAAAATCGTCATCGCGCTCTTGATGATGCCGAGATGATTTATCGCTTTATGCAGAAGTCCACGGCACTGTTCGCCGAAGATGAAATTGCTGCGACCTGTAAAACAATTCTAAAGCGACCTTCTCTGCCGGTACTGCTGGATCCCAAAGAGATAGATCGTCTGCCTTCGAGTGCCGGCGTCTATTATTTTTATGACGCGCAGGGAGCGCTGCTCTATGTCGGCAAAAGTGTCCATATCCGCAATCGTGTATTGAGTCACTTCAGCGGTGACCATAAGAATTCTAAAGATCTACAAATGGGCAGCAAAATAGCGCATATCGATTTTGATCAAACACCAACCGACTTTGGTGCGCAGATTCATGAGAGCAACCAGATCAAGGCCCTCGGTCCGCTTTATAACCGGCGGCTGCGCAGGGTTAAAAAGATGTACCAATATCACAGCGCCCTTGATCCCAATGGCTATCTGAGAATTAGTATCGAGGGTGTCGACAGTGACAATGATGCCGTAGACGAGCAGTTTGGACTGTTTCGCTCGACACGACAGGCCTCCTTAAAATTGCAGGCGCTGGCTGATCAATACTCCCTGTGCCACCAGTTATTGGGACTTGAGAGCGCCAATAATGGCCCAAAACTCTGCTTTCGATCGCAGCTAGAGAAATGTTTTGGTGCCTGTCTGGGCGCTGAGTCCGCCGAGATATACAATAGCCGGCTGCAAGCTGCTCTGGATAATTATCAGATAAAGCTCTGGCCCCACACTGGTCCAATTCTGGTCGAAGAACGTGACCCACAGCAGCCTGATTCAGCAGCCTTTCATCTCGTTGATCAATGGCGGTATATTTCTAAAATAGCTGCGGTGGACGAACTTTATGATCTAGGTTACCAATTGGACGAACAGCGACCGATCGCTCAACTATCAGAAAACGAGTCTACCGAACGGGCCATTGATCAGCATTTTGACTTGGATATCTACTTTATCCTTGTACGATTTTTGGTGGATACTGAAAAAATCGCGCTGAATAACCTAAAAATATGGCCGCTGACCTGCAACTCAGATTACTGAGTTCTAGGGACGAAGCTTTTTTTGTAGCGACAGAGTATCTTTAGTAGCCTGCAACACTGAAATATCGGGGTTGGCCTGCCCTGTGCGTCCTAAGGCGTCGATATTGGCATAAAACCAATACTGCACTGCAAAGCCGGCCAGCGCGCGCAGCGGTTTGATTGCTGTCAAGAACGATAGCCAACGAGGGAAAAGAGACAGTCTGTTTTCGTAGCGCGGCAATGCTTCCAATCCTGCCAATAGCTGATTTGGCGCATCAGTCATCACACACATGGGGCGGCCCAGTCCAATGACATCAGCGTCACCATTATTCAGCGCCATGGCCATGGTTGTGCGCTGACGAAAGCCGCCAGTGACCATCAGTGGAATACTCACTATTTCCTGCATAGCCGCGGCGAAGTCAACAAAATAGGCCTCACGGGTGGCGGTTGATTCGGTCACCTGCTGTTTCTCCTCTTCCTCTATACCCGCTATGCCCAACAGTTTAGGCTGCTCATAAGTACCCCCTGAGATTTCGATCAAATCTACGCCCGCTTGCTCTAACCACTGCGCCACCTGCAAACTATCCTCGAAGGCAAACCCACCCTTTTGGAAATCTGCACTATTGAGTTTTACGGCTACGGGAAATTCTGCTCCCACCGCCGCTCTCACCGAGGCCACGACCTCCAGCAGGGCCCGCGCGCGATTAGCCAGCATGCCACCGTAACGATCTACACGCTGATTACTTCGCGGGCTTAAAAATTGTGACAAAAGGTAACCGTGGGCTGCATGGACTTGAACTCCAGTAAAGCCAGCTTGCTTTACAGCTGCCGCGCAGACGCCAAAGCGCTTTACGATAGTTTTGATCTCAGCTTGAGTTAGAGCAACTGGCTGCCCAAACTGTCCTCCAGGGAGGCCTAACTTAACCGACGAAGGCGCCTTAGGATTCGGGTTAACACTTTTTTGAGTTTGGCGGCCGGCATGACTGATCTGTGCCCAGAAATGATTGCCATTACGCGTTCCTGCAGTGGCCCATAGAGCTAGAGCCTCTCGCATTGCTCGGTTGGGCTTGCGATCGATCACAACATTGCCTGGACGCTCAAGATGGTCTCGGTCAATCTGAATATTGCCCGACAACAGCATGCCTGCACCGCCGTCACTCCATAGTGCATAAAGTCGAGTTAACTCAGCTGTAGGCTTGCCGTCCAAGGTGGCAAGCCCCTCTGTCATAGCCGCCTTGGCAAGTCGATTGGGCAACAAGGCGCCGCAGGGCAAGCGCAGGGATTGAGATAGAGCAGTGGTCATCAGTGTTTTCCTGTTACTTCGTTGGCCATAATTGCGGGCCAATCACCCTTTTATAGGCAGGCTATATGCTGTAGCTGTGCATATGTTAATCTTAATCGGCTGTACGATGCACCAAGAAGTCTCAATGATACAAGTGATACTGCCCAGCCTGATCGAGAATGTTCGGTTTGATAATCACCCTGATCGGTGACTTTTTGACCCCATATATGGGTCTGTTATGGATCGATGGCTGGCCTTAGTACTGATCAGTCTCGTTTTAGCCTTTACCGCCTTATGGCGAGTAGTAGAGACTAAGCTCCGGCGGAGCGGCGGATCCGGATGTCGCAGCGGTCCTTTACTGTCGCATGACAATGGTGCCGGAATAGAAAAAGCCAATGAAGTGCTGACCCTATACAGGGAACCCAACGGGATATTGGTCAGTGTCGATGTCAGTATCGATTTCGATGTCGCTAATGATCTGCGCGACGGCGACAGTGATGTCGCAATCCTCCAGTTAAATAGGCAAATCATAGCGCGCCACTTCAGGATCAAGCCTGTTTTACAGAAACTGGAGCAGCGCGCTAACCAACGTATGACAAAGGAATACCATGAATTTTTTACATTACCAGGCCCTCGCCAAAACCGAGACAGAATTTAGTATTAACCAAGAATGGGGGCAGGGTCGCAGTATTTTTGGTGGCCTGACCGCTGCACTAGTGCTGGTGCATATAGAATCGAATAATAGTCTAATTGATTTCGATCTGCGCACCGTCAATATCCATTTCTGCGGTCCCACAGTCGCAGATGTGCCCTGCACCTTTCGTCACAAGGTGCTGTCGCGAGGCCGATCGGTAGTCCAAGTCGAAGGTCAGTTAGTGCAAAACGGCGAGGTTAAAACACAGATTATCGCCTGTTTTACTCTTCAGCGAACCTCCAACATTAACGTCAGAGTGCCAGCCAAAAAATTCTTGTTGAATCCGGACGAAGCCACGGCTATAACCTATGACAAAACCAACTTACCGGCCTTTGTACAGTACTTTGATCTGCGCTATAGCCATAATAACCCTCCATTTAGTGGCTCTAAAGATAGCCTTATCGCCGGTTGGATGCGGCTTTCTGAACCCAAGGAAAGCCTCAGTGATGCAGCGATACTCTGTCTTATTGATGTCTGGCCCCCCGCTATATTACCTATGTTAAAGCAGCCGGCACCCACAAGCACCGTGACCTGGAATGTTGAGTTTATGAGGCCCAGAGCCACCATACCAATCAGTGATCTGCTCTACTACGAATGCTCAGCCATCGAGGCTGGACAGGGCTATGCTCACACTGAAGGGAAGATATATCAGAGCAACGGCGAGTTGTTGGCATTAAATCGCCAAATGGTGGCGCTTTACGATAAAGTGGGATGGGAGATTTGAGTTAGCAGTACCTAATTATAAAAATAACAGAATATTGGGGGACGCGATATCAGCATGCAAACGGCAACCTCTCGTCAGCCTTTAGGGGGACTGGAGGTCATTGAGCTGTCTAATATGATTACCTGCTCGCTGGCTGCCATGACCATGGCAGCTCAAGGCGCGACTGTGATCAAAGTTGAGCCCCCCATTATGGGCGATCAAATGCGGCCCCTGGGCACGCAAAAAAATGGCGTTTCGGGATTCTTTCATAACTGCAACCGAGGTAAGCGGTCACTCGCCATCGATCTTAAGACTGAAGCTGGCGTTGAGGCGGTCAAAAAACTCGCAGCACGGGCCGACATTCTCCTGCACAACTATCGCCCCGGCGTCATGGACCGCATCGGCCTTGGCTCGGATGTCCTGCGCCAGATAAATCCTAGATTGATCTATGTTGCGGTCAGCGGCTTTGGCACTAAGGGTCCAATGGCCGACTTCCCTGCCTTTGACCACGTTATTCAGGGTCTCGCAGGATATACTGACTTACAGGCTCCAAATGACAATCAGTTTGATTTTATGCGCACTTTTATTTGCGATAAAGTGACCGCTTACACTGCCTGCCAGGCAGCAACTGCGGGACTAGTCGCTAGAGCTACCACTAAGGAAGGCCAGCATATTGATATCTCTATGCTCCATGCCTGCCTGGCATTTATATGGCCCGATGGCATGATGCATAGAACATTAAAAGGCGAGGGACAATTCACCATGTCGCCTGGCTCTGAATACTTTCAGACAGTTAACTATAGCGACGGATCGATCGCCGTGGCTGCGCTGCAGGACGAGCATTGGGATGTCTTGCTGCGTCTACTGGGTTATCCCGAATTAGTGGGGACAGCGCTGCATGGATCCATCGCATCACGTATGACCAATATGGCTGAGGTAACAAAGATCTTCAAACAGCCGCGGTTAGATATCGGCATAGACAAAGCCCTTGCCGCCCTGCAGGCTGCTGATGTGCCCTGTGGACCCTGTGTGAAACGAGATGCCCTAGAGGACGTTGCACAGATAAAGGCTATAGGCGCGTTAGAAACCTATATCACAGAGGCAATGGGCAAATTAACGGTACCCACACCGCCTGTGCATTTTGATGGCGCTCACACTTCCCATGCCGAGCCCAGCCCATTATTGGGTGAACACAGTCGTGATGTTTTAATGGAGCTGGGTTGGGACAATGACACAATAGACGCGTTGATTGTTGCGGGCAGCGTAGCCGAAACGCAATTGCCAAAGCTCCAATGATCCTCAAAATGGCCGACAGACAGAGACTGCTCGCGAAATTGCTGTTTAGTCTGGCGTTGTTGACTGTTCTATTATTTGGTCTGATGTTGAATACCAGCAAGTCCCATGCCGATGGGTTTTCTCTGGCCGACCAGTGTCCTCCCAGTTTTGCGTTAGACAGGGATAATAGATGTCGTCTGCGCAATCTTTACCAACTCTATGATTCACTGCAGAAGCGTGGGCTTGGTGGTTTAAAAACAGCCCTGCCGAAACACCGTGACGGCTTTAGTCCACAACAGATAGATCTTGGCCGCTTACTATTTTTTGATCCCGTGCTGTCCGCAGATAAAAATCTTTCCTGTGGCAATTGTCACAATCCGAACCTTGGCTTTAGCGATGGTATGGCCCGCAGTATTGGCGCCAAGGGACAGGTCAATCAGCGCTCCGCACCCACATTATGGAATAGCGCATTTCTGCAGATATTTTTCTGGGATGCACGCGCTAATAGTCTTGAAGAGCAGGCCTTAGGGCCTCTGTTCTCAGAGCACGAAATGGCCAATACGCCGCAGCAATTACTGGCTAGTCTAAAACAGGTAGAGGCCTATCCCGCGCTTTTTGATCAGGCCTTTGGAGATTCCGGTGATAGCCTCGTGATCGACAATATAGTGACCGCCCTAACCGCCTTTCAAAGCTCATTGATCTCACTGAATAGCCCCTATGATCGCTATGCCCACGGTGATTCTAAGGCCCTTAGTGAGAATCAGCTGTCAGGCCTCAATGTGTTTCGCTCTTTTGTGGCGCGCTGCTCTCAATGCCATATGCCCCCGCTCTTTACCAATCAGCAGGTAGCTGTTATCGGCACGCCGGAACCACTGGGGTTAACAAGGGACATCGGCGCTGAAAAGACCTTTTCCTCAAGTCAATTAAAAGGCGGCTTTAAGGTGCCAACTCTGCGTAATATAGCCCTCACAGCGCCTTATATGCATAGCGGACGATTTGCTACCCTGCGCGAAGCCGCAGAGTTTTATAACAAAGGTCGCGGCCACGCCGTGCCTGATGGAGAGAAATTATTACTGCATTGGCATATCTCCGAGCCCAACCTCACGGACACTGAACTGGATCGATTGGTAGATTTTATGGGTGCCTTAACCGATGAGCGATTTCTACCCCAGATTCCCAAACGCGTGCCCTCGGGATTACTTAACAATACAACCAATGACAGTCTTGTAACTGCCACAGGAGAAAAACCATGACCAATAAAATTCGAATTGTCCTGATTATCCTTATTTTTGCCGGAGGCTGGATACTGGGACGTAGTAACGATGTCACGCCGATCATCACCAGTTCTGCAGGGGGCGCAAGTTATAGCGGCGGCTACCGGACCGCGTTAGGCAATGACCAAATAACTGTTGGTGCTGTGCCCCTGAGACGTAAAGAGGGACAGATTCACATTGTTAGGCCAGGGGATTCAATACAGGCGGCCGTTGAAATCGCACAGCCCGGTGACAGCATTCAGGTGATGCCAGGAACCTATTCGGAAACCGTCTATATCGACAAAGACGACATACATCTGCGCGGGGTTATTCAGGCGGGTCAGCGCGCAACTCTAGACGGCTTGGGCAAGCTCAACGATGCGATTCTCTATTCTGGCAATAATATTGTTATCGAGAACTTCCGCATCACCCAATATAAGGGCAACGGCATTATGGGTCAGGCGGGCAATAACTTTGAGATTCGTAATAATGTGATTGTGGACACTGGCATCTATGGCATCTTCCCGCAACTCGGCACCAACGGTCTGGTCGAGCACAATGTAGTCTCTGGTATTGCGGATGCCGCTATTTACATTGGCATGAGTGACAATATTCATGTGGCCTACAATGAGGTATTCGACAGCGTTGCCGGTATCGAAATAGAAAACAGTCGCCATGCCTTGGTAGAACACAACAATGCCCATCACAATACCGGCGGTATTCTTGCCTTTGTAACCCCTGGCTTGCCCATCAAAACGACCGAAGATGTGATTATTCGGAACAACTTTGTCCTAAATAACAATACCCCCAACTTCGGTGCGCCGGGTTCGATTGTCTCTGGAATTCCTGCTGGAACTGGCATTCTAGTGATGGCTGCAGACGATGTAATTATTGAAGGTAATATTATTTCCAATAATAAAACGGCGGGGATCATTATCAATGACCATAGCTATGCCAGTACTATTACCATGGATCAGGACTCAGATCCCAATGCCGACCGCACCATGATTCTCGATAATGTCATGCTTAATAACGGTTACGACACCATCCCAGAGGTCACCGCCCTAGCTTTAACTGAATTGCATACCGGCGCTATTGATATAGTCCATGCTGGGCCCAGCAACGGCAGCTGTATTATTAATCGCCATCGATATCGCGCTGTTGGCATCGGCAACTACGCTGAATGCGACTTTACCAACACTGACAGTATCGATTCTTATTTATTGGTCGGCGGAGCCAAACCCAGAATCATTAAGCCGTCCGAGCGCGGCGAGATTGCCTACCTCGGGGTCTGCACCGGCTGCCACAGTTATACCGGTCGACTTATTGGCCCTTCGGTACAGGTGATTCAGGCCATGTATGCCGGTAACCCCCAGGGGCTGGTGGACTATATTAATGCGCCGATCAAAAAGCGTGACAATTTCCCCGCTATGCCAGCGCAAAATTATTTGGACGCGGAAACACAAATGGCCGTTGCCAACTACATTTTAGCTGTTGAGAATTAAAACAGGTCGTTAACGAGATCATTCAGGATCGCACCAATCGTTTAACCAACCGGGCGCACTGAATTTTTTGGCTGCGCAGTGTCGCTAATACAAGGGCACCAGCAGCTTCAGTAGCGCCTGCGCGGCGGATGATAGCGCATGACGTCTTCGGGTAAAGATGCCAACTTCCCGCTCGATACCAGTCCCGCTAATAGGCCGACAGACTGCGCCTAGACTGCGCATTTGCCCAGCGCAGAGCGCCGGAACTAGCCCGACACCTAGACCCGCTGCGACCATAGCCCCAACCGTCGTCAACTGATAGGCCTCAAAAATCTGCGGTGGTTGCAGCCTAGCCTTAATAATTAATTCATCGGTCCATTGACGGGTACTAGAGCCCCGATTTAATGCCACTAATGTCCCACTCAGTAAATCCTTGAGACGCAACTGGGGCTTTTCAATCAACCTGTGGTGGGGCGGCAGTACGGCAATAAACCGATCGCTAAACAGTGGTTGGAAATCGACACCGTCGAGCATGTCGGGCCTAAAAGTGATGCCTAGTTCTGCGCGCCCAGACTGCACCGATTCGATCACCTCCTCCATCACCACGTCGAGAACGGTTACGGCAATATTGGGAAAGTGCTGGCCATACTCGGCTAACACCGAGGGCAAACAATTACTCGCATAGGAAGGCATAGCAGCGACGCTGATCTTGCCCCGCTGCAAAGTAAACAGTTGTCGCAGATCCTCTAGGCCCTCGGACCAATCTCCTAACAACCGCTTGGCCACCGGTAAAAACTCGCGCCCTTCAGGCGTTAGTGCAACCGAACGGGTGGATCGAGAAAATAACAGCCCACCCGTTGCCTCCTCCAGCTTGCGGATTGATACGCTTAGAGCCGGCTGCGATAGATGCAGCTGCTCACAGGCCTCGGCAAAGCTACCGGTATGGGCTATAGCAACAAAACCACGTAATTGTTTCACTGTCACATTCATAATTTAAAACTATTAATTAATGATTTAATACAACTTGTGTTAATTGTAACGATCACGCAGGCTACTGCAATAGTAAACTTCAAGAGTCTCTAACTATGGCCACATCACCCCTTTGGCAACCGAGCAGTACCCAGATTGAATCGAGTAATATGCAGCGCTTCACTGCACAGCTGAAAACCCATTTACAACTTGATTTTGCCAACTATGAGGAACTGCATCAGTGGTCAGTAGACAGCCCTGAACTGTTCTGGGCGCAGGTGTGGGACTTCACCGAAATTCAATCATCGCGGCGTTGGGATACTGTACTGGCTGACGCGGATCAATTTCCTGGCGCCCAGTGGTTCAGTGGCGCAGCTTTAAATTTTGCCGAAAACTTGCTGCGTAACCGCAGCGATAAAACTGCACTAATCTCAAGACTAGAAAACGGGACTAGAACCACCACAAGTTATAGAGAGCTTTATCAACAGGTGGCCGAGTGCGCCGCCGCACTGCGTAATCTCGGTGTTGTCTCCGGTGATCGCGTCGCTGGTTTTATGCCCAATGTGCCAGAAACCATTGTCGCCATGTTAGCCACAGCAAGCATCGGCGCAATCTGGTCATCCTGCTCACCAGACTTTGGTATCAATGGCGTCATGGATCGGTTTGGCCAAATTGAACCCGCCGTGCTATTTGCCTGTGATGGCTACTTTTATAATGGTAAGACTATTGATTCACTGCCAAGACTAGCGGAAATATGCGAAAAAATAGACAGTATCAAAACATTAGTAATCGTGCCTATTGTCAGAGCTAAACCAACAGTAGCTCTAATACCTCAGGCGACGTTTTGGTCAGATTTTCTGCTTACAGAAAATACCCCTGAATTAATCTTTGAGCAACTGCCTTTCAACCATCCGCTCGTTATCATGTACTCCTCGGGGACCACGGGCGTGCCTAAATGCATTGTCCATAGCGCTGGTGGTTCTCTTTTGCAGCACTTGAAAGAACAGCAGCTGCATACCGACTTGCAAAGCGATGATGTGCTTTTCTTTTATACTACCTGCGGTTGGATGATGTGGAACTGGTTGATTAGCGGGCTGGCCTCACAAGCCACATTGGTACTCTATGATGGTTCACCCTTTTACCCCAATGCCAACGCCCTGATGGACATGGCTGAGAGGGAAAAGATCAGTATTTTCGGTGGTGGTGCAAAGTATATCAGTGCCTTAGAAAAGGCTGATGTGGTACCCCGTGAAAGCCATAAGTTGGATCGTCTCAAAGCCATACTTTCCACTGGCTCGCCGCTGTCGCAGGAGAGTTTTCGCTATGTCTATCGCGACATAAAAAGCGACCTCTGTCTCGCCTCCATTTCTGGCGGTACCGACATTCTCTCCTGCTTTGTTTTAGGTAATCCGTCCCTACCGGTCTGGGAGGGCGAAATTCAGACCTGTGGGCTGGGCATGGCGGTAGAAATTTGGGACGACAGCGGTAGGGCCATAACGGAACAAAAAGGTGAATTGGTTTGCACTCGCCCCTTTCCCAGTGCACCCATTTATTTTTGGAATGATCCAGACAACCAAAAATATCTTGCCGCCTATTTTGAAACCTATCCCGGCGTTTGGGCTCAGGGCGATTATGCAGAGATAACCGCACATGGAGGGGTGATTATTCATGGCCGTTCAGACACCATTTTAAATCCAGGCGGCGTGAGAATCGGCACTGCAGAAATCTATCGTCAAGTAGAAAAACTCAACGAGATTGTCGACAGCATCTGTATCGGTCAGGATTGGGATGATGACGTTCGGGTTGTGCTGTTTGTCGTTTTGAGAAAGGGTATTGATTTAGACGAAACCCTTAAAAACCATATTCGAAAAACCATTAGATCTGACACCACACCGAGGCATGTACCGACTAAAATTATTGCCGTACCCGCTATCCCACGTACCATTAGCGGAAAAATAGTCGAACTGGCAGTGCGTAATATAGTGCATAATAAAGCCGTAAATAATGTGGACGCTATGGCGAATCCAGAGGCCCTGCATTTCTTTTCTAACCTTGCCGAGTTGCAAGAGTAGATCCGAACCTCCAACATTTTAGGGATGTACTATGCCACGCCAAATTCTAGCCAATAAAAATATCCACCCTGCTATCCAAAAGACTGTCATCAATAATCATGCAGACATTATTGCTGAGGTACAGGAGGCTATCAGTCAACATCAGGTTGTGGTCGTTGGTATGGCGCAAAATCCGGCACCGAAACAAGCGCGCAAAAAGCTCGATGAGTTGGGTATTGAACATACGTACCTAGAGTACGGTAACTACTTTAATAACTGGTATCGCCGCAATGCCCTCAAGATGTGGACAGGCTGGCCGTCATTTCCAATGATTTTTATCAACGGCGTTCTAATTGGTGGATCTAGTGACCTCACAGCTCTCATTGAAGCGGATAAACTGACTGGCCTGCTCAAGTAACCACTAAGGCGGCAAATTACGCTGTAAATACCCGAGCATATTCGCGCCCATAACTTTTCGAATCTGTGTTTCAGTGAGACCGGCTTTTAGCAGTTCATGGGTGACAGCCTGTAACTCACCGCCATCAAAGGCTGTGGTTACTGTGCCATCGAAGTCAGAGCCTAACGCTACATGGTCTTCGCCCACCAAATTAACCCCATAGATGATTGCCTGCGCAATCGTCTCAGGACTGGTGCCGCAGACGGCACTGTCCCAATACCCCACGGCGATCAAACCGCCCTGCTCAGCGATGTCCTGCATCAGAGAATCACTGATATTACGAGGCGACAGACAGTGACCCTGGAAGCCGGTGTGACTAATTAATAGAGGCCTATCGGTTAGAGCTAGCACCTCAGCAACTACCTTTTCCGATGAATGAGACACGTCTAGCATTATCCCCAGCGCGGTCATCTTGCCGACAGCCTCGCGGCCAAACGAAGTCAAACCGTCACCACTAATACCGTGCAATGAGCCGCCCAATTTATTATCAAAAAAGTGTTGCAGACTCATCATACGAAAGCCCTTATCAAAGAGCCGCTGAATATTATCCAAATCACCCTCTAGCGCATGTGAACCCTCAGTACCTAGCAGGGCCCCGATGAAGTTTGGATTAACGGTTCGCCGTTCCACAAATTCTCGCAACTCAGATTGGGAGGTAATTAACATTAAGTTATCGCTTTCGCGGGCAATTAGCTCGTGCAATTTTTGGCCCTGATACAGAGCTCTTTCTGTCAGATTGCTCCAGGTGGAAATGGGCCAGCGCTGAGCAATCGCTAACAATGTAATACTGTCTACGGCGTCCGCTTGATTACTGATATTATTGAGCCCCATTGGGGATTTAGTCACCGTGGTAAACATCTGTAGGCCGATATTGCCACGCTGCATTCGCGGAATATCCAGATGCCCATAGGACGTTTCTTTGCCTAGGTCTCTGGTCCAAAGCAAACTATCCGCATGCCAGTCACCAATCAGTAGCGTTTTGTGTAACTGATTAGCCGGTTCGGATATTGAGTAAACCTGATGAGGTAAGACCACATTTTGGCTGTCATCGACCAGCCTCGGGGCAATGGTTAAAAAGATGACCAATCCAGTCAGAGCGATTAATACAAATAATTGATATTTTTTCATAATGAATTACCGCATGTGCCACTAGTTTGCGGTTGCTGTACCCCAGTAGTTATAGCCGCCAAACTTCGGCGTACTGGGGAGGTACATCTGTTCCATTGACTGAATCTCAAAACCGGCGGCAAGGACAAGTGCAGGGATATCGCGATTTAGATGGCAGCCACCGGCGATCTTTCCCCAGTAGGGATCAATACGGCGCTGCCATTTTCTGACATTGGCGTCTGGGGCCAAACCATGTTCACAGAATATCAGCTTGCCACCCGGCTTTAAAACCCGCCGCATCTCTCTATTTGCAGACAGTACATCAGGAATAGTACACATAGTATAGGTAATCAAAACCGTATCAAACTGGTCGTCCGGTAGGGGAATTGACTCAGCGTCCCCTAAAATAAACTCGACATCCAGGCCTTTATTTTCGGCAACTTTTTTAGCCATGGCATTGAGTTCTTCGGAGGGGTCTAAACCAATGATTTTGCTCACTTTAACTGGATCATAAAACGGTAGATTCAGTCCAGAACCTATACCCACTTCCAATACCACACCTTCGGCCATAGGAACCACTTTACTGCGCTGGTACTTAATAGGCTTTGACCCACAGGCGCAGTTTAGAAAGCTTGGTAAGATATATTTATCATAAAAATTCACACAGTTTCCCCTGTAGGAATGACCATTTAGGACATGATCATCGCTGTATTTGTCAGAAGAAACAACTACTCTGGATTATCCACTATCGCTCTGTGGAAATAATGGCGCTACTTTGGTAGCGACCAAATCTGGCCACTTTAGGATAACTTTAACGGAGAGACAAGACATCGCAAGCCCCTAAAGAACGGCTATAGCAGCTTTTCTTAGGCGCTTTTATTGATCCGCCCCGTCAGCCTATTATTACCTAGCTTGGGCGCAAATCGGCCGCCTCTTTCGATTAAGCCGCAACATTTTGGCCAGGGCCGCTGTCAGCGAAGACTGCCCAGCGCTGGTTTCATCACACGACCAAAGGTAGAGTGCAGTGGGCTGATCTCGCTGGCCGCAAGGCTTGACTGTGATAAAGGGGCAATTGGACAGCGCCCCGTTTCGATATACGTTAGCGCCGCGGCTAATTGTTTCTCTTGGCTGTCGCCCAGACTACGAGTTAAGTCATCGCCAACCAGACATCCTGTGACATCCGCACCCGAGAAGTCGGCTGAATCTACAGGCACAAAACCGTCGCTAAAATCACCAAAGCCAATCGCGTTGGCACCTTTGAACTGGATGGTAAAATAGGTTGTGCCACAGTTATCCTGGCTATAGAAACCATAGGGTTTACCCCGCGTTGTATCGCCAATCAGAATCACCTCCATACCAATACCACGTAGTCCATTGATAACAGCCTCGCTGGCCGAAGCTGTTCCATTGCTACTGAGTATAAACACCCTGCGCAGCGTTAAAGTCGGAAGCGGTTGTCCCGACTGAAGAAGAAAGTTTCCCGTGGTACTCGCAAAAAGCGTTGGCGATAACGCACTGCCAGTAATCGGATTTCGCGATGGATGCTTGTCATTGAAGATGATTTCGTCAAACACCTGGCCGGCGGACGTTGGACCAGCAATCATATAGCTTAACTCGGCGGCTATATCGAGATAGCCACCGCCGTTGTAACGCAGATCCAGTACCAGTTCATCAATGCCTTGGCTATTAAACTGATTAACGGCATCAATCAGTTGCCCCTCAGCCGTCTGGATAAATTCATTAAAGGTGACGTAACCTACCTTGCTTCCATTGACCATTATTGTGGTCAGGTTTTGTACTGGAGCAGAGGTCACCTGAGCACTGACCATCGTAATAGTGCGAGATTCCGTGGCGCCGGCATCCTGAACCACAAACTGATGCGACTCCCCGGCTGCCGCGGGGAACAGACCTGCATTGAGCACAGCAGCGTCGCCGTCGGTGACTGCCACACCATCAACAGAAATAATACCGGCGCCACGGTTCAGATTATTGTCAGCAGCGGGACTGTTCGGTTGGTTATAGGCAACAATAATACTACGCGGCCGGCTAGTGCTAATAAATGCGAACTCTGCCCCGTATCCGGCGCTGATTCCCGATTGGGACAGTTTCTCCCACTCTTCCGTGTCATAGGTGAAATGAAATTCATCTTTGCGTCTTCCCGACGGGGTCAACGCGGTGGTTTTCATCAGGTCAAAATAGTCTGCCGTATTATTAACTGAACCCGGGTCAACATCTGTGATTTCGTCATACCAAAGGTAGGTATCGTTGCTGTAAGAGCGCAGCCAGAAATTTTCATCGGTGGTACTGCCTAGCCGATCAGCATAGCCGCCGGTAGATCGAGGGTTGGCACATAAATCCTTATATTGGCTCGACGGATTAAACTGGTTGGCTACCCAGCCAGATGCATTTACCGCTGGCTTAGGCCCATCAGGGCCAGGCGAAGATCCACCACCGCCTCCTCCTCCGCCGCAACCCGCCAGCAACAACAAAAGCCCTGCCGTCAAACAGCGTTGCATGAGGACTCTCTTACCCTGCGCGGCACATTTGATTTTAGTCAACATCTCTTAACCTCAGCTAATGGTGGATTGCTTGCAGCCACACTCATAAAAGCGGATCAGAAAAAGGTATCCCTATGTGGCTTATACATATTCAATTAACTATAGAACAGTACCAGCCAATATTCCAACCGCAGAACTAGATCCCGACAAACTGATCGGAGGCTAGGTCATAGCAGGTGCTGTCCAAGCTGGCGACAACGGCTAGGTTGGACTGAATTTTGGGCAGTTCATAGCGATAGAAAAACTGTGCAGCTGCCAATTTTCCCTGATAAAACGCAGTATCTGGCTCATGACCTTTGTCTAGCCCCACAGTGGCGGCAACCGCTTGCTTCAGCCACATCCATGCAATCACGACATGGCCCATAGCGTCGAGGAAAATCGTCGCATTGGCCAGCGCCAGCGCCGAGTCGTCGGCTTCACTGACCGCTTTAATCGTGGCTTCAACCTGCGCCAAGGCGTCGGATAACTGACCACAGTGACTCGCCAAACCCGCGCGGTCGGCAGCAGCGTCCAGAGTGATCTGAATCTCATCACGCAAGACAGCCACGGCAGCGCCATTTTGCATCTGCGCTTTACGGCCCAAGATATCAAGGCCCTGAATACCCCAGGTACCCTCATGAATATGATTGAGTCGATTGTCTCGATAGAGTCGTTCAACAGGATACTCACGGGTATAGCCATAGCCACCTAACACCTGAATAGCCAGTTTATTGGCCTCCAAGCAAAACTCCGACGGCCATGACTTACAAATCGGTGTCAGCAGATCCAGCAACAGGTCTATGCGCGCCACTGCGGCGCTGTCGGTTGCTAATTTCTTTTGGTCGATAAGCTGGGCGCTGTAGTAAATTAGTGTCTGTGCACCCTCAATAAAGGCCTTTTGGGTCATGAGCATACGTTTGATGTCCGCGTGCTCGCTGATCATTACCTGCGGATCTTCGGGATTGCGATTAACCAGCGGGCGGCCCTGCGGTCTATTGCGCGCATAGTCCAGTGAGTACAGATAGCCACCCAACCCCGACATAACCGCAGACATACCCACCGAAATACGTGCTTCATTCATCATATGAAACATGTTGGCCAGCCCCTGGTTGGCTTCACCAACCAGATAACCAATGGAGTCTCCAGACTCGCCGAAATTGAGCAGACAGTTAGTCGCGCCCCGGCAGCCCATTTTATGGTTAAGACCTGCCAGTGCGATATTATTACTATCGCCAAGACTGCCATCCTCATTGACCCGTGTTTTCGGCACCAAAAATAATGATATGCCTTTGACACCAGGCGGTGACCCGGGGATTTTAGCCAGCACCATATGAATAATATTATCAGTGATATCTTGCTCACCCCCAGATATCCACATTTTGGTGCCTGTGATTTTATAGCTGCCATCATCCAACGGATCCGCCTTGCTGCGAATGTCCGCCAGCGAAGATCCAGCCTGAGGTTCAGATAGGCACATAGTGCCGAACCATTCACCCTCAACTAGCTTAGGTAGATACCGCTCCTTGAGCTTGTCGGAGCCGCACACATTGAGCATATTGGCCACACCCTGTGTGAGGAACAAATAGATATGAGCAGGATTGTTGGCGCAGACAAACATACCGTTAAGGGCTTGGTCGACAATA
>Ga0209711_10000166_pt1 | contig 65624 bp, 52 predicted proteins | sample ArcticOcean_MG_C_7_FD_187441 | JGI IMG/M metagenome (GOLD analysis project Ga0209711, IMG submission 187441) | Marine microbial communities from western Arctic Ocean - ArcticOcean_MG_CB11_88 (SPAdes) (version 2) | ecosystem: Environmental > Aquatic > Marine > Oceanic | place: Arctic Ocean... | reverse complement strand
TGCAGGTGATAGCTTTCATAAAATGCTTCAACGCCGACTTTCCAGTTGGCATCCCACTCCACCTGTACATGGCGAACGACTTTCATTTTGTCTATATTATAAGCCTCTAAATACCCGCTTGGCAGTCCTATGGACGCGGCTAGAGGGGCTGGCGACTCGCTCATGTTTATAAAAATGATACCTGCCAGCTCCGCACATGCCACTTCCACAAGCCCTGGATTGTGAGCTATAACTTCTGGTCTAAAGGTGTCCTTATCAGTAATGCTAATCAGCTCGCCGGTGTTTTTAAAGGTCCAAGAGTGGAAGGGGCATATAAAGGTTTTCTTGCGTCCACGATCGCACTGCTCGAGACGATTACCGCGGTGACTGCAGACATTGTAAAAGGCCTTAACACCCTGCGCTGTGTGAGTGACAATGATAGACTCGTTGTTGATATCAAATGTGAAGAACTCCCCGAGCTTGGCAATGTCAGACTTAACCCCCGCCAGCAACCATGTATTGGGCCAGAGCCTATCTTTTTCCTGTTGCATGAATTCAGCGCTGATATAACAATCTTTGCTTACGGTGGCTACGCCGTTGTCAATGTAGGGCTGTTTTCTTTCCAACGAGCCAGGTGGAGCGCTGGGGTTAATAATGGTTCCAGTCTTATAGTTATAGGCCACGTTATTTCTCCATTCGCTGAGTCATGTATTTGTATACTAGGGCGCTATTGGTCTGAATTTTGGGATAGTTATTTCATCGGTCCAGTCTTCAAAGCAGACCTTAAGCGGCATGCCAACATGCACCTGTTCGGGCGCGCAGTCAATAATATTGGTCATCATGGTGGGGCCCTCGTCTAATTCCACTAGGGCAACGATATAGGGCACATCCATCTCATAGGCCTTGGAGACGGCGCGCGCTACCACGGTATAACTGACAACTTCGGCTAGGCCACTGACCTCTACCCAATCTACGCGCTCGCTCATGCATTGGGTGCATATGATGCGCGGGTAAAACTGATAGTGCTGGCAGTCTGAGCAGCGCTGTATTTTGAATTGGTGATTATGACAGGCATCCCAATAAGTCTGGGTGCCCGCTGTGGGTGTGGGTATGTTCTTTCCAAGATGTTGAGTCATTAGGTATTTTCTCGCCCGAGAATAAGAGTAGTGTGACTAGACATAATGCCACCTTGCCCGTGTACTAACGCCACCTGGGCATTATCAACTTGGCGCTGGCCCCCTGTATGCCGAAGCTGAGAGACGGCTTCGGTTAAGGCAAACATGGAGCCCGGGTTGCCGGGATGACAATGAGATAGTAAACCGCCATTGGTGTTCATTGGCAAGCTACCGCCAGGCTGGGTGGCACCGGATGCGGCAAATGGGCCGCCTTCGCCTTTGGCACAAAAGCCTAGATCTTCAAGCTCTATCAATACCACCGGTGTAAAGCAGTCATATATTTGCGCGACGTCAATGTCGGAGGGGCCGAGGCCGGCCATTTGATAGGCTCGTTGGCCGGACTCTACAGCAGAGGATGTCGTTAAACTGCGCGCCTGGCTGATGTGCTCATGGCTGTGTCCTTCACCAAACCCGAGTACGTAAACGGGATGGTTGGGAAAATCTTTGGCGCGTTCGGCGGAGGTCAATATGACCGCTGAACCGCCATCTGAAACTAATGAGCAGTCCAGTAGGTGCAGTGGATCAGCAATCATGCGCGAATTAACCACGTCTTCTATAGTGATCGGTGTGCGCATCTGGGCCGTTGGATTGAGTTCGGCATATTTACGGCCACTGACGGCAACGGCAGCCATCTGTTCGGCCGTGGTGCCATATTTCTCCATGTGTGCTCTGGCTATGAGCGCATAGTATGCCGGCACCGTTAGGCCATAGGGCGTTTCAAACTGTGGGTGCCCCGTAGCAGACTGCATGGCCATTGCCTGATCTCGCGACAGCCCTGAACGCAAACTGTCAGCCATGGTTATCAAAACCGTGTTGCATACCCCAGTGGCGATGGCGGTGGCGGCATGATGCAGAATAGAAAATGTGCTACCGCCGCCAGTAGCGACTGCCATGCAGTACTTAGGAAATATCTGCATATATTCGGCAATGGCTTCGGCATGGTACATATAGGGTTCGGCCATTGAGTTGCAGGTGATAAGCCCGTCGATCTGGTCTTTCGAGATGCCGGCATCTTTTAATGCTAAGTTGGCTGCCTTGACGCAGAGTTCAGTTGCACTGAGGTTTGGGATTACGCCCACCTCAGTATCTGCTGCGCCGACTATGGCTATTTTACCGCGTAATGAATTCACTTTTGTTTTAGGCCTCTTTGGATGTCACTATTAAATTTGGTCTGTTAAATACGGACTATGGCGACGCCAGGCGTAAGAACGTCTCCGCGCTGATTTTTGACAAAGATGTCAAGCTCTATGGTGCCATCGCTTGTATTAATCGACTTTATAGTGCCACCGGAGGTAAGGACGTCGCCAATATACGATGCCTGCCTATTTGAATATTCAATTGACAGCAATTGGCCTGCTTCCCCAGCCCATTCAATGGCGGTTTGAGTCAGCCAATCACCCATTAATGGCCCTGCCATAACAAGACCAGGATACCCTTCGACATCGACCGCATACGGTAAGTCAAAGTGAATTTTATGAGCATTCCAAAGAATGGCATTGTATAAAAAGAGCTGAATCGTATCTGGCTCAAAGCGTCTTTCGGGCAGGCTATCGCCAGTTTTTAGGGTATTGATGTCCGGCATACTGGTTACCTTAAGATCTGCGTTGTTTTTTCAGTGAGTACTTTTTCGCCATTTTGGTTGTGAATGTCCATGACGACTTCGTAAAAAATCAATGGTCCCTGAGAGCCTTTCTTTTCATAGATAGCGGTAAGTGTTCGTGTTGATGTGAGAACATCTCCAGCATAATAGGGCTGGTGATAGTCGACTTTCAAGCCGCCGGCCATGGCTTTCTTTAGGGGAAACTCTGGCAGCAAAGCGTCTATTTTTACACCATCAGGCATCAACTGATCCGATTCGACCACGTCCCAAAATAAAGCTAAGTGATAAAGGGGTGGCGCTTCGTCCCCGTCCAGATACTTTCTCAGCCTTTGGTCTGTCGCTATGGCATATTTGCGGATATCTCGCCGCGTAACTACTTCCGTTCTTGGTGGGGACGATTTGCCAATATTGCTGAGCAGATCGGCCGACAGTAAATCACTCATACTTGACGGTCCTGATTGGTCCAATAGGGTGTTCTAAGGTCACGTTTCAGAATCTTGCCAGTCGGTGCTTTAGGCAACTCATCAACAAAATCAACCGAACGTGGCTTTTGATAAGAGGCTAGATGTTGACTAGCCGTCGTTATAATGTCTTGCTCGGTAGCTGTTTGGCCGGGTTTTAATACGACAACGGCTTTGACAGCTTCGCCCCATACGTCATCAGGAATGCCGATAACTGCGGCCTCTAATACGGCAGGATGTTGATGAATGGCATTTTCAACCTGTGGAGAATAGATGTTCTCGCCGCCGGAAATGATCATATCTTTGGCGCGGTCGACGATGTATATGTAGCCTTCTTGATCCCAAGTAGCAATGTCGCCCGTAGCCATCCAGCCGTCGACGATGGTTTCTGCGGTGAGTTCGGGCTTTTGCCAGTAGCCGAGCATATTAGCTTCAGACTTGATGAAAATTTCGCCAGGCGTGGCCTTATCTCTGGGAACCTTTTCACCGCTTGAATCAAGTACCTTCACTTCGGTGCCATAGCCCTCGCGGCCGCAGGACATGAGCCGCTCGGTATGAATTCCTCTGGTTACATTCTGATGATCTTCCTGTGAAAGAAAGGTCATTGTCATGCCTTCGGTTTGTCCATAACCCTGAATTAAGGTACAGGGGAACGCTTTTAAAGCGGCGTTGACGACCGTTTCGGGCATTGGACCGCCACCGTACTGAATATTTCTTAGGCTGCTTAAGTCATAGGACTCAAAGTCTTCTACGGCCATCATCCAATTTAGCATGGTGGTTATGCCCAAAAATGCAGATACACGCTCTTTTTCAATCACCTGTAGGGCCAGTTTGGCATCAAAGTTAATCAACACCAGTGGGCAGCCATGAGACATGTAGTTAATCGCTAGGCCAATTGGGATGTGAAACATCTGGCCGGTTAACATATAAACGTCCGTTGCCACGATCCGCTCTGCCACAGTTTGATTTAGCATACCTGCAAATAATGATCGATGAGAGTGTAGGGCACCCTTTGACTCGCCTGTTGTGCCGCCGGTATAAAGGATAAGGGCTGGGTCGTCGTCGCCAACATCAGAGACCGTATCTGGCAAAGTGGTGGGCGCATTGCGCAGCATCTTTTCGTATGAGCACCCTGGAGTATTGTCAAATTCTAGCCAATGAGATACACCATCCAGGGGCTGAAGTTGTTTAGCGACAGCGCTTAACTCTTTTGAATAGATAAATACTGAGGGTTTTGCATCCGTCAGAATCTTAACCAGTTCTGGAACACCTAGGCGCCAATTAAGCGGCTGAACAATCAACCCAACTCGGGTACAGGCGTAGAAAACTTCTAAGTATTCTATGCAATTTTTCGAAAAGATTGCGACACGATCACCCGGCTGCAATGCCATGGTGCCTAAAGCGGCATTGGCTAGTTTGCAGGCTCTAGTTTCGAGTTCGCCATAGTTCATGCGTCTGCCGTTCGGCACGTCTACTACTGCTGGCCGCTCGGGCGTTAGATTTGCATACTTAGTTGTTATTAGACCTACATTCACTGATTATTCCTCTTGACTAGTAGGGTAGATCGAGGCTTAGCTCGGAGGTTTGCTTGCACCATTTACCATTGCTGAGCGTGACGACGTCTCGGTATATCCCGCTGGTCAGTATTTTTATATTGCCATTTTCTACCGAGAACAGAGTGAGGTATGAGATGACTACTGCCTCATCGTTGCTCTCTGATTCGAAAAACACATTTGAGCAGACGTGACGGCGGACGTCTGTTTGAGACTCCACAGCAGACTTTATAAGGCCCATTATGGCTACTTTGCCTTCAAAGGGTGGAATAGGGTCCTGATTAGTGATTCGAATGGTAAAGGAAGCGTCGTCCGCAAAGCAGGCATCAACCTGCTCGAGGTCTTCAGTATCCATGCCGTGGGCATATCTGCCGAGTAACTCGTGTATTTGAAGCTTGTGAGAAGTATCCATGATCTACCCTCTAGTGAGTCTCAATTGGTTTTTAAATCATTGTTTTTTAACATTATCATTAATTTTTAGGAAAATTTATTGTTAGTAAGCATTATTTATAAAGAAATAACTTGAATAAACTTCAAACTTTGAACATCATAAGGGACGGTTTGGTGATTAGCAACCCTGAAGCATAGAGCTGTTGCGGCATTTAGGTAAAGTGTACCCTGTGCTGATACCAAAATGGGTGGAGCGCAACGAGACAGGGATCTTGAGTCGGTTGATTTAGAGTTAAATTAGTGTTTGGACCGATTGATCACTGTAGAATACTGAATCTGACTAATTTGGGTTGATGGGTGTTCATATGGCTGTTGGTTTAGCAAAGAAAACGAGTCGCGGTGATATCAAGCGAAAGCGTATACTGGAAGCGCTTCACAGGTGCATTATAGCCAAAGGCTATGCGAAAACGACGTTAGCAGAGATCGCAACGGAGGCTGAACTTTATCCAAGCCATGTGCTTTATTATTTTGAGGGTAAAGAGGCGATACTTGAGCACTATTTTACGCAGATTTCCTCTCTGTTTAGGCAGCGTTTAAATAGTTTTAAAGATGAGGTGCCAAGCGAGAAAATTAAGTCCTTGACGGTCTTCTTTTTTGCCGACAATGTGGTGACTCATTCTGAGATAGGTTTTATGCTTGAGTGCTTTGGTGTGGCAGTGAATGATGAGATTATGAAAGGTGAAAAGGCTGCTTTGGATGTGTTTTGTAAAACTTATTTAGCAGATATGTTTAAAGATACTCCGTGTAATTTTGCTCTTGGAGCTAGGGCTTCGGCAGAAATAGCTTACGCCATTTTAATCGGTCTGAGGACAGCAGTTTATTTTGATGACAGTGTAGACCTCAAGGAGGCTCGCGGCCTCTATTTGGATGCAATGCTAAAAATATCAGGGCTTGAGGCCGCTTAGCCGCGCGATGTCAGATTGTTGAGGACTGCAACCCAAATGGATGTGCAGAGCTTAAAGGTTTTAAGGAAGCTTTAAATAAATGGATTACGGAAAGGTATCGATGTCAGATTAGGCCAGGTCTTAATGGTTTTTAAAGGCGGATATTTGCGACTTAAAGGACCTACAATCCTGGGTAGACTTGGCTTTAAAGTAGATAGCTTATATTGCTGATTTTTGGATGGTCCCCTATGTGGATCTCATCACGAGAGTTGGCGTAGAGTCAGATATGGTGTGCAACTGATACAGTCAGGTTGGTTGTAAATGTTTAAAAAGAGTGCTAATTCTCGATTAGAAAATCGATTCAGGGGTTGTCATTGAATTTAGATAAAAAATATGGACTCGAAAATTCGGTGTGGGCGCTGGTCCCAGTCAAATCATTATCCTGGGCCAAGCAACGATTAAGTTGTTTTATGGGCGATGATCGTGCCGAGCTTACTGAAGCTATGTTTAAGGATGTCATTGGCGCCCTAAACAGTAGCTCAGAGGTGGGTAACGTGGCGGTCGTAACTGCGGACTTAGATATTATGGCGCTAGCCGAGGCGATGGATGTGTTTGTTATTAAGGAAACGCGATCTTTTGGCATGAATATATCGCTGCATAACGGCATAGATGTATTACGAGACTTGGGTGCGGAGTGGGTCGGTATATTCCCCGTTGACATTCCCCTCGCCACGGGTGCTGAAATTGATCGTTTGATTAGTTCGGTGAATCAGAAGCGCTGTAACCTGGGTCGTAAAGTGATGGGGATTACACCCTGCGGTAAGAGAGATGGAACTAACTTCCTCTTTTTCAATACCGCTGAACCGATTGGCCTTAAGTACGGTTCCGATAGCTTTAATTTGCATCAAGAAATGGCCAGAGATTGTCAGCTCACGTCCGTTATCGTGGACTCTTATGCGCTGTCAGTGGACTTAGACGAAAAGTCAGACATTGATGAATTTGTTTTACATGGTATTCAAAATTCGACTTTCCAAAAAACTGCTACCTGGAGTTTTTTGCAAAGAAAAGGTTATATAGATCGCATGCAAAGTATGGGACATCAATATGAACAGTCTTGTTAACTTGACCACAGGTTATGAGCTTCCCGATATCGAGCGGGTCTACCATTTAGGCGAAAATAAATCGCTAGATGAGCTCTGTGGCATGGCTAGTGATCTCCGCGATAAGGGCCATGGCAGCATAGTTACCTATTCAAAGAAGGTCTTTATACCGCTGACGCGTCTGTGCCGAGATGTTTGCCATTACTGCACCTTTGCCACATCCCCTAAAAATGTTCCGTCCCCCTTTCTGTCGGTTGAAGAGGTGCTTGATATTGCGCGCAAAGGGCGTGAAATGGGCTGTAAAGAAGCACTCTTCACTCTAGGCGAGCGGCCGGAGCTTCGCTACAAAGAGGCTCGGGAGGCATTGGATGAGCTTGGCTTTAGCTCTACCTTGGAATACGTTGCTCATGTGGCGGGTATTGTCTTAAAAGAGACTGGCTTATTACCTCATATTAATGCGGGTATTATGACCCCCGACGAACTCCCGATGCTGAGAAAGGTGTCAGCTTCGATGGGAATGATGCTAGAAAGTTCGTCAGATCGGCTGTGTCAGAAAGGCATGGTGCATTACGGCTCACCAGACAAAGACCCGGTTTTGCGATTGCGGTCGATTGAGGATGCGGGAAGGGCAATGGTTCCCTTCACAACGGGCATTTTAATTGGTATTGGTGAAACGCGGCTAGAGCGTTTGGATTCATTGCTCAATCTGAGGCGAGCACATCAGGATCATGGCCATATTCAAGAGATTATCATCCAAAATTTCGTTCCCAAAGATGACACGAAAATGGCCAAGGTGAGTCCGCCTGATCAGGATGAGCTGTTGTGGACGATAGCTATGGCACGCATCATATTTGGTCCATCAATGAGTATTCAGGCGCCCCCAAATCTTAATCCTGGCAAGTTAGTTTCGCTTATAAAGGCAGGTATTAACGATTGGGGAGGCGTGTCGCCACTGACCCCAGACCATGTCAATCCAGAATCGCCCTGGCCTCAGTTAGACATACTAGCCAATGAGACTCTCAAAGCAGGCAAACTGTTGCAAGAGCGAACTACGGTCTACCCCGCCTATATTAATCAAAAAGAAGACTGGCTAGATCCTGTGGTGAGAAGTTATGTTTTAAAGCTGGTTGATGGCTACGGCTTGGGTCGTGAAGATGATTGGCTCAGCGGTAAGTCGGTATCAGTCCCCCAGTCCTTTGTCGACAATCTGTGTTCCGATGATTCAGTTAATGATCTCAAAGTGACCGCGCCGATTACGGCTATTTTAGCTAGGGCTACCAGTAGCCAGAGCACTTTGAGTCTTGATGAAATTGCGACGCTGTTTAACGCGCGTGGCGACGATTTTGTCGCGGTGTGCAAGACCGCAGATAGAGTAAGGCATCAGGTCTGTGGTGATGAAGTCAGTTATGTGGTTAATCGTAATATTAACTACACCAATATATGTACCTATTCCTGTAGTTTCTGCGCATTCTCTAAAGGTAAAAAGGGAACAGATTTTGCCGAGGCTCCGTATTTGAAATCCGCAGAGCAAGTCGCAATTTTAGCTAAAGAAGCCTGGGATCGAGGAGCGACAGAGGTGTGCCTGCAAGGTGGCATACACCCTGACTTTACTGGACAAACCTATCTTGATATTTGTAGGGCGGTCAAAGACCTAGTGCCCGACATGCATATCCATGGCTTTTCACCGCTGGAGGTGTCACATGGCGCTGAAACATTAGGGGTGTCTGTTTCTAACTTCTTGAGCCAACTAAAGGACGCGGGTTTGAGTACTTTGCCGGGCACGGCTGCGGAAATTCTAACGGATGAGGTTAGAGCGCTCATTTGCCCTGATAAGTTAAATTCACAGCAGTGGCTTACGGGCATTGAAGAAGCGCATAAACTGGATTTGCCGACGACAGCCACCATTATGTTTGGCCATGTTGATACTTATCATGACTGGGCTATTCACCTGCAAAAACTCTTAGAGCTCCAACTTAAAACTGGTGGCCTAACCGAGTTTGTACCCCTGTCGTTTGTGGCGGAAGAAGCCCCTATTTATAAGCGCGGGTTATCCCGCTCCGGGCCCACGTTAAGAGAGTCCATTTTAATGCACGCTGTTTCAAGATTGGTATTACATCCTCATGTAAAAAATATTCAAGCTTCTTGGGTTAAAATGGGTCTTGAGGGCGTGAACCTGTGTTTGCATGCGGGGGCCAATGATGTGGGTGGTACCCTAATGAATGAAAGTATCACCCGAGCGGCTGGTGCGGCTCACGGTCAAGAGATGACGCCGCAGGCGTTAGAGGCAGTTATTGTAGGCTGTGATCGTCAACCCCGTGTGCGCAGAACAAATTATGCTGATGCGGCGCCGCCACATGTGGTTTATCAATCAGATGAGTTGAGAGCTATACAGTTGTGAGGTCAGTTAAAACCCCCGCGTCCAAGCCCAGTCGTTTGGAAATTATTGGTTTGTCTGGCGTGCCCTTCGTCAATCCGGGGGACAACCTAACCGGCATTATTCTCGATGCGCTTAAGCTTAATGATCTTAAACTGGTTAACGGTGACATAGTTGTTATTGCCCAAAAGATAGTTTCTAAAGCCGAAGACCGCTGCTTTAATATCAACGATGTAGTTCCCGGAACGAAAGCGATTAATCTCGCTGAAGAGGTCGATAAAGACCCACGTCTAGTCGAGTTGATTCTCTCTGAAACTCGGGCTATTGCGCGCAAGCGTCCCGGTCTAATTATCGTTGAAAGTAAAACGGGATTGGTGCATGCCAATGCCGGAATTGATCAGTCCAATATCGAGCAGAGTGACACTGACCCTCGGGCGTTACTGTTGCCGGTTGATGCTGACCGCAGTGCCGAAGCAATTCGATTAGAAATTAAAAAACTGATCCAGGTTGACGTTGGAGTCATTATTAATGACTCCATGGGCAGAGCTTGGCGCCGTGGCACCGTGGGCCATACCATCGGCTGTTCCGGCGTAATTGCGGTGTCTGATCAGATCGGCGATTTAGATTTAAATGGCAGGGTGCTACAGGGTACCGAGGTGGCATTGGCCGATGAGATAGCGGCGGCGGCGTCGTTCGTTATGGGTCAAGCTGATGAGGGCCGCCCGGTGGTCTTAGTTCGTGGTGCTGGACACATGGTTGGTGGTTCTGATGATTTTAAGGCGTTGTTGCGAGAAGATAACACGGACCTCTTTAAAGACTGGTAGTCGTCTTTTTACTGACTGGATGTTTAGATAAAATTATGTCGCATTATTTAGTGATTACTGGCGGTGTTGGTGGTGCAAAACTGGCACTGGGTTTAAGTAAAATTCTGTCTGCGTCTGATGTTACCTTTGCAGTCAATACGGGCGATGATTTTGATCATTTAGGTTTTCATATATCGCCAGATATTGACACCTTAACTTATACCCTAGCGGGCTTAAATGATACCGATAGGGGATGGGGTCGGCGGGAGGAAAGCTGGAATTTTTTAAGCGCCTTGCGAACATTAGATGAAGAAACCTGGTTTCAATTGGGTGATCGCGACCTCGCTATCCATGTCTATCGGACATCTTTATTAGCCCAGGGAAAAAGCCTGAGTGAGGTGACGGAGGGCATCGCTAAGAAACTTGGCATTAACCATTTTCTAACCCCAATGACTGATCAGTCGCTGCGTACGATGGTAGTGACCACTGACGGAAAATTACCTTTTCAAGATTACTTCGTGAAATATCAAGCGAAACCCGTGGTTGAGGCGATTGAGTTTTCTGGCTCTGCGCTCGCCCGTTTGAGTCCTGGTGTAACTGAGGCTTTGTCTCGTCCGGATCTTCGTGGCGTCATTATTTGCCCTTCGAATCCGTACCTGAGTATAGACCCTATTCTATCAATTCCGGGGTTTCGGTCTTTACTCGCTGAGCTGGCTGTTCCTGTGATTGCGGTATCGCCGATAATTGGAGGTAAGGCCATTAAGGGGCCCACCGAAAAGATAATGAATGAATTGAATCTTGAGGCCGGCTGTTCTTCTCTGAGTGTGGCCCGCCATTATCGAGATATTCTAGATGGGTTCATTATTGATACGTTGGACGCTGGACAGGCTGATGATATCGCGGCGCTAGGATTCCAGGTGTCTGTAGGTGAAACACTGATGGCGTCGCTGCAAATAAAGCAGCAACTGGCGCAGCAGTGCATTACGCTAATCGATAAAATTAATCCTTCGGTGCGCGCTTGACTGTTGCCACTGTCAGGCCTGTAACTATGGATAAAACTTTGACAGGCAGTGCTCTAAATACCTATCTTAGTTGAATATATTTACACTCGCGGTGGCAATACGCCTGTTGGTATCTGTTTGCCACATAGTCACGTTGATGTTCGTCACCTTTCTCCCTCGACGCATAATTTCGCAGCTGGCATAGCTATCAATTAAACGTGCCGGCCGTAAAAAATCGACTGCGGAATTGATCGCCTTGGGCATCGCTCCTGCCGGATTCAACGACCAGGCTTGAAGTAACGCCACGTGTTCCATAAAGCCAGCGACACAGCCACCGTGCAGCGCGGGCAATGTATTGTTGCCAATGATACGATCACTTGCGGGTAGTACGAACAAGATTTGGTCTCTATTATTTTTTGCCTCAATCCCGAGCAATTGAGCATAAGGTGACTGGTTAATTAAGGCGGTCATGGTCTGATCATTGGGCAGCTTGATTAGCTTGGCTAAAAACGTTACATAATCGGGGCTATCAACCTGCACAGGCGCTACCTGCAATATACTGGGGTCGACTCTGACAAAGGTTGCCGAGCAAAAGGCAATGGGCGATTTCTTATTGCCTGCCTCATAGCAAATGCCGCGGCTGTATAGCGTGGTCTCGTTGATCCGCAATGTCATGGCTGTGCCGAGCAAACTGCTACTTGGCGTCTGGGGCTGTATGTAATCAACAATCATATTGAGAGTCGGAGCTACGCCTTCATGATTGATCGTTTTTGCAGCAACTAAGCCACAGACCGTATCCATCAGGGTCAACACTGCGCCGCCACTTAGGGCTTGAGTGCCGACTAGGCTGCTTGCATTGTGACTGTAGGGCAAAGCGAGGACGAGACTGTTTTCGCTGTTTTCTACGGCTTCGATTCCCAATAATTTACAGTGCTTTATATTGGCTATGTAGGCGGGTAGGTCATCATTGGCAGATAGAGGCATGGTATTAGACTTTTGCGGATGCTACCGTTTAAGAATTCGGTTGTATCCACCGTTAATCACGCAGCGCTGGGTACAACCGATTCAGTTTCTTGTCTTAGCTTACGCCCAATCGCAGGGCGCCATCGAGGCGGATAGTTTCGCCATTCAGATAAATGTTGTCAACGATATGCAGCGCCAATTTACCATATTCCTCAGTACCACCCAGTCGCGCGGGAAACTGTATATCCTTGGCTAAATCTTTTTTGACTTCGGGTGTCATATTTTTCAAAAGCGGTGTTTCAAATAAGCCTGGTGCTATGGTGACAATTCGAATGCCGTAGTAGGCTAGGTCCCGAGCAATGGGAAGTGTGATACCGGCCAGTGCGGCTTTGCTTGCGGCATAGGCCACCTGACCACGCTGACCATCAAAAGCGGCAATTGACGCAGTGTTAATAATAACACCTCTTTCACCTTTCTCGTCGGGGTCATTGAGAGCCATCTTTTCGGAGCACTGGGTCAGCACGTTAAAGGTACCAATTAGATTGATGTCGATAACATTTTTGAACAGCTCCATTGGAAAACGTCCGGCACGGCCTAATGTTTTGGTCGCACCACCACCACGTCCAGCGCAGTTTACGCAAATATGTATGGCTCCAAATGCTGCCATTACATCATCTATGGCGGCAGTGATTGACTGCTCATCGGTGACGTTGACAGAGCAAAAAATGGCATTGCTGCCCAGTTGTTTGGCTACAGCATTACCTTCCGCTTCGTCCATATCAAATATTGCCACTTTTGCACCACCGGCAATAAAATTTTCAACAGTTGCCTTTCCTAAGCCTGAGGCTCCGCCAGTGACAACGGCCACTTTATTCTGTAAATCCATATGTTTCTCCGCCTGAGAGGCTGGTAATAGGGATGAGTGGATATTAATTTGGGGTTGAATTAACTTGTATTTAGTTCAACTTTATAGGCTGAGAGTTAGTTTGTAAAGTGCAAAATTATAATGCAGAGCGGTAATCAATCAGGCTAGAGCCAAGCAGACGCGCCCCGGGAGCTCTTTTTTTGAATTAAATACAAAAACATGATATCTTCCTTTGTCGCTAGCAATGATCGTTGTCCGACAATCGGCTTGGGCACCTATGGCCTACCCGTATTTCTTAAAATGGCAGCATTTTAACCACCCAAAAGGTAACTATTGGCAATGACTGACGCGTATATTTTTGACCATGTGCGAACTCCTCGAGGTAAAGCTAAGCCCAATGGCGCCCTGCACAGCGTGACATCGGTTGAGCTGCTCGGGCAGGTATTGCAACAGCTTAGGGACCGTAACGGGCTAGATACGGCTTTAGTCGAAGACGTTGTCGCTGGCTGCGGCTCGCCCGTTGGCGAGCAGGGCAGTGCCATAGGCCGTGCCGCCTGTTTATATGCGGACTACTCGATTACCTGTCCAGGACAGCAGGTAAATCGGTTTTGTTCATCCGGATTAGAGGCCGTAAATATTGCGGCAGCGAAGGTCATGGCGGGGCAATGTGATTTGACTATTGGATGCGGCGTTGAAAGCATGTCGAGAATTCCAATTGGTTCCTCTGGAGGTGCCTGGTCATCAGATCCATCGTTGGCCTATAAAATACATTACGTTCCACAGGGTATTTCAGCGGACCTGATTGCAACGCGCAATGGAATTTCTCGGGCTGACCTCGACCTCTATTCGGTAGAAAGCCAGCGTCGTGCAAGTCATGCTTGGGATCAGGGGTACTTTGATCGGTCAGTGTTTACCGTTGTTGATGATATTGGCATGCCTCTTTTGTCGAGGGATGAGTATATTCGAGCAGGCACTCGGATGGAGGACTTGGCCAAGCTGCCCTGCGCCTTTGAGGCCATGGGAGCAAATGCGTTTGATGCTCAGGCGCTGCTAAAATTCCCAGAGGTAGAGCGTATTTCTCATGTTCATACCGCCGGTAATTCGAGCGGCCTTGTCGACGGTGCCGGTGGTGTTCTAGTTGGTAGTAAGGAAATGGGCGAGGCCTTAGGCCTAAAGCCTAGAGCTAGAATCCGGTCTTTCGCCTCGATTGGTTCTGATCCTACTGAAATGTTGACTGGTCCCACGCCTGCAGCACTATTAGCCTTAAAGAAAGCCGGAATGGACAGTGCAGACATTGATTTATTTGAATTGAATGAAGCGTTTGCGGCGGTAGTCTTAGTCTTTATGGACGAGATGAATATCGCTCATGATCGTATCAATGTTAATGGCGGGTCGATTGCTATGGGACATCCCATCGGCGCTACCGGAGCGATGATATTGGGAACAGTTTTAGACGAGCTTGAGCGGCAGGATAAAAGCACCTCGTTGATCAATTTATGTGTTGGTGCCGGCATGGGTACAGCAACAATTATAGAACGTGTCTAGCGCGATAGCAGTCTCAATAATCAAAGACGGGGAGTTAGGGAGTATGTCAGACGTGGTTGCCTTCGAAACGATGAGTTACACAGTGGCTGATAATGGCGTGGCTATTATTACTATTGATGTTAAAGATCGTTCAATGAATGTTTTAACACCGGCTCTCCATCAGGACGTGGCCAAGGCTGCGGAGCAACTTAAGAATGATGCCCGTGCTATTGGTGCGGTGTTGCGCTCAGGTAAACCTTCATTTATGGCCGGTGGCGACCTCAAGCGCATTGTTGGGCTATATGACCAGAACCGCTCAGCGGAGGAAGCCTATCTTCAATCGAGCACCTTTACTGAGTCCTTACGGGCATTAGAAACCTGCGGTAAACCCGTTGCGGTTATGATTAACGGAACGGCACTGGGCGGGGGACTAGAATTAGCTTTGGCCTGTCATTACCGAGTCGTACTTAATGACCCTAAAATAAAGCTAGGATTACCTGAAACTACTCTAGGATTAATACCTGGCGCAGGTGGCACTCAACGGCTACCCAGACTGATTGGTTTAAAAAAATCCGCTGATCTTATACTGAGTGGTAATCCAGTCAGTCCTGAACAAGCCCTTGATTTGGGTATAGTTCACGCTCTGGCAGAGACAGAAGAGCTTTTTTCGAAGGCCGAAGACTGGGTTCTTAACCATGGTGATGCCCTGCAACCTTGGGATAAACGTGGGTTCTCTGTTCCCGGTGGTATTGCCCTTACTAGTCCTAAGGTAAGTCGCTTACTACAGCAGCTAACCGCCGATGTTGCGGTGTCGACTAATTATAATTATCCCGCTCCGATAGCGGCGTTAAGAGCTATATTTAAAGGCTGTAATATGGGTTCGATAGATGGAGCCTTAAAGGTTGAAACCCGTGAGTTTTCTCGGTTAACCCGTGGCTCTGTCGCTCGTAATATGATTCGTACTCTGTTTCTGAACAAAGGTGCAGCTGCTTCCCTATTAGGTCGCCCCGATGATATTGAGAAATTCACGGTCTCTTCGGTGGCTGTATTGTTTGATAGTGCCACTAAAGATGATGTCGATTTTGTGATTCTCTGCGGTCTATCCTCAGTGACTGTGGGCATTGTATGTCGCGATATATCTGTGCAGTCTGAGCTCCTTAAGCAGGTGCAAGTCGAGCTAGCAAGGCGGATCGATTGCGGTGCTATGCGCGAGGTCAAGGCTGCGTCTATTCAGGCGCATATCAGCCAGTCTAATGCTAGTGCCGATGTTCTGATAATTAAGTCTGTCATGACTATGCATGAGGTCTCTGAGCTGACCGAGGTGCCTGCCATTATCGCTGTGTGTGATCCCTGTAGTGGTCTAGGTGCTTATGAAAGCCAATTATTCCCCGGTGATGCAATCATTGGTTTTTCACTGTCTTCATTAACCGATAGCAGTAGTGTTGTTGAGCTGATTGCGGGTAAAAATACCTCAATGACGACATTGGCGCACAGCTTAGATTTTGCCAAGCAATTACGTTTGACGCCAACCGTTCAGCATGACAGCCCACGATTATTTAGTGAGAGCTGTCGCCAGGCCTATCTAGAAGAAGGCCTACGGATGCTCAAAGAGGGCGTCAGCCCGATATTAATAGAGAACGGCGGCAGGGCGGCAGGGTTCTCGCTTGGGCCTCTCGCCCTAGCAGATAATTTTTCCCTGCCTATGGTGCAGGCAATGGCTACTGTAAAAGAATCCGATTCGATGACGGTCATCAGTCGGTTAAGCGGTGACTTACAGCGTCATGGGAAGGCTTTCGGTGCCGGTTTCTATGAGTATGCTGAGGACGGTTCAAAAAGACTTTGGACAGAACTCAGTGATAATTATCCCGACAACGAAATCCAGCCTGATATTAATATCGTAAAAAGTAGACTGCTTTCTATTCAGGCGTTGACGGCAGTTTGTTATATTGAAAATGGCATGATGACCAATGAACACGCCGATTTAGTCTCGGTCTTTTGCGGTGATTATCCCGCTTATACAGGGGGCGCGATATCGTATGTGGACTCAATGGGTGTCAGCGAATTTATTAATCAATGTAAGCTGTTGTCAGATAAGTTCGGGCTGCAGTTTAGCCACAGTGACTGGCTGTTAGGCCGGCCTAAAAATCGTATCTATCAGAATTAAATCTAAACCAAGTTAAATTAATAGTGGGGATATATGGAATCTATCGTAGATCTACTCAGGTATGACCCTGGGCAGTTGCCTGCAAGCGCTGAGCAGTTACGGAAAGACGTGCGGGACTTTCTCGCGGTGGAGATGAAACAGTACAGTGCACTAAAACGCGCCTACACCTGGGATGGCGCTGATCAAGCCTTCAGTGAGAAGATGGGTGCTAAGGGCTGGCTTGGTATGACTCTGCCAAAAGAATATGGCGGTGCTGGGTTAAGTAATCTTGAGCGTTATGTGGTTGCCGAGGAGACATTGTTTGCTGGAGCTCCTGTCGGATTTCATTGGATTGCCGATCGTCAAAGTGGGCCTCTAATCGCTCGTATCGGCACAGAGAAGCAAAAGGCAGAACTGTTGCCTAGAATTTGTCGCGGCGAAATTTGTTTTTGCATTGGTATGAGTGAGCCAAACTCCGGTTCTGACCTCGCATCGTTGCAAGCTAAGGCCGTTAGAACTGATGAGGGTTGGCTCATCAATGGGACCAAGTTGTGGACCACAAATGCGCATATTGCGAGCTACATGATTGGGTTGTTTCGCACTGATATGGAGGCGCAGCCAAAACATGCCGGACTCTCACAGTTCATTATTGATTTAAAGAATACTCCCGGTGTAACCGTTAGACCTATTGAGGATTTAACTGGACGAAAACACTTCAATGAGGTGGTATTTGAGGATGCACTGGTTCCCCATGATGCGCTTTTGGGTACCGAAAACGATGGTTGGCGGCAGGTGGGATCAGAGTTGGCGATCGAGCGCAGCGGACCTGAACGATTTTTGTCTTGTGCTGTGCTGTTCATCGAGCTCTTAAAAGTCTTAGAGCAGGGCGATGACCAGTCGGCTAAAAGAGAGATTGGTTCCATGTTGGCTAATTTGGTTACCCTCAGAAGTATGTCGTTATCGGTATCTGCAAAGTTAGCGCAGGGTGATGACGTATCACTTCAGGCTGTCATTGTTAAGGATCTTGGAGCAGAGTTTGAACAAACTCTGCCGGGGATTGTGCAGAAAATTGTAGCCATTGAGCCCAATTTAAGTGACGACGCTGAACCCTTGGCTCAGGTGTTGGCGTTGCTTACCATGCTGGCACCGTCTTTTTCATTGCGTGGGGGGACAGTAGAAATTTTAAGAGGAATCATTGCGAAAAGGTTAGGTGTGTCATGAGTGATATTTCATTAATGCTGGAAGACAGCGTGACGCGCCTTTTTAGCGATAAGGTCGATCGTGAGTTCTTGCAGGACCAAGAAAAGAAGGGTTGGGCTGCAGAACTTTGGGAGCTGACGGAAGAGCTAGGGTTGTCTGCTGTATTGGTCAAAGAAGAAAATGGTGGTGTCGGTGGTGACTGGGCTGATGCCTATGAAATCATCAAAGGCTGTGGGCGTTTTGCCGTGCCTTTGCCGTTGCCGGAGACCATTGTTGCGCGCTGGTTGCTGGATCAAACAAATCTTGATGTTCCGGAGGGTCCCTTGACATTGATACCTACTATGGAGGGATCAAATGCTAAGAGAATCCCTTGGGGTAGGAACGCGGTTGCTGGTTGTGCCACGCAGGAGACAGGGTCGGGCACCAGTGTGCGTCTTGTTGATTTCACTGACGTCGTGTTTTCCAATGAAGCCAATCTGGCGAAAGAGCCTCGGGACAATTGCCCAACGACGGGTAGAGTGACCGATGGCGCTGTCAATTTGCCTGCGGACGCATCTTTTTACCTTGGCGCTATGATTCGTTCAGCACAGCTCGCCGGCGTTTCTATGGCATTACTAGAGCAAGCAGCTATATACTCGGGTGAGCGGTCACAGTTCGGCCGAAATTTAAATAAGTTCCAAACGGTTCAGCATAACTTGGCACGTCTCGCGACGGCCGCAGCCTCTTTGGACTCTATTTCACGGTTCGCTTTTGCCACTATGGATAGTGTTGGCTTTAAATATGACGCCAATACGGATGTGCGCTTTGCCATAGCGGCCGCTAAATCACGCGCCTCAGAATGTGTCGATTTGATCTGTGCTCTGTCACATCAAATTCATGGTGCGATTGGATTTACCTACGAACACAGTCTGCATTTCTACTCACGCCGAGCCTGGAGTTGGCGGTCAGAATTTGGCGGTAGCAGCTATTGGTCGAACACCTTAGGTGATATAGCTTTGGGACTGGGCAGTGAAAAATTGTGGGGCGCTATTACGGCGCTGGGGTCAAACGAAACAACGACAGCTGATTAACTATTAGCAATAGAGTAGCTTTTCTATGAGTGATTTACTGTATGAACAAGTTGACCATGTTGTCACCTTGACCATTAATAGACCGAATAATCTTAACGCCCTTGGCGGCGCTAATGACGGACAGTTTTTTTATGATGCCTGTCAAAAAATCAATGCTGATCGAAGCGTTCGCTGTGTGATTTTAACGGGTGCTGGGCGAGCCTTTTCAGCCGGTGGCGACCTTAAAGCGATGGTCGAGAAAACGGGTACCTTTTCCGGATCTGCCACTGACGTGAGAGAGGGTTACCGCAGCGGAATACACCAGATTATTCGATCCTTGTGGGGCTTAGAGGTGCCGCTCATCGCTGCGATTAATGGCCACGCTATCGGGTTGGGTAATGATATTGCGACGCTGGCCGACATTCGGATTGCGTCTGAAGATGCTAAGTTCGGGGCGACCTTTATTAATATTGGTTTAGTGCCTGGCGATGGAGGAGCCTGGTTGTTACCCCGTGCAATTGGTCGCTCACGCGCCGCTGAGTTGTTTTTTACTGGTGATCTTATCGATGCTAAGACCGCGCTTGATTGGGGTTTAGTGTCACGCATAGTGCCTGCAGATACAGTTTTGGCAGAGGCCCGTGTCGTTGCTGAAAAGATAGCGACCAAATCGCCGATTCCTGTGCGTATGACCAAACAAATGATGCGGCAAGCGGACAATTCAACGCTCGATAACATCCTCGAAATGTCTGCTAATATGCAACCGTTAGCACAGTTTACAGAAGACCATATGGCAGCCCTAAATGGGGTTCTAAATAAGACCGTACCAACATTTTACGGTAAGTAAAAAGGCAGTGTTACGATGACAGGGCTAGCTCGGTCGTCCGAATCAACCTAGTTTGAAACGTGCCCGTCTAGAGACGGGTTATTAGTCACCAATTTTTTAACGCTTTGTGAGGCTTATATGAACTCGGTATCAGAAATTACGCATCTTATAAATCAATATGGATTCACCATAGACACCGGTGATGTTGATGGTTTTGCCGCGCTGTTTGAACATGCGGAATGGGTCGTTGAGGGGGCGGTGCCGAATCATGGCAAAGAGGATATGCTTAATAACGTGGTTGCTAACGTACGTCTCTATGAGGACGGCACGCCAAAAACTAAACATGTTGTGTCAAATGTTGAGTTAAATATTGAAGACGTGTCAGGCACTGCAACCGCGCAGAGCTATGTGACGTTGTTTCAACAAACGGATACCTTTGCTTTGCAGGCGATATTTTGCGGCCATTATTTCGATGAGTTTGAGCGCGTTGGTGGTGATTGGCGTTTCAAAAAACGCGTGATTCGTCATGTTTTAGTTGGGGACTTAAGTGCGCATTTGATTACTCAGGGAGATGTTGTACCAGATTAATGAGTTACGACAACTCGCCTAATGCGTTGCCATTTATTGGATAGCCTCTAAGATGGCCTGTAGTCACGCTAGGCAGGGCCTTAGTACGGCGTTTTAGCCTATAAAGATTGTTGTGACAATACAGGGACTGCCATTAGTCACCTCAGGAAATCGTTCGCCTATTTATATCGGTTTTGGATAAGTGTAGAGACGGTATGAGTAGGGTCGGTCGCTTAGCCTCAGCGTCGACTGCCGTTTCCCACTTGGGTGTTGAGATACTCCCATAACGCCTGTCAGCTGAGCTATTCAATCTAAATGACAATGATGCCTTGTCACGCTGGCGCGGACATCTCTATATTGGGTATTGGATTGAAGTAGTGGAGCTCAACATCGCGACGGGCAATTTTCCAGACCCCATTTCGCCGTTCAAATCTATCGGTATAGGTAGCACCAACCATCTGAACCTCGTCTTCAACACTGGCACCCATACAGTCCACGTTACAGACTCCCTGAGCCACATCAGGGCTTTCGAAGGTTAGCAGCAGATTAGTGCTCAGATGGTGCGATTCACGCCAAAATGGATACAGGACATCATGGACAGCCTGGTGGATTTCTTGGTGTCCGGAAAATATTCCAAATGGAGGGCCTATATCCCAGACAGCGTCCTCGTGCCAGATGGAGATAAAGCGGTCCCAGTCATGTGAATCGAACCCCAGGCAATAATTGCTAACAAGATCTCTAATGGCGGCGCGACTGGTTAGTTCATCAACCTGTCGACTGAGGGTCTCAATTTGCTGTGTTAACATCGCTAGATCTGTCATGGATAGACTCCGTTTAGTTTAATTTCCGCCCGCTAGGTTCAGATATAGGCCAATTAGCTGTTCCTAGCTCAGGCGCCAGAAACATCCTTATTAGCAGCATTGGCAGCGATGTACCCAAAGGTCATAGAAAGAGCCAGTGGACAGCCTGCGCCCCAATAGGCCTCTTTAGACGGACTGGCAATACAGTTGCCGGTGCCATATAGCCCTGGGATGGGTTTATCATCACGACTCATCACGCGTGCCTGATGATCAATCACTGGACCACCATTAGTATCTAACGCACCCGCGGCAAGGATAATGGCGTAGTAAGGACCTTGGCCCTTAAACGGGTGCATAGTAATGCTGGGCTTATTATTGGCGGGCCAAGGGCTGTCAGGATTCATGGGAGAAAAAGTCGGATGCCATTCGGTATCATATTTGGCTTTGCCTCTACTGAAATCTTTATCTATACCTGCTCGTGCGAACTTATTGAAGCTAGTAATCGTTGACTTCAGATTCTTAGAAAACGCTGAGTTCAAGCGCACATTACCGGTTTTATCGGCTATAGATGCCAGTTTCTCGTCAATATTTTTACTCAGATCTGCGAGTGAATCGCCTTTGATCACATAGGGGGCATCGTTGGAATCTGCGGGCATTGGATAAACGCTGGAAAATGCTTCGGCAGTACGCCTGTCGTAAACCATAAACATTAATTGATTGGTATATTCGGCATTAGTAGAATCGAAAATGCCGTGAACTTCTGTCCTGTCATTGTAATTACGGTGTTCATTGACTGCTCGTACACCATATTTATTAACTTGAATCATAGAATCACCTGGCGGGTAAAACACACCACCACCAAGCACTCGGCTATCCAATGATTCCTCCAGCACAACCTGAGAGCGCCAGGCGCCAGATAGGTTACCTAGACGCGCGCCGGCAGCGCTAGCAATATCAATGAAGTCGCCAGTTGCCGATGGCATAGAGCATGAGCCATAAATGTTATTTCGCTGGTAAGCGGCAATGGATTTGGTGTTATGGGCGTAGCCGCCACTAGCAAATATGACGCCCTTTATTGCGCGGATGGACACCGTTTTACCCTTAGACATAGCCTCAATACCGATCACTCTACCGTTGTTGTCGAGGACAAGTTTTTCAGCAGCATGCTCCAATAAAATTGGTACACGTTGCTTGATAAGCGCAGCTTCCATTTGCGCCATCAGGTCGCCGCCGGTTCCGGACTGACCACTTTCGTTGAGAACGCCTAGCGCTCTGCCATGAGGGGTCTTGTTCTCACTAACATGATCGAGATAATCGGTGGTGTCTCTGTCGGTACCAAACATGCGCCATTCAGCAAGTCTAAGTCCACCCTGATCCTTTAACTCGTCGGCAGCCTGATAGGCATTATCATAAAATGCTTCAAGCATCGCATAGGCTGCTGTGGTTAGGCCTAAGTTCTCAGACTCAGCGTTATATTGCTCTGGGTATGAATGACGAGCAAGAAGTTGTATGCACTCTTTTTTCGAGTCTTTTATACCTTTGTCACGCAGAGAGAAATTATTTGGAACCCAAATAACGCCAGCGGTCTTCATTGATGTTCCACCAAAGAAAGCCGCTTTTTCCACCACTATGACTGAGTCTTGATTCTGATTCGCCTTAAATGCGGCAGTCGCACCACCAATGCCAGAGCCAACAACGACTACGTCACTTTCGTAGTCCCATGTGCCGGAAGAATAGGCTTTTGATGAGCTGAAAGAAATGATTCCAAGTGCGGCGGTAGCGAGTCCAGCACCCGGACCTGACAAAATTTGACGGCGAGTAAATTTCATATTTTGGTCCTTAGGTTTTATTATGGCCCTTCAATATATCGATCAGTCGCTCGGGCTCTTTGTTAGTAATTTAGTAAACAATACGTTATCGAAATTAAGCAAAAAAAGCACTAATTCTTTGTTTTTTTTATACTGCACCATAAACGGGGCATTTCGTTAGAAATACCCCGTTTACATTTCTGGTACTTATCTTGGTGGACACTTATCGTTCTAGCACGATACCAGAATCTTCAAAATCCCAGCAGTCAGCTGTAACACCTTCTACCTTCAACTTGTATTTCTCTACCCGCTCACTGGGTGTCTTGGGCAGGCTAGTGCGGAACGCGATATATCTAGGAATGCAAAAGTACGCCATTCTAGGCATACACCAGTCAATCACTTCTTTTTCCGTCAGAGTTTGGCCTTCTTGCAGAACAATCACAGCCTTTACATCCTCTTCACCGACGTCTGACGGTACCCCAACAATACAGCTTTCGAGTACGGCCGGGTTGGCATTGATGACTGCTTCAACTTCAAAAGAGGAGATGTTTTCCCCGCGCCGGCGCAGAGCCTGCTTTTTGCGATCCACAAAGTAAAAATAACCATCTTCATCCATGCGCCCCAAATCGCCAGTGTTAATCCACATGTTTTCAAACAGCTCAAGACTCTTTTCCGGCATCTTATAATAGCCACTGGTGCCCACGTTCATGCTCTGAGGGCGCGCAACAAACTCTCCGAGTTCCATAGGGCCTGCTTGGGTGCCATTATCATCGATGATTTTCACATCCCAGCCAGTAATAGCCTTACCACAAGAGCCTGGACGGACTTCGTCAATAGGGTTGGCCAAACAGCAATAGCACTCTGTCATGCCGTAGACTTCGAGCAATTTTGTATTAAAGCGCGATTCAAAGTCATGCCATATATTGACTGGAGCCGCAGCTCCGACCATGAGACGGAGAGGGTTGTCGCCATCACTAGCGCCCTCAGCAGCCTTCATCAGAATAGGGATAATCCCGCCGATGTAGTTTGCTTCGGTACACTCCCATTTGCGACAGTCATCCCATAAGCTACTAGCTGAAAAGCGATCAACAATGACGGCCTTAGCATCGGCTAAAATAGCGGGTCCAATGGTGATACCCTGTGCGTTACCGTGAAAGAAGGGGAGGCCGGTATAGAGCACATCGTCTTCGGTATACTGTGAGTATTTGACCGATTGTGACCAGATGTCATACCAGTAATTGTGACTGATCATAACGCCCTTGGAGACACCGGTAGTGCCCGAAGTATAGAGAATCGACGCCATATCGGTAAAGTGCACAATAACATTAGGCGAGTCTGAGGAATGATCCATTAATTCTGCGAACGTAGAACTCTCAATACTCTTCCAGCTCGGCAGTGATTGCCCCTCTGGTGTGTTGTAAAAAACGGCATGCTTCACAGTGGTAAGATCATCGGAAATTGGGTCTAGACGATCAAGAAACTTCGCGTCTGCAACCAGAACCATACAGTCAGACTGAACAATTTGATGAACCAATCCAGTACCCTTAAGTGCTACGTTGATCGGCACTTCTACCGCACCAATCTTATTCAATCCAAACCAGGCATATAAAAACTCTGCGCTGTTGGGTAGCATTAATGCGACTTTGTCGCCATGCTTAATGCCCATTGCAGTAAAGCCATTGGCAGCCTTGTTGATATTGTGATTGAGCTGCTCGAAAGTAATTGGTTCATCGCGAAATTGAAAAACCACGTGATTGGGGTGCTGTCGCGCTTTATCTTCAATGATGCCCGATAAGACTCTGTCTTGTTGCGCATATTCCTGCATATTCCAAGACTGTAACTTCTTCTCGGCCTTGATAAATTTATCGTCCCACTGTCCCATGATCACCTCGCCTTATAAAAAAAAGGCAGGCCCGGGCCTGCCATGATTATTTGTAGTTTATATTTACCGTATGTCGTGCGGCTTGGACACGTGGTAAGCCTCATTAAACCAAACACCGCGCTCATACATCTGTACCATTTTTCCGAAATCCCAAGAGGTTGGTGAATTCTTATTTGGAATAACCTTAATAATGGCTCTGTTGGGCGTGTGAATACCTTTAAATGCAGCGGCCCGACCTTCCTCATTACCCGCTAAGTCAGTCCAATACTTGTCGATAATTGCCCAATGTACCTTCGTCATCAGCTCTTGGTCAAAAGAGACTTCGGCATTACCAATTATCTGGATAGCTTTTTGCCGCTTCGCATTGGTGCCATCATTGCTGATGCTAATTGAAATCTTCGGGTTGGCAATTAGGTGGTCGATCTTTTTGCGATATTTTTGCACGCTGCTAATGTATAAAAATCCGTCATCTAGCACGTTATAAAACATCGGCGTCACAATTGGGTAGCCGTACTGGGATATATGTGCCATGTGGCAGTAGCAATTGTGCTTGTAAAGAATCTCGAACTCATCAGGCTCCATAGGATAATCGACGTTGACATCTACCTGCTCAAGCGCAATGGGATCAAAGTTTGGTTTTTTAATTTCTTCAGTCATTTTTTTCTCCTAGATCGTTTAATTAATCGTTTGTTATTTAGGCAAAACAGGCCCTTACCTCAGCTCTAACTTGAATAATATTCAACATTCGCCTTGCATGCAAGAATTATTTTTGCCCTAACGTCCACCTTATCAAGTTTTTGATTTAAAAACCCTATCTTGGGCAACATAGTATTTTGTCTTAGCCGCTATAACTGGCTTGCGCAGCCATCACTGGATCTTGTCGCTATATTTTGTAGCGTCTGATTGGGCGCAAAAACTGTTTAATCAAACCCTGATTTAAATCGGACTTTCTTCCGAATCTTTAATCTTAGGGGCCTGCATGGGAAAAACAGATCTTGATATCCGTGATCTGGCAGTAATACCTGCAATGTAGTAGGGATACAGCAGCTAGTGCAACCTGACTCTTCACTGGCCCATCGGCGAGAACGCTGCAACTATTTCTTTGGCTATTGGAGGCAGTGTTAGGCCATTGACGCGTAAACGATACTGCCGCGGCTCCAAGGCCATATTTTCTAACCGCCAGATCAACCAAGCTGAAAATATGCTTTTCTTTAGCGACATCGCAGAGGACGAAAACAGACGCTTCTAATTCAGCAGCCACCATCACTTGAGGAGCCGAAATGACAGCAACTCTCCCCATTAGCCCGTTGTGCGCAATATTTATTCACCTAGCGAATTTGCAATGATATTCCTCTGTCTGCTAGGCGTAAGAATAATGGCCATGCTAGCAGTGATCATCATTTAACGTGCGCGTCTATAATATAAGCTTGACTAACAATGGCGCTATCATGGACTTAGTCTCCTCTTCTAGGTGCCTTGTTTACAGGCCGCTTTTACCTGCTTCTCTAATCATCGGAGCATAGTCAGCAAATTCGGGCCCAGTGGCCGTTGACCCAGTTGTAAGACCTGCATCGACCGTCAGAGTGTGTCCATTTGTGTAGCCAGACTCATCTCCGGCCAACCATAGTGCTGCGTTAGCAACATCGACCGCTAAACCTGGACGGTTTATTAGTGGCGAATTTTCGGCTAATATTTGCTTGGCATTATCTAAGGCATTAGGATCACCCGATAGGACATTGGCGACCATCTCTGTCGCCATCGCACCCGGTGCTATAGCATTGGTCCGAATCCCAAAGCGACACAGTTCCGCACCTACGTTTTTGGTTAAACCAATCACCGCATGCTTGGCGGCGGCATAGGCATGGGGGCCCAAACCACCCATAAGACCGGCTGTACTAGACATGCTTATAATAGCTCCAGAGCCCTGTTTTTTCATGTGTTTGGCAGCATGCTTCATACCATAAAAGACACCATTTAACAGAATGTCTAGGCTGGCAGACCATTCGTTAGCTGGAGTACTTTCTATGGGCCCTACGGCGCCGACGATGCCAGCACAATTAAACATGATGTCGATTTGGCCAAACTCACTGACGGCGAGGTCAACTAAGTCAGCAACGTCCTGCTCTTTAGTTACATTACAGAGCGCAAAAACAGCTGAACCCAACTCTTCGGCCAGTAATTGGCCCCTGTCTGGCTGTATGTCGCCCAATACTACCTTGCAGCCCTCGGCAACAAACAAGCGCGCTGTCGCGGCACCGATACCGCTTGAGGCACCCGTTATTACAGCAACTTTTCCATCTAGTCTATTTGGCATGATATTTATCCGTCTGATATTTTTATAGTTGATGACCAGCACTATTTGCGCTTAGTCGGTACGGTTCTATTCTAGGTACCCTGGTACGCTCTACAGTGAGCGGCACGCAGTTGATAATAAAGCTTCTGTCGTAAGCTGTTAGCCGGTTAATGCTGGAGCTTCGAAACATTGCTTTTGTCTTGAATATTCTTCAAACACTGACTGGTTTTTGATTTAATGTCAAGCGAACGGCGGCTTGAAGTGATGTCTTGTTGCTGCGAAAGCTGACGGATTTGGGGTCCATTACTGTCTATTAATTATATTTTCAATTAGTTGAATTAAATTCAACAATGGGACATACTGTCCTCAGGGATAACTATGACTTCAGTTGTGTGTAATGGCCGCTGCGGTTAGGTAAGGCGCCAAGATGTATCGGATGTGCGCGTATTATACGAAAGGTTTGGCGAGGAAAGGCTGGCGAGTCCAACGTTGAGGTTAATAACCGAGGTGGGGCTTGTTTGATCTGTTTGAACCGACCAAGGCGTAAGTAGCAGCTACTGCGACAGTATAAATTGTTACTTTTGACGATACGCCCTCGGCAGGCTCGTTCGGTCACCAGGATTAGAAGATTTTTTTTGCTTAGGTAGTGGCTATTGCTAAAAACTAAAAAAACAGTTTTAAACTTAGAAAAGTACTACTACCTTTATTTACTCGCGTCATAGATTTTTTTAAAAGCTATGTGTGTTGGACTATGTTTATTTGGAGTTGAAGCGTTATGGATTTTAATTTAGAGCCAAAGTATCTGGCAATCCAGCAGGAGACATTAGAATTATGTCGCTCTATAGAGCACTTGGCCGATGAGGCTGACGCTTCAAGTGTTATTCACCCGGGCATTTTAAAAGCATTACAAAAGAGTAATCTCAGCGACTTAATGGTGCCAGCCAAGTATGGCGGACGCTTTGAAACAATAGACCCACTGGCGATTTGTGTGGCTCGAGAAGCTATGATGGCAACATCGTCACACTTGGACTCGCTATTTGCTCTACAGGGGATTGGCAGCTACGGCATAACGGTCGCTGGATCGGAGAAACAACGCCAGCAGTGGCTTCCGAAAGTAGCCACAGCGCAATCTTTGCCCTCACTGGGGCTGACCGAGCCAGTGGCTGGATCTGATCTCAAATCCATCGTCACTGAAATAACCTCAGTAGATGGAGGCCTTAGGCTTAATGGAGCAAAATCCTGGATTTCAAATGCTGGTGCGTCTGATTTTTATGCGATTTTCGCAAAAGAGGGCAGTACCTTTTCGATGGTGCTGGTACCAGCCGACCGCGCTGGTGTTAGCGTAAAGCCGTCGCCTAAAATAATCGCGCCGCATGTTTTGGGTGAGGTGACATTTGATAATGTCATTCTAAGCGAAGAAGATCGTCTGGGCTCCCTAGGGCAAGGGATGGAGCTAACGCTAGCGACGTTAAGCGTATTTAGAGTATCAGTGGCTGGTGCGGCTGTTGGCTTAGCTCAAGCAGCCCTCGAAGAGGCGACTCGTCATACCCGCTCTAGGGTCCAGTTTGGCCGTCCTCTATCTCGCCTTGGGCCCGTGGCTCAAATGCTAGCTGACAGCTGGGTTGAAATTGAAATGGCAAGGCTGCTTACCTATCGCGCAGCACAGTATGCCTGCGACGATCCGGGAGCATCTCTTCATCATTCCTCAATGGCCAAATTAGCGGCGAGTGAAATGGCATCTAAAGTAGTAGACCGCTGTGTCCAGATGATGGGTCGCTTTGGATTGATTCAGGGGTCCAAGATTGAGCGTCTATACCGACAGGCGCGGCCAATGAGAATCTATGAAGGTTCCTCAGAGGTATTGCGTTTAGGCATTGCGCGGCAGTTAACCGAGGAAGTGGAATAGCTACCTCTAGGCGCTGTCATAAGAATCGGTGAATGCCAGCCACGTTAACAGGCCTTTCATGGGAATAAATGTGGTTTAAACGCGTTGTGATTGGCGTGGTCTTTGCTGGTTAGGTACTTTACTAAGCCATAGACGCTACCCAAAATACGTTCGGATGCTATTTTATGGCGTCCGAACTCGGTCCAGTCTTCGGCCTAAAGCAAGCAACCATCTTCATCACAGTTCATCCCGTCTAAGGGCTCAGGACCGTCGGTAGCCTCAGATGACATCCTGGCAGATTGATCTTCCGTCAATAGTCCGCCAATAAAGTTACCCACTTGCATGTCGCTTAGGCGGCCAAAATGATTGAGTCTTACTCGTCCCTTTTTGTCTATCACGATCAGCGTTGGAGTGCCTTGCATCCTGTAACGTTCCATCGTCACGGGTGTTGTTCCGGAGGTGGATGGGCGATCGACCGCGATGGGGAAGCGAATACGATACTCATGGGCAAAGGCTTTTAAGGCCTCTACAGTCATCACGTCATGATGCTCAAACACCGTGTGTAGCCCGATAACTTGAACTTCTTCGTCCGCATAGAGTTCGTGAATAGCGCTAGCTTGAGGAATGCCATGGGAGACACAACCTGGACAGAGCAGTTGGAAGACATGTATGACGATGACCTTGCCTTTTAGGCCGGATAATCTCAGAGGCTCTAGCGTGTTAAGCCATTGGCTTGTCTCAAGCTCAGGCGCCAAAGCGCCATAGGTTGCCTGTGTCATTGTAAAATCTCCTTTAATTCAAATATTGGCATAATAGGTTGGGACACCCCTGTCCCAAATAACGTGTTCGTAATCAGATTGCCTTATCAGGGGTGGGCATCCGTGCCCCGACAAACATTTCCCTAACCCAATGCCCTTAAAAGGGTGACATACCTGTCCCCATTACCTCTTCCTTAGTTGCTGCCAAAGCGGCCTGACAAAATGTGCGAGATTTATACATGGCTAACTCCTTGCTTGTTTAATTAGGCGATCAATAGCATTTTCGTGTATCGTATCGTAGCGACACCAACAAGCTCTAACAAAGGACGTTAGGCCTGTCAATATAGTATTGACTCAATACCATTTAATTGTGAGCTGACAATATAGAAAATGAATCCGCCAATAAATAGCGTTAAAACAGAGCAATTATTAGAACGGCTTGCCAGCCTGATGCGCAGTAAAACGCGTGTTTCTCTTATCGCCCATGGTTTACTGCCAGTGCAGTTTGAGGCCTTACACTATTTATCAAGGTGCAATCGATATTCTGATAGTCCCATGGCCGTCGTCGAATATTTGGGCCAAACCAAGGGCACAGTGTCGCAAACACTTAAAATTCTTGAGAAGAAAGGCCTTTTGCAGAAAAGCACTGATACAGCCGACAAGCGGGTCAAACATTTAACGATCACTGCAGAGGGCAGAGCGTTGGTTGGTCAGATCTTACCGTCACCGTTACTCGAAACGGCGGCTGGCCTAATGGGTCAGAATCAATTGTCGACGGTAAATAACGTGCTGACTGAGTTGCTCAGGACATTGCAAAGAGCCAATCAGTCGAAAACGTTTGGCCAATGTGGTACCTGCCAACACAATATCACAGAACCTACTGGTGGCCATATCTGTGGTCTAACAAAGGAGCCGCTCTCAGTAATTGACGTCAGTCTTATTTGCCTGGAACACGAGCATAAAAATTAGGCTGACTGAGCGTTCAATGTTTGTCAGCGAATACATTAGCAATCAAACCAACTCAAGGAGAGCATGGTGATAAAAGGATATTTACTACTCATTACGATGTCAGCTGCAACTAGTTACGCAGAAGTGGTTGCGTCACTGATGGCGCGGCCATAACTGCACTGCCTATTAGTGTTATGGTCCCACTGCACGCGGTTGGTGCACAAGGTATTGGTCACCATGCAGGTCAGGTTAGTTTCACAGAATCGCAATATGGTTTGGTGGTGACGCCCTCATTGGAGGGTTTAGCCCCGGGTTTCTATGGTTTTCATCTACATCAAAATGCCAGTTGTGCGCCGCAAAAGAAGGGCAAGAAATGGATTTCTGGCGGTGCTGCAGGTGGGCACTACGATCCTGCAGCAACTAATCAGCACAGCAGCCCCTGGGGCGACGGCCACCTTGGCGATCTGCCTTCGCTCTATGTTGATGCCGACGGCACATCGACGCGGGCGGTCTTGGCGCCGCGCTTGCGGCTAAGTGATCTTCGAGGCCGAGCTGTCATGGTTCACGCCGGTGGCGACAACCACTCAGACCGCCCCTCGGCACTGGGTGGCGGAGGAGCGCGTGTTGCCTGTGGGGTGATTAATTAGTTGTCTAATTAAGCCATCTTTTGATCAACTCCAGGGGGTGGCGAGTCCCTTGATTAGAGGCCATTCTCCTGACAACAATGCCTCCTAAAATAATTATGCCTGGCATCTGTGGTTTCTATAGCACAGTTAGTCGGCTAGTCTCGGTGTGGAGACGTGCAAAGACTGGGTGCTGGCAATTACTGGGCCCGCTAATTTTAGGCGAAAAAAAAGTCCTGCTTTCGCAGGACTTTGAAGGGAGATACTACTGTGAACTTTCAGGGGAGAAATATGCACATTAAGTAAGACAGCTATCAATGATAAAGTTCACGCTGCAGGTAAAAATAATAGAATTAATTTAAAATAAGTCAAAATTGACTCTTAATCTGGCGATTTCATTGCCAGCAACGTCAGTCAGCGCTAAAAATCTATCGCTATAAGTCAGGTTCTTCGCTCCTTAAGGGGCTCAAACCTCTCAATATTTGCATTGCTTAAATAGTCGCGCCAGTTTTTTACTTAACTCGGTTCTCTTTGGGCAATTTTAGATTTATAGTCACTGCAAATTACTGACACCGAGATTCTACTATGTCCATGCGAATCCCTCGAGACAATGAAAACGACTATACCGAGGAGATGGCCAGCCAGCGCCGTGATTTTGCCAGCGAAAGAACTGCCGCATCACTCAACCATGTTGCCTATTATTCGATTGATCCCGCTATTACGGCGGGCAATATTGAAAACTTTCTAGGTGTAGCTCAGGTTCCCCTTGGGTTAGTTGGGCCGCTGCTTGTCGATGGCGAGCACGCCAAGGGGGATTTCTATGTGCCCATGGCTACCACTGAAGGTACCCTGATTGCGAGCTACAATCGTGGCGCGCGACTGCTGCGTGAGGCGGGTGGAGCCAGGGTCACAGTGGTCGATGATGCAATGCAGAGGGCGCCAGTGTTTGTTTTCGATGACGCCAGGCAGGCGCGTGAGTTTGGTATCTGGATTGAGTCAAATACTGCCCAGATCGCGGCGCAGGCTGAAACGACCACGTCGGTAGGCAAACTGCGCAATATAGAACAGTATGCGGCCGCAAGGATGCGTTACCTGCGGTTTAACTACACTACCGGTGATGCGGCAGGACAAAATATGGTCGGCAAGGCAACCTTTGTTGCCTGTGAATGGATTGTTGCCAATTATCCGGGCATACGACGTTATATGTTGTCCGGGGCTATGGATACGGACAAAAAACACTCCCAATTAAATACGCTGCACACACGAGGCAAGCGGGTGATTGCCGAAGTGACCATACCCAGTGATCTATTACAGAAAACTATGAATATCACTGCCGCCGCTTTATATAAAGCTCGCTCGATTAATCAGGTTGGCTCTTTTATGGCGGGGTCTAATAATACAGGGGCGCATTCAGCTAATGGTATTACTGCAATATTTATTGCTACGGGGCAAGACGTGGCCAATGTGGCAGAGTCTTCGGCGGCGATTGTCTTTGCCGATATGGATGATGAGGGTAACTACTATCTGAGCATCACGATTCCTTCATTGATTGTTGCTACCTATGGCGGCGGTACAGGTTTACCCACTCAGCAAGAATGTTTGAATTTACTGGGTTGTAATGGTGCCGGAAGGGTCCGCAAACTGGCAGAGATTATTGGTGCTACAGTACTGGCTGGGGAGATCTCATTAATGAGTGCGGTGCTTGCCGGTGACTGGGTTACCAGCCATGATGCTCTTGGGCGCAATCGCTAAACTGGCCGGTCAGACTATTGCCCGTTAGCAATAGTCTGTTGTGCACTATTAATAAAAGGGTAGCATTGGGCGACCACCTAGCCAACCGTAAAAATAACAAAAATAGGGGTAAAGGCGTGAATCATATTTTAAGGCAATCTAAGGGGTTACTAACCACAGCCCTGTTTAGTCTGATCCTACTGGTCGGCTGCAGTGACCCGCAGTCATCAGCGTCGCAGCACGCAAAATCCTCGGTTAGCAGCGAATCGGGCGACTGCGCAAGATTTGATGAAAACCGCATGCCATTGTTTGGCGATTTGCATATACACACAAGTTATTCGTTTGATGCCGCGGCGAACAGCACTGGCGCGACGCCAGAAGATGCACACCGCTATGCGCGTGGCGAGTCGATACCTATCTTCCCTATCAATGATCAGGGCGTAGCCACTGGTCGCACTAAAATTGATCGGCCTCTAGATTTTTTAGCAGTTACTGATCACGGCGAATTTCTCGGTGAGCGTGCACTGTGTCGCACTGAGGATTCACCGGTTTATAACACTGAGTTTTGTGGCGGCTACCGATCGAATGAACGCATGGGTATGCTGATGCTGGGGGCAGTGGTGACTACTGAAACGCCAGCGCGTATTCCGGAGATTTGCGGCACTGATGGCAGTCTCTGTCGTGACTACGCCCGGTCGCCTTGGCAGAATATTCAGGCGGCTTCCAACGAGGCCAATACTCCCTGTGACTTTACTAGCTTTGTGGCCTACGAATATACCGGTACACCTGGTACCAGTAACTATCATCGCAATGTGATCTTTAGAAATGACACAGTACCGGAGCTGCCTGTTAGCTATATAGACGCGCCCATTGATAGCAAGCTATGGTCCGCGTTGGACGCGGTCTGTGATATTGAAAACGGCTGTGATTACCTGACCATCCCTCACAACTCTAATCTAGCTAACGGTCGCATGGCACCTTACATGCAACTTGAGGACACGGACGCAGCAAAAATCGCCTACGCCCAGAGTCGTTTGAAGCGTGAGCCTATTATGGAGATTTTTCAACATAAAGGTGGCTCGGAATGTATCAATGGGCTAAGCAGTGTCTTTGGTGCGCCGGACGAACTATGCGAGGTTGAAGCGGTTAGGCGCATGGGGGAGAACAAGACCTATGCGACTCGAGGTATGTTAGAGTCTAAACTCGTTATAGGGCAAGCCTCTGAGGTGACTGTCGAGTGCGAACAGGGCTCTATTGGTAGCAATGGTATGCTTGGAGCAGGCTGTGTGCAGGCCACCGACTTTCAGCGTTCTGCTTTGCTGGTGGGGCTTAAAGAAGAGCAGACTATAGGTCTTAACCCGGTTAAGTTGGGTATTATTGCGTCTACCGACACTCATTCTGCGACCTCTGGTGGCGTCAAAGAATCCACTTGGGTTGGCGCCGTCAGCGGCGAGGCGAATCCACTGCAACGTTTGCAACCTGGCCTGTTGACTAGTGGTATTGACGGTAATCCGGGTGGCTTGGCTGGCGTTTGGGCCAAAGAGAATACGCGAGATGCTATTTTTGACGCCATGCTGCGCAAAGAAGTCTTCGGGACCTCTGGGCCAAGAATTCGGCCGCGCCTATTTGCTGGCTGGGCCCTTGATGACGGTCTTTGTGACGCCAGTGATATGGTAGGGCAGGCCTATGCCAGTGGCGTGCCTATGGGTGGCGACCTGAGCGCATCTGATACGTCGGATAAACCAGTTTTTCTTGCCTATGCGGCCAAAGATCCAGATGGCTTAAAGCTACAGGCATTACATTTAATCAAGGGCTGGATAGATGCTGAGGGTAATATGAATACTCAGGTGCTACCCATTGCTACGGCGGAAGCCGGTGCCGACAGCCTGTGTAAGGTCTATACAGATAACAGTTTTGACCCCGCGCAGTCAGCCTATTATTACCTGCGGGCTGTTGAACCAGAGAGCCCTCGGTGGCACACCTATGATTGCGTTGCGATAGCTGAGGCCGATCGTCCTGAGGTCTGCACCGATGGTTCGTATCCTGAAACTATTCGCGAAATGGCTTGGACTTCGCCTATTTGGTATCAGGGACAATAGTCACTCAATTATTCGACAGAGAATTAAGTTAGAATACTAGCCTAATTTCTCTATTGTCTAATAATTTCGGGCAGAGCCAACGCCAGTGAATGCAAACGAGCTAAGCGCAACATTACTCAGCTGCCTATTCTTTATGGGTCTGGTGGCCTGGATTTCCTACCTCAAGACCAAAGGCGAGGTCGATACGCGGGACGGTTACTTTCTTGCCGGTCGTGGTCTTGGTGCGGTATTTATTGCCGGATCACTGTTGCTGACAAACCTCTCTGCAGAGCAACTTATTGGCCTCAATGGTTCGGCCTATGGCTTTAACCTCAGTAGCATGGCCTGGGAAGTTACCGCTGCCTTTGCAACTATCTGTATGGCCTTTATCTTTTTGCCGCGCTATTTGGCCGGTGCTTTTTCAACCTTGCCAGAATTCTTAAATGACCGCTTTGATGACGATGTTCGCCGTCTTACGGTTATTCTATTTATGCTGGGTTATGGTTTGGTGACCATTCCCTCTGTGCTTTATTCTGGCTCAATTGCGGTTATTCAGCTGTTTGATGTTCCTGCGCTATTTAACCTTTCCTACGGTACCGCGCTGGCTGTGACCATTGTGGTCATAGGTAGTATTGGTGCTGTGTATGCAGTGTTTGGCGGCCTTAAGGCGGTGGCTATTTCAGATACATTAAATGGCATTGGTCTGCTGCTCATAGGTGTTGCTGTCCCTGTTTTAGGGCTATCACTTCTAGGTGAGGGCAGCGTGGGGCGGGGGCTGCACATTATTGCCAATACCAATACTGAAAAACTAAATGCCATAGGGTCGTCCTCTGATCCGACACCTTTTGCTACATTATTTACCGGAATGATCTTCGCCAATTTATTTTATTGGTGTACCAATCAATATGTTATTCAACGAACATTGGCGGCTAAAAATTTAGCCGAGGGTCAGAAAGGGGTTTTGTTTTCTGGCTTTTTCAAGGTGATGGTGCCCTTTATTATGATGTTGCCGGGGGTGATTGCCTTTCATCTTTACGGCGCCGTGGGTTCTGAGACTGGGCTTGATTCAATTGACCTTGCCTACCCCCAATTAATTCGTGATGTGCTACCCGTCTATGCCATGGGTTTTTTTCTAGCTGTGCTGCTGGGTGCGGTATTTAGTTCGTTTAATTCACTGCTTAATAGTGCCGCGACGCTGTTTTGTCTTGACGTCTATGTGCCCTACAAAGAGCGTCAGGGACAGGCACCTTTGAATGATACCCAGGTGCTAAAAGTGGCGAAGCGAGCCTCAATTATTATTGCCCTGTTTTCTTTTGTGGTGGCTCCTTTATTGCAGTTTGCCCCAGATGGACTGTGGCAAATTATTCGTGTGTTTACTGGGTTTTATAATATTCCTGTTATTGCCATTGTGATCGTTGGGTTATTTGCGCCTCAAGTCCCAGCGTTGGGCCCCAAGCTAGTTATTGGTTTTCATGTTTTGGCCTATGGTCTATTGAAGTTTGTTTTTGACGATTTAGTAACGCTTCATTTTATTCACCTATATGCCATTTTATTTTTTATTGAGGTGGCTATTATGTTGGTGGTTGGCATACGTTATCCGCGTGCCGCAGTATGGACCTATAGCACCAGTCATAAAGTGGATTTGCAGCCATGGCGTTTTGCTAGGCCCTGTGCGGTGACCCTAATATCCTGTGTGATTGGTCTGTATCTTCTTTTCTCGCCAATTGGATTGGTCGGTGGAATTAGCACATTATTTTGGTTTGCTACTAGTGCCTTGATCGTCGCGAATATGGCAGTCTGGGTGTTGGCCAACAAACCGAGCTACTCGCTACAGTAAAGTTTATTAAATGGAAGAAAAGTGAAACAAGATATTAAAAAAAGTAGATTACGTTTTTTCGATAGTGCCGCTGGTCAGCAGCATATTACTGATGAGGACAAGTATCTCTATCAACAACCAGTGCCAAGTCATAAAATTGCGATAATAGGTACAGGAACTATCGGGCAGGAACATATGCGTGTGGCTGCGCTGTTAGGTCGCGCTCAGGTCTATGGTATATACGATACTCAGACCCATAGCATGGATGTGGCTGAAGCGAATTTCAAACAGTGCTCAGATGTGCCATTGGTGCGTTATGAGAGTTTAGAATCTGCCTGTAACGATAGTACTACTGATGCATTGTTTATCTGCACACCCAATCATACTCATTTCGATATTTTGCAGGTGGCGATTAAATCTGGGAAGGCTATTTTCCTAGAAAAGCCCATGGCCACAGATCTGCAAGATGCAGCTGCCACCGTCGCCATGAGTGATACATATTCTTCGTTTATCCAGATTGGATTACAGTACCGTTATAAAGCGCAATATATCGAGACTTTTCACGAGGCCCTTTCTAAGCAGTCACTGGGCGAGGTTAAAACCATTGCCGTTAGCGAGTACCGACCACCATTTTTGGATAAGGTAGGACAGTGGAATAAGTTTATTGCCAATAGTGGTGGCACCCTCGTTGAGAAGTGTTGCCATTACTTTGATTTAATTAATTTAATGGCCCAGTCGCGACCTACTAAGGTCTATGCCAGCGGCGGGCGTGGGGTCAATTTTATTGACTTTGAACACGAGGGCAAACGATCTGATATTGATGACCATGCTTTTGTGGTGATCGACTATGCCAATGGCACTAGGGCTAACTTTACCCTAAATATGTTTTGCCCTAATTTTAGCGAAGAGATGGTTGTCACCGGTACCCAGGGTCGTCTGGTGGCAACAGAAGTATTTAATTTTCATCAGCAGCAGGGCTCCAAGGCCACTGTTGCGATTGAGGTCGGTGAGCATGGGGCCTCTAAAAATACCGTTGTAGCTTACGCGGCGCTTATAGAACAGAGCGGCCATCATGGCGCCACTTACTATGAACATATTGCCTTTATGGACCAGCTCGAAGGGCTGGCTGTGGATGCTGCCACGCCGCTGCAGGGATTGTGGTCAATGATCGTGGCCAGTGCCGCACAGGCGTCTGTGGCCAGTGGGCAGGCGATCGATGTTAATCAATTTATGCAGGCTAATTATTTAGCCGACTATTTGGAGAAGTAAAAAGCGTATGAATCAAGTAATTAATGTCACCGGTAAATCTATGCCTACTGTGGGCTTGGGTCTTTGGAAAATTGATCCGGGTGCGGTTGCCGATGCGGTCTATCAGGCTATTAAAGTTGGCTATCGGCATCTGGATAGTGCCGCAGACTATGGCAATGAGAAAGAGGTGGGCGAGGGTATAGCTTTGGCGATTACTGATGGTCTGTGCAGCCGTGATGAACTCTGGGTAACCTCTAAACTATGGAATACCTATCACCGCCGCGAACATGTTGAAGCGGCCTGCCGTAAATCATTAGAGGATCTTGGCCTCGATTATTTTGATCTGTATCTGGTGCATTTTCCCATTGCTCTGAGCTACGTAGATTTTAATGATCGCTATCCACCTGAATGGATATTTGATCCAGAGGCAGAAAATCCTGGTATGCGACTCGATGCTGTGCCCCTTAGTGAAACCTGGGGTGCCATGGAGAAACTCGTTGAGGTGGGTCTATGTCGTCAGATTGGTATCTGTAATTACAGTACTAGCCTTGTGCATGATCTAATGAGCTATGCCCGAATCAAACCGGCAATGTTGCAAGTTGAGTCTCACCCATACCATACTCAAGAAGCGCTATTACGTACGGCCCAGCAATACGGTATTGCCGTCACTGCATTTTCGCCTCTGGGCGCGCTGTCCTATGTATCTCTTGATATGGCCACTGTGAATGACTCCGTACTGACAGAGCCTGTGGTGATGGCGGCGGCACAGCGTATTGGGGCAACTGCCGCTCAGGTGGTTCTGCGCTGGGGTATTCAGCGGGGTACAGCAGTGATCCCCAAAACCAGTAATCCACAGCGTCTTGTAGAGAATTTACACCTCTCAGAATTAAGTTTGAATGAGGATGAAATGACTGCAATCTCGACGCTTAATCAAAATCGTCGCTTTAATGATCCGGGTCATTTTTGTGAGGCGGCCTTTAATACTTTCCATTCTATCTACGATTAGAGCGTATCGTTTTATGTCTTTAAACCCACAAAAGATTACTCTGGAACAGCAACAACAGCATGCAAATGGTGTTTTTCCATTGGTCTATGCTGCCTCTACAACTGGCTCAGCTGATGCCATAAAAGATTGGATTGAAAAACATGCTGATCAGTTGGCGGATGAGCTTGAGATTCATGGAGCAATTTTATTTCGTGACTTTGGTATTACTGATGATTTAGGTTTCGATAGTTTTATTCGCGCCTTTCATCAGCCGAGTTTTACCTATGCTGATTCCCTGTCCAATGCAGTGCGACGCAATCGTACGGAACTGGTTTTTACCGCCAATGAGGCACCGCCAGAGGTGTCTATCTTCCTCCATCATGAGATGGCACAGACCCCGGTATTTCCCTCTAAGCTATTTTTCTACTGTGAACAGGCCGCCCAGATAGGTGGCGCTACCCCTATCTGCCGTTCAGATACATTGTTAGTGCAGCTTAAATCTGCGGTACCTGACTTTGTTTCAGCCTGCGTAGATAAGGGCGTTTGTTACTCTCAGACCATGCCGCCAGAAGATGATATGCAGTCGGGCCAGGGGCGTAGCTGGCGCAGTACACTGAGTGCCAGCAGTCAGATCGAGGCCGAACTAAAATTAAAGAAACTTAACTATCAATGGCAGTGGCTAGCAAATGATTCTCTGCACGTGACTACACCCGTATTGCCAGCGGTGAAACAGCTAGCCGATGGCCGCAGCGTTTTTTTTAATCAACTGATTGCCGCCTTTCGCGGTTGGCAGGATGCACGCAACAGCGCAGAAAAATCTATCTGTTTTGGTGATGGTTCGATGATTAATAGTGCTGATATGGCAGTGGCTATAGATCTGGCGGATAAATTGACCTTTGATATACCTTGGCAAGCCGGCGATGTGGTGCTGCTGGATAATTTCTCAACCATGCACGGCCGCCGCTCTTTTCAAGGCCAGCGCAGTGTATTAGCTGCTCTGGTGGCCTAACAGGTAAGTAGCGGGCGACAAAATCGTTGAATGGCGGTATTTAGCGTTAAGGGGGGATTCCTTGGGTAGACAGTTAAGCGGTGCGTGCAGTACTTTGGTGGCTAAGCTAAACCCGTATAATTATTACTCGAAGGGAACAATAACCATGAGCTTGAAATCACTACTTTTTACCGCCGCTTTTATCTCCTTACTTGGCTGTTCAGCTGACGATGAAGTCTCTGCACCTGTCACTGCAGCGCCTACGCTGGCCGATGGGGCTTTTATGCTGGCTGATGTGACATTGACCGAAAAGGGCGAAGTGACTGTTCTTAAACGTGCACAGATGAAGATCTATACCAAGGGTCGCTATATGTTTGCCTTTATGCACGAGGACACCACCAAGCCTGATGTAGGCGCAGGGCTTACCCAGTGGAAAGATGGCGCGTTAATTGAATCCCCTATTTTCAATCAGGATGGCCCTTTAGAGGGTTTACATTTTAGTCTCGACATTGAGAAGACCGAAGGTGGCTTTTTGCAAAGTATTCAAGGCTTAGAATCTAATGGTCATGTTTACGATATGGTAGAGACTTGGGATCGTCAGCAGGGCAGTGCATCTGCGTTTGATGGTCTTTGGAAACTGCAGGGTCGCGCTAGTGAAGAGGGCGGCGAAATAGTCGAGTTCTCTGAGATTAAAATGTTTGGTGGCGGACACTTTATTTTTTCTCAGCGTTTTATGCTTGAAGGTGAGATGCAACAGCACTTTGGTTTTGGTGAGTTTTCGATTGATGCTGAGGGCGTTGTGACTGAAACTGGGATTGCCAGTTCATTTGAAGATTTTGCTGGTACCCAGCATAAACTCACCATGGAACTGATTGGCGAGAATGAGCTTAATCAAACGTTTCTGTGGGACGGTAAGTCAATAACACAGTCTTATATCAGGCAGTAAATTCAGAAAAAATAAAAGAGCCGCTATTGATTAGCGGCTCTTTTCGTCCAGATCTTTATATCTAGCTTCTAGTGCGGCACTTTGAGAGACACGTTTAGATTTTTTTGGGTTTGATTCTACTAGCCTTTTTCTCGGCTTTCTTTTCTTCTCTGCGCCGCTCTGTGACCCCGAGTGCGGCGTTGCCTATATGCTCTTCGCCTCTTGCCTTGGCCAGCTCTACTTGTTTTTGACGCTGGGCAAAGCGCTGCTTTTGCTCGTCGCTCACAGTGCCATAGCAATGCAGGCAGGACAGTCCTTCAGCATAGCTTAGTAATAATTTTTCCTGCTCAGTAATCGGCATTCGACAGGCATGGCACTGATCATAGGACCCACGCTTTAAGTCGTGGTCAACAGCCACACGATTATCGAAGACGAAGCATTCTCCCTGCCATAATGTTTGTTCGCTGGGAACCTCTTCAAGATATTTTAAAATACCGCCTTGAAGATGATAGACCTCTTCAAAACCCTGCTCTTTCAAATAGGCGGTAGATTTTTCACAGCGAATGCCGCCGGTACAAAACATGGCGACTTTTTTATGTTTATCGCGATCGAGATTTTTTTTAGCCCAGCTTGGAAAGTCACGAAAAGATGTTGTCTTCGGATCTATCGCATTTTCAAAGGTACCAATCTCAACTTCATAGTCGTTGCGAGTGTCGACTAAAACCACATCTGGGTCGGAGATTAAATCATTCCAGTCAGCAGGCTTAACATAGGTGCCCACTACCTGCTTTGGATCTATACCCTCCACGCCCATGGTAACGATTTCTTTTTTGAGTTTTACCTTACAGCGGTAAAACGGTATCTCGTCATCGTATGATTCCTTGGTATCAATATTTTCGAGACCAGGCTGCTTATTCAGCCAACCGAGTAGGGTATCTATATCTTCACGGAGGCCCGATATGGTGCCGTTGATTCCTTCGGTAGCCAATAGCAATGTGCCAAAGACATTATTGTCGGTCATAACTTTTAATAGTGGGTGGCGAATGGAGCCATAATTTGGCAGTGCGACAAATTTATACAGCGCGCAGGTGACGTATTGAGTGGGCATAATCGATCCTACTGTTGTGTTCGGCTAACCAAATCGCAAATTTGGCGCAGTTTTGATGTGTCGACATTGTAGCAAATGGCACTGACCTAGGGCTATATTGGTTAGACGGGCAGTGCCGTGGTGTATTTTTTCTGGCGTAAAATGAGATTTGTCGTTGAGGCACGAACGATCCCCAGTCGCAGTAACTTTTGCATAATAAATCGCTCTAGGCTCTCGGTGTCTTTTTCAATAATTTTCAGCACATAATCATTAGAGCCAGTGATCGAAGAACATTCGACAATCTGTTCCTGATGGGCGACAAAGTCATCCAGCATCTCAATCGTTTGCTGGGTGTGATCAAGCAATGCTATATGCACATAGGCCATAGAGGTGAGACCTAACCTCTTTGGGTTGAGCATGGCCACATAACCATTGATAATCTTGGCGTCCTCTAACTTCTTCACCCGACGCCAGCAGGGGGAGTTGGATAGGTTTACTTTTTCTGCCAGTTCTTGGTTACCTATTTTTCCGTCGGTTTGAAGAACACGAAGAATATTGCGGTCGTGATGATCAATCTCTGCCATCGATTATTAATTCCTGTAAATAACTAATAGTGGGTAAATATAGTCGTTTTTTTAGCAATTGTCATCATTAAAGCAAGTTAATTGCCCTAATTTTGGATAATAATTACTCTTCTATTTGAGAGTAAATACGTGCAATCAAGGGCTAAATCATGGCTAAAACGACTAACTACACCGCGAAGATACCAGATGAGCAGGGGCTAATTAATTACTCTGCCGAGGAGCATGCTGTTTGGCGTGATCTCTATGCCCAGCAGATTCCCAGTACTAAAAAATATGCTGCCGATGCCTATCTTAAGGGTCTAGAGTTGCTGGATATGCCCGCTAATCGCATCCCCCAGTGCCGTGAGCTTAGTGAGCGTTTAATGCCGTTAACCGGTTGGCGTGTGGCGCCGGTACCCGCGCTAATTGGCTTTGGTCGCTTCTTTAACATGCTGGCGGAAAAGGCTTTTCCCGCAGCCTCATTTATTCGCTCTAGAGCAGATTTTGACTATATTGAAGAGCCGGATATCTTCCATGAGATCTTTGGCCATACACCACTATTAACCAATCCGGGTTTTGCCCATTTCTCTAATACCATTGGCAAAATTGGCCAACAGGTTGAGCCCGCTGACTACAGCTGGCTGATTAGACTGTATTGGTTCACCATAGAATTTGGCCTAACCATGAAAAATGGCCAATATAAGGCGTTAGGATCTGGTCTTACGTCATCTACAACAGAGCTGGTCTACAGTGCTATTAGCCCAGTGCCCGAGCGCCGAGAATTTAATGTGATTGATATTTTGCGTACGCCTTACAGAATTGATATTCATCAACCGGTTTATTTTGTACTTGAAAATATAGATGATCTTTTTCAAGCCGCAGACCGAGATTTACTAGTCGATATTCGTCAGGCTCAGTCACTGGGTCTCTTTCAACCAAGCTATGAATGCCAACTAACAGGATAAACAATAATGACGACTCAAGTATGTAATCTTAGTAACCAAGCCTGCGAACCCTGCCAGGGTGGCATGGCTGCTCTGGATGCCCCAGAGGCCAAAATGCTATTGGGAAAGTTGCAGCCTGATTGGCAATTATCCAGCGACAATAAAATGATCTCACGGCGCTTTAAATTTAAGGGTTTTGCCAGAGCCGTGCAGATGGCCAATTTGATTGCTTGGTTGGGCGATCGTCAGGGCCATCATCCAGATATTGCTTTTGGCTGGGGCTACTGTTCGGTGAGCTTTACCACCCACGAGATTGACGGTCTATCTAATAATGACTTTGTCTGTGCTGCCAAGTTGGATCAAATCACGTCTTAGCCCCTGACTTAGCGGGGTTTTTAATTGGACAGTCAAGCTGTGACTCCGGGCTGGCGGCTATAAAGCTGGCTAGTCCGGAGCAGTGGCTGTAAACGGCACTAATTAGCGGGTAGTCCTGCATAGGGCAGTCAAAACGCAGCGCATTATAGACCTGAGGTATCAAACAGATATCCGCCATGGTGACCATCTCGCCAATGCAATACTGTCCATTGCTGTCAAGCGCTTTAAGGTTATTTTCTAAGGCGCCAAAACCCTGCGCAATCCAGTGGTGATACCAGTGCAGTCGCTGCCCTTTGTTTAAGCCAATTGTGGCCCCTAGAAACTGGGTCACACGGGGATTATTTAGTGGATGAATATCCATGGCAACCTGATGCGCAATCGAACGCACCTGGGCGCGATCTATAGGTGTCTTCGGCAGCAGACTGGGCTGAGGGTAACGCTCTTCTAAGTATTCGATAATCGCCAGAGACTGGGACAGTGTTCCCTCAGGGGTGGACATGGTTGGCACCAGTCCTTGGAGGTTAGTTTGCAGGTACTTAGGTTGCCTGTGCTCGCTGGTAAGTAAATTAATGGGTAGTATTTTGTAGCTGAGTTGTTTTATCTCTAGAGTAATACGCACCCGATACGCCGCCGACGAGCGGTAGTAGCTATAGAGCTGTATCAGACGACATACTGGATGACCTGCTGGTTGATTTCACCAAAGATACTCTGGCCACTGTGGTCGTGCATATCAATTTGGATACGGTCACCAAACTGCATAAATTCTGTGCTAGCGCTGCCGTTGGCTATTATTTCTAGCATGCGCACCTCGGCCAAACAGCTTGAGCCGTTGGAGCGATCAAGGTTAGATACAGTACCTGAGCCAATAATTGTACCAGCACACATGGGGCGCGTCTCAGCGGCATGGGCAATCAGCTGACCAAAGTCATATCGACACCGGCATTGGGTTGGCCAATAAGTTTATCATTGAGAACCGCCCTCAGGGGCAGGTGTAATTTGGCCCCATCCCAGGCATCCCCCAGAGCGTCAGGAGTTACCGCGACAGGGGAGAAAGCACTGCTGGGCTTAGCCTGATAAAAGCCAAAGCCCTTGCCCAGTTCTCCCGGAATTAGATTGCGCAGCGATACATCATTGACCAGCATGACTAGCTTGATATGACTCCGTGCGTTCTCAGGAGATACGCCCATGGGCACATCATCGACAATCACTGCGATCTCGGCTTCAAAATCAATACCCCAGCTTGGGTCAGCCATGGCGATATCTTCGCAGGGCCCCAGAAATGTATCTGACCCGCCTTGATAGATCAGTGGGTCAGCCCAAAATGACGCAGGCATTTCTGCATTGCGCGCTTTGCGTACTAGCTCTACATGATTGACATAGGCACTGCCATCGGCCCAGTGAAAGGCGCGGGGCAGGGGTGAGGCACAGGCTGCTGCAGTAAAAGGTTGACCCGTTATCTGACCGGTTTGCAACTGTTTAAAGAGGTCCTGTAGTGGTGTTTTACAGCTATCCCAGTTATCCAGTGCAGCTTGTAGGGTCGGGGCAATAGTTGCTGCCGTCGCATAGCGTTGCATCAGGCTGTCAACAACCACTAGCTGACCATCGCGGCCCAAATTGAGTGAGGCGAGTTTCATTGCTCTGTTCCTTCTGGCGATATCTTGGTAACGCTAGCTTTATTAAAGGGGTTAGTGCCATCGTGTAACCAGGCGGCGTGTTGGGGTGCGCGCTTAGTTCGGTTCCATTCGTCCAGCATGGCTGGGGCCACTCTATGCAGTTCTTCCAACATACCCGGTTGCGCTGTATCGGTGGCCAACTCTAGGCGATGGCCGCTGGGATCAAAGAAGTAGATGGATTTGAAAATGGTATGGTCTATAGGTCCTAATACCTTATATACCTGCTGCCTCTAGGCGTGACTTGGCCGCAACTAATACATCCATATCGGCGACCTTAAAGGCGATATGTTGCACCCACTTGGGTGTGTTGGGTTCAACACCCATTTTCGGGGAATGGGGTATCTCAAAAAAGGCCAATACAGTGCCATTTCCTGCATCCATAAACACATGCATGTAAGGATCTGGCTCACCGGTGGAGGGTACTTTGTCCTCGGCAATAGCCAGCTGAAAATCCATATCCAGAACGTCCTGATAAAGCGCTACCGTCTGTTTGGCATCGGTGCATCTATAGGCGACATGATGAAACCCTTGAATATCCATGAGTGCCTCCTAGGTGGTTTTAATCGCGCCACGGTTAAGCTGATCTCGTTCGATGGATTCAAATAGCGCTTTAAAGTTACCTTCACCGAATCCATCATCGTTTTTGCGCTGAATAAACTCAAAGAATAAAGGTCCGACAAGCGCTTCGGAGAAGATCTGCAGCAATAGCCTCGGATCACCTTTATCTGTGGAACCATCCAGCAGGATCCCTCTGCTCTGCAAGTCTTCGGATGGTTCACCATGACCGGGTAGGCGCTCATTCAGCATTTCATAGTAGGTGTCTGGTGGTGCTTTCATAAACCCTAGACCGCGAGCCTTCAGTAAATCCCAGGTGGCATAGATGTCATCGCAAGAAAAGGCAATGTGTTGGATGCCTTCACCGTTATAGGCCATTAAAAATTCTTCAATCTGACCGCCATGAGTCGCTTCCTCGTTCAGAGGAATACGAATCTTTCCATCCGGCGCCGACATGGCTTTTGAAACGAGACCTGTGTACTCACCACTGATATCAAAGTAGCGAACTTCGCGGAAGTTAAAGAGGTCTTCATAGAAACGCGCCCAGTGATCCATCCGGCCGCGGTAGACATTGTGTGTTAGGTGATCAATTACATTGAGCCCGCAACCCTTAGGATGCCGCTCAGTGCCCTCAATAAATTCGAAGTCAATGTCATAAATAGAGGCGCCATCGCCGTAGCGATCAATAAGATAGAGCGGGGCACCACCAATGCCCTTAATGGCAGGGAGGCGTAACTCCATAGGACCGGTATCGATCTCAATAGGCTGGGCACCCAGTTGTAATGCTCGTGCATAGGCCTGTGATGAATTTTTCACGCGAAAAGCCATACCACAGGCAGAAGGGCCATGTTCAACGGCAAAATAGCTTGCATAGCTTTCGGGTTCATAGTTGATAATAAAATTAACATCGTTTTGTCTAAACAGCAGAACGTCTTTTGAGCGATGATTGGCAATGTGAGTAAAGCCCATCGTCGTGAAGATTGGCTCGACAATGCCGCGAGTTATGGCCGAAAATTCTACAAATTCAAAGCCGTCAAGGCCCATTGGGTTGGCTGGTTGCCCGTCCATTATGTGTTCCTTTTATTGAATTTAGTTGGTATTACAACTATTATCTGTTGCAATACCAACTAAAGTCAAGCACAATCGCGCCATGACTGAAAATTCTCCAAAAAAGCGTGAAATACTGCAACTTGAGCGCTATCTTCCGTACCGTTTGTCGACGCTTTCTAACCGTATCAGTGGCCTGATCTCGGAAACCTACAGTAGTAAATTTGCCCTGTCGATTACCGAGTGGCGTATTATGGCTGTGTTGGGTGAGTATCCCGGTGTATCAGCAGATGAGGTGTCCACTAAGACTCAGATTGAGAAGTCCATATTGAGCCGCGCCATCAGCAAACTGCTGGGACGCAAACTTCTAGAACGCGAGTTTGACGCAGAGGATAGAAGACGCTCGATACTGACGTTAACGGCGACCGGTCTCTCAGTCTATGACGAGGTTGTCCCTGTGTCCTATGCCTATGAAGACGCACTGCTAACCTGCTTTAGCGTGGCCGAGAGAGAACAATTTGGCGAGTTGATTGATCGCCTTTATCTGCACGCAGGTTCATCTTTCAAATAGAACGCCTCGCATACCCACCTTTTTCCCCACCGGGTCGATAAGTACCCCCGGATTGAGCACCGCGTTAGGATCGAGGTGCGCTTTGGCTGCCGCTAGCGTCTGACGGAAGAGTTCAGGCGACTGTTGCTCGTATCCCGATCTGTGGTCGCGACCGACCGCATGGTGGTGAGTAACGGTGCCGCCAAGTCCGACCACTAGATCATTGGCGACCAGTTTAAGTTTGCGCCAGTTATCTAGAACATGGGTCAAATTACCAGTTTTATCTCCGAGGGCAAAAAAGGTAAAGTAAGGTGCCGGGCCGTCGGGATAAATATGGGTAAAACGGCAGGATACCAGCCCAGGCTGCCCGGTAATATCCATGATGGCTCGTAGCATGTCTTTTTTTACACCTGCGTAGAGCACGTCGAATTTGTCCCAGCTGATGGCTGTTTCAAAGGTATCGGCAATAATACCAAAGCCCACCAGACGGTTGCGGTAGTAGGGCATGCGAATGAAGGCATTGCGCCAAGATTGAGCGGTACTGTCGGGAGTTTGATCTTTAATAGGGTCTGTGGCACTACTGTAAGTAACGGGTTCAAACTGCCCGTTCTGTGAACTGACGATTTCTAGCGCTCGCGCCATCCAGTGATGTACCTGATGGTCGGCAGATTCAAATCCCAGCACGAGCAAAGCGCAGGGTTCAGGCGCTAAGTGATTCCAATGTACTTCAGTTTCATCGAGCAGACGGCAGTTGCTAGGAAATAGTCCGGACTGGGATATCAAGCGCACAGCCTCGGCGCCTGCCACAAAATTTGCAAAGCGTACGGTTACCGACGCTTTCCATTTGGGTAGGCTTTGTAACCGTACCCAGGCTTCGGTGACGATACCCAGAATACCTTCGGAACCCAGAACCATACGATCGGCCGAGGGCCCTGCGCCTGAGCCGGGTAGGCGTCTGCTCGCTATGACACCAGAGGGCGTTAATAGGCGTGTAGATTCAACGAAGTCGTCAATATGGGTGTAAACAGAGGCAAAGTGACCACCAGCTCTGGTGGCTATCCAGCCACCTAACGTTGAGAATCTGAAACTTTGGGGAAAGTGGCGCAAGGTGTAGCCCTGAGTTTTTAGTTGTTGCTCTAAATCGGGGCCCAAGATGCCGCCCTGAACTCGCGCCGCCCGACTGATAGAATCGATCTCCAGTACTTGATTAAAATGCTGCATATCAAGACTGATAGTGCCTCTGTAGTCGCCACCTACGTCGGCTTCCACTCCGCCGCAGACACTCGTGCCGCCACCGAATGGGATCACGGCCATGCTGTGCTCGCCAGCATAAGCAAGCAGGTCGCTGATATCCTGCTCATTTAGGGGGAAGGCTACCCAATCCGGTGGATTGTTAACTTGGTGGAGGAACATTCGCACTATATCGCCGAAGGATTTGCCATAGCTATGAACTAAGCGATCATAGGTGGTCGTAGAAACGATCGTCCGAAATTGTTTCGGGACTGCCAGTCTGGCGGCGGGTAAATTAAAGTCGCTTAAACGCGGAGATGGCACTTCGATAGCATTGTCAGGGGCTAGTGTTTTTGCCATGGCCTCAACCAGACGGTCCTCCTCTACTGTGAGGTGTTCATCGGCGTAACCCCAGCCCCAAAATCGCAGTGCTGGACGTTTTGATAGGGTCTCAATCTGTGCCATGCGTAAGCCTGTAATGTGGTGAGAGTTAAAGTATTAGCCCTATTGTCAGATCCACTGTCAATGCGCCTGCTGGTGCGAACGATATCACGACCGATGACCTAAAACGAGGCGGCCATTTTGGCGATATTCACACCTAACTGTTAATGTTTAGCTGCCCGAGTAATCATTCGCTGCCCAGACACCGTATAACCCTTGCATAACCGACCATGAAAGTCATAATCTCACCGTTGGTAACCCAATCATTAGCCAGTGAGTACTTAAACTTTGTCATCGAATCAATCGGTTGGGTCTGCCCCAAACTCAGCAGAGGCGATCAACACGCCTGTGCTGTTATCTCTGTTGCAGTTCCTAAAACCCTATCGCCTGCAGATTGGCATATTTTTGATGGCGTTGGTATTTACCGCAGCGGTAACGTTGTCTATTGGCCAGGGTATGCGGTTGGTCATTGACGAGGGCTTTGGGCAGGGGTCTCAGGCTCATCTAAATACTGCCATAGTCTTCATTATTGGTGCCGCCCTGTTGATGGCGATTGGGACCTATCTAAGGTTCTATTTGATCTCTTGGCTGGGCGAGCGTGTCAGCGCGGATATTCGCAGCGCGGTATTCGATCATGTGATTGATCTGCATCCCGCTTTTTTTGAGACCAACCGGAGTGGCGACATCATGTCGCGTCTAACGTCCGACACCACCTTGCTACAGTCTATTATTGGCTCCTCAGTATCGATAGCACTGCGCAGTGCGATCACATTTACCGGCGCATTAGCGATGCTGCTGATTACTAACTTTAAGCTATCGTTGATTATCTTGATCGCCGTGCCAGTGGTACTGATGCCTATTTTAGTTTTTGGGCGCAAGGTCCGCCAGTTGTCCAGAGAAAGTCAGGATAGTATTGCCGATGTAGGATCCTACGCTGGTGAGATAATCCAACACATCAAAACGGTACAAAGTTTCACTCAGGAAGCGCAGGAAAAGCGCGCTTTTAATGAGGAGGTTGAGCGTGCTTTTCGAGTGGCAAAACGCCGAGTGAGTCAGCGTGCGGCGTTAATTGCTGTGGTGATACTGCTAGTTTTCTCGGCACTATCAGGCATGCTCTGGGTTGGCGGTTCGGATGTCATTGCCGGCACTATGACGGGTGGTGAGTTAGGCGCTTTTATATTCTATGCCGTTATGATGGCCACGGGCGTGGCGTCTCTGTCTGAAGTTTACGGAGAATTGCAGCGCGCAGCAGGTGCCACGGAGCGATTGATGGAGTTGCTTCATGCCAACAGCGATATTGTCGTGGCAGATAATATCAATCAATCGGCTGCAGATTTGATGCCTGTTTTGGCGTTTGAGGAGCTGACCTTCTGTTACTCGTCGCGGCCAGATCAGCCGGCATTGGATGCCTTCTCACTGGGTATAGAACAGAATAAAATTGTCGCATTAGTGGGCCCTTCTGGCGCTGGGAAGTCTACCTTATTTGATTTAATTCAGCGCTTTTATGACCCGAAAATTGGTAAGGTCTCCTTTGGCGGACTAGATATTAGGGAGCTCAATCCTACGGAACTGCGTGAGCAGATCGCTGTGGTGCAACAGCAGCCAACATTGTTTACGGGCGATGTCATGTACAACATCCGCTATGGTAAATCCTCGGCTACGGATGAGCAGGTTATCGCGGCAGCGGTGGCGGCTCATGCCGATGAGTTTATTCGCAAGCTACCCGAGGGTTATCACAGTGACTTGGGTGAGCAGGGTGTGCGTTTATCAGGGGGGCAACGGCAGCGTATTGCGATTGCCAGGGCGCTATTAAAAGATCCGCGCATTCTATTGCTCGACGAGGCCACCAGCGCTTTGGATGCCGAAAGTGAATACAAAGTGCAGCTAGCCCTTGATAAGTTAATGAAAGGGCGTACTACGGTGATTATTGCCCACCGACTAGCGACTATTTTACATGCCGATCAGATAGTGGTTATGGATGCCGGAAAGAAGATTGCAGAGGGTAGTCATAAGCAACTGCTTTTAAGCTGCCCGCTTTATGCTCGCCTCGCTAAGCTGCAGTTTGCAGCGGATGTTGCACCTTTGCCAGATAGTTGATCGACTCCAGTATGTGGGTGTGCCTGTCACTGCTGCGTTCAGCAAATAGGGTATTAAGGTGTTTTTAATTCCCAATACGCTAGTGATCGAATAAGCTGAAACGTGCGTAACGAAAGTGACACCAAATCAAGACCAATTACAAAAATAAGAAGCCAACTATGATCCGTTTGTTACTCATTTCAGCATTACTCCTAAGCGCCTGCCAGTTTGGTGGGGTCGCTGATTCTATTGTGGAGCGCCTTCCCGAAAACAAAATAAGTACCTCAGTGGGTAGCGTGCAGGGCCAACTATCGGTTGATCAATCAACTGGATCCGCAGCCGGCGTGGTCTCTTGGTTTGACATCCCCTTTGCGCAGCCGCCGTTGGGCGATCTGCGCTGGAAAGCCACACGAGAGCTGGTATCCCCAGATCGAACAATTGTCCGGCGAGAAGAGTCGGCCTGCGTACAAAAGGCCAGTAATTACGCGGGGGCTAGCGGCGAAGGGATTGTTGGCTCTGAAGACTGTTTGTATTTAGATATTCGCGCACCAGCAGATTTTGCCAGCAAGCAGTATCCGGTGATGGTTTGGATTCATGGAGGTGGGAACACAACAGGACTAAAAGACTACTATGATTTTACTGCATTGGTTGCTAGTCAAGATGTGGTTGTGGTCACCATCAACTATCGGTTGGGGGCTTTGGGCTGGTTTACTCATCCGGCCATTCAGGGACTGCAGAAGGGCATAGACAAATCCTCTAACTTTGGTACCTTGGATATTATTGAGTCACTTAAGTGGGTGCAGAAAAATATTCACTTGTTTGGTGGTGAGGCCAGTAATGTCACGATATTTGGTGAGTCCGCAGGAGGGCATAATGTCTTTGCTCTATTGGCCTCGCCTCTGGCCAATGGGCTTTTCCATAAGGCTATTTCCCAGTCTGGTTACACGACCAGCGCGCCGCAGAAAAGTGCTTACAATCTGAATGCTGCTGATCCGCTTATCAAGCGCGGTTCATGGCAGATCGTTAACAAAATACTTGATAAGCCGCTGACAAATTATAGTGTTGACGAGGTTCGTCAGTCACTTAGGACGATGGATGCGAGAGAGTTTGTCGGGCTCTATTATGGTGATTTACCGAGCTATGACGAAATACCCCTGACCACTATCGACGGCATAGTGATTCCGAAGGAAGGCATGGAAGCGGCATTGGGTATGACTGAGTATGCCAAAAATGTGCCGGTGATTGCTGGTGCTACTAAAGATGAGGTGTCTCTATGGCTGGGACTGCATCGTTACTTTCTCGATACTAGCTACATACTAACCAAATTGCTGCCCCCTAAGATAACTCTGAAAAATCGTGAGCTGTTTGAATTTTGGGTGCGTACGCGTTCCCATGCTTGGAAATTACGCGGCGTTGATGAACCCTTATTGGCCTTGGAGTCAGCGGGCTATGACAACTTATATGCCTATAGTTTTGACTGGGACCATCAAGCTAAGTCTTTCTTTATAGATTTCCCCAATATCATTGGTGCCGCTCACGGAACTGATATCGCCTTTTTGACTGGGGTATTCAGCTATGGTCCGATCTCTTCCTATATCTATCCCCAAGGCAAGGCAAGGTCACAGATGGCAGCGACCATGATGGGCGCCTGGAGTAATTTTGCGCGATCCGCTGATCCAAGTGCTGCTTTACCTTTTGATTGGACTGCATTCAAGGGCGCTGACCCCGCCTTTATCCATTTGGATAAAGATGATCTTTTAAGAATGGATGTTGAGTTGGATAATATGGTCACTCTACTTAATGATGTCTCAGAGGATTCGGGTTCTACCGAACTTGAGAAATGTTTCATCGTTTGGGAGGCATTTACGGCTGTTGGTGACAATCGGTTGGCCGAATACCAGAGTTGGAATAACGGTCTGTGCAATCAGTTTGATATTAAAGCCGAACAGCGCAAGATGAATGACAGTCTCATTGCTGAATTTGGTTCTGCAGAGGTTATATAGCATGGTAACTCGACTGACAATTAACGGTGATGCCGTTGCGCTGGATCTCGACCAAGATATACCACTACTTTGGGCGCTGCGGGATGAATTAGGTCTGATGGGGACTAAGTTTGGCTGCGGCAAGGGCCTTTGTGGTGCCTGTACTATCCATCTTGATGGTCAGCCGGTGCGTTCCTGTCAAATCACTCTGGCGACGGCTGCTGGCCGGTCTATTACCACCATTGAAGGACTCTCTGTGGACGGCTCACATCCGGTGCAACAGGCATGGCGGGAGCACAATGTGCCCCAGTGCGGTTACTGTCAGTCGGGGCAGATAATGAGCGCTGTGGAATTGTTAAGACGCAATCCTGACCCCAGTGACAACCAAATTGATGAGGCCATGCGCGGTAATCTGTGCCGCTGTGGTACCTATCCGCGTATTCGAGCAGCGATTAAGACCGCGGCTAAGGTGTCTGTTTGGGAGCCCTCTTCATGACCCAAGATATTATAAATACCAATGGGCGTATCTCGCGACAGGTGCAGTCTATTACGCGGCGTCAGTTTTTAAATTCCATCGGGATTGTCTCTGGTGGGTTGGTACTGGGCGGAATCGCAGTGGGGAATGAGGGTCCTTTTGCCAATATTGCGCTTACAGGGAATGAGCAGAGTAAAGGTCCAGCTTTTAATCTGTTTGTGCACATTGCAGAGAATAGTCAGGTAACTATTCTCTGCCACCGTTCAGAGATGGGGCAGGGTATTCGCACAGGCCTGCCTCAGATTGTAGCCGATGAATTACAGGCCGACTGGTCTAAGGTACATGTCGAGCAAGCGTTGGCCAACGCAGAATATGGCGATCAAAACACGGATGGTTCCAGATCAGTAAGAAATTTTTATACAGTTATGCGAGACATGGGTGCGACCGCTAGAATGATGCTCGAGCAGGCCGCAGCTAACCGCTGGCAGGTGCCTGTAGACGAGGTGGTAGCGAGGGAGCATGCGGTGCATCATCAGACTTCAGGCCGAGCGCTGAGTTTTGGTGAGTTGGCACTGGATGCTGCAGCTCTGCCTGCGCCAGCAAAAGAGACCCTAGTATTAAAATCAGTCGAACAGTTTAAGTTGATTGGTAAGTCAGTGGCTATCGTTGATATGGATGATATCGTGACGGGCAATACTGTCTATGGGCAAGATGTGCAGCTGCCCAATATGCTCTATGCCAGCATTTCTCGCTGGCCTGTTGTGGGTGCCAAGCTCAAAAAAGTGGATGATAGCCAAGCGCGTAAAGTCAGGGGTGTTGAGGATATTATCCGCATGCCGGCCCAGAGGCGGCCGGTTAAATTTAAGGCGCAATCTGGGGTGGCCGTCTTAGCCAGTAATTCTTGGGCGGCGCTTAAAGGCCGAGAAAAACTTCAGCTAGAGTGGCGAGATGGCGCCAGTGGCGAGCATGATTCGGTAGAGTTTTCCCGAGAAATGGTTGAGAAAGTAAAAACTAAAGGTAGTATCGCGCGTGAGCGTGGCGACTTTTATAAGCAGATTGAACTATCAGCGCAGTCGGTTGAGGCTGTGTACACGGTGCCCTATCAACCACACCAGCCGATGGAACCCCCTGCGGCCACTGCATGGTTTCACGATGGTATTATGGAAGTCTGGGCCTGCGTACAAAATCCGCAGAGTGCCCGTGATGAAGTCGCCTCGTTACTGGGATTGGCTAAGAGCAAGGTTGTCCTGCACGTGACTCTATTGGGTGGTGCGTTTGGTCGTAAATCTAAGGCTGACTTTGTTTGCGAAGCCGCCTACTTAGCGCATAAAAGCCGACGTCCGGTGAAGGTATTTTGGAGTCGCGAAGACGACATTAAGCATGATTATTACCATGCTATTAGTGCCCAGTACTATCAGGCAGGGTTAGATGCAGCGGGGAACGTCAGTGCCTGGTTACAACGGACCTCATTTCCTACGATAGCATCAACATTTACTCGGATGATCTGGTGGCCTATGGCAGGTGAGCTGTCTCAGGGCTTTGTCGACGCACCTATCGATACCCAACATCAGAGTTTTGAGAGTCACAGTGCCGACGCCCATGTGCGTATTGGATGGATGCGATCGGTGGCCAATATCCACCATGGCTTTGGGCTGGGCAGCTTTGTCGATGAGGTGGCGGAGGCCAAGGACATTCGTGTGACTGATATGTGGCGAGAGTTGTTGGGTAATAACAGCACAGTTATGCCGGCAGACGATGGTGCTGACTATGAAAATTATGGTGAGTCACTGGGCCGATATCCCATTGAGGTCAAGCGTTTTAAACATCTGATCGATGTTATCGAAAAGAGTACAGACATGTATGCAAAACTTCCTAAGGGACAGGGTTGGGGTTTCAGCATGCACAGAAGTTTTGCCTCCTATGTGGCAGTGGCGACCAGAGTTGAGATTATCGAGGATGTGGTGAAAGTATTGGATATGCATGCTGCTATTGACTGTGGCTTGGTAGTGAACCCGGATCGGGTAAAGGCTCAGATTGAAGGTGCGATGGTCTTTGGTCTAACCATCGCGCTGATGGGTGGCGTCTCGGTCAAACAGGGTCGCATAGAGCAGTCCAATTTTGATGATGCTCCGATCACAGGCATGCAGCAGTGCCCGCCGATGATGGTGCATATAGTGTCAGGTCAGGATGAGCTCCCCGGAGGGGTTGGTGAGCCAGGTGTGCCACCTGTGGCGGCCAGTGTTACCAATGCCATTTTTGCGGCGAGCGGTCAGCGCATCCGCGATTTGCCTGTCAATCAATTCTTCGAGGTTTAAAAATGCTTAAGGCGATTTCAAATGCGACCGATTACCCAAAAGTCGCCTGAAAAGTGGCGCATTGTTGGGCTTGGCAGCATTTTTTATCAATGTGGGTGTCGATTAGTTTGTTAACCCAACTTTTTACGTCAATAACATGCCGGCTTACTTGCCGCTTCACTCAGAGGCCGTCTACATCAGCACTTTTTTAGTTGCTTGGCGGAGTCTGTGTACTCATCCTGGCGTTCTGCCCCGCTGCGGGTTGGGATCTCGTAGCGCTGGTTATTGCGGTTTTCCCAGCCAATATTCACATGGCGCTAAATCCTGATTTGTTCCCAGAGATCGCCTCGAACCTGCTGTATGTTCGGCTGAACCTTGAGTTCATTTTTATTTATTGGGCTTATAGTGCAACGCGGTCCTTGATGTCCGTTGTGTTGGATGCCAATACATAAGCCTGATGCCTCTTGTGGGCGAACTGGGTAGTCATTGTTTTGAGTTTACACCGCTACAAAATCGAACAATACTTGTCTCCTATAAGTCAATTGATGAGAAATTTAAATTATGTCTGTCTACAGAGTACCGCAAAAGGAACTGTCATTTATTTTTGAGGAGCTTGTCTGTTACGAAGAGCACTGCAAAATGCCCGGTTATGAGGAGGCAACTAGTGACATGGTGCACGCCATTTTGCCTGAGGCGGCCAAGTTCTTTGAAGAGATAGTAGCACCGACTAACTGGGAAGCGGATGTGCAGCCGGCCCACCTAAAAGACGGTTTAGTGGTGACTGCGCCAATGCTAGACGGTGTATACAAGCAGATGGTAGAGGCAGGCTGGTGCTGTTTAAGTGGCGATAGTAAATATGGCGGTGCCGGTTTCCCTGGGGTGATTGATGTTGCCGTCCAAGAGATGCTGCAGTCTGCAAATATGGGCTTTAGCCTTCTGCCGATGCTCACCCGCGGGGTCATTCACGCACTCAATCTCTACGGTACTGAAGAGCAAAAAACGACCTATCTGGGTAATCTGATATCTGGGGTTTGGTCGGGCACAATGAATCTTACTGAGCCTCAGGCTGGTACCGACCTTTCCGCAGTGAAAACTAAAGCCGTACCCGCGGGAGATCATTATTTGATTAGTGGGCAGAAAATTTACATTACTTGGGGAGACCATGAATTGGCGGAGAACGTCATCCATCTGGTGCTGGCAAGACTGCCAGATGCGCCGGCAGGTAATCATGGTATTTCGTTATTTTTAGTTCCCAAATATTTGATCAACGCGGATGGAAGCCTCGGAGATGCTAACGATGTGAAAGCTGTTGGTGTAGAACATAAACTCGGCATTCATAGCAGTCCTACATGTACTATGGCATTTGGTGATGACGGCGGCGCAGTGGGCTATTTGGTTGGACCTTTAAATCAGGGTTTGGTCTGTATGTTCAGTATGATGAACAACGCACGCTTATCGGTAGGTCACCAGGGTATAGGTGTCGGTGAACGAGCCTATCAGCAAGCCGTGGCCTATGCCTCAGATCGAGTACAGGGAAAGGTACAGGGGCATGATGGCAATGCGCCGATTATCAATCACCCTGATGTGAAGCGCATGCTCATGCAGATGCGTGCTCTGACTGAAGCTGGGCGGGCCATGTCGTTTTTTACTATTGCTGCCGAGGACCGCAGTCATCATCATACAGATGCTGATCAGCGAGCTGCGGATGCCCAGTTAGTTGAGGTTATGACGCCTTTAGTCAAAGGCTGGTGCACCGAGGTGTCCATGGAAAGTACCTCTCTAGGGGTTCAGGTACACGGTGGTATGGGCTTTATTGAAGAGACTGGGGCTGCTCAGCATATGCGCGATGCGCGCATTTTACCTATCTATGAAGGCACCAATGGTATTCAGGCGCTGGATTTTGTCGGTCGCAAATGCCTGCGTGATGGTGGTGAGACGATATCAAGATTACTTGTTGATATGCAGTCCACGGTTGATAGTCCCGCAGCTGCCGATAATTCGGTTCAGCATTTGGCTGTGGCGCTGGCGACGACCGTCGAGCAGTGCCAGCAGGCGCTAGCTTACGTCCTGAGTCACAGTGAAAAATCATCCTCGCTGGCCTATAGTTTTATGATGCTATTTGGGAATAGCATTTCGTTTTGGTTGTTAATGAAGCTGGCTATATCTGCGCAGGGGCGCATTGACCAAGGTGCTAGCGATCCGTTTTACGGGCAAAAAATTAAAACTGCGAACTTTTTTGCCAGTCAGGTTTTACCGCGAAATCTGTCGTACTTGGCAAGCATTACCACCGAGAGTAATTATGCTGAAGAACTCCTTGCAGAAGATTTTCAAGTGCTGTAATTGAGGACGTCATAGCCAATGCCATCAGTATTGTGACGGTTATGTCATTGACTAGCACCTCCACTAGCGGTTTGCGTATCGCTGGTTATGCCTTTGTTACCTGTTCAATGAACGTTTTTCTGCAGGAAATATATAACCTTTAAATGGCAAGTAGACGAAGAAAAAAGGCCGCGAGGATTACCCTTCGCGGTCTTTTTTATGTCGAGATCATGAGTAAATCTCAATCGTCTATGCATTGATTTTATGAGGATACTAGGCTGAGATAATTTAGGCTCTACTTAAAACAAAACCGACTATCGAAGCAATGATCACGATAAATAACAGAGTAAAAATAAAGCCTCCAATAATGAAGGCTAGAGGATTGCCCTCTTCAAAATCTTGCTTACGATTTTTGTTGCTCTGCACACCTATTGCCGCAGCCAAAATACTTTTTACCACCGTCCCTAGGCCCGGTTTATTAGCGGGCACATTGGACTCACTCACTGCGTCGTCTCCTTCCATTTTGAAACCATTACTGTCCATTTTTGCCTCCTGGCTAGTCAATGGCTTGCAGTTTTCTAATCGTTAATCTCGCCGCTACGATTAGTCATTTAGAATGGGTGTTAACCAACGCTCCAGTTCAGGGACTGAAAGACCTTTGCGCGATGCCAGCGATTCTACCTGATCGGGGGCAATTTTTCCGGTATTCATATACTTTGAATCTGGGTGCCCAAAGTACCAACCGCTGACCGACGCGGCTGGGTGCATAGCAAAACTCTCCGTCAGTTCCAGACCAATATTCCCCGTCACATTGAGCATCTCAAATAGGGAGCCTTTTTCGGTATGATCGGGACATGCTGGATAGCCTGGAGCGGGGCGAATACCGCGATATTGCTCTTTTATTAACGCCTCGTTGTCTAGCTGTTCATCGGCAGCATAGCCCCAGTGCTCAAGGCGCACACGCTCGTGTAAATGTTCAGCAAAGGCTTCGGCTAACCGATCAGCTAATGCCTTCACCATAATAGCATTGTAGTCATCGAGTTTTGCTTCGTATTCGGCGGCCAATTCGTCGGCACCGATACCCGTGGTGACCGCAAAGGCGCCCATATAATCGATGATATTACTCTCTTTTGGTGCGATAAAATCCGCCAGCGAGGCAAGTTCTTCGCTCGCGCCGGGCTTTTGAATTTGCTGACGAATATGATGCAATGTCGTCATTTTTGCACCGTCGTCCGCATAGACTTCGATATCATCATGGTTGACGGTGTTAGCTCGCCAGAGACCAAAAACGGCTTTTGCGGTCAGGCGCTTGTTATCAATAATGTCTTTCAATAACGCCTGAGCGTCGGCAAACAAAGAAGTGGCTGCCTCGCCAACCACATCATCTTGTAATATCTTTGGATACTTGCCGACCAGATCCCAGGTAATAAAGAATGGTGTCCAATCAATGTAGGGCACCAACGTTGCCAAAGGATAATCATCCAACACCGTAATCCCAGGCTTCGTCGGCAGAGTTGGCTGATAGTCGCGCCAGTTAATCTGCGGCTTTTGTTTTATGGCATCGGGGTAGGTATATAGTGTTCCCCTTGGCGTTCTGTTCGCCGTGCGCAGTCGCACTGCTTCATAGTCGAGCTGTATACCGGCGATAAAGCTTGCGCGATGCTCCTTGCTAATCAGCTTGCTGGCCACGCCGACAGCTCGAGAGGCATCAGAAACATAGATAGTCTGGTTGCGGGTATAGGTTGGCGCTATCTTAACTGCGGTATGTGCCTTTGATGTGGTCGCCCCACCAATCAATAATGGAATATCAAAGCCTTGGCGTTCCATCTCTTTACCCAGGGTTACCATTTCATCAAGGGATGGCGTAATTAAACCTGAAAGACCAATAATATCCACGTTTTGCTCGCGGGCGGTAGTGAGAATCTTTTCTGCAGAGACCATCACACCAAGATCAATGACCTCATAGTTATTGCACTGGAGGACGACGCCAACAATATTTTTACCAATATCATGCACGTCACCTTTCACCGTTGCCATTAGGATCTTGCCATTGGTGCTGGCAGTTCCGTCCTTTTCTGCTTCGATAAAAGGCTGTAAATAGGCCACAGCCTGTTTCATGACTCGAGCGGATTTAACCACCTGAGGCAGGAACATTTTACCAGAGCCAAATAGATCGCCAACAATATTCATACCATCCATCAACGCGCCTTCAATAACATGTAGAGGGCGATCGGCTTGCTGCCTTGCTTCTTCAGTGTCTTCTTCTACATAGGCGGTAATGCCCTTTACTAGGCTGTGTTCGAGGCGGCGATTGACAGTGGCATCACGCCAGCTGAGGTCTTCAACCGATGCCTGTTTTGAGCCGTCACCGCGGTATTTGTCGGCAATAGCCAGAAGGCTCTCAGTTCCATTGCTATCACGAAATAACACGACATCTTCGACGACTTTGCGTAATTCTTCTGGGAGGTCGTCGTAAACGGCAAGTTGGCCTGCGTTGACGATACCCATGGTTAGGCCTTCACGGATCGCATGGAAGAGAAATGCGGAATGAATCGCCTCACGGACAGGGTTGTTACCACGGAATGAGAATGAGACATTGGAGATGCCGCCGCTAGTCATAGCCTGTGGCAAGTTTTGTTTAATCCAGGCGCAGGCCTCGATAAAGTCGAGTCCATAACGATTATGTTCGTCAATCCCGGTAGCAACAGCAAACACGTTGGGATCAAATATAATATCTTCCGCGGGGAACCCGATCTCATTCACTAGCATATTGTAACTGCGCTGGCAGATTAGCTTTCGGCGCTCGAGATTATCGGCCTGGCCATCTTCATCGAACGCCATCACGACAATAGCAGCGCCATGCTTCTTACAGAGCTTGGCTTTCTCGACAAACTCCACTTCACCTTCTTTGAGGCTAATAGAGTTGACCACTGACTTACCCTGAATACATTTCAGTCCCGCTTCAATCACTTCCCACTTTGAGGAGTCGACCATAATCGGCACGCGAGAAATATCGGGCTCCCCGGCGATAAGATTTAAAAATTTGACCATGGCAGGCAGGGATTCCAACATGCCTTCATCCATATTAATGTCGATGATTTGGGCACCATTAATAACCTGTTGGCGGGCAACTTCCAGTGCAGCATCATAGTTTTCCTCCAAGATTAGGCGTTTAAAAACCGCTGATCCGGTAACATTACAGCGCTCACCGACATTCACAAACAATGATTCCGCAGTAATAGTGAAGGGCTCAAGACCCGACAATCGACAGGCAGGCACTATCTCAGGAATCTTGCGTGGACTCATATTGGCCACGGCATCAGCGATAACACGAATATGGTCTGGCGTTGTGCCGCAGCAGCCGCCGACAATATTTAGTAGACCGGAACTGGCAAACTCAGCAACGGTCTCTGCCATCGCGTCGGGGTCCAGGTCATAGCCGCCAAATTCATTGGGTAAGCCAGCATTAGGATGCGAGCTCACCATAGTGTCGGCCACGGTGGAGATATCGAGTAGGTGAGGGCGCAGCTCTTTGGGGCCAAGGGCGCAGTTAAGACCAATACTGATTGGTTTACTGTGACGGACTGAGTTCCAAAAGGCCTCTGGTGTTTGTCCTGATAGGGTGCGTCCGCTGGCATCAGTAATGGTGCCACTGATCATAATGGGAAGTTCAAATCCCTGTTTTTCGAAGACCATCTGTACCGCGAACAGTGCCGCCTTAGCATTGAGAGTATCAAAAATAGTCTCAACCATAATTGCATCGGAACCGCCTTCTATCAGTGCTTCAGTAGATTCTATATACGCCTCAACCAGCTCGTCAAAGGTGACATTGCGCGCGCCGGGATCGTTCACATCCGGTGATAGCGAAGCCGTCCTGCTGGTTGGCCCCAAAATACCCGCCACAAAGCGTGGTCGTTCCGGAGTAGAAAACTTGTCCGCGGCCTTTCGCGCCAGCTGGGCGGAGACGACATTGATTTCTCGTGAAATCGCCTGCATCTCATAGTCAGCTTGTGAGATGGTGGTTGAATTAAACGTATTAGTCTCAATAATATCGGCACCCGCTTCCAAGTAGGCGCAGTGGATATCGTAAATAATTTCTGACTGGGTAAGGCTCAGTAGGTCATTGTTTCCCTTCAGGTCAGTATGCCACTGAGAAAAACGCTCCCCGCGAAAGTGCTCTTCCTCAAGTGTGTGGCGCTGAATCATGGTGCCCATGGCACCGTCTAGAATTAAAATTCTCCGTTGTGCTGCCTGAGTGATTTTATCAGCCATAATACCTGTCTATACCCTTAGTTGACTATTCCATCAATATATTTTGATGGATGGTCATGATACCAACATATTTTAAAAAAGCGACCGTTAAAAAGTAAAAAGAGGCTCTTGCCTCTGGCCTTTAATAGCGTAAAATACCCTAGTCTTTTACTCAAGAATTAGCTGCAGGATACTACTATGACCGATGCTACCACTATGACCGATGCTACTATTCCCAACGTGATGCTGCCCAACGTGACTATCACAGAATCTGCGCAGGGCTACCTTGCTGGCTTGTTAGAAAAGCAAGATTGCGACGGTATTGGCATCCGCATGTTTGTCTCTGACCCAGGTACGCCTAAAGCTGAGACCTGTATTGCGTACAGTCGACCCGATGAGCATAACGAGGAAGATATTATTGTCGATTACCCTGCGTTTAAGGCTTACTTCGAGCTTCGCAGCATCCCATTTTTGGATGAAGCGAAGGTGGACTTTGCCGAGGACAAATTTGGTGGCCAGCTGACTATTCGTGCACCGAATTCAAGATTACCCAATATCAATGACGACAGTCCTGTTGAAGACAAGGTTAATTATCTTCTCTACAACGATATCAATCCGGGTCTGGCGTCTCATGGTGGTGTGGTCTCACTGGCCGAGATGGCCGATGGCTTTGCTGTACTCGAGTTTGGTGGTGGGTGTCAGGGCTGTTCCGCAGTGGACCTAACCTTAAAAGAGGGTGTTGAGAAGACACTGATGGAAAAGATTCCTGAGCTCAAAGGGGTTCGTGATGTCACTGACCATACCGATACCAGTAATGCCTATATGTAGAAAGCGGATAGCGTTAATGTGTCGTACATAAAAAACCCCGCAAATGCGGGTTTTTTTGTGTCTGTTAAAGTCAGCGAGTTAGCTGATTTCAACAATCTGCAGAGCCGCAATTAACTTACCCTGCTCGGCTGATCTTTGGAACGACTCAATCTGGTCAAAGTTCATGTAGGGATAGATCTCATCAGACATTGAGTCAATCTTGCTGGCATATTTCAGATATTCGGCAGGCGTCGGCAGTCTGCCCAAGATCCCACCAACGGCAGCAAGCTCTGCAGAGGCGAGATAGACGTTAGCACCATCACCCAGGCGATTGGGGAAGTGACGTGTCGAGGTTGATAGGACCGTGGCTCAAGCTAACCCCCGAGCTTGGTTGCCCATACACAGCGAATAACCGGGTATCTCGGTATGAGCGCCGACATTACTCAAAAGCCCATAAACTTGCTGCATATGCCATGGCAAGAGCATGAAAAAGCCTAGGGCAAAGACATGGCAATGATGCATCGTTGGGTAAATGAAAGGGGTTATCATGTAGATATCAAGGCGGTGCGCTCAGAACTACCAGATATGTTTACGCTTAAAGATTATTTGCAGAAAACCAGCGGGTGATAGGTATTCACTCAATAAAAAAGCCCCGCAGTGATTGGCTATGGGGCTTTTCATTGAGCCAGTTAAAAACTAGAAGCTAGCCGATAACTCTCACCGGCACAGCTTGTGGCTCAACACTGAGGTCTGCTGAAGGTGGCACGAAGTCGGTCAGGTTAATGCCCTGAACGGCGGCTTTGTACTCTTCGATGGTTGGGATACGGCCCAAGATGCTAGACAGTACAACCATTGGCGTAGAGGCCAGCAGTGACTCACCTTTCTTCTCGTTAGAATCTTCAACCACACGGCCTTGGAACAGGCGAGTAGAGGTAGCCAGTACCGTATCGCCTTTAGCAGCCTTCTCTTGGTTACCCATACACAGGTTACAACCCGGACGCTCTAAGTACATAATGTTCTGGTACTGGGTACGAGCGGCGCCTTTAGGATCGGCATCGTCAAATTCGAAACCGGCGTATTTCTGTAGCAGTTCCCAGTCGCCCTCGGCCTTCAACTCATCAACGATGTTGTAAGTGGGTGGCGCAATAACCAGCGGTACTTTGAAGTTGATTTCGCCTTGAGTTTCTAGGTTGCGCAACATCTGAGCGATGATCTGCATATCGCCTTTGTGCACCATACAAGAACCGACAAAGCCAAGGTCAATGGTTTTGTTGCCGCCATAGTAAGACACGGGACGAATAGTATCGTGGGTATAGCGCTTAGAGGCGTCTTCGTTGTTTACGTCCGGGTCAGCGATCATTGGCTCGTCGATTTGGTCCAGATCAACAACCACTTCTGCGAAGTATTTGGCATTGTTATCTGGAGCCAGAGCAGGGTTCTCTCCCGACTGGATTCCAGCGATACGCTTGTCAGCCAGATCGATAAGGCCTTGCAGCATATTCACTGGGTTTTCCATGCCCTTGTCGATCATAATCTGGATACGGCTCTTAGCCAGCTCCAGCGACTTGACCAGGGTTTCATCGTTAGAGATACAGATAGAGGCTTTTGCCTTCATCTCTGCAGTCCAGTCGGTGAAGGTGAAAGCTTGGTCGGCCAGTAGGGTGCCGATCTGC
>Ga0209711_10000160_pt1 | contig 67544 bp, 64 predicted proteins | sample ArcticOcean_MG_C_7_FD_187441 | JGI IMG/M metagenome (GOLD analysis project Ga0209711, IMG submission 187441) | Marine microbial communities from western Arctic Ocean - ArcticOcean_MG_CB11_88 (SPAdes) (version 2) | ecosystem: Environmental > Aquatic > Marine > Oceanic | place: Arctic Ocean... | reverse complement strand
TGAGGTTCTGTTTGAGCGGTCAGTCTAACGCAATCCTGGCGCCGTCAGAATTCCTGTTGCCGAAGTGAAGAATAAAAGGTTTAAGGTTGCGTCGTTTGACCGCATTTTGACGGGCGGGTTGACCCGGCAGTGGGCTAGTGCGGTCGGGTCATCCGTCAGTCTCGTATTTTACGGTTGACTCGGGTTAAATAGGGGATTGAAAGCCGCCCGACGCTTGGTTCAAAGAGGAGATTTTTATGGCAGTAGATTCAGGCAACTTGGTATGGATCGACATGGAAATGACAGGTTTGGATCCTGATACAGATCTGGTTTTGGAAATGGCGACCATCATTACGGATTCCCAGCTCAATATTGTTGCGGAAGGCCCCTGCTTAACGATTCATCAGACCGAAGCTCGGATGAATATGATGGATGAGTGGAATACTGAGCACCACGGTGAATCAGGGTTAACGGCACGGGTGCTCGCATCATCGGTGACCGAGGCGATGGCGGAAGCCGAAACCCTTGCGTTCTTAAAAGATTATGTTGGGCCCAGAGATTCGCCGCTGTGTGGTAACAGTATTGGTCAGGATCGACGGTTCATCGATCGTCACATGCCGGAGCTCGGTCGATTTTTTCACTATCGGAATCTCGATGTGAGTGCGATTAAAGTTCTGGTGATGCGCTGGAAGCCAGAAGTGATGGATCTTGTCATAAAGCAAGGTAAGCACCGGGCATTGGATGATATTCGAGAATCCATCGATGAGTTGAAGGTCTATCGAGAGCACGTCTTTAAGATGTAGATGTCGGGTCTCCTGCGTCCCGTTTTAAAAGTTGTTGCTGAATGGCCCAGTCAATATGTTCTTGAACCATTGGGTCGGTTGTTGCACGTTTTGCCTTAAGCGATGACACGATCGTAGGATCATAGGCCGCGTTGCCGAGCGCGACACTGATATTACGCAACCAGCCCGAGTACCCTGTCCGCCGAATTGCCGAGCCTTGGGTTTTTTCTAAAAAGGTCGCTTCGCTCCAAGCAAATAGAGTTGTTAATTCAGCCTGCTCAAAGTCTGGTCTCGGTTTGAAAACCGGGTCCACCGACTCGGCCGCAAATTTATTCCAAGGACAGACCATTTGGCAATCATCGCAGCCAAAAATTCGATTGCCCATCGCGGCTCTTAACGGCTCTGGTATGGCGGCCTTGGATTCAATGGTTAAATAAGAAATACAACGCCGAGCATCGAGCTCAAAGGGCCCGACAAAGGCCTTGGTTGGACAAACATCCAAACATCGGGTGCAGCTCCCGCAGTGGTTGGCTGACACCTTGGCGGCATCAAAAAACGGCAGGTTGGTGAGGAGCTCACCAATAAAAAACCAGGAACCTCGATTTTGGTTGAGCAGCAGTGTGTTTTTTCCGATCCATCCCAACCCGGATTGCTCGGCAAAGCGTTTTTCAAGAATGGGCGCGGAATCGGTGCAGGCCCGGGTGACATACTGCGGCATCTTCAACCCCGATGCCGCCTCATTGATTTGCGTCGCGAGTTGGGTGAGTCGACGTCGAATCACTTTATGGTAATCCCGGCCGAGGGCATAGCGAGCAATGTAGGCTTGGCTCGGTGAGGCAAGGGTCTCTTCAATCCTCGTCATCTCTGAAGCCGGCAGATAGTCCATTCGGACGGTAATGGCGCTGAGGGATCCGGGTAGTAACCCAACTGGGTCGACCCGCAGTTCAAGATTGCGTGCCATGTAATCCATGCTGCCGTGATGGTCGTTACCGAGCCACTTTAAAAGGTGCGACTCGTGATCGCTCCGGTCGAGTCTGACAAATCCGGTTGCTGAGAAGCCTAACGCCTCGGCCCACTGGGGGATCTGATCTTTAAGGGCCTGCAACGACATCAATATTTTCCCGGTGGTGGCCATAGGTTTGGCTATAATGATCCACTTCAAGGCACGAGGGTCACTATGATCGCGTCAAAGCTCTACCCTGCCTCGGTTATTAAAGAGATTGATCGACAATATTCAGAGGATTATGGCATATCCGGTTTCCAGTTGATGAAATTGGCCGCGCGTCGCGTTGTCGAGGTTATCTTGGCGCGCTACCGCGACACTAAACGGGCGCAGATTTTTTGTGGCTCAGGGAATAATGCGGGGGATGGCCTCTTGATCGCCGCCGGTTTAGCGGATCGAGGTTGGGTGGTTCAGGTCGCGCTGGTTGGCGATGTCGAAAAATTTTCCGAAGATGCGCGGCAAGCACTTTTAGTCTGCCAAAATAGTCAGGCTGTCTTCGAGCCGTTCGAGGGGCTCGTGATGTCTGGCGCGATATTAGTGGATGCCTTATTGGGTCTTGGGATTCGCGGCGAGATTCGGCCACGGTATCGATCCGCCATGATGGCAATGAATGCGGCTAATAACCCGGTGGTCGCGGTTGATTTGCCTTCTGGTTTACAACCTGACTCGGGCGAGGTCGATGCCGTCTGCATTATGGCGTCGATTACGGTGACCTTCTTGGCGCTCAAGATCGGCTTGTATAGCCAGGATGGTCCTGATTACGCCGGGGAAGTGATTCTGGCTGATCTCGGCCTGCCGGGAGCCGTGCTCGCCGCGCAAGATGCCAAAGCGTTGCGGGTTCTGGACGCACCAACGTTACGGGCGCGCAAAAAAACAGCGCATAAGGGTCATTTTGGCCATCTACTGGTGATTGGCGGTAACACAGGCTTCGGTGGCGCCTGCCTCTTGGCAAGTGAGGCAGCCCTGCGCAGTGGCGCTGGGCTTGTGTCCGTTGTCAGCCGCGCCGGGCATCGATCGGGATTCTTAGCGCGGTGTCCCGAGGTGATGTTCCGAGCGGCGACGGATACCGCCGATATAACGGATCTGCTCGATCGCGTTCAGGCGGTGGTTCTTGGGCCCGGCCTCGGTCAAGATCAGTGGGCTCAGAATCTTTATCGACAGGTCATGGCCGCCGGCAAGCCGCTTGTGCTGGATGCCGATGCCTTAAACCTGCTGGCTCAGTCGCCTATCCCCTTAGGTGATTGCATTATAACGCCCCACCCTTTGGAAGCCGCAAGGTTATTAGGCCGCGATCAGGTCGAGCCGGATCGGTTGGCGGTGTTACGTCAGCTACGGGCTCAGTACGGGAGTGTGGTGGTGTTGAAGGGGGCCGCGACCTTGGTTTTGTCGGACACGGGGATTGCTATTAACCTCTCGGGCGGGCCGGCAATGGCAACGGCTGGGATGGGCGATGTGCTGTCAGGGGTGGTGGGTGCTTTGCTGGCTCAGGGTCAACCGCTGAATCGCGCCGCGGAACTGGGGGTTGCGCATCATGGCCGCGCCGGGTTGATGGCGACCTCACAGCAGGGCGAAGTGGGATTGCTCGCTCGGGATGTGGTGACTCAGGTGGGTCGCTCGCTTGCGGGGATGCCGCTATGAGCTGGCGGCTCAATACGGCGGCGGCCACCGAACAATTCGGTGGCCGCCTGGTCGAGGTGCTTGAAGGCTCCGGGATTATTTTCCTAAAAGGGGACCTTGGCGCGGGAAAGACCACGCTCTGCCGGGGTATGCTGCGGGCTTTAGGCTATGCAGGCGCAGTGAAAAGTCCAACCTTTACCTTAGTGGAGCCGTATGAGCTGCCAGGACATCAGGTCTATCACTTCGACCTATACAGACTCGGTGATCCAGACGAGTTAAACTATTTGGGCGTTGACGAGTATTTTACAAGCCAAGCGCTGTGTTTAATTGAATGGTCAGAGAACGGACTCGGGCTATTACCCACGCCGGATCTGGAGATTGAAATGCGGGTCATTGGAGATACCAGCCGACGCCTGCTGATACAGTCAGGCTCAGAAAAAGGCGAGCGTGCGATGGCAAGGTTAGCGGTATGACGGTACCCCGACGCCCGAGCGCTTTAGGCGCCTGCGCTTGTCGACTTCTAAGCACCTTGATGGTGGCTTTGCTCTTGTCACGGGTTGCCCTGGCGAGTCCAACCATCAACAGCATTAGACTCCATGCATCGCCAGAAAAGACCCGATTGGTGTTCGATGTCAGCGAACCCCTAGACCATACGTTGTTCGTTCTTGAAAACCCGCTCAGGCTCGTGATTGATTTGCCGGGCTCGACCTTGGCCAAAAAAGCTCGCCGGCAACCGCTTGGGTCGAAGGGTTTTGCCGGGACGGCTGTTACCGACGTTCGATTTTCGTCAGCAAAACAAGAGAACCTGCGCGTCGTTTTAGATCTATCCGAATCGGTTAAGCCCAGGAGCTTTTTGCTGAACCCGATTGCTCAGTATGGCGATCGCCTCGTGATCGATTTGTTTCCAGCCCTCGGTGGTCGCAAAGCACCGGCGGCTGAACCGAAGGTTGAACAACCGCTCAGAGACATTGTCGTTGCCATTGATCCTGGTCATGGTGGCGATGACCCTGGCGCCATTGGCCCGGGCAAGACCTATGAAAAAACCGTTGTACTGGCCATCGCGAAGGCGCTCGCTGATCGGGTCGATGCCGAGCCGGGTTTTAAGGCCGTGCTGACCCGTCGAGGCGACTACTACGTTGCGCATCGAAACCGAACCCAGCTGGCTCGTGATAATCAAGCGGATGTGTTCATTTCAATTCATGCCGATGCCTGGAAAACGGCTTCCGCCAGCGGGGCATCGGTTTTTGCGATTTCTCAGCGTGGCGCGACCAGTGAAACCGCGCGCTGGATTGCTGAAAAAGAAAACCGGGCAGACTTGATTGGTGGTGTGGGTAGTGTAAGTCTTGACGACAAGGATGATGTGTTGGCGGGTGTGTTGCTGGATCTCTCCATGACCGCGAGTTTGAGCGCGAGCTTAGAAATGGGTGCGGAGGTGATCAAATCAATCGCACCAATCAACAAATTACATAAGATGAGCGTTGAACAGGCCTCCTTCATTGTGTTGAAGTCACCCGACATTCCGTCGATCTTGGTTGAAACGGGGTTCATCTCCAATCCGGGGGAGGCCAGAAAATTGCGAACGTCTGCGCATCAGAAGAAAATGGCGGGCGCCATTTTTAAAGGTGTCTCAACCTATTTTCGAAAAAAACCACCAGAGGGAACTTTTTTGGCCCAGCGAATCGCCCAAGCGCCACGTGTCATTGCCTACAAAATTAAGTCTGGTGATACCTTGTCGGAGATTGCTCAGCGGTTTCGCGTCTCTCAAAGCATCTTAAGATCCTTTAACGCCTTAAAGTCCGACCGCCTTCGCATTGGTCAAGTTCTGAAAATACCGGAGCGATCGTGAATCGAATCCAACTGTTATCCAGCCGGTTAGCCAATCAGATTGCCGCAGGGGAAGTGGTCGAGCGTCCGGCATCTGTGGTGAAAGAGCTTATTGAAAATGCGGTTGATGCCGGTGCCAGTCGAATCGATCTGGTGCTTGAAGCGGGCGGCAGTCAATTAATTCGAGTTCGGGATAATGGCCGCGGCATTCAGCGGGAAGACTTGGCCCTTGCCTTGTCTCGGCATGCAACCTCAAAGATATTTACTGAGTCGGACCTCGAAGGCATTCGTTCGCTTGGTTTCCGGGGCGAAGCGTTGGCCTCGATTGCCTCGGTGTCTAAATTGGTGATGACCTCGAACGCAACGACAGAAAAGTCAGGGTATGCCGTACAAGTTCATGGCGAAGCTATGACGTCTGAGGTTATCCCAGCGCCTCATCCTCAGGGTACAACGGTTGAAGTCAGAGATTTATTTTTCAACACGCCGGCGCGCAGAAAATTTCTGAGAGCGGAAAAAACTGAATTGGGTCGGATCGACGATGTGATTCGTAAAATGACGTTAAGCCATCCGGCGGTTGCGATTATGGTGACCCACAATGGCAAAGTTTATCGTCAATTTCAGGCTGCCAGAGCGGTAGAAGATCAACACCACCGAATCAAAGCTGTTTTTGGTCAAAGTTTTTTAGATCAAGCGCTGTATTTTGAAGAACAGATTGGGACGATGCAGCTAAAGGGCTGGATTTCGCTCCCCACCTATTCGAGGAGCCAAGCCGACCAACAGTATTTTTTTGTGAACGATCGTTGTATTCGTGACAAGGTCTGTAGTCATGCGGTGCGTCAGGGCTATAAAGATGTGCTGTTTCATGGCAGGCATCCGGTGTATGCCATATTTTTGAACCTTGACCCGAATTTGGTCGATGTGAATGTCCACCCGACCAAGCACGAAGTTCGGTTTCGGGAGAGTCGCGCGGTCCATGATCTCATTTATCGAACAATCCATCAGGTTTTGGCATCGGTGCGGCCGGAAGGTGGTCATGCCCCCAATCAGGTGCTGGAACCTGGTTTTGAGGGCGGTCTGTCTGAGTTGGCACCGATCGATCCTGGTTATGTTCAAAGAAATATGGCGTTTACCAGTCGGAGCAATCAGGGCACGGGGTTTTTTGGCCTGTCACAATCGCCCAGTCAGAGTCCGAGTAACTGGACCGGGACGACCCTCGGTTTTGATGCTGGGCTCGATGACGGCGCCGAAATCCCGCCCTTGGGGTTTGCGCTCGGCCAATTACATGGCGTTTATATTCTCGCTCAAAATGTGAACGGGTTGGTTGCGGTTGATATGCACGCCGCCCATGAACGCATTACCTATGAGCGCTTAAAGCGGGCAATGGATGCCGATGGTCTTAAAACCCAGCCGCTGCTGGTTCCGGTTAGCCTTGCTTTAAGTTCGCGCGAAGTTGCGCTGGTTACTGAGCATGCGGTTGAGTTGAGTGAGATTGGGCTGCAGCTTGAGGTTGTCTCTGAGGAGAGTGTGATCATTCGCGGTGTCCCGGCGATGCTGAGCCGAGATTCTTCTGAGCAATTGGTGCGCGACGTGCTCTCGGATTTCCTCGAGTTTGGTTCCAGCAATAGAATTAATGATGGTCGGGATGAATTACTGTCGACGATGGCGTGCCATGGTTCTGTGCGGGCCAATCGCAAGCTGTCGATACCCGAGATGAATGCGTTGTTGCGAGACATGGAAGAAACTGAGCGCAGCGGGCAGTGCAATCATGGTCGACCGACTTGGTTTCAGCTGACGCTTGCGGAACTGGACAGTTTATTTATGAGAGGCCAATAAGCTTGACCCAAGCCTTAGTGATCACGGGGCCAACGGCATCGGGTAAGTCAGCACTTGCTTACGCTTTGGCTGACCGATTTAACGTCGAAATCGTGAGCGTTGATTCGGCGCAGGTCTATACCGATATGGACATTGGGACCGCAAAGCCCGATCAAGCCCAGCAGGCTTTGGTGCCACATCATCTCCTTGATATTCGTGCGCCAACGGATCCCTATACCGCCTTTGATTTTTGTCAGGATGCACGGCGAGCCATTGACGCGGTTCAATCAAGAGGACGGCTACCGGTTTTGGTTGGCGGCACCATGTTGTACCTCAAGGCCTTGCGCGATGGCATCGCCGACTTGCCGGAAGCTGACTCGATGATCCGACATGAAATCCTCGAGATCGCTGAGTCGCAGGGTTGGCCCTTTCTGCATGATGCGCTTCGGCGGATCGATCCGGTCGCTGCAGCCAGAATCAAACCCTCAGATCGTCAGCGGCTCCAGCGCGCGATGGAGGTTTATCGGCTTACGGGTCAAACCTTGACGGCTTTGCAGGCGAAAGGTCAGCTTGGGATTGGCGCGAGCCTCACTGAAGTTGCAATCATGCCTGAGTCCCGAGCGCAACTTCACCATCAAATTGAGGTTCGCTTCGATGACATGTTGGACCGAGGGCTGGTCGCTGAGGTTGAACAGTTGCGGGCGAAATATGCCTTGCATGATGCGCTGCCGGCCATGAAGGCCGTGGGTTATCGGCAGGCTTGGCAGTTCCTGGAAGGGGATCTTGGCTTCGATGTAATGCGTGAAAAAGCGATTATTGCGACTCGGCAATTGGCCAAACGTCAGTTCACCTGGTTACGCTCGTTTGAAACCGTCAAAAAAATATCGACGGCATCGCTCGATGCGCTCTTGAAAATCGAACCGGTCGCCAACATATTGATAAAAGCATCGTAAGGAAGCCGTGCGTCGACGACGTCGGCAAATCGACGCTTTCCGAGAACAGTGGTGGGTAAGTTAAGCTCGAGCGAGCGCGATTGGCGCGCGTCAAGCCCTGTGATCCTATCGTCAATACGGTGAGTGCGTTGGACAGGCCAGCGTTTTGAAGTAATTAGGAGTCATTATGTCGAAAGGTCAGTCTCTACAGGACCCATTCTTAAACGCGCTGAGGAAGGAGAGAATCCCCGTTTCTATCTTCTTGGTCAGTGGGATTAAACTTCAGGGGCAAATCGAATCTTTTGATCAGTTTGTTATTTTGTTGCGAAACACAGTCAATCAAATGATTTATAAATCAGCGATCTCAACGGTTGTGCCCTCGCGAGCGGTCAAGATCGATTTTGATGATCCATTGGAGGTTCTCGATTAAAGACCTAGGTTGCTGTTATGTTTTTTGACCGGCCAGCGCCGGGCTCGAAGGCGATGCTCGTTTTTATTCGGAACAAGACGTCGGATCTTGCGACCCACGAGGAAGTTCAAGAACTGGCTCGGTCGGCCGGTATGGCGGTCGTTGGACTGATCGAGAGTGCCCGTCGGGATCCGCATCCTAAAACGATGGTGGGATCTGGAAAAGTCGATGAAATTAAGGCGGCCGCAGAAGCAGTCAATGCCAACCTGGTGTTGTTTAGCGAAGACCTCTCGTCGACCCAGGAGCGTAATCTTGAGGGCGCCTTGGATCTGCGGGTGTTAGGCCGAACCGGGTTGATCCTAGAAATCTTTGCGCAACGCGCTCGAACCCATGAGGGCAAGCTTCAGGTTGAGCTCGCGCAATTGGAGCACAGCGCCTCTCGACTTGTTCGAGGGTGGACCCACCTTGATCGTCAACGAGGCGGCGCGGGTGCCGGGCTTGGTGGTGCGGGTGAAACGCAGCTAGAATCAGACCAGCGTTTATTGGCAGCTCGCAATAAAAAAATTAAGGAGCGATTGGAGCGCGTTCAGCGGCAACGAAATCAAAGTCGCCGCGCGAGAGCGCGATCGGAAACCGCAACCGTTGCCCTCGCGGGGTATACCAACGCGGGAAAATCGACGTTATTTAACCGGATGACTCAGTCCGCCGTTCACGCAGCAGACCAGTTGTTTGCGACGTTGGATCCGACCCTTCGACAGATTAGTTTGCCCCTCGCGGGGAAAGCCGTTATCTCGGACACAGTGGGTTTTATCAGAGCCCTACCCCATGGTTTGGTCGAGTCGTTTAAGGCAACGCTTCAAGAGGTGAGCGAGGCAACCCTCATTCTGCATGTGGTGGATGCGTCAGCCGGTGAAAAGCAAGAGCGGATGGATTCGGTCAACAAAGTTTTGGCTGAAATTGGCGCCAAAGAGGTGCCGCAACTGCTCGTTCTGAATAAGTCTGATCTTCAGGGAGTGACTGGACCGTTGGTGCGTCGGGATGCTGAGGGTAAACCCTATTCTGTGCAAGTCTCTTCCCTGACCGGGATTGGGTTACCGGAGCTGTTGTCCTGCCTTGATGAGCTCATCGCAGATGATGTGGTTACGACGGTCATTTCACTCCGGCCAGAGCAAGGTATGATTCGGGCGAAATGCTTTGAGTTGGCCGCCGTGATCGACGAGGTTATGGATGACAGTGGCACGATTGCAATGCATCTTCGTATAGAAAAGAAGAATTTGGCGCGGCTAAACGCCGCATTGAGCGCGACGAAAGCGGGTTAAGCAATGCAACTTGGATCAATTAGTGGGAAGATAAACGAAATCTCAGGATTTGGAGAAGACTATGGCGTGGAATGAACCCGGTAACGACGGTGAAAAAGACCCTTGGGGCAGTCGCCAGGATCAGGGACCGCCTGATTTGGACGAGGCGTTTAAGAAACTCAAAGACAATTTAGGCGGCATGTTCGGCGGCGGTGGTGGCTCAGGCAGCTCATCCGGCGGCAAAGGTGTGAAATCGTCACTGGTCGCCTTGGTGCTTGGGGTGCTCATTATTGGCTATGGCTTTATGGGCGTTTATACCTTAGACGAACAAGAGCGAGGCGTTGTGCTCCGGTTTGGCAAGGTTCAGGAAGCGGTCGTGATGCCCGGTCTGAGCTGGTACCCGCCGATTGTGGACCAAGTGATTATTCACAACACCTCAAGGGTTCGCTCGCATCCCCACGATTCAGAGATGCTGACTGAGGATGAAAACATTGTGAAGGTTAAGCTCACGGTTCAATACGTCATTGAAAATGTGAAAAGCTATGCTTTGCAAGTCAGAGAGCCAGAAAAAAGCTTACATCAGTCCACCGAAAGCGCCGTTCGGCATGTGGTTGGCAGTACCGAAATGGATGAGGTGCTTACCGAAGGGCGCGCCGTCATGGGGGATGAAATCAAAATCCGAATCCAAGACTACATGAATGCCTATGGCACTGGGATTTATGTTACCCAGGTGAACGTGGATGAAACCGCGCCACCGGACGCGGTCCGAGAGGCTTTCGATGAGGTCATTCGAGCACGCGAAGATGAAGTCAGGGTTCGCAACGAAGCCGATGCCTATGCCAATCAAGTGATCCCAGAAGCGCGCGGGGAAGCCCAGAAATATATGGAAGAGTCTGAAGGCTATCGGCAGCGGGTTGTTGCTCAGGCGAGCGGTGAGGCCCAGCGATTTAGCAAGCTCTATGTGGAATACAAGGCTGCACCTGAAGTGACTCGCGAGCGAATGTATCTCGATACCATGGAAGCCGTCATGTCGAATGCCTCAAAAGTCATGATCGATGTCGAGGGGGGTAATAACATGATGTATTTGCCGCTTGATCGGATGATGCAGCAAGCGGGCGCCGTGTCTAGATTGAATGGTGGCATGGCTGGATCTGACTCGATCTCCCAGCGGCCACAAGATAATACGTCTGTCCGAACCCGTCGGGATCGACAGTAAAACTTTAGGAGACATACCATGTCGAATCGTTTAGCAGTGATCATTGTTCTTGTGGCCGGTGTATTGTTTGTGGGCTCCAATTCGATCTACATCTTGAATGAAATGCAGCGCGGGGTCTTATTGCGGGTCGGGGCTGTCGTGAATCCCGATATTTCGACCGGCATCCACTTGAAATTGCCCTTTATCGAAGAGGTGAGAGCCTTTGACGGTCGAGTGCTCACGGTTGATGCACCCGCCGAACGGTTTTTAACCTTGGAAAAAAAGGCCCTAATTGTTGATTCCTTTGCCAAGTTTAGAATCAAGAAGGTTGAGAAATACTACACGGCAACCTCCGGTGACCAGCGTCGGGCAGAAGAACTGTTGAAGCAGCGAATTAATAATGGCCTGCGAAATGAGATCAGTAAGCGCACGCTACATGAGGTGGTTTCTGGGCAGCGTGATGAGTTGATGATTGATTTGGTGGCCGGTCTCAATGAGGTGGCGAATGCGGAGCTTGGCATTGAAGTTGTTGATGTTCGGGTGAAGCGGATTGATTTACCTCAAGAGGTGAGCCAGTCGGTTTACAATCGAATGAACACCGAACGAGATATTGAAGCCAAAGAACATCGAGCCAAAGGCCAAGAGCTGGCAGTTGGTATTCGAGCGGATGCAGATCGGCAGCGTGAGGTGATTTTAGCCGAGGCCTACGGCCAGGCTGAAGTGGTTCGCGGTGATGGGGATGCACAAGCCGCGGCAACCTATGCCAAAGCATTTAATGAAGACAAAGAGTTCTATAAGTTTTATCGCAGCATGGCGGCCTATAAACGTACTTTTTCACAAAAAAGTGACATGCTGATTTTGGATCCCAACAGTGATTTCTTTAAGTATTTAAACAACAGCCACGCGCTGAAAAAGTGATCGAGCCTTAAAGCTGGTAAGCAGATGACCCTGGATGACCTTTGGGTTGCGCTCTGTCTAGTGTTGGTCATTGAAGGCCTGATACCATTTGCATCGCCTAGAGCATGGAAGGCAATGGTATTACAGGCTCAAGGGATCGATGAACGGTCACTCAGAATTTACGGTTTGGTATTGATGGTGCTTGGCACGTTGATGCTTTACTGGTTGAACGGTTAGGAAGTAAAAGCGTTATGACCATAGAGCACTGGCTCCTCCCAGAGGGTGTCGAAGACATTTTGCCTGAGACTGCGAGCAAGATAGAGCAAGGTCGCAGAATCCTGCTGGACCTATTTAAAAGCTGGGGATATGAGTACATCATCCCGCCGAAGCTCGAATACTTGGAATCGCTCCTCACCGGCACCGGTCGAGATCTCGATCTTAAAACCTTTAAAGTGATCGATCAGCTTTCAGGCCGGATGATGGGTCTGCCCGCAGATTTGACCCCCCAAGCCGCGCGGATCGATGCGCATAGCCTGCCCCGGGATGCCGCAACACGCCTGTGTTATGCCGATTTTGTTTTACAAAGCCGGCCGGCGCACATGCTGGCCTCGCGCAGCCCGTTAAAGGTCGGCGCGGAACTCTTTGGTGAACCGAGTCTTGCCGGGGATGTCGAGATCATTAGCCTGATGATTGAATCGCTGAGCCAACTGGGTATGAAATCGGTTCAGCTCGAGCTGGGCGACGTGCGCTTCTTTAGAGCCTTAATGGCTGAGACAGCCTTACCTGAATCAGTTCAGGCGCAATTTTTTGCGTTGGTTCAGAAAAAAGCCCACGACGAATTGGCAGAGATGACCCGGGCGCATGCGTTGCCAGGTGCGCTTGCTGAGTTGATCTGCGAGCTCCCAATGATGGCCGGTGACGCCCGCATCCTTGAGCAAGCCCGGGACAAATTCAAAGGTTGGCCGGCGCTAATGACCGCAATCGATGACTTGGCGTATCTTAGTGAGCGCATCAATACTCGAAATCAGAATGTTCAAGTGAGCTTTGATCTGTCGGAATTAAGAGGGCTGCACTACCATACCGGGATGGTTTTTTCGGTGTTTCTACGCGAGTCTGGCCAGACCGTTGCTCGGGGCGGTCGCTACGATAACATCGGCGCCGTTTTTGGCCGTGCCCGGTCTGCTACGGGCTTCGATATCGAGCTGCTCATGATCAGCGATACGATTCCAACCGTGCCGGTTGCCAGGATGGTGCATGTTGTTGCGCACCCCGACGGGAATCTGCAAGAACAGTGGCAAATGAGCGAAACCCTGCGGGCCTCGGGGGACATTGTGCTTGAGGGCGCCGGAATAAGATCGCTTGGCGATCGAGAGCTGGTTTGGTTGGCAGGGCAGTGGCAACTCAGAGAGATTACGTCGTGAATGACTCGCGGTCGATTGAACAAGGGGTGACGTCTTCATGACAAACAAGAATGTAGTGGTCATCGGAACCCACTGGGGCGATGAAGGTAAGGGCAAGATCGTTGACCTGCTCACCGAATCCGTCACAGCCGTTGTGCGCTTTCAAGGTGGCCATAACGCGGGGCATACCTTGGTGGTTGAAGGCAAGAAAACGGTCTTACATCTTATTCCATCTGGGATACTCCACCCTTCGGTTCAGTGCCTGATCGGTAATGGCGTGGTCCTCTCGGTTCCGGATTTATTCAAAGAAATTCGTGAACTTGAAACAGCAGGGGTTGCTGTCCGGGATCGATTGATGATCAGTTTGGATTGCCCAATCATCATGCCGTATCACGTGGCCTTGGACCAAAGTGTTGAGCAGCGGCGGGGTAATCAGAAGATCGGCACCACAGGCCGGGGCATTGGCCCGGCTTATGAGGATAAAGTGGGCCGACGTGGCGTTCGGCTGCGCGACTTGCTCGATAAAGATCAGCTCATCATTAAGCTCGAAGGCTTATTGCACCAACATAACTTCATGCTGGAGCAGTACTACGACGCCGCGCCCGTGACACTGCAAGCGTGTCTTGCGGCAAGTTATGACTTTCTCGCTGAATTAACGCCGATGATGGGCGATGTTTTGAACACGTTAGCAACCTATCGTAAGGCGGGCGCGAGTGTGTTGTTCGAAGGCGCCCAGGGCGCCCTGCTTGACATTGATCATGGCACTTACCCATTTGTCACCTCATCCAATACTACAGCCGGTGCGATTAGTAGCGGGTGTGGGGTTGGCCCTCGGTACCTTGATTACATTCTTGGGATTACCAAAGCCTATACCACGCGCGTGGGAGAGGGGCCTTTCCCAACCGAGCTCATGGATGACGTTGGTCGGTACCTTGCCGAGAAGGGACATGAGTTTGGCGCCACAACGGGCAGACCCCGTCGATGTGGTTGGCTGGATGTGCACGCGTTACAGCGGGTGGTGGAGATGAACAGTCTGACCGGACTCTGCATTACGAAACTGGATGTTCTGGATGGCTTGAAAGAAATCGCTTTGTGTACGGACTACGAAGTTGATGCATCGGGCAACACAACGCCGGTTTACGAGATGATGCCGGGTTGGGCAACGCCAACCGAGTCCGTGAAGTCTTTCAGTGAATTGCCAGAAAATGCCCGGGCCTATCTGGCCCGGATCGAAGCCCTGTGCGGTATTCCAATCGATGTGATTTCAACCGGGCCAGACCGATCAGAAACCATTATTAAGCGCACGTTGATTTAAGCGGTTGGATAAAATGGGTGGGCAAGATTCGTTGGGGTGCTCGTTGTCTTGAACGGATTGCTTAACCAAGTGAGGATTTGATCAAAAGGAAGAAGGGATGGTCAGCGTTATAAAGGATATGCCGGCAATTGGATTTGGGTTATGGAAAATACCCCAAGAGATTTGCGCTGATGTTGTTTTCGAAGCGGTGAAAGCTGGCTATCGTCATTTCGATTCGGCAGCCGATTATGGCAACGAAGCCCAAGTTGGCGAAGGGCTTGCGCGCGCGCTGGCAGCTGGGCTTTGCGTCCGGTCTGATCTTTGGATTACCTCAAAGCTGTGGAATACCTATCATCATCCAGATCATGTGCCGATGGCGCTCGATCGGACCCTGCGGGATTTGCAGCTGGATTATTTGGATTTGTACCTGATTCATTTCCCGATTGCCTTGGCCTTTGTTCCGTTCGAGGCCCACTACCCGCCTGAGTGGATCGATGACCGCGGCGCTTCCCAACCAACAATGCGCCTTGCGAAAGTACCGCTGCAAGATACTTGGCAGGCAATGACTCAGCTCAAGGCCGCAGGTCAGGTCGGCCATATTGGCGTGTGTAACTATAACGCGGGTTTGCTCCAAGACCTGATCAATTATGCTGCCTCGCCCCCCGAAGTGCTGCAGTTGGAAGCGCACCCTTATTTGACGCAAGACCGGATGATTCGATTCGCGCAACAGCTGGGACTGGTGGTTTCGGCCTTTTCGCCGCTTGGTGCAACGTCGTATTTGGAGTTGGACATGGCCGGTCAGCAAGACTTGGTGCTGCATCATCCAACCATTGCTGACATCGCCGTTGAGGTTGCAAGAACACCGGCGCAAGTCTTGCTGCGGTGGGGGGTCCAAAGGCAAACGTCGGTCATTGTAAAAAGTATTCAGGGACTGCGAATGCGCGAAAACCTTGCGGTCACAGATTTTGCGTTATCGAGCGAGCAAATGGACCGCATCACTGGGCTCAATCGAAACCAGCGGTTCAATGATCCTGGGGCCTTCTGCGAGGCGGCGTTTGGCACCTTTCACCCGATCTATGATTAATCAATCGGGCATCTCGGCCCACCGAGGGCCTTCTGCGTAATCCGGAACCATTGGTTGGATCTTAAGCGGCGCCTTGGGGTAATCTGAGGGTGGTAAAGCGCGTAGCAGTGGCGGCTTGAAGCAACCATTAGCCTGGGCGTTTTCAATTGGACCTAAGACTTGGTTCGCCTTTCTTGGCTGAGGTGGCCAAGGCAAAGCCATCAAAATTAGGTCTGAAATGAGTTGCTTGCTGAAGTGGGCAGGCGTGTTGCGCAGAGCGTTAAGGGTGATTGGCCAAAACAGGTATCAACCGGTATTTAAAAGGACCACATCGATGTTGATTGACCATCAAAAACTGAGAGGGTTTGCGCAAGCTATTTTCGAGCGGCTCGGTGCCGAGACCGATAAAGCCGTCGAAACCGCTGACCATTTGGTCGAGGCAAACTTAAAGGGGCACGACTCTCATGGCGTGGGGATGATCCCAAATTACGTGGGTAGCGCCCTTCGTGGCGGCCTTCAGGTCAATGCCGATGCGACCGTTGTGAAAGACCACGGCGCTGTTTTATTGGTTGACGGCGGCTTTGGTTTTGGCCAGGTAGTCGGTCGTCAAGCCACTGATTTAGGTATAGAGAAAGCGCGTGCAATGGGGATCGCGTGCGTCGGTTCTCGAAATAATCATCACTTGGGCCGGATTGGATCCTATGCGGAGCATTGCGTGGCGGCAGGCCTGGTTTCGATTCACTTTGTGAATGTGGTCGGTCATCCACCCTTTGTGTCGATGTGGGGCGGGCGCGACAAACGCCTTCAGACCAATCCTTTTTGTTGCGGTGTCCCGACCGAATCAGAGCCGCTCATTCTGGATATGGCGACGAGCGCGATTGCCTTGGGCAAAGTTCGTGTCGCCGATATGAAAAACGAACTGGTCCCTGAGCACGCGCTGTTTGACGCGGCCGGCAGGCCCACGCGGGATCCAGGTGTGATTGCAGAAGGCGGCTCACTCGGGCCCTTTGGTCAGCATAAAGGCTCGGGCCTTGCCCTGATGTGCGAATTGTTGGGCGGCGCCTTGGCGGGTGAATGGACCATGCAGGACCTTGACCAGCAGAAAGACATCACAGTGAATCACATGTTGATGTTGATTCTTGATCCAAACCTGTTTGGTGGGGTGCAAGGGTTCCGACGTGAAGTGGAGGGCATGCAAGCCTATGCGCGTAGCGCGGCGCCAGCCGAAGGCTTTGAACAAGTGCTCTTGCCGGGCGATCCAGAGCGGGCGTCGCGACGGGATCGCCTGAGCCAGGGCATCCCGATAGACCCACAATCTTGGGCTGTTATCGGCGAGTCGGCAGAAAAAGCCGGGCTAACCCTGTCTGAGATCCAGGATCTGGTGACCTAACGGGCAAGCGCGGGGTGCTGATCTTTCAGTGGATGCCGCAGAAGATGAGAAACCTAGCGGTCATTGTCAGGCCAGTGCGTTATAATCAGTGCCAAGATGTTGAACACAAAGTTCAGTAGAGGACAGATCAGCGGCTTTTAATTGGTGCCGAGGAGAGGACTTGAACCTCCACGGGGTTTCCCCCACTAGCACCTGAAGCTAGCGTGTCTACCAATTCCACCACCTCGGCAACGAGGAGCCGCAGATTACTAGGCGCTAGTGAATCTGTCAACGCACGTGCCCGGCCTGGGTCGTGTCAGGAGTAATATTTGAATCAGAAAGACCCCCATTCATTGCGAGAAGCTGAGCGTTATGCGCATCCGATCGCCAGTCGAGAGTTGATTTTATCGATGCTCAGTGAGGCCGATCAGGCCTTAACAGCGCGTCAAATCGCAGGCCGACTGTCCTTAACATCGCCTGAAGATAAAAAAGCGCTCAAAGCCCGGCTGGGTGCGATGCGTCGAAGTGGCCAACTTTCAATGAATCAGCGATCGGGCTATCGCGTGCCGAATCCAGACGAAGTTTCTGAAGATGCGGTTGAGGGTGTGATTTCCGCGCACCCGGACGGCTTTGGCTTTCTGATGATGCAAGGCGAGGCGCCGGACATCTATCTTAATCATCAGGTGATGCGGCGGGTGATGCACGGCGACCGAGTGTTGGCGCGCATCAGCGCGGGTATGGCGGGTAGGCGGCCAGAAGCCGAGATTGAGCGGGTTATTTCTCGAGCGTTTACCAGTATTGCTGGGCGAATCAACATCAAACGCAAACAGGTTTTACTCGAGCCCTTGTCTCGGAAAGTGCACCAACCGATTTTGCTCGAAAAAGATCCTGCAATACCGTTCAAAAATGGCCAAATTGCGGTCGCGACCATTACCGATTACGGCGACCGAGGTGGTGGATTGAAAGGCCGAATTGAGCGGATTATTGCAGATGAACTGACCCCCGAAACAGAAATCGAAGTCGTGTTAAAAAACCATGATCTACCCAGGGTGTTTCCTGAGGATGTCATTGAAGAGGCTAAGGCCATTAAGATGCGACTGGCGCCCGCAGATTTAAAGCATCGAGCGGATTTACGGCATCTTCCCTTCGTGACCATTGATGGCTCGGATGCGCGAGATTTTGATGATGCTGTGCTAGCTGAAGTCAGCCCAGAAGGCTTTACGTTGTGGGTTGCGATTGCAGATGTGGCGCATTACGTTCGCCCGGGTAGCCCGCTCTACGACGAGGCCGTGAACCGTGGCACCAGCGTGTATTTCCCGCAGATGGTGATCCCCATGCTGCCTGAAAAGCTCAGCAATGGCCTGTGTTCTTTAAGGCCCAATGAAGATCGATTGGTGCTGGTTTGTGAGTTGTCGTTTGATCAACTGGGCCGCAGGCTCGGTTATCGCTTTAGTGAAGCCGTGATCAATTCGAAAGCGCGTCTGATCTACGAGGAGGTTGCGCATTGGCTGGACCATAAAGCCGCGTCATCAGAACTCGCCCCGGCGGTTCTGGACTCACTCGAGGCCTTGCATCAGGTGTACCAAGTGTTGCTGCAGCGACGAGCCAAGCGAGGGGCTTTAGAAATTGAAACCCCTGAGCTTCGGGTGCAGTGGGATGATGCGGGTAAGCTGTCGACCATGGATCAGGCGCCACGAACCGAGGCCCATAAGCTGATCGAGGAATGCATGCTGGCGGCCAATGTCGCGATGGCTGATTTCATCCAAGCGACCAAAGGGGCTGGGTTGTACCGGGTCCATGACGAACCGGATCCTGAGAGCGTCACGCGCTTAGCGGGCACCTTGGCGCAATTTGGCTTGGCGCTGGACGCGGATTTAGGTCGTGTGACCACCCAAGACTTCCAGAAAATTTTGGATGCAAGCCGAGGTCAACCAGCAGCGGCTGCGTTGCAGATGCTGGTTTTACGGTCGATGAACCAAGCGATTTACACCCCAGAACATCGGCCGCACTTCGGATTGAATTACGCGGGATATGCCCATTTCACCTCACCAATCCGGCGGCTTGCTGATCTTGTGAATCATCAGCTAGTGAAATCTCAGCTTCGAAATAAAGCGAAGAACGCCCCCAGTGAACTCAAGCCGGATGTCGAGGCTTTGATGACGGAACTTGGCGAACGGGCCAGTATGACCGAGCGACGGGCTGACGCGGCGGTGTATGAGGTCTTAGAGTGGTTGAAATGTGAGTATTTGAAGCAGTTTCTTGGCGACACGTTCGAGGGTGTTATTACAACGGCGGTTAAATTCGGCTTGTTTGTAACCCTTGAGCCAATGATGGCTGAGGGCTTAATTCATATCGGAAGTCTTAAGCAGGATCATTTTAAGTTTGATGCGGAACTCGGCGCATTGGTCGGCACCCGCAGTCATCAAGTGCTGCGGATGGGTGATCGCGTGGTGGTACAACTGGAATCGGTCGACAGTAGTTTGGGGCAAGTGAGCCTTGCGCTCAGTGAGCATGCACCGCTCACTCGCAAAGGGCAGTCATCGGGGCGCAGGACATCAGCGACTCGTGACAAAAAAACAAAGAAGCCGGCGGATCAAAAACCAAAAAAACGGGGCAAGCGTGAACGATAAATGGGTTTATGGGTTTCATTCCGTTGAACAGCAGCTCCTAAAAAGAGCGGTTGGCAAGTTGTATGTACGTGAAGGGCGCGGGGGCAAGCGCACGGATTCACTGCGCCAACTGGCCGAGTCAATCTCGGTTGAGGTCGAGTTTGTCACGGATCTGGATGACCAATTGGGCGTGGGTGTACAACACCAAGGTATTGCATTTTTAGGGTTCGACGCGCCGCCAGAACCCAGTCGGTCGTTAGAAACCTACTTGCAACCAAAGCCGGTGCCGCGCACGCTTTTGGTTTTAGATGGGGTGACCGATCCAGGTAATCTGGGCGCCTGCCTGCGCAGTGCGATGACTTTTGGGGTTGATGCCGTCGTGGTGCCAAAACACGGCTCAGCACCGATGAATGCCGTTGTCATGAAGCGTTCGGCGGGTGCTGCAGGTGTTGTGCCGGTTGTGGAAGTCGTCAATTTGTCGAGAAGTCTTCGGCAAATTAAAGACGCTGGGTTTTGGGTTGTTGGCACCGCGCTCGGCGCAGAGACCCAGCTGCCAGATTTCAACTTCAGCGTGGATACCGCCCTGGTGATGGGCTCTGAAGGTGATGGTCTTCGATTTAATACGCGTAAGCAGTGCGATGTCTTGGTTGAAATACCCATGCAGGTGTCAGAGTTTAATCTGAATGTCAGTGTTGCAACGGGGGTAAGCTTGTACGAGATTTTCAGGCAGCGGCGGCAAGTGCCGTAACCACCATTTGCATCTTTTATTACAATTTCGTACACTGCGCGCCCTTATTTTCAATTAACTCCTTGCTGCACCGGTTGGACCGGGTAGCAACTACCGAGAGGAGATCTCTATGCGGCATTATGAAGTCGTATTCATGGTACATCCTGGCCAGAGCGAACAGGTGTCAGGCATGATCGAGCGTTATTCTAATTTGATTACCCAAGGCGGCGGTGCTGTCCATCGGGTGGAAGATTGGGGACGTCGTCAATTAGCCTATCCCATCAATAAGATTTTTAAGGCGCACTACGCCATGCTCAACATTGAGTGTGGTCTTGAAACCTTGGAAGAATTAAGTGATGCCTTCCGTTTTAACGACGCGGTTATTCGAAACATGATTATGAGCCGTAAGCAGGCTGATCAGGGCGATTCGCCCATCATGAAGATCGAAAACGAAAGTAAAGAGCGTAAAGATCGAGAAGATAGCCGAAATGCACGTGCTGAAGCTAAAGCTGCAGAAACGGTCGCCGCGGTTGTTGAGCCTGTAGCCCCGCCCACTGATGCGGCCGTTGATGCAGGGCAAGGAGAATAACGATGTCTAGATTTTTTAGAAGAAGAAAGTATTGTCGCTTCACCGCCGAGGGCATTACAGAAGTCGATTATAAAGATGTTGAGTTGCTCAAGGCCTATGTCAGTGAGACGGGTAAGATTGTCCCAAGTCGAATTACTGGGACGAAAGCAAAATATCAGCGCCAGCTGGCGAAAGCGGTGAAGCGTGCCCGGTACTTGGCATTGCTACCCTACACCGACGCCCATAAGTAGAGCGTTTAGAGGGTTGTTGTGAGAGGGCTCGCCGCTTTTGTGATGCGAGGCCGGCTTCAAGCCAGCGGTGTTGCGGCTTTGGCATCCGCCTTACCGCTTTTGAGTTGGTTGGGTGCATCGGTTGTCGCGCTGGTTGTTTTGAGGCGAGGCAATAAAGAAGGCCTATTGGTCTTTCTTTGGGCCTTTCTGCCCTTGGTGCTGGTCTACCAAGCTGGGGGTGACTCGAGCGGTTTGATTGCACTCTTAGGTGCTTTTCTCATGGCACTGGTACTCCGGTTATCGGTGTCCTGGGCACTGACGTTGTATGCAATCGTGGCTGCCGCAGTGGTCGGTAGCTTGGTGTTTATCCAGTTGTCAGAACCGATACTGACGGCCTTTGTAGAGTGGTATTTGGCCGTTATGGAAAGCTTGGCAACAGAGGCCGGATCGCCAGTTGTGACGCCGGTGACGGGCCAACGCCAAGCGATGAGTTATCTGGCCATGGGCCAGGGATATATGATGGTGCTTGCGCTCATGTTGGCGCGATGGTGGCAAAGTGCGTTGTACAATCCTGGTGGTTTTAAGCAGGAGGTCCAGCAGACACGGTTGACGCCCAAAGCGAGTTTGCCATTGGTGCTGGTGATGGCCGGATGCCTGATGACCGAGGGCTTTGGCACTTGGATTGGGGTGGTCAGTCTCCCATTTGTGGTCATTGGCTCGGGGTTGGTGCATTGGATCCTAGGTCGCAGGAACACATCAAGCCAGTGGTATGTGATGTACTACGCGATACTGGTGATGTTTTTTCAGTTAGCGTCAGCCGCGTTAGTCGTGCTCGTCATAGCGGACGGCTTTATAGATTTGAGACAACGAATTAAGTCCAGAGAGGATTAAGTCATGGAAATTATCTTATTAGAAAATGTTGCAAACCTAGGCGGGTTGGGCGATCGAGTGAACGTAAAACCTGGGTATGGCCGGAACTATCTGGTGCCCCACGGTAAGGCTGTGCCAGCGACTGCGACCAATATCGCAGATTTCGAGTCTCGTCGTGCTGAATTACAAAAAGAAGCGGATGCGCAACGTCACGCTGCTGAAACGAGGGCCGCTAAAATTAATGCCCTGTCGATTCGGATTTTGGCCAATGCCGGCGAAGAAGGTAAATTGTTCGGTTCCGTCACGGTTCGCGACATTGCCGATGAAGCAACCAGTGCCGGTGTTGAAATTGATCGCAGCGAAATTCGACTGCCCAGTGGCCCGCTCCGAGAAGTTGGTGAGTATCAGGTCGAAGTCTATTTGCACCCCGAAGTCAGCGCCCATGTGAGTGTGGCGGTTGAGGCTGAGGAAGCGTTCACATCCTAAGACCAATCCTTTAGTCTAAGGATCCCATTCCGTAGAGAGTTCTCCTTGGCCATCGAACTGGATGATCATCAAAATCTGAAAGTTCCGCCTCATTCAATCGAGGCGGAGCGGTCGGTTCTTGGTGGCTTGATGCTGGACAGCCAGGCCTGGGATAGGATTTCAACGCTCATTTCAGAAAACGATTTTTATCGTTCAGAACACCGACCCATATTCAGAGCGATGCAGTGGCTCGTTGGGCAGAACAAACCCCTCGATATTGTAACCTTAGCCGAAACCCTCGAACTTCATGGTGAGCTTGAGTTGGTGGGCGGCCTTGCCTATTTAACGGATCTTGCAACCGGCACCCCGAGCGCCTCAAACGTTGCGGCTTATGCCGAGATTGTTCAAGAACGCGCGACCGTGCGGAAGTTGATCAGCGTGGCCCATGACATCGCGGAAAGTGGCTTTAACCCCCAAGGCCGCGATAGTGCTCGGTTGATTGATGAGGCAGAAAGCAAAGTCTTTAAAATTGGCGATGAGCGGCCGAGCCATGGTGGCCCCGAGTCGGTGAGGCCTTTGCTTGCCAAAGCCATTGAGAAAATTGACGAACTGTATTTGACCAAAGGCGCCCTGACGGGAATCAGCTCCGGATTTCAAGACATCGATAATATTACCAGTGGCTTGCAACCTTCTGATCTGGTGATCGTTGCGGGTCGGCCATCGATGGGAAAGACCGCCTTTATGATGAATATCGCTGAAAGCGCGGTCATCTCAGGCAGTAAGCCGGTCGTCGTTTTTAGCCTGGAGATGCCGTCTAATTCGCTCATTATGCGGATGCTGTCGTCTTTGGGACGAATTGATCAAAGTAAAATTCGAAGTGGACAGCTGGGTGATGATGACTGGCCTCGGTTAACGTCTGCGGTTACGTTACTGAACGATAAGCCTTTGTTTGTCGACGATACACCCGGCTTGACCCCAAATGAGATACGGTCTCGCAGCAGAAGGATTGTTCGCGAACACGGTCAGATTGGCATGATCGTTGTGGACTATTTGCAACTCATGCAGACGTCGGGCACACCGGAAAATCGCGCGACGGAGATTTCTGAAATATCCCGGTCATTGAAGTCCATTGCGAAAGAGTTTGACTGCCCGGTCATCGCAGGTTCTCAGTTAAACCGAAGCCTTGAGCAGCGCACCGACAAGCGGCCTATTATGTCGGATCTCCGTGAATCGGGCGCCATTGAGCAAGATGCAGATCTTATTATGGCGGTTTACCGCGATGAGGTTTATCACGAAGATACGCCAGACCGAGGCATTGCTGAGATCATCATCTTGAAACAGCGTAATGGTCCGATAGGTCGAAAAAAACTCGCATTTATTGGTCAATATACGAAGTTTGAAGATCTCGCGAGAGACTATGAAGACTACTACGAGTGAGGGTTGAGGACGCAACGGTCGCGATTGATCTCTCTTCGATCGCTTTTAATTTCCAACAAGCGAAGCTAGCAGCGCCAAACAGTAAGGTTCTGGCTGTGGTCAAGGCCAATGCCTACGGCCATGGCGCGGTGCGGGTTGCGCAATGCCTTCAGACAGCGGATGCTTTTGCAGTCGCCAGAGTTCGAGAAGCGGTCGAATTGCGGGTGGCTGGCATCAACCATCCGATTTTGTTGCTTGAGGGTGTTTTCGATCAAGCGGGGGCTCGGCAAGCTGAACAATACGACCTGGATGTGGTGCTGCATCAGCCCTATCAGCTTGAATTGGTCAAACCTACCAACCTTAAAGTTTGGTTGAAACTCGAAACCGGCATGCACCGACTGGGTTTGAGCACAGACTTTGTTAGGAGCTGTGTCGAAGTATTGCCCGAAGCTCGAGTTTTAGGGGTGATGAGTCATTTTTCTGATGCCGATCAGCCGAGCTTACAAAAAAATACCGATCAGCTCGAGATCCTTCTGGCCCAGGCAGCGCTATTGGGTTTGCCGGTGAGTATGGCCAACTCCGCGGGGATTCTTGCTGGGCTTGGAACGGACTGTGATTGGATCCGACCTGGGATCATGCTGTATGGCGCCAATCCCTATCTGGACCAAGCGGTGTCACTGCGCCCGGCCATGTCGCTCACCGCGCCGGTGATTGCGATCAATGCGTTGCGTGCGGGCGACGCGGTTGGCTATGGCAGTACTTGGCGCGCCACAAGCGCCTGTACCGTTGCGGTTCTGGCCATCGGGTATGCCGACGGTTATCCCCGCCAGATCCAGCCTGGAACCCCGGTTTGGCTCAATGGGCAGCGGGAAACCATCCTCGGCCGACTGTCGATGGACATGATGAGCATTTCGGTGACGTCGAAGGCGCCACCCTTGATTGGCGATCGCGCCCAGCTTTGGGGTGAGGATTTGCCGATTGAAGAAATTGCACAACAGGCTGGGAGCCTGCCCTATGTGTTGATGTGTGCTTTGGGCCCAAGAGTTACCCGAAGTTATCATGAGTCGCCAAATGTGAGCCGATAATCGTGAAAAAATCGAAAATAGCCTTTGTTTGTCAGGATTGCGGATCCGAGTACACCAAATGGCAAGGTCAATGTCATGATTGCAATGCTTGGAATACGCTCAAGCAAATCCAATTGGGCAACGCTCGAAGTGAACGTCGCCGCGAGGGTTATACCGGGGCATTAGAAGCGGTGCAAACCTTAGGCGAGGTGGCATTGGCCGAGCAGCCGCGGCTGGCCTCTTCCTCGGACGAGTTTAATCGGGTGTTGGGCGGCGGTTTGGTGGCAGGTTCTGCCGTGTTGATCAGCGGTTCGCCCGGCGCGGGCAAGAGTACCTTACTCATTCAAATTATGTGTGAGTTGGCCAAGACCCAGAGCTGTTTGTACGTCACGGGTGAAGAAAGCTTGGCGCAGATTGCAATGCGGGCAAACCGGCTGCGCCTGCAAACGGATCGCCTCAAGGTCATGTCCCAAACCAGTGTTGAAGCCATTGCGGCCATTTGGGACCAAGAGCGTCCCAATGTGCTCGTGATCGACTCGATTCAGGTGATGCAAAGTGACCTGGTCGAATCGTCGCCAGGTAGCGTGACCCAGGTCAGAGAGACCGCCGCGCTACTGATTCAAAAAGCAAAGCAAACCGGCACGATCTTAATTCTCGTTGGTCATGTCACCAAAGACGGGAATCTTGCGGGCCCCCGGGTGCTCGAGCATATGATCGATTCTTTTTTAATGTTAGAAGGCGATGCCGACGGTCGATACCGCACCCTGCGATCTATCAAGAACCGCTTTGGTGCGGTGAATGAGTTGGGTATTTTTGCGATGACCGATCAGGGGCTCAAGGATGTGGCGAACCCATCGGCGATTTTCCTAAACCGGGCGGAAATCGATACTCCAGGCAGTATCGTGATGGCCATTTGGGAAGGCACCCGACCGCTATTGGTCGAGGCCCAGGCCTTGGTTGACCAAAGTGCTTTTTCAAATCCCCGCCGGGTCGCGGTTGGTTTTGAGCAAAACCGTCTGGCCATGCTGCTTGCGGTATTGAGCCGCCATGGTGGCCTTCAAGTTGCCGATCAAGATGTTTACATCAATGCTGTCGGCGGCATCCGGGTGGATGAAACCAGTAGCGATCTTGCCGTTTTGATGGCGGTCGTTTCCAGCTTTCGCAATCGCGCGCTGCCGCGGGATTTAATTTGTTTTGGTGAGGTTGGACTTAGCGGCGAAATCAGGCCGGTCCCCAATGGCCAGGAGCGTTTGCGCGAGGCAGCCAAGCACGGTTTTACCCGAGGCTTGGTACCAAAAGGGAACTACCCGAAACAGCCGATCAAGGGCATGGAACTCAAAGCCGTTAGCCAGTTGTCCGATGCGCTGTCAGCGGTCGGTGATTGGTTGTAATCAGCTCGCAAGCTTCTTATAACGCACCCGAGTTGGTGCGAGGTCCTTGCCCAATCGCTTTTTACGGTCTGCTTCATATTCAGAGTAATTGCCTTCAAAAAAGTTCGCTTGGCTATCGCCCTCAAACGCTAAAATATGCGTCGCAATCCGATCGAGGAACCAACGATCGTGGGAGATCACCATGATCGCGCCAGGGTAGGCTTCAATCGCCGATTCAAGCGCGCGTAACGTTTCCACATCGAGATCGTTGGTCGGTTCATCGAGCAGCAGAAAATTGGCGCCAATTTTAAGCAGTTTTGCGAGATGGACCCGGTTGCGTTCGCCGCCCGAAAGATCTTTCACCAGTTTCTGCTGATCCGCACCTTTAAAGTTAAAGCGGCCGACATAGGATCGAGATGGGGTTTCATATTTACCAATACGAATGAGTTCGTTGCCTTCAGAAATTTCTTCCCAAACCGTATGGTCGTCGTTGAGCGAATCGCGGCTTTGGTCGACAAAACCGAGTTGAACGGTCTCGCCCAGTGTTATTGTGCCGGCATCGGGTTGGTCCTGACCGCTAATCATGCGGAATAGGGTGGACTTACCGGCGCCGTTGCCCCCAATAATGCCAACGATACTGCCTTTGGGAATGGTTAAGTTGAGATCGTTGATGAGCAATCGATCCTCAAACCCCTTGGAAACATGGTTGATTTCAAGAACCTTATCGCCAAGCCTGGGTCCCGGTGGAATGTACAATTCTTGGGTTTCGTTTCGGGACTGGAAATCTTGCGAATTGAGCTCTTCAAACCGAGACAATCGCGCTTGGTTTTTTGCTTGGCGGGCTTTGGGCTGGGAGCGCACCCACTCTAGTTCGGCTTTGATGGTTTTCTGGCGGGCATGCTCTTGGCGCTGTTCTGTCGCCAGGCGTTTGTCTTTGGCTTCAAGCCACGCCGAATAGTTGCCTTCATAGGGAATGCCGTGCCCTCGGTCGAGTTCAAGAATCCAACCCGCGGCATTGTCCAAGAAGTATCGATCGTGGGTAATGGCGACCACGGTGCCTGGGAACTCGGTGAGAAATTGTTCAAGCCAGCCGACACTTTCTGCATCAAGGTGGTTGGTGGGTTCATCTAACAACAGCATGTCCGGGTTGGACAAAAGCAGACGGCAAAGTGCGACGCGTCGTTTCTCGCCGCCAGAGAGGGTGTCAACGCTACTTGTAAAGGGGGGTAGTCGTAAGGCATCGGCCGCGACTTCAATTTTGCGCTCAAGGTCCCAGCCGTCAACCGCATCGATTTTCAATTGTAATGCGCCTTGTCGATCGAGCAGTTCGGTCATTTCGTCATCGGTCATGGGTTCGGCAAATCGATCGCTAATGGCGTTGAACTCATCCATCAAATCTTTGATTTCGCGCACGCCGTCTTCAACGTTACCCAGCACGTCTTTACTGGAATCCAATTCGGGTTCTTGGGGTAGATAGCCTATTTTGAGGTCGGGCTGGGGCCGCGCTTCCCCTAAGTGCTCCTGGTCAAGTCCAGCCATAATGCGAAGCAGGCTGGATTTACCAGAGCCGTTAAGACCCAACACGCCAATCTTTGCGCCTGGAAAAAACGACAGAGAAATGTCTTTTAAGATGATGCGATTTGGGGGTACGACCTTACCCACGCGAGACATAGTGAAGACGTATTGTGCCATGAGAGAGTCCCTTAAAGGTTCAGCAGTTAACGTGATTGAAGACGAATTGGGGCGCCCTTTTAGGGCCAATGAGCGCGCCCAGCGTTATTCAGCAAGGCAGGCATGAGGGGCAATTCTCGCATATTTTTGAATCTTTTTAAGGTTGTCACGTGGGTCATCTCAAGATGGGCGTTATCAAACTGTTTCATTCAGCCCGACGGCCCGGTTGATCGGCTTGATGCGTTAGATTTGCTGCGCCGACATCGCGCTGAGCAATATTTAACTTGCGGCCAGTCCTTGCGCCATTTTTTTCGCCAAGCAAAGACGAGGCCGCAGCAGGCGCAGTGTTTTGTGGGCAATTGAGTCTTTTGGTGCGCCATACGAAATCGGGCTCAGAGTTGCGTGGTTTAAGAATCTGTAGGTTGTGATGATCGCATGGACGCATTCTTTCTTGCAGGGTCCATTGCAAGGCGCGCGGTTGTTCGTCCCTACAGGGCCCAGCTCTGCGCTGAGGTGTTCGGTTCCGTTGACGCTGTCGTGCACAAGGCGTTCCTGGAAACCTTTAAATGGTGACTAAAAATTCTTCAGTGAGATCAAGGCCGATCTTAAATCCGAAGGACGCGGTGGTTTGATCACCTTGATCACGTTATTATCTATTGGTCTGTCTCTCATGCGCGTCTATCGAAGTGAGTCCATCATGATCAGTATTTCTGAAGTTTTACCCGAAATGATTGCAACGATTGTTGGGGTTGGCCTAGGTGGTATGGGCGCGCTTTACAACAGTCGCCGGCAAGTAAATGAGGTTAAGGAAAAGCGGGCCAAGATATTTTTAAAAAACCTTGAAAGTGAAATCGCGGAAAACATCCAGGTTGTTAACCTTGCTTTACATACCTATCTCTATACGGACTATGGTAAGTCTTTCTACTTGGGGTCAATCGCTTGGGATACGGCAACCGCGAGCGGTGATTTAGCCGATATTTTGGGCATTGATCTTGCCGATACGATCGAAAACCAATACCGAATCTTTTTTAGGCTTCGTTATTATGTGAATTTGATGACGCAACTGTGGTTTGCGCCGACTGAGATTGATGGCCGTGCTGAAATTCAAGAAGGCTTTAAGAACCATATTATTACCAACCTCAAGCAAGCTGCCGAGCATTTTTCGGAAGTTCAGGTAGCGATTGACGAAGCAAAAAAATTGATTGCAGTGAGGGATCCAGCATCGGGTGAGCGCTAACGCGCCATCCGTTGAGACTGGTTCTGTTGTGGAGTTGTAAATGTTTTGTCCTTTTTGCAGTCATAGCGAAACCAAAGTGAACGACAGTCGTTTGGTGGCCGAAGGCCATCAAGTGCGAAGGCGTCGGGAATGCTTGGCTTGTGGTGAGCGCTTCACGTCGTTTGAATCGGCAGAACTGATGATGCCTCGGGTGATTAAGTCTGACGGCAGTCGGGAACCCTTTAATGAAGAAAAACTCCGCTCTGGCCTGATGCGCGCCCTTGAAAAGCGTCCGGTGAGCCTAGAAGGCGTGGAAGCGGTACTTTCCCGGATTAAAAGTGCGCTGCGGGCAACCGGTGAGCCAGAACTCAAGAGCCTAGAACTCGGCGAGCTGGTTATGAATGAGCTGAGGGTCTTAGATGAAGTGGCGTATGTGCGTTTCGCGTCGGTCTACCGCAGCTTCCAAGATATCGATGAATTTAAGCGTGAAATTGACTCAATGGGTAAAAATAACCGCAAGCGTGCGGCGAAAAAACCAGCCTCTAGTAAGCCGAAGTGATGGATCAAACATTTTTGGCGCAAGCTTTTCGTCTGGCGCAACAAGGCCGATTTACCACAGATCCTAATCCGCGGGTTGGTTGCGTCTTGGTGCGTGATGGTCGGGTGATAGGTGAAGGGTTCCATCAGACCGCGGGTGGCCCCCATGCCGAGGCCGAGGCCCTCGCCAATGCAACCGAATCGGTTACTGGCGCAACCGCCTATGTCACCTTGGAGCCGTGTAGCTATCATGGCCGAACGCCGTCCTGCGCCCAGGCATTAATCAAGGCTGGGGTTGCGCGGGTTGTTGCCGCCGCGCCAGACCCCCACGCTAGAAATAGAGGCACTGGATTCGACCTACTCGAAGCCGCGGGGATTGAGGTCATTCGAGACGGTGACCTCGAGGGTGCTCGGGCATTGAATCCTGGGCATGAAAAGACCCACAGCGAGGGCAAGCCCTATGTTCGGTTGAAGCTCGCCGCGACCCTAGACGGTTTTACCGCGCTGCCGAATGGCGAGAGCCAGTGGATTACGTCGCCCGCAGCCAGGCTCGAGGTTCAAAGATTGCGCGCCCAAAGTTCTGCGATTGTGACCGGTGCCAATACAGTGCTCACAGATGATCCAGAACTCACCGTCCGAGATCCTCGAATAGACCCGAATTACAGCGACCTTATTTTATCTCGGCCAAAACCGGTCTATGTTTTAGATAGTCAAAGTCGGACAGCGCTCGCTGCCAAAGTCTATGGGAACCCTTTGGCCCGTCAGGTCTGCGGGTTAGAGGCGCTCAATCCCCATCCCAATGCGCTCAAAGCCAAACTCAATGCCAACGGTCAGATCGACTTGCCGCTTTTTTTTGAAGCGCTGGCGGCGAAAGGCGTTTTGGAAGTTTTAGTGGAATGCGGGCCGACCCTGGCGGGTGCGGTCATGCAAGCGAACTTAGTCGATGAATTGGTGTTGTTTTTAGCGCCGAAGTTTATGGGTGCGGGTAAGCCGTTACTTCAACTTCCAGAACTTGATAAGATGAGCGACCTGCGCGGCTGGTCGCTCAGCGATATGCGCAGAATTGGACCCGATTTAAAGTTGGTTTTAAAACCCGACTGATCCCAACTGTTCAAAGGACGACTCAGGCATGACCCGATTAATTGAAGGCGATTTGGTGGCCAGTACCGCTGGGATTACGATCGTTGTTGCACGATTTAATGAGTTGATCGTTGAAAGCTTGTTGAATGGCGCGCTCACGGCGCTCAAGCGGCATGGTGTCCAAGACAAACACATAACGGTTGTGAAAGTACCAGGGGCTTTTGAGATTCCACTCGCGGCGCAACTTGCGGCGGAACAATCGGATTGTGCGGCGGTGATTACGTTAGGGGCCGTGATTCGGGGCGGTACACCGCATTTTGACTATGTCGCCGGTCAAGCGGCGAGTGGCGTGACCGCGGTTGCATTAAAAACGGGTAAGCCGGTGGTCTTTGGCGTGCTCACGACCGATACCATCGAGCAAGCGATTGAACGCGCTGGGACCAAAGCGGGTAATAAGGGCGCAGATGCCGCGATGACTGCTCTTGAGATGATCAATCTCATAAGAAAAATGGCATGAAATCCACCCCATCCGCTCGGCACAGAGCCCGAAAGCTCGCGGTTCAAGCGTTATATCAGCTCCACTTTCTGGAGAGTTCTCCCAGCCAAGTGATCAAAGAGTTTCTTGAAGACAATGATTTGAAACGGGCTGATGTGGCCTATTTTGAAGCGTTGGTGTTGGGGGTCAGCCAACAAAAGGCCGCGCTTTGGCTTCAGATCAGCGAATTGCTTGATCGCGAACCCGGGCAAATTGATCCGGTCGAAAAGAGCATTCTGCTGCTCGGCGCCTTCGAACTGTCAGCTCACATCGAAATTCCCTTCAAGGTTGTGATTACCGAATCGGTCGACCTGGCCAAAATCTTTGGTGCAACAGACAGCTATAAGTACGTGAATTCGATTTTGGATCGCTTGGCCATGACCTTTCGGTCGATTGAAGTCGGTGCACTGCGGGTTCGATGAGCCTCTCTGAATTTGAAATTATTGATCGATACTTTACGCCCCTAGGACAATGGCAGGGCCTGCATACGGTGCTCGGACCGGGTGATGATTGCGCTGTTTTAAGCCCGCCTATGGGTCATCAGCTCTGCGTGTCATCGGATACGTTCATCGAGGGCGTCCATTTCCCAGTTGGCGCCGAAGGGGCGCTCGTCGCGCGCAGAACGCTTGCGGCAGCGGTGAGTGATCTTGCTGCGATGGGTAGTGAACCCCTTGCCGTGACCGGCGCGCTCACCCTGGTTGTGGCCTTGCCCGATTGGTTGGCCTCATTTTCTAATGCCTTGTCCGGATTGATAACCGATTGGCAGTTACCACTGGTTGGCGGCAACATCAGTCGTGGCCGTGAGCTCTCCTTGACCTGGACGGTTATAGGCTCAGTGCCAACCGGTGCGTATGTCACCCGCAGTGGCGCGTCGGCCGGCGAGGACATTTACGTCAGCGGTTGGCCGGGTCGAGCGGGCCTTGCCTTGTCAAAGATTTTGTCCGGCCAACAACCTGCGGCTAACCTCGCCAAACATTATCTCGCGCCAGAGCCGCGGCTTTTGTTAGGCCAGCACCTACGGGGTCTGGCGTCAGCAATGATTGATGTTTCTGATGGGGTTTTGGCAGACCTGCTGCATTTGTTGGACAGCAGCGCACTCGGGGCTTGTTTGAATGCGCAGGCTATGGCTTTTGATGAGCTGTTGCAGTCTACTGCTGAGAGCCCAGGGGCTGCGCTGAAGCACTTTCTAACCGCTGGTGACGACTACGAACTGTGTTTTATGGCGCCCGCCACGGCGCGTGCAGAGATCGAACGGTTGTCGCTGAAACTGTCGCTCCCGCTCACCCGCATTGGCGTGACAAAAGCTGAACCAGGGGTCGCGTTCGAGAATCTGCCGGAGGCCGTCACTGAGTCGGCGTTGATCAAAGCGGCCGGATACCGGCATTTCTCATGACGCCAACGTTTACCCATTTGTTAAAAAGCCCAACGCTCATGTTGGCGTTAGGCTTTGGCTCGGGGCTTGTTAAGAAAGGGCCTGGTACCGCGGGCAGTGTGGTGGGCTTGCTGGTTTATTGCGCGATGGCGCAGCTGCCTCCAGGCGTTTATGTGGGCTTGGTTGCCGTTGGTTTTGTCGGTGGCATTTGGGTTTGTGGCCGGGCTGCCGCGCGTCTTCAAATCAAAGATCCCGGTTGTATTGTTTGGGATGAAATCATCGGGATGTTGATCGCCTGCTGTTTCGTGCCGTTAGAGCCAATTTGGTTGCTGTTGGCCTTTGGCTTGTTTCGATTGTTCGATATCTTGAAACCCTGGCCGATTGGCTGGCTCGATCGAAACCTCGAAGGGGGCCTGGGCATTATGCTCGATGATGTGGCCGCAGGGCTTGTGGCTTGCGGGCTCGTTCATTTGGCGATGTACGGCGCTGCAAGTGCTTCGCTTGTTTCGGGATAGTTGTCAAATTCGATTAGGAATGACAAGGTATCGGCTTGTGTCAGGGGCCAAAGGACTCTTTTATGAAAATCCATCAGATTTATACCTACAACGACCTTAGAAATTTCACTTATGTCTTAGAAGTCAGTGACCAACACGCCATTGTGTTAGATCCTTGGGATGCTGAGGTGGTTAATACCTTTTTATCAGACAAGAGTCTGTCCTTGAAGGCCGTGATCAATACCCATGAGCACTGGGATCATACCCGGGGCAACGAGGCTCTGGTGGCGGCCCATCAGTGCGAGGTTTGGGCCCACAAAAATGGGGAAGGTAAAATTCCCGGTATGACTCGCGCGTTAACCGCGGGTGAAACCATTGAGCTCGCGCCGGCCGTTGTCATGACGGTCATGGACACGCCAGGTCATACTTTTGCGCATCTTTGTTTTTTGATTACAACCGGTGGTGAGCCAGAAGCCGTGTTCACCGGCGATACTTTATTTAACGCTGGTGTGGGCAATTGTCATAATGGCGGTAGCCCTGAAGCACTTTACCAAACGGTTCGAGCGCAGTTTCACACACTGAGTGACGCGGTGATTGTTTATCCCGGCCACGATTATTTGGAAAATAACTTGCGCTTTACCCTGCACCTTGAGCCGAGCAACACGGTTGCGACACAGTGGCTAGGTCGGGTTGCGGGCAATGACCCTGGCCAATTGCAGACCCTAACAACGATAGGCGATGAGCGATCAATCAACGCGTTTTTCAGATTGGGCAGCGAGGAGATTCGTCAGAATCTTGCGCTCGACAATGCCAATGATGAGGCCACTTTCCTCGCGCTGAGGAAGCGTCGAAACGATTGGTAGTCACCATGGACCGGTGTAATCAAAAGGAGTGTTAACAGATGCTACCTGTTTGTTTTGTTCTAGGGGCCGGCGCCGGCATTGGCGGTACCGTTGGTGGGCATTTTGCCAAAGCTGGATACCATGCGGTGCTGGCGCGTCGCAGTAATGAGGCCGGTTTGCAGACCCTGATTGATGGCATACAGGACAGCGGTGGTGCGGCTTCTGGCTTTTTAATGAATGCGGTTGAAGAAAATGTTATCGAGGAGCGGGTTTCGATGATCGAGCGCGACATCGGCCCGATCGACACCGTCGTCTATAACCTCGGCGCGCAGATTGGCTCCAGGCGCTTGGAAGACACCTCTTACAAGGCTTTTGAAATGGGTTGGCGGATGGCAACGTTTGGCCTGTTTCGACTGGCTCAAGCTGTGGTGCCCGCAATGCGCGCGCGGGGTCACGGCACAATACTCGTGACCTCAGCAACGGCCGCGGTCCGAGGGAATCAGGGGCAGCACTCTCATGCGGCCGCAATGGGTGGCCGGCGGATGTTGTGTCAATCCTTAAATGCCGAGCTTTCCGGCGATGGCATACATGTGGCGCACATTGTGATTGATGGGGCGGTGGATGCACCGGATACCCTTGGCAAAATGTTGGGCGCGGAGCAGTTTCAGGCGCTCCGTGAATCCAAAGGGATGGGCCATGATGGTTTGATGCTGCCCGAGAAAATTGCCGAGACCTATCTGCATTTGGCGCAGCAACATCGTTCTGTTTGGACCCACGAACTCGACCTCCGCGCCTTCACTGATCTAGCTTGGTGGAATCACTAAGCGTGTCTAAGGCCGGGTCTGGGGTGCACGGGCCAGATTAATCATTGCGCCACAAAAAGTGGTGGAGCGAGACATGCAAAAAGAATTGGTAATCACGTTTGTTGGCGATGACCGACCTGGGATTGTTCAGGATATGAGCCAGCGGGTGACGGCTCGGGGGGGTAATTGGTTAGAAAGCCAGATGACCCGTCTGGCGGGTAAGTTTGCTGGAGTTGCCCGGGTCAGCGTTCCGGATACCGTGTTTGCTGGTTTGGTACAGGACCTAGAGTCGATGCCGGGGATCTCGGTGATGCTGGAAGCGCCAACGCAAAGCCCAGAAGATTTACAGGCGTTATCGTTTGTCCTGAGTATTATTGGCCCCGATCGCCCAGGCATACTCAGTGAGGTTTCCGGGGCGCTGCTCGGAAAAGGGGTGAATGTGGTCGAGCTTGAGACCCGTGTTGGCCCTGCGCCGATGACCGGCGATCAAACCTTTTTTGCCGAGGCCAAGATTTTAGTGCCCGCTTCCGTTTCGATGACGGTGCTCCAAGATCAGCTCAACGAGATTGCGGACGCCCTCGCCTTGGATATTCGTTTGGAATGATGTGGGATTACGTGGCACAGTTTAAATCTGCGGGATGATCACGAATCGTCTATCGACGTGAGTCGCACGCTCGGCAATTGTTAATTTCTGGAAACCATTATGAATCCCGCGTTACAACCTTTAACCCCGATCAAAACCAGCTTTCTGAAATCTATCCGGATGTTGCGGCAGAGCTATCGGAATCCTTTGGAGCATGGCCAGGCGTTACAGGCAGAACACGGCAACGTGGTGATGCAGAAGACCGGCCGCATGCAGATGGTGCACCTGTTTGGCGCCGATGCGCACCAGCTCTGCTTGCTCAACCCAGACCAAATTCTGTCAAATAAGAAAGCTTGGGATATGATCATTGGACGGATATTTCCCAATGGATTGATGCTGCGTGACGGTGAGGACCATCGCTATCATCGCCGGCTGATGCAAGCGGGTTTTAAGAGCCACGTCATGCAGCAGTATCGTGCTGCCATGCTGCCGCAAATCCAGTCGGCGCTTGGCCACTGGCATGACCCCTTGGCACCTGGCCCAACCCAAACCTTTTCTAAATTCAAACAGCTTACGCTGGATTTAGCGGCGACCATTTTCTTGGGCATGGATTTGGGTGCTGATGCGGCGCGCATCAATCGCGCCTTTGAAACCACGGTTGCTGCGTCGATGCCCAGAGTCCCGATCCCAATTCCCGGCAACCTGCTTTGGCGGGGAATTCGTGCCCGGGCCGAGATGGTCGCGTATTTTCACTCCCAGATCGCGGAAAAACGTGCGGGTGACGGCCAGGATATGTTTTCTTTATTGTGCCGGGCAGAAGATGAGTTGGGTGATCGTTATACGGATCAGGAAATTGTCGACCATATGATTTTTCTCATGATGGCGGCTCATGACACCACGACCAGTACGCTCACCAGCATGACCTATCTGCTCGCAAAACATCCGGCCTGGCAGCAAAAATTGTTCGAAGCCAGTCAACCGCTAACCGCAGACGCGTCAAAGGATGCATTAAGTGAAATGACCTTGCTGGCGGCGGTAATGAAGGAGGCCCTTCGCCTGTATCCGCCACTATCAACGCTGCCTAAATATAGTTTGAAGGCGTTTGCCTTTGAGGGTTATGAGATTCCGGCGGGATCAATGGTGATAACTTACCCGATTCACACCCATTATATGGCTGACTATTGGGATGAGCCCTATGCGTTCAAACCCGAACGGTTCTTGGCGGAGCATAAAAAGACAGATCAACATCCCTACAGTTTTGTACCGTTTAGTGGTGGCGCGCACATGTGCATTGGCCTTCACTTTGCGGAGATGCAGGTTAAGCTGGTCATGAACGAAATGTTGCAGCGTTACCGTTGGTCAGTGCCCGAGGGCTATGAAATGCCGGTGCAGCAATCACCGATTTCAAAACCCAAGGATGGATTGCCCATTGTCTTTGAAGCGCGGTGACGTTCAGGCGGTTGTAAACCCATTCTTCTAGACCGCAAGGAGGTCCGTCATGCTCACTTGGTCCCACGCTGTACTGTATGTGCAAAATCTTCAAACAATGTTGCAGTTTTATTGCGAGGTCTTAGGGTTTGAAGTAACCGACCGAGGACCCCTGGCAGAAGGCGCGCCAGAGATTGTGTTTCTGAGCCAGGATCCAAGTGAACACCACCAGTTGGCCATGGTGGCAACGCGTCAAGATGCAGCGCCCTCAAATTCAGTTAATCACTTTGCCTTTCGGGTTGCTGGCTTCAGTGAGCTTCAAGCGTTTCACGACAAGTTAAAAGCGGTCAGTGGGCTGATGCTTAATCCGTTGTCCCATGGCAATACACTGTCGTTTTACTTTAATGACCTGGAAGGCAATGGCATTGAGATCTTTTGGGAAACGCCTTGGCATGTGGCGCAACCCCAGGGCAAGCCTTGGGATCCAAGCATGGCGGAAGCGGAGGCTTTGATTTGGTTACAAGAAACATTTGGCCATGATCCGAGTTTCGAACCCGTCGCGGACTACCAATCACGGCGACGGGCAGCACAAGGTCTTTGATGGCAAAGCGCTATTGAGCGCGCCCGTGAAAGCGGGCGGCTCGAGCAAAACCACGTGAACGAGATTGGTTTAAGGTTCCGCAGGAGGGATTAAGTGACACCATGAAGCAATTAAACGTGTTGATTGTTGGGGCCGGCATTGGCGGGCTCACCCACGCCTTGTGCTTGAGTCGCGCCGGCCATCGGGTGACGGTCCTTGAAGCCAATCCTGACGCCGAATTTGTGGGAGCGGGCATACAAATCTCACCCAATGCGACCAAGGTCTTGCAGCACATTGGACTCGGGCCTGGACTTGCGTTGACTGCGAGCCTGCCAGCGTCCTCGGCCTTTCGGCATTGGCGCTCTGGGGCCCTGATTTATCAGACGCAGCTGGGTTCAGAAATGAACGAACGGTTTGGGGCGCCCTATTACCATCTGCTGCGGTCCGACTTAATGCGTTTGCTGATTGACGCGGCTGAACAAGATCCTCGGATTGATCTTAGATTCGGGGTCAAGGTGCTCGATTTTAAACTCGATGGCGATGCGGTCTTACTCCAAAGCGCTGAACAGACGTTTACCGGACAGGTCTTGGTGGGTGCTGATGGCATTCATTCGAGCATCCGCGAGCGGCTCTTTGGGGATCAGCCGCCAAGGTTCACGGGCCAAGTTGCTTGGCGGCTATTAGTCCCCGCAGCGGGCCTCAAGGCCGGCTCGATTTCGCCGGCGGTGACGGTTTGGTGGGGGCCGGGTCAGCATTTTGTTCACTACAATGTCGGGCAAGGGGATTGGGTAAATTGTGTCTGCGTGTTAGAAAAAAAACAATGGACCCAGGAGTCCTGGACCCAACCGGGCAACCGCTGCGAGGTCGCGCAAGATTTTAAGGGCTGGCATCCGATTATTTCGGAGTTAATTGCTGCCTCTGATGCGTCACAGATCTATCAATGGGCGCTGTTTGATCGGCCTGAACTGCCAAGCTGGGGAACGGGCCCGGTGACCCTGTTAGGCGATGCCTGTCACGCAACCTTACCGTTTATGGCTCAAGGTGCGGCCATGGCCATTGAGGATGCGTTGGTTCTCAGCCGTTGTTTGAGCGAAGGCACGCAGATCAAGACCAGTTTGAAGCGGTATGAGACCCTGCGAAAACCCAGAACGGCTTACGTCCAGCGGGCATCGAAAAGGAATGGGCGCGTCTTTCATGCGCGGGCGCCATTCACCTGGCTTCGAAACCGAGTGACCCCTTGGGCGGGGCAACAAACGATGGATCGCCTATACGGCTATGACGCCTTAGCGGCAGTCTGAGCCAATTTAATAAAACCAAACCAAACCAAACGGAACTTCGGCGAGGGCGGTGGATTTTGGCGGATGATTATTAGGTGCCATCAACGCGCCCGTGATGGATCGTCCCTCAGGGCGGTGTCGAACGAAACCCATTGTCTGGGTTACCTGAGGCAACCGGCAACCGCTGGATTGGTCGAGAACGCCCCCATGAACGGATCGGCTGACAGGTTTGATGGGCCGTCATCAGGCGCGCAGTCGTCACCCTGCTGAATTGATCGGGAAAGATCGCTGAATCTCGATGTTGCGTCGCTCATTTTTTAACGTTTGGGCAATCACGATTTGCAACCAGATCCGCTCTCTATCAATATGGAGAGGTGCTGAATCAAAGTCGTCGTCGTTAGGCCCGCTAAAAACAGTGCCCGTTTTGAACAACCCCGGGACCAACCGGGGGGTTTTGAGTCAGGAGAGATCAATGCAAGTCGTGTTTACCGAAGACCAAGCGCAATTTAAACGCGTTGTGCATCGATTCTTTGATACCCACAGCACAACGACCGCGGTTCGTGGGCTTTCCGAAACCGAAACAGGTTTCGATCCATTGGTTTGGGCGCAGCTGAGCGAAACCTTGGGGTTATCTGGCACGCATCTGTCAGAGGAATATGGCGGACATGGCTTTGGTCCGGTTGAGTTGGGCATCATTCTTGAAGAGATGGGACGAACCCTCTACTGCGGTCCTTTTTTTTCATCCGCCGTCATGGCAGGTTACGCACTTGAACGCTTTGCCGATGAAGCCGCGAAAATTGAAAGACTGCCACAGATTGCGGACGGGTCGATCCGCGCAACGCTGGTCTTAGATGATCTGAATCACCCGAGTCAGGTGGGGCGTTTGATCCAGGCGAATGAGGCCGGAGCGTTAACGGGGTCAGCCCCGATTGTTTTGGATGGCTGCACGGCCGAGGACTTCATCATCGTGGCGCGCAATGGCGCAGGCTTAGGGCTTTATGCCCTGCCAAGGCTTTCTGAGGGCGTAACAGCTGTGGCCCAAGAGTCGATCGATATGACCCGTAAAGTGGCGCGCGTTACCCTGCAATCAGCCAAGGCGACCAAGATCGGCGATGTGACGTCGCAGGATTTGAATCGGTTTTGGGACTTAACCAGCGTTGCCTTGGCCCACGAGATGATTGGGGGGGCGGCAAGGTTGTTGGATGAAACGGTTGAATACACCAAAGGTCGTTACCAGTTTGGTCGGCCAATTGGCTCGTTTCAGGCCTTAAAACATCGCTGCGCTGACTTATTAATGAGCCTCGAGTTCGCCAAAGCGGCGACCCACTATGCAGGATTTTGTTTGGCGGCAAGTGATGCCGAAACGATTTACCCGAGTATGGCGAAGGCGATGGCAGCAGATTGTTTTATGGAGATGGCGCGTGCGGCCATTCAGCTCCGGGGCGGCATTGGTTTTACCTGGGAGAACGACACCCACCTTTGGTTTAAACGGGCAAAATGCGACGAGGTGTTGCTGGGCGCACCCCACCGGCATCGTGCCCGAATGATCGATATCCTACAGGAGGCCAAAGATGTCGCATGATTGGATAAAGGTCGAGCTTGATCGCTTTTTAGACGCTGAATTTTCGCCAGATCTATCCCTGATCGAGTGGCGAAAACGCCTTGTTTCGGCGGGTTGGGCGGCACCAAGTTGGCCAGAAGATAGTTTTGGTCGAGGCTTTTCCCAGGCCGAAGCGTTGGTTGTATCACGCGTTTTTGCTGACCGGCGAATTGTCGGCGCGGCCCAAGTGGGCCCGCGGCGCCTGGCGGCTGAAACCATTCTTGCCCATGGTTCTAACGAACAAAAGCAGCGTTATTTACCAAAGATTCTGACCGGTGAGCACGCTTGGTGCCAGCTGTTTAGCGAGCCAGGCAGTGGCTCGGATTTAGCCGGCGCCTCAACCCGAGCCGATCGAAAGGCCGATCACTGGCTCATCAACGGTCAAAAAGTCTGGAATACCAGCGCCCATCATGCCGATTTTGGTATCTTGGTTGCGCGCTCGAATTGGGACCTCCCGAAGCATCAGGGTCTGTCTTATTTTTTGATTGATATGCGTCAGCCTGGCGTCGAGGTTCGACCTTTAAAGCAGATGAATGGCCATGCCTCTTTTAATGAGGTGTTTTTAACCGATGCTCGGGTGCCGCTCGATGATCTGATGGGCGGCGAGGGCCACGGCTGGGCGGTTGCAACCACCACCTTGTCAATTGAGCGCCAAGGCTTTGCCCGGGGCCGCAGCCAGGGTGTGCCGGCTTCGGCTTCCGCTGGCAGAATTTATGAAGAGCTCGCGCGGGAACTCGAGATCGATAATGAGCCTTACACCTGGTATCCCCAACGCGAAGGCCGGCCGGATTTAATTTTGCAGCGGGCTCAAGAAACCGGCGCCATTGAAGACGATGCGGTTCGTCAAGAAATGGCGAAATTATTTTGTTTGACCGAGGCTGCGCGAATTTCAGCCGATCGGGTTGCGGCCTACCAAAAATCCGGCGGCCAGGGCGTGCTACCCGCTGGGTCGATTGGCAAGCTTGGCGCCAGTGTGATTGCAAGACAAGCGGCCCATGTCCACACCATGATCTCGGGCGCAAGCGCGATGTTGAGCGGCCCTGAGTCCGCGGCTGACGGCCTCATTGCCGAAACCTTAATTTCCGTTCCGGCGATATCGATTGCGGGTGGCACCGATGAGATTCAGCGCAATATTATTGCCGAGCGGGTGCTTGGGATGCCGAAAGAGCAACGGATGGATACCGGGCCATTCCGCGAGATTCCGCGCAATGCGCAATAGGGCACAACGAGTATGGGGCCGGAGACTGAGATCTTCTCAGCACGGTTTTTTGAGTTTTAGGATTAAAAAAGGAGCGTCAAATGAGTTTTAAAGGAATAGACCACGTCGTGGTTCGCGTTGGGGATATCGAGGCCGCCGTTGCCAATTATAATAAGATCTTGGGTATTGAGCCTGATCGGGCGCACTCTGACGCTTTAATGGCGGATCAAGCATTCTACCACTTCGAAAATGGCACGTTTTTAGAATTGATTTCTCCAACCGAGGCGGCCTCGCCCTTGACGGGGTCACTGAACAAACTCGGCGATGGCGTCCACACGGTGGCCTTTGCGGTTGACGATCCAAAAGCCATGGCGGCGTCATTGTCGGCATCCGGGGTGCGCACGATTGGTGGCGCCTTTGTGCATCCTGCTGAGGCCAATGGCCTGCTGGTGCAATTAAGTCCCGCGTCTTAAGTCAGAAGGTGATGTTGAGCTGCGCGAACAAAGGAGTGCCCAGTCGTGAAAGAAGCATTAGTACAATTCCGAGCCGAAACCCGCGCTTGGTTAGCTGAGAACTGCCCGCAGGGCGCGCGGGGTCCGGGTGAGACCCATAGCGGCAGCACCAAGGTGACCTTCAAGCCCGATACCCAGCGGTGGTTGGCAGTGATGGCTGAGCGCGGCTGGACGGTGCCTCAGTGGCCGAAAGAATACGGGGGCGCTGGTTTAAGCTTGGCCGAAACGCAAGTTTTGTACGAAGAGATGCAAGCGATTGATGCTCGGCCACCGCTTGTCAACATGGGTACCCGAATGCTGGGGCCGACGTTGTTGGAGCATGGCACCGAGGATCAAAAGCTCCGGCACTTGACCTTGATTGCCAAAGGCGGCGCGGCCTGGTGTCAGGGTTACAGCGAGCCGGGCGCGGGCTCTGATTTAGCGGCGCTTAATACCAAAGCGGTTTTACAGGGTGATCATTTCCAAATTGATGGCCAAAAAATCTGGACCTCGGGCGCCCAATATGCGGACTGGATGTTCTGCTTAGTGAGAACTGATCCGAGCGTACCCAAGCATCAGGGGATCAGTTTTGTTTTGCTGCCGATGGACCAACCTGGGATAACGGTGAAGCCCATCCAGCTCATCTCAGGGAGCTCGCCCTTTTGTGAAACGTTTTTAGACGGTGCCTTGGCCGAAAAACGAGACCTGGTTGGAACCCTCAATGAGGGCTGGGGGATTGGTAAGCGCCTACTTCAACACGAACGCTCGGGTCAGGGCGGCCTAGGCCCATCAGCCGGTCGATCCCGGCCCGTCGGCGTGACCGTTGATCTTGATCTGGTGGATCTTCTGGGCCGGTACGTGAGTGATCCCGTGCAGCAAGCGAGTCAGCGGAACGAGGTCATTCAATGGCAAATGCGCAGCCGCGCGTTTGTGTTAACCCAGCGCAGAATGGGCGAAGAGGCTCGGGGCGGGGCGGCACCCGGCGCGGCGACCTCGATGTTTAAACTGTACGGCGCATCCTTGGCGCAAGACCAACAATCGCTCACGGCCGATTTGATGGGCAGTCAGGGCATGGGTTGGGAAGACGCAGGGTTTCTGCCGGAGGAATTAGGCGCCACGCGATCTTGGCTCGCCAGTCGAGCGGTTACGATCTACGGCGGGACCAATGAAGTGCAAGCCAACATCATCGCGAAACGGGTGTTGGGTTTGCCGGACTAAGGGTCTTCGCGTGAAGATTGCTTTGCTTAAGCTGGCCATTGTGCGAATGAGGCGCTGGCCCACGGCTTCAGTCGGGGGCAAGAATTCCTTGAGTGGTAGATTCGCGGTGGTCCTGTTGGCGCTGATCTGGGTTTTACCGAGGCGATAGCGCGCAGGATGCTGGGTACGCGAGCTCGCATTCAAAGGTACGACTGCGACCACTTTGGGTTCAATGGCCGAGTTACTCGGGACAATCGGCTTAACCGAGAATCGATGCAGCGATGGGGTAACGGACATCGGCGGCGGCCGAGTTGAAGGGCTTTAGGCCGCGGCAATGTGATGGCCTCGGCTCGGGGTATGACCTGCGACGTTGCTGATGGCGCTTTGGGCTCGGCCCCGGCATTTGGATTCCGGGCGGGTCGGAGTGCCGTAAGCAGCCGAGATTAAAAAAATTCTGAGCGTCGATTTTCAGTCAAGCCAGACTGCTGGTACACTTCGCTCTCGAACGGTAAAGAGCATTTTCCAATGCCAGTCCAATTTGTCGCATCCTGTGAATTGCCAACCCAATTTGGCAAGTTTGTCATGCACGGTTTTGAGGATCCCGATACGGGCCAAGAACATGTTGCCCTCACCTTCGGTTCCGTTGCGAATCAGGCAGGCGTGCTGTGCCGCGTGCACTCCGAATGCCTAACGGGCGATTGCTTGTTCAGCATGCGCTGCGATTGTGGTTCGCAGTTACAAACGGCGATGCAAAGAATTTCCGAACAAGGCAGTGGGGTTTTGCTCTACCTCAGACAAGAGGGCCGCGGCATTGGTTTGATCAATAAAATCCGCGCTTATCAACTTCAAGATGCCGGGGCCGACACAGTCGAGGCCAACGAGCGCTTAGGGTTTGATGCAGACCTGCGCGATTACACGATGTGCCGCAATATGTTTGCGCACCTTCAGGTGGGCTCTGTTCGGTTGATGACCAATAACCCGGTTAAGGTCAACGCGTTAACCAAATTGGGTATTGAGGTTCAGGATCGAATGCCGATTGAAACCGGCCATAACGACCATAACGACCGTTACCTCAAGACGAAAGCGGGTAAGTTAGGGCACCTTCTGAGCCAATCAACACTCAGCTAGTTGCCGAACGCCGTTTGATGAGCGTTGATGCTGTGCAGGACACTGGCGGCGTCTAGGCCACTGGCTTTGATCATCTGTGAGGGCTTTTCGGGTTGGATAAATTCGTCCGGAATGCCCAGGTTTAAAAGTAATCCGCGATAGCCCGCTTTGGCTAAATGCTCATTGACGGCAGAACCCGCGCCACCCTGAACGGCATTTTCTTCGAGGGTTACGATAAAGCCGTGCTCGCGCGCAAGCTGTGTGATCAGGGCTTCATCGAGCGGTTTCACAAACCGCATATCCACAACCGTTGCGCCTAACGGTTCTGCCACCTCAAGGCCGGTTTGCAGCATGCTGCCAAAAGCGAGTATGGCGATCTCTTGACCTGACCGACGCACCTCGCCGCGGCCCAATTCGATTTGCACGGGCGCCTCAGTTCCTGCGCCGGTGATCTCGCCGCGTGGGTAACGAACACAGGCTGGGCCAGGGTGCTCATATCCAAATTCGAGCATGGCCTTCAGCTCGCTTTCATCGGAGGGTGCCATGACGACAACATTGGGGATACACCTTAAGAAGCCGTAGTCGAATACCCCAGAATGGGTCGGTCCATCCTCGAGTAGGCCCGCGCGATCAATTGCAAACAGCACATCCAAGTTCTGAATGGCAATGTCATGGATCAGTTGATCATAAGCGCGTTGTAGAAAGGTCGAATAGATCGCGACCACGGGTTTCATGCCTTGGCACGCGAGTCCCGCGGCAAGGGTTACGGCATGCTGCTCGGCGATGGCGACATCAAAGTAACGATCTGCAAAGCGCTCCGAAAACGCGACCAAATCAGAACCCTCGCGCATTGCCGGCGTGATGGCCATAAGGTTTGTGTCAGTGGCGGCTTTATCGCAGATCCATTGTCCAAAGATATTGGCGTAACTGGGACGCTTGTCATTGCGCCCTATCGGGTTGGTTTCAATTTTTGACATTGAATGCGTGCCGATGGGCGAGGCCTCGGCTGGTTCAAAGCCCTTACCTTTTTGGGTCACGAGATGAAGAAATTGCGGACCTTTTTGGTCTTTGATATTGGTTAAAGCGGTGATTAACGCCTTTAAATCATGACCATCGATTGGGCCGATGTAGTTCAAGCCTAATTCATCAAAAAGCGTGCCGGGCACGACCATGCCTTTCATGTGCTCCTCGGTTTTTCGAGCAAAGTTTTGCGCCGACGGCAGGTGGCTTAAAATCTTCTTACCGCCTTGGCGAACATTCAAATAAAACCGGCTTGAGAGAATGCGCGCAAAATAACTGGCGAGCCCGCCAACGTTTTCCGAGATGGACATGGCGTTGTCGTTGAGGATAACCAGCATGTCGGCATCAACCGAGCCTGCATGATTCAGTGCTTCAAAGGCCATGCCCGCGGTCATGGCGCCGTCTCCGATCACGGCAACGGTTTTAGAAGTGGTGCCCCGCGCTTTTTTAGCCAGCGCCATTCCCAATGCGGCACTGATAGAGGTCGAAGAGTGCCCCACGCCAAAAGTGTCATAGGGGCTCTCATCTCTTGAAGGAAAGGGTGCGATCCCCTCTTTGGTTCTTAAGGTGGCCATCTGCTCTCGGCGACCCGTTAAGATCTTGTGCGGGTAGGTCTGATGACCCACATCCCAGACTAAGTGGTCGTCCGGGGTGTCGAAGCAATAATGCAGGGCCACGGTTAATTCAATGACGCCGAGGCCTGCGCCAAGGTGCCCGCCGGTTTGTCCAACGCTATACAGGAGAAAGTGCCGGAGGTCATCGACGAGCTGATCTAACTCATTCAGGCTCAGCCGCCTTAAGTCGCTGGGCGCGTTTATGGTATCAAGCAGAGGGGTGTTGGGCCGCTCGGTTGGGATGGTGTAGAACATAGGGCTATTTGATGAGATGGATGGCCGAAGTTTACACGAAAGCGATCGAGAATTTTTCTCGGGATTAATATTTTCTTTCGGCCATGTAGTGCACCAGCGCCAACAGATTGTCTGTTTCGAGTTGCGATTGCTTTAAAAGGCTCAGCACAGTCGCAATCAGATCAGCGAGATGTTCTTGAGCGGCTTCAAGGCCTAATAACGAAACGAACGTCGATTTGGCTTGGGCTCGATCTGAGCCTTGTTGCTTGCCAAGGGTTTCAGTACTACTGGTTTCATCGAGGATGTCGTCTTGCACCTGAAAGGCCAAACCGAGTTTTGCGCCAAAGTGTCGCAGGGCGCCTTCACGGTTGGATTGATTGCCGTCGATCATCGCGCCGCTGGCCGCTGAGAATTCAATGAGGGCGCCGGTCTTGAGCGCGTGCATCTCGGTGAGATCGGACAGGTTGAGCGCCTGGTGTTCACCCGTCATGTCCCGGACTTGGCCACCCACCATGCCATTGATGCCGGAGGCACCGCTGAGTGCTTGAATGAGCCGAAGTCTTGCCTCGGGATTAAGACGGGTATCCTCTGCCAGTGTCTGAAAGGCCAGAGCCTGTAGTGCGTCCCCTGCCAGGATCGCTAAGGCGTCTCCAAATTCGATGTGGGTGCTGGGTTTTCCCCGCCGTAAGGGGTCATCATCCATTGCGGGTAAGTCATCATGGATTAATGAGTAGCCGTGGATGAGTTCAACGGCAATTGCGGTGCTGTCGGCTTGATCTAAGTTCAGTCCGAGTGCCTCGGCACTCAGATAGACAAGCGCTGCCCGTAATCGTTTACCGCCGCCAAGACAGGCATAAGCCATGGCGTCGCTGAGCGGTTTGGGTTGGTCAAACGCGTTGAGTCGTTGTGCAAGCTTTACTTCGATTCGATTTTGAAAAGGCGCCAGAAACTCAGCCGTCATCAGAAGGCTCGAAAGGTTGTGCTGCAACGCCGGCACTGGTTGTGACCAGCAGGGCAACCTTTTGTTCGGCCTCGGTCAATGCTTTTTGGCAAGCTCGTGTCAACTCGATCCCTTCCTGGAACGCGTTTAAAGATTCTTCAAGGGAGAGTTCGCCCGCTTCCATTGTCTCGACAAGGGTTTCGAGTTTTTTTAAGGACGCTTCGAACGGAAAGGCTTTAGCTTGAGGCATAACGGCGCTGTAATCATCTTTTGGTGCACCTTACTGCTGTGCTTGCGACAGGTCAATCAACCTGCTCGAGCTTTTTGTTTGGGTCATACCCTGGGCGGTCGATCACCGAATGATCCCTGCTGGTCATTGGGGTTGTTGAAGCGCTGCACGGCCCGTCGGATGCTGATTTCGCTTGGGCCCAGTGCCGGGTAGGACGGTTCAGCGGCCCAACTGCGCGTCTTTAAAGGATTGAGCGGCGCGCCCCAGACGCTTTGAGGTTCTTTTGCCCTTGCTGGGCACGAGGGCGTGATCAAGGCTCAGGGAGCGCCTGATTTGGTGCGTGTAAGGCGAGGGTGTACCCGAGGCTGAAAGCGCCACTGGATAATCGGTAAGGGGGGAGGGTGTCAGGGCCACAACTGGCGCCACCAACGCCGCGCTGCATCACATCCAGGCTCAGCCAGATGTGGTCATCGGCAGCAACCTCATAGGTATGAAAGGCCTTCAAGAGTGATTCCTTTGGGTAATGGCTGGCGGACGCTTCAAAGAGCTGATCCCCCGTCACCCTGATCCCGAGATGACGATCGTTATGCAGCGCAAGCCATCGCACGTCGGTCAGGTTGCCATGGTCCTGGGGTAAAATATAAGGCACATACTGTGCGCTCACGGAGCTTTGGTGCACCATTAAGCGACCGGACTGTTTTCGATCGCGATAGGTTTCATGAGGACCACGGCCATACCAAGACAAGTGTTCGAAGCCGGGATTGAGGCGATACCGAACCCCAATTCGCGGCAAATCGTCTAACGCCTTGGGCACCTGAAACTGATGCGAGGCGCACAAAGCGCCATCGGGCTTTAGATGGTATTGGGTTTTACAGCGGATCTGCCCGGCTTGGGTGATGACCCGGGTGACATGGCTCAGGACCACACCGTTGCGGTCTTGCTGGGTAATCAAAAGGGGGTCTGTTACCTGTTCGGCATCAAACAGGCCTTGTGCGCGCCATCGGTCCAAGGCTTTATTTTGCTCGCCAGTCCAACCCTTGATGCCATCGTTATCGATCGGCGCCCGCCAGAGGTTGATCGACATGGGCCCGTTTAAGATGGCCTCCCCGTTCAAGCGAACTTCGGTTAAACCGCGCGCATCAAAACAAAGGACCGAGTCCTTGGCCTGCAACTGAATGCGGTCACCTTGGGTATGAACCTCAGGCGTTGTGAGCTTGGACTTGGCCCGCCGGGTTTTGCCGGCGGCGGCCTGAATGGTTTTTAAGGTAATCTGGTCCCAAGCGAGAATATGCCCAGCATCGCACCAAGATTGGGACTGTTTCAGTGCGAATTCAAACAGCACGCTGTGCTCGCCTGGCAATCGCGCGCAGGCTTTGGGCGTTGCAACGGTTAATTCTGCTTCGGTCAGGGGTAATATTTTAGGTAGTTTCAGCACCCGGGTGTTTTGAATGATGCCGTCCACCAAGTAATGACAGGTGACGGCAAACCCTGCAAGGTCGGTGAAGTCTTGTTTATTGGTAATCAGGAACCGATCCCCACGGCGTCTGCGCACTTGGATCGGTTGAATCACCTTCTTAAACTCTATTAAAGAGCTGTGCGGGGTTCGGTCTGGCCAACAGAGTCCGTCGCAAACAAAGTTTAGATCGTGAATATCTTCCCCAAAATCACCACCATAGGCCCAGTAAGGGATGCCGTTGGCAGTGGCTTGGATCCCGTGATCGATCCACTCCCAAATGAACCCGCCTTGCAACCCGTTATAGGTTTCAACCGCATCCCAATATTCCGTCAGGTTGCCACAACTGTTGCCCATCGCGTGGGCAAACTCACACATGATGACCGGTCTTGGGTCATCGCTAGTGGTTGCGTGTTCGATCAAATCTGCAACCGACGGATACATGGGACAGACCAGGTCCGAGCCTTCGGCATTGGCATCCCAGTCGCGGTTGACGCCTTGCTCGCAGATGGCGTTTTCATTGTGGATCGGTCGGCCTGGATCAAATGCGCGAATCCAAGCCGCCATTGCGATCTGGTTGGGCCCATAGCCGGTTTCGTTACCCAGGCTCCAGGAAAAAATGCAGGCATGGTTTTTATCACGCTCGACCATCCGGGTTGCTCGAGACAAGAAAGCGGGTGCCCAATGGCTGTCTTTTCCGAGTTGTGCGTAATGGTGGTGGGCTTCGAGGTTGGCTTCATCAATGACATACAAGCCGTATTCATCGCACAGTTCTAAAAATCGAGATTGGTTCGGGTAATGGCTGGTCCGAACTGCGTTGATGTTGTGCTGTTTCATCACCGTGAGGTCTTGTCGCATCAGTGCCTCGGAGATCACTTTGCCCGTTCTTTCGCAGTGGTCGTGGCGATTAACGCCCCGAATCAGCACGGCTTGACCGTTGATCAGGAGCTGCCGATCTTTGATCTCGATGTGCCGAAAACCGATCTTTAACCGAGCGCATTCGAGTATTCGGCCTTTTGGGTCCTGAAGCGTGATCTCTAAATCGTAGAGATGGGGGCGCTCACTCGACCAGGCTCGGACCTTTTTGAGGGACTTTGATAGCTGGATGACCGCACCCTTGCCAGTGACCGGATAGTATTGGCGGCGCTCGATTTGACCCGATAGCCCTGGGGTTAAGTCCCTTGTTTGACCTGCTGGGCACAGGGCCACGGTGACGCGATGCCCGAGGGCCCCACGTCCGATCGCCGATAGCGAGATACTGAGATCCAGCCGGGCGCTATGATTTACTGGGTCGAAGATCGGCTTGGCATGAATATCCTTGAGGTTGACCCAGGGCCGCCGGGATAACCGAATGGGACGATGGACGCCCGCATGCCACCACTGATCTTGATCTTCGATATAACTTGCGTCGCTGAATCTTAAAACCATTAAGGCAATCAGGTTTTCGCCGGGCACCAAGAACGGTGTTAAATCGAATTCTGCTGGCAGTCGCGAATCTTTGTTAAAGCCGATGGTGTGACCATTGCAATAAACGTAGCAGCAATTTTCCACGCCTTCGAGCACGAGCACGGACTGCAAGCTGGTACTGGATTGATGATTGAGGGTGAACCGATACAGTCCGGTTGGATTTTGGTCAGGAACCCGCGGTGGTTCGTGCCGAAAGGGCATTCTGACGTTGGTGTAAATGGGCTGATCAATCTCGTCAGGGTCCATGGTCCACAGCGCAGGCAGCGTCACAACCTTAAAGTTGTGATCATCAAAAGCGGGTTGTTCCCAGCCGGTTGGCGCTTGGTCTGGATGCGGAACACGTAAAAATCGCCACCCTTCAGACAGTTCTTGGTCCCGCGTCGATTTGTTGGCTTTGCTTTGTGCCGCGCTGGCAAATCGGTGGAAGTGGGCGGCCGCAGGCAGACGCCCAAAGGCCAAGGTTTCTGGATTTTCCCAATGTGGATTAGCCAATCCTATCTCCAAATGTCGCGATCGAAAACAATGAGTTTAATCGAGATCGCGATAGCGTGGGACGTTGAATAGAATCACCACCATGATGATCAAGCCAATGGCAGACAGGCCAACCGCCCATTGCGGGCCGTAAAACTCGGCCAGCAAACTGATGGGGTAGATGCTCACCGATAAAAGCGCCATCTCCAGCATATAAATACTCATCACCCGGCCGCGAAATTCGTCATCTACATAGGATTGGATGAGCACATTGCTCAGAGACATTCGGGTTGCCTGACCGAAGCCAACCACGGTGAGCAGTGCCACCGAGATCCAAAAGTGAGTTGAAATGGCAAACAGTAGCAAACTGATGCCCATAATGCCGGCACCCCATAGAAGAATCCGCGCGCGTCGTCGATTCCCGAACGAGGCGATATAGAGCGAGCCTAAGAGCGAGCCAATACCGGAGATCGAGATCAATAAACCCAGGCGATCTGGGCCGGCAGCCAGTACATCCTTGGCAAACCCGGGTAGTAGCATGAAATAGGTTAGGCTAAAAAAGACCATCAGGAAGTTGCACCCAAGCAGCATCAAGATGACTGGGGTGTCGAGAACGTACTGAAAACCAAGGCGCAGCTCGACCATCATTGAACCCGTCGGCATATCGGCATCTGCCTTGTCGTCAACCTGAATAAAAGACATCAGCGCAGCAGACCATAAATAGAGGCCGGCCATCAGCAGGTAAACCCATTGTGCTGGATCAATATTGCCATTACCGCCGCCGAGCGCGGCAACCAAGCCGCCCGCTAAGCCGGGCAGTAGCAACCGGGCGGTATTCATGCCCGAGGTGCTTAACCCAATGGCATTGGTCAGTCGATTGAGGCCCACAATATCCTTTGTAAAAGCTTGTCGAGCCGGCATCATGGCGTTCATCACAATGCCCTGAAGAATCGATGAAACCAGTAAGTGTCCAAAGACCAGCTCACCTCGGTAAATAAGCGCCGCAATCCAAAAGGTGATGAGCGCGTTTGCAACACCGCTGATTTGGAGTACAACTTTCTTCTGCCGCACGCGATCGGCAACCACGCCGCCGAGCGGCGCGGCAAACAGGCCAACGAGACCGCCGGCGGCGGTCATCCATCCGAGCTTTTCATAGGACGCCGTAATTTCATAGACGAGCCAGCCACGAATGAACATCTGAATGTTCATGGCGGCAAAGTTGCCGCAGAGGGCAACGAAAAACCAACGATAATTTTTGATTTCAAACGCAGCAAAGGTGCTGCGCCAGCGGCTTCGCTGAACGGGTGATGTCAGCGAAGCCTCAGAGTTGGGTGAGGTTGGCGGTTGGGTCATTCGGTCAATATAGCAGGCCTAGTCGATGAAGACAGGGCGGCGATAATTTTTGGTTATTCACCAAGCTCCGCCAAGGCCCGTGCGCCTGCCTGACTGGGTAGCAGGGCTTGGCTTCGGCGAAGGTCTGCCCGTGCCACGTCGTTTTGCCCCAGTGCTTTGGCCGCCAAGCCTCGACCTAGAAAGTACCGAAAGTGATCGGGATTGATCTTAATGGCATCTGAAAAGTGCCGCTGCGCTTGGGTAAATTCCTTTCTAGCCATCGCAATCTGACCGGCTGCACTGTAAATCTGAGCCTCGGACTGGGTTTGCTCGAGGGCCTTTTGAATGTCTGATTCGGCCTGGTCCAACTCGCCTGCTTTCAAGGCGATGAGCGCGGTTTGAGTTTGATTGTAGGCGGGGGAGAGCTGACTCAATCGGTTGAGCATCGATTGATACCGATCAAAGCCGAAGATGAGATCTTGGCGAGCGGATTGCTTCAGACGGCTGGCGGTTTGGCGATTTTTCTCGACGCGTTCTTGCGAGGGTGGGTGGCTCGCGAGCATGCCATCGAGCCAGTTGCTGGACTGGCCTTTGGATAATTGGACGAAGGTTTCTTGCAGAGAAACGGCGGCTTCAGGGTCAAAGCCTGCCCGCACCATATAGATCATGCCATAGGCATCGGATTCGAGTTCCGCCTCTCGACCGTAGGAGGACACGATAAATTGGGCGCCCAGCTGCGCGCCATCCTCGAAAATACGGCCATAATTGCCCGCGCGCTGGTCGATCGCAGCGCTGGCGACCCCAAGCACGCTCGAAAGCAGCATGCCGCGCTCGATGGATTTGGCACTGTGTCGCGCTGCGGCATGGACGATTTCATGGCTGAGCACAGCCGCGAGTTCGGCCTCGGAATTCAGTTTGGTGAGCAGTCCTCGGTTGACGGCGATTTTACCACCCGGCAACGCCCAAGCATTTGGCGTGCTGTCGTCGATGACCACGAACTCATAGGGCAGTGATCGATCTGCGACTCGGGCCAAGCGTTGACCGATCTCGCTGACATAGTCGGTCAAGCCAGGGTCGCTAACATAGCGCCCGCCTTGGGACTGTTGACTGGGCTCATACTGTTTCGCGCCCATATTAATTTCTTGGGACTCATCAAGCAGCATCAGCTCGTTTTTACCGGTCACGGGGTTTACCGCGCAGCCCGCTAACAAGATCATCGGTAACCAGAGCAAGCGTTGCATCGGTGAAGGCTTGGCGCGCGGCATAGTTCGTCCTAGTTAAGATTCAGCGAGTGTGATTCTCCGCCAAAAGCAGACTCTGATCCACCATGGTATGCTCATCGCAGTCGATTGCGCACCTTCAACAGAGCATTAACAGAGCATTTAAAGTTCATGCGTCAGCCATTACAACTCGAAACCATCGAATCCTGTCTTGCGAATCAAGCCCCCACAACCCAAGAAGTCATACCCGGTCAGCGCGAGGCCGCGGTTGCACTGGTCTTGGAGCCGCAACCCAGTGGGTTGCGCGCTTTGTTTATTCTTCGAGCCAAAAAAGACGGCGACCCCTGGTCGGGGCAGATGGCCTTGCCCGGTGGTCATCGAGAAGAAATGGATTCAACCCTTATTGAGACTGCCCGCCGGGAGACCTTTGAAGAAATTGGCTTAGATTTAAATCAGAGCGGACGATATTTGGGCGCGCTGGAAGGCATCCGGGCGCGCCCTAGAGCCGGCTTTGACCTCGTAGTGACCCCGCAGGTTTTTGCGTTAGAGGCGCAATCGGTAACCCTGCGCCCCAACGAAGAAGTGGCCGATGTGCTTTGGGGAAACCTGGACGATATGATCAGTGGACGGGTGCTCACCGATGCGCAATTTCCGGAGTTTCAGCGCGAGGGTACCTTTCCGGGCTATCAAGTTGGCGAACAGGTCGTCTGGGGCCTGACCTTCCGGATGATGAATGATTTTTTTGACCTGATTCACCCGGATGGACGGTGATGCAATCTGTGCGCCAGGGTAACCGCGAGGGTTCGTCTGGGCGGCTGGCCTAAGCCGGGCTTAATAAGCAATTCATAAAATAGATTCTTTGAGTTTGCGTGCGGGCTCAGGCCAATATTGACCCGAATGGGGCCGCTTGCCAGATGATTTATTGTGAAAGGCGCGGACAAACCTCTGACGTGCTGCCCTAATCGCTCTGATCTGGACATAGAGGATCAATGGATCTTAGCAAAACTTGAATTCGTAAGCGCTTGCCTTTCGTCGCACCCGTCCCGCATGGCTCGGACCAAAATGAGCCGGCATCAATAGCAAATTGTCTTCTGCGCATTCTTCAAGGAGGTTGATGCGACTCTGAATGGCTTGCTCGGGTAATTCACAGTAGGCGCTGTTCATGCTGGGTTCGTAAATCTGCAGCGGATGATGACAAATATCACCACAAAACCGGGCGCGTTCATCAAAGCTGGTCAGGCCTAAGGTAATGCTGCCCGGCGTATGCCCCGGGGTTAGGGCGATGCTCAGTCGATCGCTGATCAGGTCCATCGATTCAATGACCAGATCGGTTTGAGGCAGTATGGGTTTGATGCTGTCGTGGTAGGTTTTTTGATTCACCAAAGCAAAATCATCGTTGGGGTCATGGCCGTTGAGCATCGCCTCGACATGGTCCAGTTCTGCCTTTGAAAAGACGTAGCGCGCATTGGGGAAGGTCGGTTGCCAAGTGCCATCGATCAACTGGGTGTTCCAACCGACATGATCAACATGTAAGTGGGTGCAGAGCACGTAATCGATTTGCGTGGGGTCAACGCCCGTTGCCTTGAGGCGTTCCGGCCATTCGGTGGTCATTTGATGCCAAGCGCGATACGGGTTTCGGTCTTTGTGATTACCGATACAGCCATCAATTAAAATATTGTGATGCGGCGTTTGGATGAGCCAAGAGTGCATCGACGCAATGATCCGACCGGTTTTGGCGTCCATATGGTTTGGGAACAACCAGTCTTTGTGCGCATCTACTAGGCCTTGATGAAAGGTCGGGAAAAACTGCACGGGGTCAAATAAGGGACCAATGAGCTCCTCTATGCGCGTAATGCGGGTATCGCCGAGTTGGAAGGATTGCGTCATATGCGGCGTTACTTTTTAAGGGCCCTTGTGAGACTATAAATCAAAGTAGCCATTCTGGGGCACGCGATGAAAAAAAAAGTTGCAATGCAATTACCACCGGTTGCGAAGGAGGCGCCGGTCTCCGAGCGCTATGCGCTTGAGCTAGAAGCGCTTGAACCCATCGCTGAGATTGTTGAGGTTGATGGGTCCTCCAAGCAAAGCTTTATGGAGGGCACCCGGGATGCGGATGCGGTCATGACCTCTTGGGGCATCACCCTCGACGCCGAGATTATTCAGAATCTGCAGCGCTGTGTGGTGATTGGCGTCGGGAGTGTCGGGGTCGATATGGTGGATGTTGACGCCGCGACCGCGGCGGGCATTGTGGTGACCAATGTACCGGATGTCTTTATTGAGGAGGTCGCAGACCATACTTTAATGCTGTTGTTGGCCAGCGGTCGCCGGCTAAAACTCATGGATAAGATGTCAGGCGATGGGCGCTGGTATGCGGGCCGTCCGGTTCTGAATCAAGTGCCCAGGCTGTGGGGTCAGACCTTAGGGCTCATCTCGTTCGGCAATGTCGCAACCGCTGTGGCGCGCAGGGCAAAGGCGTTTGGGTTACAGGTGCTCGCTTATGATCCGTATGTATCCGAACTGAAAATGACCGCTGAAGGCGTTGAACCCGTGTCTTACGCTGAACTGTTGGCCCGGAGCGACTATTTATCTGTGCACCCTGGCTTGAATGATCAGACCCGAGGCATGCTCAGTGATGCCGAATTTAAAGCCATGAAATCCTCCGCGGTTGTGATCAATTGTGGCCGAGGTCCTGTGATCGATGAAGCGGCAATGATTCGAGCCTTGCAGGCCGGGGAAATTGCGGCGGCCGGGCTGGATGTGCTTGAACGCGAGCCGCCGGATCCGGATAACCCATTACTTCAGATGGACAATGTGCTGATTACGCCGCATGCCGCCTCGGCAACAACGCGAATGCGTTCAGAAACCCGCCGCCGCAATGGCCGGGAAGTTGCCTTGGCGCTGGCGGGTAAGTGGCCAATGAGTTGTGTCAATCCAGACGTCTTGCCTCGAACCCAGTTGGCGCGATGGCAGCCCTACCCGATGGACCGAGGTCCTAACCGATAAGGAGTACAAGGTATGCAGGTCACTGAAGCGATCGCTGAAATTCTAAAAGCCGAAGGCGTTAAGTTTATTATCGGCTATCCGGTGAATCCGATTATCGAAGCTGCGGCGATTGCCGACATTCGAACCATTATTGTTCGCCAGGAGCGGATCGGGCTGCATATGGCCGATGCCGTTAGCCGCTTAAGCAGCGGTGATGACATTGGGGTGTTTGTCATGCAGCACGGCCCCGGTGCTGAAAATGCGTTTGGGGGCGTCGCGCAGGCCTTCAGCGAGTCTGTTCCCTTGTTGGTCATGCCCGCCGGTTATCAAAGGCGTCTTGCGCACTATTACCCGAATTTCAATTCAACGCTCAATATGCAGCACATTACCAAATCAGCCGAACCCGTGACCATGGGCAAAGCGCTGCCCGAAGTGATGCGCCGGGCCTTTTGGCAATTGCGAAATGGCCGAGGCGGACCGGTGTTGGTTGAGGTGCCGCTCGATGTGTTCCGGGAAGAAGTGGGCGACTTTACCTATGTGCCAAGCTTTAAGGCCCGGTCCGGGCCAGACCCGGAGGCGGTACACGACATTGCAAAGATTTTGGCCAGTGCTAAGAATCCGGTTATTTATGCGGGCCAAGGTGTGCATTACGCCAAAGCATGGGATGAATTAAAGCAGCTGGCAGAGACCTGGCAGATCCCAGTCACCACAAGCCTTGAAGGCAAAAGTGCCTTTCCAGAGAATCATCCCTTGGCGCTCGGCTCAGGCGGCCGAGCCATTCCGAGGGCAGTGCACGAATACCTAAAGGATGCGGATGTGATCTTTGGGATTGGCTGCAGCTTTGCCTTGACGGCATTCGGTGTTCAGATGCCAAAAGGTAAAACCATCATTCATGCCACGCTGGATCCGAAAGATCTGAATAAGGATGTGCCCGCCCAGCATGTTTTGTTGGGCGATGCGAAATTGACGCTGGCGGCGCTCAATACCGCTTTGGCCGAGCAGCCGAAAGACCAGATTGCTGCAAGGTCCTCAGTTGCGCAATCCATCGCGGACATTAAACAAGCTTGGTTGGCTGAGTGGATGCCCAAACTCACCGCCAATACAGCGCCGATCAGCCCCTATCGCGTCATTTGGGAACTGAAGCAGTTGGTGGACCCTGAAAACACCGTCATTACCCATGATGCGGGCAGCCCTCGAGATCAGTTATCACCGTTTTGGGAGAGCACGCGGCCGCTGAGTTACATCGGTTGGGGCAAAACCACGCAGCTGGGTTATGGGTTGGGTCTCGCAATGGGCGCAAAGTTAGCCCGGCCGGAGGCCTTGTGCATTAACGTTTGGGGGGATGCGGCCATCGGGTTTACTGGGATGGATTTTGAAACGGCCGTTCGCGAACGCATCCCAATCTTGTCGATCTTGTTTAACAATTTTTCGATGGCCATTGAGCTGCCGATCATGCCGGTATCAACCGAAAAATATCGCAGTACGGATATTTCAGGCCATTATGCGGATATGGCGAAGGCCTTCGGAGGTTACGGCGAACGGGTGACCGATCCAAATGAGATTGTGGCGGCTTTGCAGCGCGGGATCGAGGCGACCGAGGCAGGCCAGCCTGCACTGCTGGAGTTCATTACCGGTCAAGAGCTAGCCATTTCGACTTTCTGAATTGAGTGGGGCGACCCTATGTTTAAAGAAAGTGAGCGCGCGCGAGACAAAGTGGGCAGGGTAGCCGGACAGAACGAGAACCGTTTGGCGTTGACCCGCACCGGGTAAGATGGTTTGCTACAACGGTCAGTCGTAGAAGTCCTGATTGACCTCACGGGTCTTATCAAGCCTTTCAGAGTTCCTAAGCCTTTCGCTCTGTGGCAGCATGTGCTGATGGATTTGCCTTGGACTGTATCGAAACCCTAAATTTTAAGTTCTGGTGAGGCGGTAAGCCGGCCAGACCAAACCGACCGATGTGGAGAGAATACAATGACAACCCATCAAACCTTTTGCCGGTATTGCCATGCCTATTGCCCAATGTTGGCCGAGGTGGAAGATGGCAAAGTGCTGTCAGTCAAGCCCGATACCAGTAACGCCATGTATGGCGGCTATACCTGTATTAAAGGTCGGCAATTGGTTGAGCAAATGTATCAACCCGGGCGCTTGACCAGCTGCTTGAAGAAAGGCGAGGACGGCGAATTTACCCCCATCACAAGCAATGAAGCCTTCGATGAGATTGCCGAGAAAGTCAAAGCCCTGGTGGCGGAGCATGGTCCGCGTTCGATTGCGACCTACAACGGTACGGTTGCCTTCCAAAATTCGGCCCAACTCGTTTATAGCCGGGCCTTTCATGATGCCTTGCAGTCGCCGTCTTATTACACGAGCGTCACCATTGATCAACCGGCAAAGGTGTTTGTGGGTTCGCGGATTGGCTATTGGACGGGCGGGAGTCACTCGTTCCACGATTCCGACGTGGTTTTGATTATTGGTAATAATCCCCTGGTTTCTCATTATGCACCCCCGGGTGGTGTGCCGTCGGTAAGCCCGGCCGATCAGTTAAGGCGGGCTCAGAAGCGGGGTTTAAAGGTGATCGTCATCGATCCCAGAAAAACCGAATTGGCCAAGCGCGCAGACCTGCATTTACAGGTTCGGCCTGGCGAGGACGCAATTCTGTTGTCGGGCATGCTGAAGGTGATTTTGAGTGAAGGTTTGCAGGACCAAGATTTTTGCGATCAAAACGTATCGGGGCTTGCGTCGCTGCAGGCAGAAGTTTCAGGGTTCGATTTGACGGACGTGGCAGCGCGGACGGGCGTTGAAGAAGCTTTGATCATCGAGGCAGCTCGACTGTTCGCCAGCGGTCCGAAAGGCACGGCCATTACCGGTACGGGCCCTGAAATGGGCGCGCATCCGAACCTGACCCAGCATTTAGTGTCCTCGCTCAATATTGTTTGCGGGCGTTTTTATCGCGCAGGTGATCGATTGCCCAATCCTGGCATGTTGACACCGCCATCGCCGAAAGTGGCGCAAGTTGCCGATGTGGCGGTTGCGTGGGGACGAGGCGCGCGCTGTCGGGTGCGGCCAGATTTAGGGGAGTTGGCGACGCCAGGAAGGCTCGGACCATCGCGGGAGATGCCAACGGGGCAACTGGCGGATGAAATTCTCACGCCAGGACAAGGTCAGGTTAAAGCCCTGTTCGTGATTGCCGGGAACCCGATTATGGCTTGGCCGGATCAGGAAAAAGCGCTTGCTGCGATGAAGGACCTCGAGCTCTTGGTGTGTATCGATCCGTATATTTCCGCCACGGCGGAATTAGCAGATTACGTGCTGGCCCCCAAACTCACCCTTGAGCGTGAAGATGTCACCCTGTTGTCCGATGCCTGGTATGAAAAACCCTACAGCCAATATAGCCGGGCTGTGATCGAGTCCGAACATGATGTTATTGAAGAGTGGGAGCTGTATTGGGCGATTGCAGACCGGATGAATTTAGAAATCAATATTGGTCGATCGGTGGTTCCGAACCAACCGAAACCAGAAAAATTTGACCTGTTAAAAGCGATCACCAAAGGCTCTCGGGTGGACCTTGATTGGCTGCGCAATAATCCCGGCGGGCATATCTTTGAGGATGTGGTTTCAGAGGTGCAACCCGGGCCTGAGGGCGCGCTGGGTAAGCTCAAACTGTACCCAGAAGGCGTTAACGAAGAGTTTGCTGAGTTGCGCGCCGAGCCTGGATCTAATGCGGATTTTCCGCATCTTCTGATCGGTTTCAGAAGTAAATATGTCTTGAATTCCTTTGGGCACAATTTGCCCGAGTTGAAGAAAAAGAGTGGCACAACCAATCCGGCCCACTTACATCCAGAGGATCTGGCGGCGTTGGGGATTGAAGACGATGATGAGGTTCAGATTGCCTCGGCCCATGGCCAGATATCCGCGATTGTAAAAGCCGATGCCAAGATCAAACCGGGTGTGATCGCAATGCATCACTGCTGGGGCCTGTCGCCGGACAAGCAGGGCTCGGTGCGAGAGAACGGGGCCAACACCAATCTGTTGGTCAGTAGTGAGACCGGTATCCAGCGCTATACGGGGATGACGCGCTCAAGCAGCATTCCGGTCCGGATTAAAAAGTCAGCTTAGCGCGTCAGCGCGCTAAGTATTGGCTGTAGGTGTGCGTTAGGAACCGGGCCACGCCCAGTTTGGTGTGCTCACTTCTGGGCGAGGCGAAAATATCGAAGGCGTGCTGGGCGCCGGGCACCTCAAGATAAACCACCGGGCTTTTTGAGGTAGCGCTCAGGTCCGCGGCAAAAACCCGTCCCAATTCAATTGGAACCAATGAATCTTTGTCGCCATGGACCACCATGAACGGCGGCGCGCTGTCCTGAATGCGGCGTAAGGGCGAAGCATTTTCAAACAGCATTGGGGCGTCGGCGATGGTCTGTTTCACGATGCGTTCTTCCAAAACGGTTTGTAGTCCAGGATTGTGTTGCAGTTGGTCCCGGTCGGTCCAATCGAAGACGCCATAGAAGGGCACGGCCGCTTGCACCTGCGTATCACTCGACTCGAAACCGGGCTGAAACGCCGGGTCATTGGGCGTGAGCGCTAAAAGTGCTGTGAGATGCCCGCCCGCTGATCCGCCGGTTACGGCAATAAAATCGGCGTCTCCGCCATGATCACCGATATTGGCTTTGATCCATGCGAGCGCGGCCTTGCAATCGATGATGTGATCCGGGTAGGTAGCTTTCGGGCTGAGGCGATAAGACACCGAGCAGCAGATCCAGCCTAGGCGCGCCATGTGGAGCATCAAAGGCACCGCTTGCCCGGCCTTATCACCATACATCCAGGCGCCACCATGAATGTGCAAGAGTACCGGCGCAGAGGCTGGCCGAGAATCGGCTGCGTACAGATCTAATTTCAAACCTTGGTGCCCGTAGTCGATGTCTTTGGTAATGGTGACGCCGGTTTTGTCGCGCGTAAAAGGCCGCAGTTGTGAGGCAAAGTCAGGCGTTGAGTGTAAGTCGCCTCGCAGATCAGGGCTGATGGTGGCTTGATAATCCTGGCCCAAACCTTTCTGCAGTGCGGCCTCAACTAATGGGCCGAGCGCTCGGCCTTGATAATGATGGTGGAGTAGGGCGAGCCAGCTGGCGAATAAAGTGACGAGCGCCAGAAACCCGATCAAACCTGAAAAACTGCCGCCGATCAGTAATAAGGCGGCTAACAGCATTTCGATGACGGTGATTTGTAGCGCTAATTCGCCGGCTGGCCAGCCAATGGCAAAGCTATAAACCATGAACCGGGCATTTCTCAATACCGGGAAATAGACGTTTAGGGTCAGTCCGAGACTGAGGACGGTAAAAATAAAAGCGGTGAAGGTCATTGGGGTTTAGCCTTATTCGTTGACGGTTGGTTTGCGCCCGCCGGCATTTTTAGGATTGATTCGGGTTGGGAAAATGCCTGGGCGCTTGATTAAAGCGCTGGCGATAGGTTGCCGTCAACGTTGATGGCCGTGCCGCTGATATAACCGCCGGCATCGGAGCACAAAAGGCACGCCAAGCTAGCGCATTCATCGGCATAGCCCAGGCGGCCCATGGGCAAGGACTTACCAGCGGCTTCTATGAAGGCTTCGAGCGAATCATTGGATCCACTGCCCTTGTGCGCCCGCACCATCTGGTCGGACTCAATACGGCCAATGTTTAAAGCGTTCACCAGGACGTTGTGCGCGGCGCCTTCACCCGCTAAGACCTTGGTCAGCGCCATGCCTGCGGCGCGCGTGATCGAGGTTGGGGCCGAGCCTTTAGTAGGCGTCTTAGCGAGGGTATTGAGCATGTTAATAATCCTGCCCCAACGGTTGGCCTTCATTGATGGCAGCACCAAGCGGCTTAAGCGAACCGCCGCCATAAGTTTCAGGTCTAAATCATACTGCCACTCGTCATCCGTGATGGACTCGAACGCACCGGCTTTTGCGAACCCAGCATTGTTCACCAAGATATCGATGCGCTCGAAATCGGTTATGACAGCTTGATGCAACCGTTTGATGGCCTCGGCATCGGCCACATCGCAAACGTAACCGATGGCTTTCTGGCCTGACGCTTGGGCAATGCGCAAGGCGGCGTCGGTCACCTCGGCGTCGGTTCGTGCGGCGAGTGCGATCTGCGCGCCGGATTCTGCAAACTTCAAGCCCATGGCGTAACCCAAGCCTTTACTACCACCGGTAATGAGCGCAACCCGGCCATCCATTCTAATTTCCATAAGGCGTCCTTAAAACTGATTAAGATCCGGTCGACGAGGGGTTCGACCCCTGAGTTCGCGCTCGAATAAATGCTCCTCAACGAGGGCCACCATTAGAGCAACATGATCTTGGGTGGCGTTGAGCGCTTTAACATACTGGAATGTCTCGCCGCCGGCGGCAAGAAAGGCGTCCTGGTTTTCGACCTTAATTTCTTCAATGGTCTCTAGGCAGTCTACCGAAAACCCCGGGCAGATCACCAAGAGATCTTTTTTACCCGTCGCGGGGAAGGCGCGCATTTGGTCGATCGTGGCGGGCGTCAGCCAAGCCGCTGGTCCAAATTTAGATTGGAAGGCAACCGACCATTGATCTTTGGTTAACCCCAAGGCATGCGCCACACGGCGCGCGGTCTCTTGGCATTGCGATGCATAGGGGTCGCCCGCATCGCTCTGGGACATGGGAATTCCATGGAATGAAAATAGTAAGTGAGTGCCCGCTATCAGTTTTTGATTATATTTTTCGACTGACTTGGTGAGTGCATGAATGTATTTTGGGTGGGCGTAGTACTCGCTGATGAATCTAAAGTTGGGAATGATTTGATTGTTGGTTGCCGCGACCCACTTGTCGAACACCGCGCCCGTGGTTGCGCCCGCGTACTGTGGGTACAGGGGAATGACGAGGAACTCGCTGCAGCCGTCATCCTGCGCCTGGTTTAGGATCGATTTAAGCGCCGGATTGCCATAGGTCATCGCGCTGTAAAAGTGCAAGTCGCGCTCAGGATATTGCCGCTCAAAGTATTTAGCGACCCGCCGAGTGAGCGCTGCCGTGATATTCCTGATCGGGCCATCATGGGTGCCCCAGATCATCGAATAATTGTGGGTGAGTTTTTTGGGCCTAGTTTTGAGGATGACCCCATGCAGAATCGGTAGCCAGATCGAGCGCGGTAAGTTAACCACTCTTGGGTCCGATAGGAACTCTGCCAAGTAGCGCTTAATGGCCGGTACTGAGGGTTCATCCGGGGTGCCGAGGTTTGCAAGAATGACTGCCGTTTTGATGGTTTGTGCCTCAAAGAAATAAAAAATGGTAACACGATGACAAGGTTACGTAGAAACAAGGCTGCAGGTCTTTTTATCGGGGCTAAATGGCAACTAGGTGGTGCTGAAATTTAGACGTATACTGCTCGGACTGGGGGTGACTTGGCTTCGACGCTGGTTGCGAAACCTAAGGTGCATGCCGAGAGGGTAGTGACTCTCGTAAAACAATCACTGTAACTTTATAGTTGCCAATGACGAAAACTACGCGCTAGCTGCCTAAAAACCTAACCTTCGGGTTAATTTTTATTTAGCTTACCTCGGGGCGGATGTGCCCATGTATTCAAACCGAGGGCACGACTCATGGGACCGCTGTCAGACCCCGCTTGTGGTTGATGCAGTTAAACTTAAAGCAAGCTCGCCGTTTAATCCCTGTTTGCCGGGCCAGTGAACGGTTAAATAATAGACAAACTATGCATGTAGAGCCGAAGGCAGAGAACTGACGGACGCGGGTTCAACTCCCGCCACCTCCACCAAATTAAGCTTCAAATACGTCTGTTAAAAACCAAAAAGCCCCTTTTATAGGAGCTTTTTGGTTTTCGTCACGATTTGGTTTTCGATCACAGGGGGTCTATCGGTTATGTGACGCGGGCTTTTAATCTGTTGCACGGTTTGAGTGCGCAGATGATCAGTTGACCACGCATTCTGGGTCACCGATATGTCGCGTCACCATGGCCCTGAAGGCGCCGCGACCGATGCCAAATTGCACGAGATCCTTTTGTGCAAACAGTGCGGCCTCGCGGCTGATGGACTTGGGGTCCCGGGCTTTCATATGCGCTTCGGCGACCCGTTCCATTTGAATAAAGCTGCCAACGGCTTCGGCAACACTGTCGCCAACCGTCAGCAAGCCATGGTTTCGCAAAATAATCGCGCGAGTATTGCCCAAGGCATCGGCAATTCGCTGCCCGGCCTCAAGGCTTTGTACCTGAACCTCTTCGTCGTCGAAGAGCGCGTGGTCTTCAAAAAAGATGCAGGACTCTTGCGTAATGGGCTGAAACAGGCGGGCTTCAGCGGAAAAAGGGGTGCCCCAGCCCGTATGCACATGCACAGCGCTGACGGCATCCGGACGGGTCCGCAATATTGGATAGTGAATATAGTAGCCGGCTACATTCACGAACCCGGTGCCAGCGGCAAGACTGCCGTCCGGTGCAACCAGCACCAAGTCGTCTGTCGTGGCTTCGTGATAGGAAACGCCATATCGCAGCATCCAAAAATGATCGGTTTGCTCGGGGTCCCGTGCGCTGATATGCCCATCTCCGGCATCGCCCCAACGGTTTGCGGCGAGCAGGCGATAGCCTAAGGCGCAGTCACGTTTGCGTCTGGCGCGGATCTCATCGATGGTTCTTTCTTGTGGATTGGAGCGTTTAATCTGGTTCATAAGGGCCTTACTTTGCGATCTGGTTGGCTGCAGGGTGTGTTTATGCACTGTGCGGGAGGCGTTGTCCAGTGTGGAGGTTGTCGTGCGCCCGCTGGGGCCCGCGGCCGAAGTCTGTTTGTTTTTGGCCATGGGTCAGCAAGACTCGAAAATGCTTTAAGCGAGCGCGGCGATTAACCAAAATAGCAATACACGGCTGCTTGTTCCTGCCCAGCGTTTTGAGTGTCGAGCGGCTGACCGTTCGGGTCGATAAAGTGGGTTGCCAGTTTTCTTTAAAATGCTTGGAATCCTGATTGTTACAGGTAGGTGATGCGTATTGATATCCTTGGATGAAAAATCATCTTTGATAAACGCTCTAACGCTCTAACGCTCTAACGCTCTAACGCTCTAACGCTCTAACGCTCTAACGCTCTAACGCTCTAACGCTCTAACGCTCTAACGCTCTAACGCTCTAACGCTCTAACGCTCAATTGATGGCGTAGGATTTGTCCGCTAGCTTGGGATTCCGTCTTTTGTCGCGCTGTGCGAGGATACCGCGAAAGCACGAATCATTTTAGTGAATCAAAATGGACGGGGATGCATTGATGCAAATCACAACGAATGAACTCACCGCCGAGTTTTTCTATCGGAAACCCCTTGAGATCGGCGAGCCGAAACCGGTTTTTGGCTTGGCCCCAAGTGACCCCGACCGGCCTGATCAGGAAGCACACCTCAAGACGGTTAAAAACGCCAGAGGCCAGGGGCATTGTCTCTCCGAGGCTGGTTTTGTGTTGCTTGAGCATGACACAGTGGTTTCAGATTTTTACGATGATGACCACGTTGCAGAAATCTATTATCCCGAAATGCAGGCGCTGGCGCAGCAAGAAACAGGCGCGGACAAAGTGTTTGTGATGTCGCATATTACGCGCAACGAGGCCGAAGCGGCCCTGGGCAAGCGGTTGGGCGCCCATCGATTAGTGCACAACGACTTCACCCCCAATTTTGAAACCACCATTGCGCCGTTACTTGAAAATGTTGAGCAGACACCGAGCCGCATTGCGGTTTACAACCTGTGGCGGCGGTTCGATGCGGACGGCCTCGATGCCCCCTTTGCGGTCTGTGATTCGCGATCGGTCACGGTGCCGGAGCTCGTGCCCACCGACCTTCATAATTACGGTAGTGGTGAGGGCTTTGCGGTTGAAATCTACCAGTCTTGTCATGCTGAACAGCACCAATGGTATTTCTATCCGAAAATGATGCGGGGTGAAGTGCTGATGTTTAAAACCTACGATTCAGCAGAGCAGCCGTTTTTACCAACCCTCCACAGCGCGTTTGACGACCCCAATTATGAGCCGGGCTCTGCAGCACCCCGCGAAAGTATCGAGGCCCGGGCTATTTGCTTGTTCTTTTAAACCGATTTTAATTTGTTGTGACGGAGACCTAGCGCTGGCGCCCTTTGTGCTGACTCAACAGCCCTGCGCTCAAGTCATTGAATAAACAGCGCGTAGCCCCCAGCAAGCCCACCAACCGTAAAGCAGTAGTAAGAAAAATAACGCAGCTGGGCACGGCGCACGAGAGAGATCATCCATTGGCAGGCAACGAGGCCCGTCAAAAAGGCAGCGATGAAACCAGCGGCGAGAACCGACAAGTCATTGGGCTCCACATGGAAGCCGCCATCAATCAGGTCTTTAGCAATTTTCCCGAAAATTAATGGCACCACCATTAAAAAGGAAAATTTGGCAGCGCGAGTTCGGTCGATGCCGAGGATCACCGAGGTCGAAATGGTTGCACCAGAGCGCGAAATGCCGGGCAAAATGGCGATCGCTTGAGCTAGTCCGATCACAAAGGCATTGCCGTAGGTGACGTCGCGGTCGGTATTTTTGGCGCGGTCCGCAACAAACAACAAAATGCCCGTCAGCCAAAGCATGGCGCCGACCAGTAAGATCTGCCGATCAAAAAGCAGCTCAAGTTCTTTTGAAAACAGCACGCCAACCAGTGCCGCAGGGATCATGCTGAGTACAATTTTAAGGCTGAACTGCCACTCTGGGCTGCGCAAGGAGCTGAACAATCCTCTGACAATTTGCAGTACATCGGCTCTGAACACGACCAAGGTGCTGAGGGCGGTTGCCAGGTGTACAACGATGGTGAACATCATGCTTTCTTGGGGCAGGCTGGTGTCACCTAATAAAACCTTACCCAGCTCTAAGTGTCCGCTACTGCTGACGGGTAAAAATTCGGTCAGGCCCTGCACAATACCCAAAAAAATTGCTTCGAAATAAGTCACTAAAATCCCCCATGGTTCGGGCCCTATTCTATGTGATTTTTAAGGCGTATCAGTAGGGATTAAACCGACCCCGATCATTCAGGCGCTCGGCGACTGCCTGAAAGGCGCCGCCATTGTGGTTAGAGCGTCGTGGTTAGAGCGTCTAGTGAATCGCGCGCTGTTCGAGCTCGACAAGGCGTCGGTAAGGTTGCTACGGCAACGGGTTTTACAGAAAAGGCCGGCTTAAGGCCCTGGGTAAACGGGCCATGACTAGGCCCTGAAGGCGTTGGCTCGCAGTCGGCCTGAATTCTCCCTAAGCTCACGCTTTGCGTCGGGTTCCTACCGGCACAACGGGTCTCTTTACGATTTAGGTCATCCAGGACCGGCCTGAACAACTTTTGCGCGAACCAATTGGGGCTGCCAAAAAAGCACGATGACAACCATCAAAACGGTGAGGTAAGACAACACCGG